>Ga0068876_10000917_pt1 | contig 23395 bp, 22 predicted proteins | sample NOAtaG_6_FD_66442 | JGI IMG/M metagenome (GOLD analysis project Ga0068876, IMG submission 66442) | Freshwater lake microbial communities from Lake Erie, under a cyanobacterial bloom - NOAA_Erie_Diel5S_2200h metaG | ecosystem: Environmental > Aquatic > Freshwater > Lake | place: USA: Ohio, Lake...
CCTGGGGAGCTGCAGATCAATGCGAAGGTCAAGATGACGCAGACATGTCTGCGTCAGCGGCGCCGCCACTGTTGTTAACGACAGTGACGATGCCGTCACCGCTGTTGGAGGGACAATCTCCACAGCCTATTTTGAGCGCGGCGCCCGACGCCAGCGGACTCAATCAACCAGCGGATGGCAAACCGCTCCGCCATAAGCGGAAAAAGCCCAAGGTGCGTAATCCGCTTCCAGACCGCGTCAAGTTGCCCGAGAGACGTGCTCTGACGGACGAACCCCGCGACAACCCAAAGGATGAAAGGCCGGCAGTCGTTAAGCTCATCATCGCTAGTAACCTCGGCGTCGACGCCGAAGATGTCGGAGCCTATCTCGGTGTGAAAGATCCCAATGGGGAGCGAATCGCCGACGTTTTAGGGGGGAAGTCCGAGTCGTGCGATAGAGCTGTTGGTGACGCCGCGCGCAACCCGACCTGCTCTGACTCAGCTTTTGCACAGTACTGCGCATTGCTGAAAACAGAGCCCACTGAGGATCTTCGGGCCACTTTTGAGGAGCAAGCGGTGTTTGCGCGTATAATCGTCTTGAAGGCTTTCGGCGCCAACGCTTCGCAGACGCAGTTTACCGACGCTGCCACACTTGCGCGAGAGTGTCGCGAAGAGTTGCCTCGTAGTGTGTGCCAGCACACGTTTTGGGAAGGACTGCAAATATTCCGGACCGAAGTGACTCAAACTCGGGCTTCCAAACGTTGGCGGATTTTGTTCGCCGAGTGGACGGGCCCCCGCGGGGTTTTAAGAAACGGAGCTTCAGCGGCAATGCCCGAAATCGGATGGTACCGATTCTCGGCCATCAAAGGCCGAAATGGGGCGCCTGCCGAGATGACGGCGAACTTTTGGGTCTCGGGGGCCATAGTGCCAAAATGAGAGGGGGGAAAGAGAAGAAAAAAGGGAAAAAGGAGGAAAGGGAGGAAAAGGAGGAAAAAAGGGGAAAGAGGAGAAAAAAAACAAAACAAAAAACAAAACAAAAAAACTTTTTTGTAAATTGTAAAAAAGCCCAAACATTCGCGGAAAACAATTCATTTTTTTCGCAATGACAAAAATGAATAACGTAGCTGCATTCATGGCATCAAACCAGCTAAACTTATTAACGCCTGCAAACGCAGCTGAACCCACGAACGGAATTCCGGCAGAATTCCGTTCAACCATGAATACATCAGTTGTGGTTAAAATTCGGATATGCCGAACAGCGCCATCACACAAAAAAACCAAAGGCACCCACGTTTGGTGCGGTCAAAAGAGGAAGAACAAAGATCCTCGCAGCCGTGATTTGCCTGGCGGCAAATTTAGCGGTATCGACGCGGACTTGGTTGCGGCCGCAAACACTGCGCGCCCGCTAGACGCTATAGTGTGGATAGCGGAAAAGTACGGAGTTGAGATGGGCATAATACAGTTCTATCTCGACTCAATAATCCTAGTTGCGGATAAAATCGCTGCGCTAGGAGTTGAAGTGGATTTGTTCATAATTGCCACTTTAGTTCGGGAGTGCACAGAAGAACTCCCGGAAAAAACAAATCCCAGGACCTTTTGGGATAATCTTGACTTTGTGAGTGTTGACAAAACAAGCACAAAAACTACTAAACAATGGATGCTTTTCTGCGCTGAATGGCGCGGAGAAGATCTCTGTCAAACGTCAGAAACCCGGGAACACATCAATCTGGGTTGGCAGCTAATCGAAAACATCCGTTCGAACGGAGAAGACGGTGCTGCGAAGGACAGCGCGAAATTTTGGGCTCCCGGAACAAGGCTTGTGGCGGGAGAAATGAGCCCCAACACGAAGAAAAGGTGAGTGTGTTTTATTTTTGCTGTGCTGCGTACGTATTGAATCGTGTTTTGTATCTCAGTCGCAACGTAAAACATGAACACGCGAGTTCGAGTGTCGGCTGCGGTGCGGAACCGATTATTTTATGAAAAATTCAACGGAAATTCGGTTGGCTGGTGCTTTTGCTGCGGCTGCAAAGTTGAAGTGAACCAACTGCAGTGCGGTCACGTTAAATCGGTAGCAAATTATTTGCGCGAAAACGCCCCCTGGTACGTGATTAACAACATTAACAATTTGTTACCGGTGTGCTCGACATGCAACCAAAGTATGGGCGACAAAAACTTTTACGATTTTGCGATGTGTTTTCGCCGGCCGGCGAGAACGAACAACCGTTTGCTGCAAATTAGTTCGGTGGCGGCGGTACTGTTTGCTGCGGTCATGTGGGGCGTACAAAAATGGTGCGCACAACGGCTCATTGTGCTGGTTTCGGTAGCGGTTTGTTTTGGCTGCTGCTACGCAAGTTTGTGGTTTTGGCAACTTTGCACGGACGCGGCGCGGTGGCGCGAAACGCGGCAGACAACGGCGATAGACTCGGACTCGCCGCGCGGGCCCGTGGAAGAAAAAGCGCCGCGTCGCCGAAACGTTGCGGCAGTCCCACTGGCAGAAGATATGCAAAAAAGTAATGCGATTCGACAGTTGTCGTTCGAAAACGAGAAGCCAGTGCGGCGCAGTGCGCGATTACGAGATTGTTGACGGATATTGTGGTTTGCTACCAGATTTGCATGGCCATGTAAAGCCAGACTTCGGACGGCAGCCATTTTACTCCCAGTCGCATTTCGCATAGCAGCACAATTTCTATCGTTTTTTTCGCGTTTTTTCGCCATGGGCCCAGGTCTGTGTCGCGGGGGCGGGCGCCGAGCTGGATAAGTTGGTCCAGAACCGCGGCGTCGGCGGACAACGCCAAGTCGGCTTCGATAACGGGTATGTTGAAACCCGAACAGATCAGCCATTCGGCGGCTTTTTTATTGGTGTCGTTCCCGAAATTTATTGCTTTGCGGAGAAGCGAACAATTATTGAAGACAAAGAATTCTCGCGGGAGACGCGTTCGCAAGTCGTTAAGGAATTCAGTGCTGCCGGAAAGCGCCACACGCATGAAATCGTAGTCGTGTTCCGCAAACGTTTGCGGAGTTATGTGTCCGCGGTCCCACAGCCACTGGACGACGTTAAGCGCATCATTTCGGATACTTTCGCTCAGCAGCCACTTAATAATTGGCGGGCCGTCAGCGTTTTGCCGCAGTCCGCGGCCGAAAAACCAGTCCCAGACGGCGGTTTTGTACAGTATACCGCGCACACCGAAAAGGAGGTGCGGATACACTTGGAAATGGTGCAGCTGCGCGCCGCGTTCCCACAACCAGTCTAACGCGGCAATATTTTCGTGCAAAACGGCGACGCGAAGTATTTCCGGTGCCACAAAATGGTCGGGAGCGTGCAAACCTTTGTGCAGCAGCCAGTCAAGCATTTCTGTGTTGCGGCAGCACATCATCGCCATTTGGAGGGGGATCGATGTCTGCATGTAGTCGTGCGTAGTTAGTCCCCAAATTTCGTCAATCATTTTCAGCATTTCGAAAGACCCTGTGTTGGCAATGAAATGTATCGCTGCGTAATTGTCCTGGCGGCAGTAGTCCGGGGGCAGGTGTGTGGCGAGCGTCCTGACCATGCTCAGATGCCCGCACTGCACCGCAGCCAGAAACGCTTGGGAGTGTTTTATTGTTTCGCTCAGTTCTTCTGGATCGCTGGCCAACATCTTAATGAACTTATTTAGAACTGCGCTGTTTCCGCTCTTAGCCACGTTGTAAAACGCTCCGGCGTAGTCGATGCGGGTCCATTCATGTTTTTTAATAATGTCCAACATTTCTGCGCCGGCTTTGCTAAAACTGATGGCAATAAGAATTTTGTTGTCGGCAATGAAAGACGGAGGCATTTGTTTCATCAACAGACGCACAGTTTCAGTGTACCCCCGCACGATAGCGGACACGATGGCGTTGCAGCCGTTGGCGCTACAATCGACGGAATTTAACCCAAAATCTAGCAGCTTTTTGACGATTATTGCGCTGTTCTTTGCATTTAAACGGCCGCCGTCAATAGCGGCGTCGCTGCAGCCGCCAGCGGCGTAAACGAGAAAAGGTTTCGCACGGCAGTCGGCGACAGTGAGTCCGCGAAATTTTCCGCGTGCAACTAAGAACAGATGAAACACTTCGTGCCGGCCGCGAGAAATGGCGTGCAGTAACAAAGTTAGAAACAGCGAAGGGTTTTCACCCGCGTCGGCCAGTTTGTTGAGCGCTTGTTCGGCGGCGGCAACGTTGCCAGCGTCAGTGTGTGTGATGAAGTCTTCCATAATACTATACACGTATTCAATTGTGGTTTGCGCAAATTGAAAATTGTTTCTGTATTACCATGGCGACTACTTTCCTTGGTTCTGCTCAGACTGAGCAACAACATTTCGCGGACACTTCCGCGGGAACTCCAGCGAGACAACGCTGGAACATCCCTCCGCCCACACTGACGCATTGGATGCGGCTATTTCTGTGGGCTGCATGGACGGATGCGCGACGGTATTTGTTGCGGTACCGTTTCTGGGGCACTGTGTGGCTGGCCACACACATCCCGTTCTTCGATTCTCTACTCTGGCTCAATCAGCCGGAGCAAAATGAGGAGCAGGAGCGCGGAGAAACTGCTCCAGAGTCAGTCGTCGATCTTTGGGGTCAGTTTCTCCACAGACCGGACGTCGACCACAACACGGCCCTCCCCCAGGGACTTGAAACTGCGGCAATGTCGCGTTTGCAAGAACAGACGGAGCTTGCTGTAGCTGCTCAAAATGACAACGAATGGGTGGCCGATGTTCTTCGGCAACTTCCTTCTGAAAGGAGGGAAAATAATGTTGAATCAGGCCTGCGCTATTTCTGCCGGGCCATGCAAGAGCTGCAGCTTCGGGCAGTCATTGGTGCGGTTCAGTCGTGCGCGAGCTTCCTCTTGGTTGCTATGTCAGGTGATCGTCGACTGCCAAACGATCCGGAAGCGCGGCGTATCGTCGCCGAATCCAATCGCCGCACGGCGCACCAATGTTTGACGCTGCAAGAGTTGGTGAAGGCTGCGCTTGCAGAGGCTTCGGCGCAGCGGGCCGAATTACGACGCGCCCTAGTGAACGCGCTCCTCAGCGATGCGAACATCGCAGTTGTTCTGCAGGATGTGGTCGGCGACACGCCTCCTTCGCAGCGCACCCAGCAAGAGATCGATGAGCTGTTCCTGCAGCTGGCAGAGGAGATGAGCATGATCAAGTTCATGCTGGAGCAGCTCTTTCCCCCGCTGTCCCAAGAAGAGCTGCGACAGTTTAGTGAGGCAGCTGAACAGGGCAGTGCGGAGCAGTAAATAGAATCGCTCACGCATAAATGTGCAAAAAATGTAAATATCTAATTATTCATTACTCATTAATTATTTTTTAATTTTTTGTAGTTTAATTCGCAAACGGCATGCCACATATGGCTGCCGTGTTGGCTGTTGTAATATTCAATGGTTAAACGTGCGATGCAAAACATAGTTTCGGCGGCGAAAGCGCGCAAGACCGCGTCAAGCACAACGTCAGACGCGGGCAGGGGTGATTTTTGGGTTGGCATCAAGTGCGAAAGTTTTTGCGCAGCCAGCAGTTTGTGGACAAAATCGGTGCGGTTGCGCCCGCGGTTGTTCGACACAGTTACGACGAACGGAACCGCGGTTCCGGGCGGAGAACTAGCGGCCAGCAACCGCAAACTTTTGCGTATGTCGTTGATGGGGACGTTGTCGCCGTCTTTGAGGGCGCCGAAAACGGTGCACATGTAGTCGAGCCAAATAGCGCCGACACGAGTCTTGTTGGCGGCTAAATAATTGAGAACGTCGGAAATGAGGCCTTCAATGGGCCAAACATCTGCGTACTGTTTGCGAATGGCCGCGCAAGCGTTGCGTTCGCGCGAAACGGGGATGAGTTGGGCGGCTGGCACGCCGTTTTCCAGCAGCGTTTGCGTGGTTAAACAGCATTCGGACTCGAGATAAACGACGTAAAGTTTGTCGGTGCTCGCAGCCAGTCGCGCGGCGGCTGCGCGGGCAAAACTGCGGTTCATCTCAATTTTGAGGGAGTCAGCCGCGTAATTTACGGGGGGTTTTCTGCCGGGGAGTTGCGGCGGCACAAGGAGCCGCAGCCAAGTTTTTATCTTTTTGGGAACGCTTGCGTTTGCGGGACGGGGAACAGTGAAACGGCGGCTGGGAACGTACGGTTCAGCGCACCAATTGAAGCAACGGAGACGGCCCATGATGCGGGGCGCGATTCAATTGATCGGCGCCCCACTATAGAGTCCCACTATGGCGGCGAAAATGGCGATGGACCCGGCGATCGTTGAGTTCTTCGACTCGCTGACGGGGTCGGGGGCAGTCAACCTGAACGTGGTGGCGGCGAAATACGGTTCGCTCCGCCAAATTGCGCGGGACTTCATCAAGGCGTTGCTGAACATCGCTGACTGTCCGGAGTTCCAAGCGGTGCGTCCGGCGGCGGCGGCGGAATGCGGCGCCCTAGCGAAACACTACCACCGGGATTTCGACAACCAGTTGTGCGCGCCAGTGGATGTGCCTATTGGGATGTACGACAACAACGAAGCGACGAAAGAGTACCGCACTAAGTACGGCGAGTTGTACCGGCGGTCAAAGCAAGCGCCAGTGTTGGCGACGTTGCTGGCGATGACGGGGAACATGATAGCGTTGCGGACTGCGTGTGAGATGGCTGACCAGCAACCGTTGCGAGTTATTTTGGACGACATGTGTCTGCGGTATGGCGACCGCGATGTGCCGGAGTTGCTTGTGTTCGCAGTGGGGCAGCTGGAGAACGCTGACGCCGCGGAGACGGGACTGACTTTGCTGGCGGCGGAAAACTATGAAGTGGCTGAGAAAGTGTGGCCGCTGGTGCGGGGGCTTTTCTTGAAAGGACTGGAACTCTTTAGTGTGCTGGAGCAGCCCGATTTCGACAGCGACACCATAGCGCAGGCAGTTACGTCGGCGCTGGAAGGGTGCGTCAAGACGCTGCCGCGGTGCGAAGCGGGTTTTGCGCTGATCAAGAACAGTACGGACTTGTTCAAGAAAAACGCGAGCAAATATCAGTGCGAAATAGAGAGGTCGGGCAATCCGTACGATTTGTTTCGTTTCTACTGCGAAGACATCAACGACTACGCGACGAAACAACTGGCGGCTGGCGGCACGGAATCCGAGCAAAAACGGGCGCGGCGAACGAAAATCGATCTAGGACGCATCATGAGCCACGTAGGCCGTACGACGCAGAAAATGCAGGCGGTGGCGGGGCCGGGGTCAGCGGGGCACCGGCTGCTGAATGTGCTGAGCAAACAAATCGAACAAACGCAGAAATCGTTCGAAGACGAAATCCTCCAGGAAACGCGGGCTAGTGGCCCGGACGCGGTGCGGCACATGACGGAGCGCCTCCGGCGGCAGCGAGCCGAAGATGAGGCGGCGGCGGAACAAGCGGCGGCGGAAATGCTGGCGCAGCGGAGCGACGCCGTGCTGCTGCTGACGGGGCCGCCGGTCTTGAGCGCTGACGGCGCAAACGCGTCGCCGCCGTCCACGGATGAGACTTGGAACATGCGCGCAGCCCTCCGTTTCCTCGGCGAACCGACCGAGAAAAAGAAGCGCCACCGCAAAAAGAAGAAGGCCGCCGGCAGCGAGGCGTAGGCGGGGAACTGAGTAATTTATTTTTGACACATTATAACATGTATGCGGCAGCGGCGGTAGTGCTGTTACTGATGCTGGCGGCGGCAGCAATTTCGTACGCAACAAGACAGCGAGCGGCAGCGTTTGAAGAACGCGACGAACGCCCGCCGCAACCGCCGCAGTTTCGTAAGCCGTCCGAAAAACTGCGGGTTGAGCGGACGAGCGCGCCAGTGACGAGGCACTTGCACGCCAGCGACGCAACCGAAGGGACGCACACACTGATTCATGAAAACGGGCTGCCGGGCTTGGAAGGAAAGTCATCGTTTGCGGAACTGGGCACTTCAGTGGACGACCGGATGGCGCGAGTGCACGGAGCACACCAGCGCCGGTACGCACGAACACTGTCGCGGCCAAAAACGGCTCAAGCCATGGACATGATGCGTCCGTGGCTGGAGCCCCGCATGGCTGCGGGGCAATCACGTGATTGGTGGGGTGCTGAAGACGTTAACGCCCCCTGAAAGCGTCTTTTGTAAATATTTCTTCTTCAAGATGCTCTTCTTGAAGGCGTTCTCTGGCGTCTCTTCGTGACCGAGCCCGCCGCACAGTGTTGTCGGCGCTGCTGCGCCAGTACACAACAGACTGAAGAGGAGTGGATGCACGCCGCTGGACTGGGGCGCTTGGTCCGCGGAAAACTGTCCAGCGTGTTTTCGGGACGTATTTTTTTATTTTATCTTCAAGTTCTTTCTGCTGATCGCCGATTTGGGCAATCATCTGCAGCTGTTTCGCGGTTTCTTGCATCATAAACTCGGCTTGGAATGCGGCCAAACTAAGGCGCATTTCGATGTAATTTTCTTCTCGCTGCGCCGCTTCAAGAAGAGCAAATGCTTCCGAGACATTTTTAATGTCGTCAAATGGGCTGCGCGGCGTCGACTCGCCGTCGGTCGGCGATTCGTTGTCGGTGCCAATAAACGGCGGCGATTCGTTGTCGGCAGGGTTGTCCGACGGCGTGGAAGCAGTGTTCGATGCAGCTAAATAGACTTGCTCATCGCCGTCGGTAACAAGGAGTTCGCCGCTGTCGCTAAATTTTGTTTCATTGTCGGCGTTTGCGCCGGAAAAGGGACCAGATTCGTTCATGGTAAAAAACAATATTCAATTATTGCAACTAAAATCCATGTCGGAGAACCAAACAGCAAGGTAATTTTTTTGAACATCGGTAAGCATACCGTATTTTATCTTTAAACACAAACAATTAAACCAGTTGTCTAAGGCGGGATACGGGGGACGTTGTTGGTTCCGGTAAATGCGTACAAAATGGATGTTGTTCAGCCACACAACTTCGTCATAAACGCTCATTGCGGATAAAATGGTTTCGCCGTTGAACAACGGTTCAAGCGGGGGTGAAAATTCTTCTACTGCGGGCCTCCATTCCGAAATCTGACTAGTGTTGTCGCGAAGTACTTCGCGATCGAGCGCGGAAAAGTCCATTATATGGGTTTATATCGGGCATTAATCAATTACCTTGCATTTCGGCGAGCCGTCTGGCGGCGTCGCGCAAAGTTTTAGCGCGGATGACGTTGCGGGCTTCTTCGTCGAGCTGAGCAGAGGAGGGGAGAGTTTCGGGAGCGGGTGCGGGAGCGGGTGCGGAAACGAGTGCGGGCGCAGATATGGGTGTAGAGGATTGAGGAGCGTTGGAATTAACGACGATGCCGCGATCGCACGAATCCGCCACAGACTGCGTGGTTGGTGGCGAATTTGGTTGAGGAACAGAAGGAACAATAGGCAGCCGCTCGGTTGCACGTTGTGCGTAATTTGTTAACAGATCAATCGCCCATTGGGCAACGACGCCGGGGCGATTTTCGCCGCGAGCCGCGACGGCGCAGAGCGCGCCCAGTTCAAACGCGGACGCCGCAGCGGCAGTGGCGGACAAATCGCCGCCGTTTTTGGCGGCGGCGCAGCACGTGTCGTAGAGTTTCTTCGCAAACGGGGGCAGTGTGCGGTCGCCATGGGCACAGGCGCCGCAAACCACGGCCAGCGCAACAGACACCTCCGTGCAGGACATGTCGCGGATGAATATACTTTGCACGCAATGGCTGGCGCCGGCGCGGCGGACTTTGATGCTAACGCGACAACAACGGTGTCGGAAGCGGCGCAAAAGGCTATGTGTCTGTGGATTAACCGCGGCAATCCGTCAGCGGTCAACGAAGGCGCGGCTGCGTGCCGTCAGCTGCTGCAAGAATACCGCGACGCGGTTGCTAAAGTGGCTCAAATAGTGTGCGCGGACACGCCTGCGGGAGCGCGCAACCCGCGGGCGTACCACCTCGTCATCACTAGCGGCGCCAGCGAAGCCAACGCAATGGTCATCCGGTCGGCCGTCGAAGCGTACCGGTTTCGGCGGAAGTGCCGGCCGCACTTGATCGTCGGCAGTGTGGAGCACAAAGGCGTCAAACTGTGCGCTGAGCACCTCGAAGAAACGGGGCAAGCCGACGTGAGTTGGTTGCCGGTCGACGAACTGGGGCGGTACAACCCGGCGGACATCAGGGAGTTGCGGAAAACTAACACAGCGCTGGTGGTGGCCATGGCGGCTAACAACGAGACGGGCGCAATTAACGACGTGGCAGCGCTGGGACTGGCGGCGGCGGAACTGCAGATCCCGTACTACTGCGACGCGGTGCAAGCGTTTGGGAAAGTGCCGTTTTTCCCGGTGGAGTACGGAGTGAGCGCATTTGCGGTGTCGGCGCACAAGTGTCATGGACCCAAAGGAGTGGGCATCGCGGGGATTCGGCGGGATTTCGCAGAAGGGTACAGTTTGTCCGCGCTCATACCGGGGACGCAAAACGGGGGGCTGCGGGGGGGCACAGAGAACGTGGCCGGGGCGGCGGGGGCGCTGGTGGGGCTGCAAGAAACGGTGCTGAACTTGGTGAAAAAGACCGAGCGAACGAGGCGGTACCGGCGGCTAATACTGGACAAAATCGCGCAGAAATGCCCCGTTTTGTCGTTTTCGGCGTGGCGGCAAGAACGGGCGGCGGGGACGACTGTCAAAGGACGCCGGTTCGTGATCCTGACGCCTGGTGTGGCGATTCCGGGGGGGCGTGCAGCCGCTGCTGCCGATTCGTTGGCCCTCCCCAATACGCTGCTGCTGGCGGTCGTGGACGGGCGCGAGGGCGTGTGCAACGCACGAATGCGGGACTACTTGCTAAAGCACGGTTTCGCCGTGTCAATCGGGAGCGCGTGCGCAACGGGTGACCCTAAAGCGAGTCACGTAATTCGTGCGATGGGCGCCGACGATGAGATAGCGCGGGGAACGCTGCGTATTTCGCTGCCGCAATCGGCGAAAAAAGACGACTGCGCCGCGCTGGGCGAACTGCTGACTAAAATGCCCACTTGAGCCGTCTGACAAAATTGAATCGCGTTTTATTGTAAAACAAATCGCTGGAGGTGAGCGTAAGATAGTTCGTTTCGTGTACCGATATGCACGGGGGAAATGTTTCGGCAGTTCTGACGGAAAGCTGTTCCTTATCAGCTCGCGCTTACAGCGTATGTGGGTGTCTTAGGTCAACAAATGACCTCGTTCGCGGCGTATCCGCGGGGTAGTCCCCTAATAACTCGTCCTGCACGTTTGCAGGGGTGGTTCCTCAGCCGGGTGGTAACTTTATAACCGTAAAGTGTAGCGTGTCTTACGTTTAGCTTTTTGTCAAAATTATGTTACTGTGCTGGTAATAAAACAAAATAAAAACATGAGAAAAACATTTACTGTGTTTTGTCTCCGGCGCTTATTGGATGAGTTGCGAGTAGTAAATGCTTGATCCAAACGCTGACAATTTAATAACATAAATACAATACGTCTGCAGCCGTCTGACAAAAATGAATCGCGTTTTAGTAGGTTCGATTTCCTTTCGGACTGAGCTGCCAAGGCAACGGCTGTTGTGCGAAACAGTTTGATTAATTTTGTCGAAAATGGCGTGCGGCAATGCCAGAGCCGTGGGCTGCTTAAAGCAGCAACAAGTAATGCCAGCCTAGCGTTATAGGCCGCAATCCAGCGATATGGACAAAAACGGGTGGTGCCCCGAAATCCTTCCATAAAGTGCGAGCCATGATCAACGGCCAACTTTTTAACAAAATTGAATCGCGTTTTAGTAGATCGTTCAGGTGGCAGTGCTGCTTCTTAGCAGCCCCACCGAGCGGTCGGGTACCTCTTTCCTGAAAGAGTAAAGCATGTAATTACGTGCCGTCGTGGACCAGTATCGGCTGGACGTTCCACTATCTTCGCCGGGACTTAAGCGCCCGAGCAGAAATGCACATTTCGACCCGTAGCGAATCTACAGGGGGGTGATACCCTAATCATTGGGTGGTTCCCTACACCCGGCCTGCAGCGGTCTGCAGGGGGTGATACCCTAATAATCATAAAGTGCGAGCCGTGATCAACGGCCAACAACTTTTTTAACAAAAATGAATTGCGTTACTGTACCAGTGCTCTGCCAGTTGCAACTGGCAAAATAAAACAAAATAAAACAAAATAAAAACGCGAGAGAGCACTTAACCGCGTTCTGGTCTCTAACACTATTGAGTGGACAATGTGAGAAACGACGGCGACCCGCACCGCAGAGCTACAACTGAGTCGCGACCAGTTGATCCCTAATGCGAAGGTGGTAACTTAATAACCATAAAGTGCGAGCCGTGATCAACGGCCAACAACTTTTTGACAAAATTGAATCGCGTTTTAATAGGTTCACACTCGTCGCATTCCAAAGCGCACGGGACCTTAGTTGGCCACTAATAATTTGCTCAGAAAGTGGTAGTCATGCCGTGACTTTGACCGGCACGGTAACCAGTCCGTCCGGAGACAGAAACTCTACAAACTCGTTACGTGTGTATGAAAACCACGAGGGGAGTCGCAACCAAAGCGATCAGAGCGGTGGTTCCGCGGAGTGGTTGCTTCCTTAAGCAACTCGGGAATACTTGGCGACGTAGATTACGCTGACGCGTAGCCAACGGCCAATGTTTTCCTGGGAGGTGTAGTTGGCCTTATCAACTCGACCCGTAGCGAGTCTGCGGGGGTTTGCTGAATACCTAAACAGCGCGGCCTGCAGCGGTCTGCAGGGGGTGATACCCTAATAATCATAAAGTGCGAGCCGTGATCAACGGCCAACAACTTTTTTAACAAAATAAATCATTTTCTGCAACCAGTCTTTCAACCATTTCGACGGCAGAGCATTAACAAATAAAACTACAAAAAGACATACTCGAAAGTTTCAGAATTTGCGTTGTCTCTAAAACAGTCAACGCAAACAGGTGGTGTGTGAAAAATTAGCGCAAGCGCTACAGGTTGCCCAGACGTGAATCGCGAACGGCCAACAACTTTTTGACAAAATTGAATCGCGTTTTAGTAGGTCCCTGCTGCTAACAAGGTTTCAGGGATTGGTTCAATACTCGGCGGTAGTGAACACGGTTGTGCGCCCAACATGTTTCTGATAAAGGTCAGAAACATTAGGTGGGGCTTTAACCCTTTCGGCGCGAGAGGGTTTAGACTTTCCCTTTTTGGTCGGAGCAATTGAATCCGTTCGGCAATAAATGGCTGCACGCACAGGGTCCGCAGCGCGTCCGAAATCGGCGAGCCGCCGGCAAACCCCGGCGATGGTGGCGCTGGAAGAGATTGGACAAATCCGCAGCGAAGTCAATCGGCGGCTGTATGAGTGGGACCAGAAGATGCAGGCGCAAAACGAGTTGCTGGGGCGGATACTGCAGTTGCTAGAAAAGCGCGAACCCACGGACGAAAGTCCGCCAGTTCCGGCTGGCGAAGCTGAAAACGTCGAGCCCGTTGAGTCAACCATGTTCGCCACTGACACTACTGCCGACTCTGCTGACGAAGATGCGGCTAGCGACGGTTCAGCGAGGTGTATCGGATATGATTTTAGCAGCGGTGGCGACAGCGGTGGCGACAGCGATGACGAGCGGTCAAACGAGGACTGTGCTGAAACCGGTGCGGCGGGCGACGTCCTTGAATTTGCCGGTGATGTGCCCGTTTCGGCCGTAGTTCCGCATTTCGGCACGGCGCCGCGGCTGACGCGCGAAAATTTGTCAGCTACTGCACAGTATTTGGACAATTTCCGGGATGCGCAAGATTTTGCGGCGGTGTTTCGAAAAAATACGGCGCCTGTGCTGCCGGCAGCGCGCCCGCCAATAAACACATCAGCAACGGTACAATTATTGAACAGATTTACAGAGACACAAGATTTTGCAGCGGTGTTCCGGAAAAACAATAACGGCGCTCAAGCTTGCCGGTTAAGTACAAACAGTTCATAACTGGCGCGCAATGCACGGCGCACATCTTCGTCGGGTTCGTTTTCGAGTGCGGCTTGGTGTGCGGCATAATCGGGGTCATCTTCAGCAGGTGCGCGGGCTGCAGGAGCTACGGGGATAGCAGGGGCTGCGGCAGCAACAACATTTCGACGACGAGCGCGGTGTTCTTTTTTGCTGATAGTGTCGTTGTAGTCAGCGGTGGCTTCGCGGAGGTCAACGGGTATTTTCAGTGCGCCGCTCTGCCGAACTTGGGGGTATTTAGCGGCCAAGTAGCTGATTTTTTGGTGAACGGGGTGCGATTGGGACGCACTAGGCCCTTGTCCGGCAGCGATCTTTTCTATTTTGAGTTGTTTCTGTCCGGGAAAAGCCAGTTTGAGCCGCCGTGCGAGCGCGCAGAACATGCGGAACACATTTGGCGGCAGATCGTCCGGAGTTTTGGCGTGGTCTTGGGCTGCGCTGGCGCGGGGAGCGGCGTCGGCGTACAGCGGAAACTCAGCGCGTTCAGTGAGCGGGGTGCAGATGTGCTGCACCAGCGACTGTTCGTTGCGGAACGCCAAGATGTGGCACCGCGCGGCGACGTTGTTCCGTCCGAACCGTTGCACGCGGCCCACTGACTGGGCAAACTCAGTAACTCGGGTGAACTCATTGAAGAAGACGATGTCGGTTGCGTGCTGCAAATCAAGGCCGGCACAGTCGCGCTGGCTGCAAATGAGCAGCACTTGCACGGCGCCGGAGTTGAACTGGTCGATGATTTCGTGAGCGCTGCTGCCGCGGGGGAGAACAGCGCACCGGCAGAAGTCTTTGATGTTCTCCTGGATGATGGACAGACTCTCGTCGTAGCTGGCGAACACAAGGACTGCGGGCGGTCCAGCGGCAGTGGGGGCGTTGCCGTGGCCCAGCACATTGGCGACATTTAGCTGCATTTCTGTGAGCGAAAAGCAGTTCGCTGCGCTAGCGGGGATGGGCTGTCCGCGGATGATGTAGTTGAGCGCCATGAGTTTGGGCGGCAAGTGTTGCCAGTCGTCGACCGGCGGCGCGGCCGTTTCGGGCTCCGGTTCGGGCTCCGGCTGACCGTTAATGAGCTGCTCAACATCCACATCGCCAGCGATGAAAAGCATATTGGTTCGGTAATTCAGCAGGTTGCGGCAGCTGGGGCAGCGGCCAACGGCGCTCTTGCCTTGCTGATGTGTGCCGTGAGCCAAACACTTCCCGCACAACACCGAAAAGCAGCAGTTGGTCACGAAGAAGCCTTCAGGGAACTCCATTTCGCTGCAGATAACGCACTCGCCTTCGCTGATGCGGGTGCGGAAGCGCTCAACTGACTCATTGCATTCAGCCACACGGGCGCGCACTTCAGCGCTGCGTCGCGCAACTATTTCAGTTACGGTTGTGTGTTGGTGCGGGAACTGCCGCTCAACGTGGGGCCGTTCGCACGACTCCCGTCCCAGCGCCGCAATGGACCGCTGCAGCAAATGGCGGCATGTGGCGATGTACTGCGTTTCTTCGTCGCGATGGAAGTACCCTATCCGCGCATGAGCGAGCACTTCATCGACGGTGCCCAGATATTTTTCGGCTTTCTGACCGTCAATCCACTCAGTGTACCGCTGCTTGAGGACGACCTTAAACATTGTTGCGGGGGAACGAGTGTCGATCCCCAGAGTGCGCGCAGCAGTCTCGCACGCCATCCCGTTGAGCATTTCGGCGACGGCTTCGCCCGCCAAGTCCCCCAGCATAGCGGCGAACCGGTCGTCGGGGTTGTCAAAGACCGCGACCAGCACGCGCAAACTCGGCACCTTCATGTCGGCGTCAAGCTCAACTGGCGCTCCCCGCGCGACCAAAGACGTCGGCGTCAACGTGCGCATGGCCGGCGACAGCACGGTGCGCGGCCGCAACTCGCCGCCGACTGCGGTGCCCGACACCAACAACGCAGCGCAGGCGGGCACGCCTTCGTTCATCGAATGAATTCCCTTGTCATAGTCGTCGTAAATCACCAATTGTGCTGCGCAGCCCGCCGCTCGCATAGTCATTTCCACTGCTCGCACCGTTGTGATGGAGTCCCGGTTGCTGTCGGGGAGCGTGCTGATGTGTCCGTCGCGGACAACTACTACTTCCCACGGCGCGCCGCCCGGCGCCACTAACTCAACTTTGAACCGGGTGTGGAACTCGAGCCAAGTAGTGGCTCGCGCTGCGCGCAACCCTGCGTTTTGCAAGTGCTTCATCCACTGCGCCACTGTCGCTGTCCGCGCAAACACTATCACGATGTTCCGCACTGCTTTCCGCGGGATGTTGACGTACAGCCGTTCTTGCGCATGGAAACCGGGCATTTTGTCGGGAGCTTGTCCGGGCAAAATCTCGTATCCGGCGCGGCTCGCTGCGCCGCGGAGAATCTGCGCAGCAACGGCGAGACTGATGAGTGTTTTGCCGGAACCAAAAGGAAATGTAACAAACAACTCAGGCGCTAGTGCGCGCTGATATGCGTTGAGCAGTGCAGCCGCTGCGCGGACCTGCATTGGCGACAACTCGTACGTTCCCAACCGGCACGGCATTGGCTGGTCGCCAAAATTGGTGCTAGATGCGTAGTCGAGCTCGCTCAGCCCTTTGTCGAAACACGTCTGCGGCGAGTCCGTGCAGTCCATGTTGTTATACCTCGGGTACTATTCAGTTGGAGTTTTTTTCCTGTATACATGCAGTGGATAGTGATTTTGGTTGTGGCGCTAGCAGCGTTGGTGTGGTACACAAAAAGTAGCGCGCTCGCGCCGTTTTCAAACTGGGCCGACCCAACCAGCGAAGCTGCGCAGCAAGCATACGCCATAGAGTTTTCCCGCTCCACGCTCGAGCCGCACATGCTCTCCGGCACCAAAACTTGTGACGGCCGGTACACATATGCGTCGCAAGGCAACTTTGTGCGCGACGACGGACAGCGGCAAGTTTTATTTATGCAATACGGCGGGATGGTGAATTGCAGCGACGCGAATGGGAAGTTTGTTGAGGTGTTGCCGCGGGGCGCATACACGTGGACTGTGACCAAGTGAGACCGGGGTGGCGGATATTAGTTTTTTCTTATATACATGCGTTGGATAATAGTTTTAGTAGTGGCGCTGGCGGCGTTGGCGGTGTGGCGCGGCTTTTTGCCCACCAGCGCACCGTTCACCCAAAAAGAACTGGATGAATATGAGGAAAACTGGGCGATAAAGCAGTACAAACTGGCTACCGGCGGCGCCACGCTTGAGCCGCACATGCTCACCGGCACCAAAACTTGCGACGGCCGGTACACATATGTGTCGGACGGCAACTTTGTGAACGACAACGGTTTGTACCAGATGTTGTTCGGCAGAGGCCACTGGGAGTGTTTGGCGACTAAACCTAAGCCCGACGGACTTTATACTGTCTATGAAACATTTCCGCCGGATTATCCAGGCCGGGAAAATCTGTGGACTGTGACTAAATGAATGGCTGCAAGTATAGATGACTGAACTACTGGCGCAGCGGGCGGCGGCGGTCATTGCGCCGGAGTGGACCGAAACCGTTGCGGCGCACTTGCCGGCGTTGGCCGCAGCCAAGTCCGACGGCGCTGTGTTTGCCGCGCTGTCGTGGCCCCCCGCCGATGTGCGGGCCGTGGTTTTGCTGGACGCCGACCGACTGCCGGAGGTGCACGCGGCAGTCAACAAAAAGTGTCCCGGAACGGCTCCTGACGGGGCTACACTGCGCAACTGGATTGCGCAAAAAGTTGTTGCGCTTTGTTTTGTCCGCAACGCAGCGGAGGCGGATTTTGCTGAGGCCGTCGCGGCGAAAATTGCGGCAGAGAACCCGGCTGCGCCGGTGATGCGGGAGTGCCGGGTGGACGCGCTAATGGCGGCCGGCATCGATGTGCGGCTGCGTGTGCCGTTTCTTGAACTGTATTCGGACGGTGCTCGTCCGGGGGAGAACCGGCGCGGAGCTCCGGGGCTTGCGGGGTGCGGATGGGTTATGTTAGCCGGTCCGGGAGCGGCGGACTGCGAAGGCGACCAAGTGCCGCCAACGGCGCCGTGCTGGCGCCGTCCAGTGTCGGGGGCGCAAACGAATCAGCGCGCCGAACTAGCTGGGCTCCTCGGCGCACTACAGCTGGCTGCGGTGACGGACTGGAGCCAGTGCGAAATACGCACCGACAGCATGTATGCTATGCAGTTGGCGCTGGGTCGCTGGAAAGCGCAGCAAAACAAAAATTTAGTCCAGCAAGTTTGCGCAGCGTATGCTGCTGCGGCAGCGCGGGGGCCGCTAAAAATAATACACATCCGTGGACACGGCAAAGCGGCGGCGGCTTCGGCCAGACAGCGGCGCGGAAACGATTTGGCCGACGCGGCTGCAAGTGCAGCAGCCCGCGGAGAACTGAACTAAGCAGCGTTTTCTTTTTGAGCGCCGCCCTGGTCCGCCATCCACGCTTCAAGCGCAGCCAGGCGCGCTGAGAGGCGGCGATTCTCGGCGAACGAGCGGTCTAAGTCGCGTTGCAGCGCAGCTATCTCATTTTCCTTTGCAATGAGCGCTGTTTCGCGCCGCACTATGTCGCTTGCTCGCTGCCTGCTGGCTAAGTCTCGCGCCGCCGCGATGCGCTGCATTCGCTCAATGTCGTCTATCGCTGCTGCGCGGGCGGCGTCGAGCGCCCCCAGTTCGTCGTCCACTACGCGCGCTCGGTGCCGCACCGACGCTTCGCGGTCGGCAACCGCTTGCGCCCGCGCATCTACAGCCGCCGCCAGACTCTGTAGATGCGCCAGCTCTTCCCGCAGCACCGTTTCCAGCCGAGCTAAGACCCGTTGTTCCACTTGTTCCGGCGAGTATTCGTCCTCCATATAATGGTTCTTTATGGGCAGCGCGTGTTCGTGCGCCCCGGTGATAAATCTCCCTGAAAATTTCGCGGTCTCATTTAGTTGTTGCCGAAAAAATGCTGTCCGCGCAGCCACTCCGGAGCCGCCGGAACCGGGCGCTCGTCCGCGCACAAACAGCGGCAGCGCCGACATTGATCCGTTTGCTGCGCTGAGCGGGTCCAGCGCCGAACCAATAACAATCACACCGCCGCGCCACATAACTCTTGCGCAACTACTCCCGGCCCGCAGCCGCAAAGTCAGTTACTTATTCTGCGCCGCTGAGACCGCTGAAATCACTCTCAGCCTGGGCGACGGCGCAACTACGCTCGGCCTCACGCCCGACCACCAAGGCGCCACGCTGGACGAACTCCCGCCGCACATTGAACTTGTCCTCGCGCCGGTGGTTCATTCGGCGCTGGCGGGCGCTCACCAGCAAGTGCATTTAACGTTCCGCAACCGCAATTTAGTTGTGTGCGGATACCCTGTTGTCGATCCTGACGGCCGAGTGCTCAGCGCTTTGCTGGTTGTGCGGCCGATGCCCCCGCACGACCGCGCACTGCGCAACCGCCTCAGCACGCTAGTGAGCTCAGTCTAGTCTTGCACCCGCGCTGTGACGAACTTCAGCGCTATCTGCACCCGCCGCGCCGGAACGGCCACGGTGTATGTGGCCGTCACGGCGTTGCTGGTTATGGTGCCGGTGAGTAACGCGGTGGCGCCCACGGACGCGGCAAACACACTAACTGCCGCCCCGGCGCTGATGCGCACGGCGCCGGTGGTTCCGTCCACCACGTCGGACTCAAAACAGATGGTTTGGTCGGCCTCGAGTTCGATGGCGGCGCCGTCGGTGCGGGTGATGGACGACCCATTGGCGACGCCGCTGACGATAGTGACGCTGACCGTCATACGGAACGGCAAAAAGTTCACCAGCCGCTCGCCGCGGCGGATTTCGAGGGTCAGCGAGTCCAAATTAACCGGCGGCTGCAACTCTATGCGGCTGTTGTAGAACTCGGCGCAGGCCGCGATGCTCCGGGCGATAGCGTCGACTATGTCAGCTTGCGCCGCGCTCCGGTGGAACATCAGCGCAGTCGTCTCCCACGTGCTCAGGCGTCCGCGGAAGTGGTGCCGCACACCGACGTCGCTCGCCGGCGCCCGGTTAGAGATCTCTCTGATGAGGAGCGTCACTTCAGCGCGGTTAGTCAGCATAGTTTGCTGCGGCGCCGGAAGAGTGGGCCAACTGAATGGCTGCACAGCGATTTCGCGCACCGCGGCCAGCCGCCGCCACACATACGCCGCGCCGCTGGCGTCTTGTTGCGAAGTCGTCAGATTGAAGCGGAAAATCCCATCCGCCTGCGCAACGTTAACGGGAAACCGCGCGTTGTCAAGTAGCACTTCCACCATGTCCCAGGGGTCGCCCGCCACGCCGGCGGACCCCAGCGTCCGCTCAAGTTCCGGCAACCGCTGCGTGTCTTGGTGCCACAGTTCTTGCGCCGTCCGCCCTTCAGTCCGCAGCGCGCGCTGCAGCGGCGGCGCAAACCCCCCCGCCGTGTCCATCTTCTGTCCGTCCCCCAACTGATACCGGTTGCGGCGCGCCACTTCTTGCTCCATACTATATGTATAAATCGCATCCATCGACTTATCTACATTATAGTATGGAGGACTACATTATCACTCGGCGCGGAGCGGCGAAAGCTGCGGGGGGCGGCGACCCGCTGCGGTACGACGCAGTCCGCGCAGTGTGCGCAGTCAGTGTCAACATTTACACCCCTCCCGCTGCCGTTGACGGCGTCGGTTTGCGCGTCGGCGACCGGCTCCTCCTCACGCAGCAGACCAACGCCGAGACCAACGGAATCTGGTTGTACATGCCGCGGCTGGTGCGGCCCGACGATTTCCCCAACGGCGCCACAGTGCAGACCGGCGCTGCTGTGCACGTTTCCGAGGGACTTATGTACGGCGGCCAGCGGTTTCGGCTGACGGCGGCGGTGGTGGTGGGCGCGGCGGCGCAGAACTGGGTGTCGTGCGGCGCCGCCGATGCGCGGCTCGATGCTTTGCCGCCGCGGACAGTCCTCATTACCGACGAAAACCGCATGCTGACTAGCGCAGTCGGACGGCCTGGTCAAGTGCTATCCGTTGTTGACAGCGGCGCAATAGAGTTCGTCGATTTAGTGGCGCCACCGCCTGTTGCAGAACCCTTCCAATCCCTCTCGCAACCTCCTCAGCCGCCATTGACAGTGCTCAAGACAGATTTGCACGGAACTGTGTCTGCCGCCGCCGGCCGCCCTGGCCAAGCGCTCCGGATTGCCGCTGATGGCACTGACGTTGTTTTTGCTGACGCCCCCCCACCCCCTCCGCTGACTGTCCTGAAGACAAACCGCGCAGGAGTTCCTGCCGCTATTAGCGGACGGCCTGGACAAGTTCTACGCATAACCGATGACGGATCAGATATTGTCTTCGCCGATGCTCCCGGCATTGTTCCGGTCTTCGCCGCCGTGGCCACGGCGCTTCTCGACCGTGCCGGCGAAACGTCGCAAACCGTAGCCGCCACGGCACCGCTAGACGCTCGCGTGTGCTGGGGCGCGCCGGACTTAATTAACGGCGCCATGTGCGACGGCGGCACTATAACGTTGCCAGCCGCAGGGGTGTATGAAATTTCCTTGACAGGAACGTTTTACACCAACGGGATAGCGTCGACGTCATCGTTTCTGGAAGCCCATTTGCTCGCCCCCGGCGGTCCTTTGCTCCGTCGTTTCGTTGTTTCGGCGTTCCATCGCGCCGCCGGCACTGCCGTCGCCACATGCTGCGGGACTTTCACCGCCACCGCCACGGCGCCGCGGTGTTGTGTCCGTGTGTATGCGTACCGCAGCGCCGCTGGCGACGACCTAGTCTTTTCCCCCGCCAACACGAGCGTGTCTGTGCGCTTATTGAAGAAGTAAAAATATAACCGCCGCAACGCCGCCAATGTCGGCCTCTAATCGTTTGCCGCCAATAATAGGTGTTTGCGGTGCTATCGGCAGCGGGAAAGACACTTTTGCCGCCGCTGTCGCCCTCCTCCGCCCCGTTTACCGCCCCGCTAAATTCGCCGCAGCACTGCGCGACGTTGTTGCGCAACTCACTGCCGTCCCCGCCGACCGCATGCTCGACACCGCCGGCAAATCCGCCGCAGTTGTGTTGCCCGACTCAGCCACTCTGTTGGCCCGCGCCACTGCACTCACTCTGCCACCGCAAACCACAGCGGCTGACTTAGTCGCATTTCTTGAGGCCCTCCCCGCCAGCACCACAGTCGGCCGACTGCTACAAACACTAGGCACAGACTTCTTCCGCCGGCGCGACCCCGATTTCTGGGTCCGCGCTTTGTTTGACCGCTGGGACCACAACCCGGAACCAACAGTGGTTAGCGACGTGCGATTTCCCAACGAAGCCGCCGCTATTCGCGCTCGCGGCGGCGTAATTGTTGAAATCCGTTCACACACTCGGCATCCCGCCACAGTCGCCGGACGCGATCCGCTGCACGAATCAGAACGCGGCGTCGCTGCTGACTTTGTTTTGGACAACAATGGAACCATTGACAAATTGCAAGCGGCCACCGAACAACTGCTGCAGCAACTGGTGCAGAAATGAATCTAATTTTTTATTGCATGTCTACTCAGGAAAGTATCACGGCCGCAGTTGAAGCTGCGGTAATTAGTGGTGAAGCAGCAAAACTAGTGCAATTAGCAGAAGAATATGGTCTGGAAGTTGTTATTGCCGTTTGCCACGAAAACCGGTGCCAAACGTTTTACCGCGCAATAACAGAAGGACACATAACTGTTCTTGACTGGATGGCTGCAAATGGTGTCGTAGAAATTGAACATTCTCGAAAAGGACTGTACACTGCTGTCCAACGCGCGATGGTGTACAATAAATGCAACTCGCTCGAATGGTTTAGGCTTCACTACGAAAAAATGGGGCAATCTCCGGAAATTTTCACGAAAGATTGCTGTGCGCGCAACGGCCGCGGCATTCAAGAAGCCGTTGTACGGGGACATATTGATGTGGTGCATTGGCTGGCATCGCACGGCATCATGACGCTCGAGATTTGTCGGCTGCACAATGCATGGCAAGGAGGCAACTGTTTAGTCAACGCCGCAAAATGTTTGTTTATGCTTAAGTGGTTTGCTGAACACTACACTTCCGCATTAAATCAGCAACCAATCGTTTTCGCAAACGACTGTCTGGTCGACAACTGCGTTATTGTGAAGAAAGCCGATTTCGCCACACTTGAGTGGCTGGCGGCATACTGCTTGAACGCCGGCATGGCCAAGGCCGATTTCTGTGCACGCCTCGCTGGCAACCACGATCTTTTGGACTGCAAACTTTCGGCAAACGATCTTTGCGGCGCTAACTGGCTCGCGAAATACGGCCAAGCCAGCACCGAAGCATGCACCGAGTTGATGAAATACCCTTTTATTGCGTCTATTTACAGCGAAGACGTGCTGAGGTGGATGGTTTGGCGTGGTGTGGATTGTAGTCTGTTTTCCGCAATTCACCGCGAAAAACTGTGGCACGATGAGCGGAAAAAAATGCCCAAAGGCATGCAATTGTAACGGGCAAAAATCCCCACATTTATCCCATGATTTTTGCGAATTCTTCGTCATTTTTTACCGTCTCGACGGCACACCCCAGTTGCTGCAAAACTGCGGCCAGCGCGGCGCTGTGCGAATCGTGCCCCGCAACAA
>Ga0068876_10000923_pt1 | contig 23331 bp, 23 predicted proteins | sample NOAtaG_6_FD_66442 | JGI IMG/M metagenome (GOLD analysis project Ga0068876, IMG submission 66442) | Freshwater lake microbial communities from Lake Erie, under a cyanobacterial bloom - NOAA_Erie_Diel5S_2200h metaG | ecosystem: Environmental > Aquatic > Freshwater > Lake | place: USA: Ohio, Lake...
AGAATCATTATAAGATAATAAACGAACTGTTTTTAACGCAAACAAGTAGGCCACCTCTCTTTCGGGGTGGCTTTTTTAATACTGACAATATTACAAACGTTCGTAATTATTGACTTCCCAAGTGAAAAAGAGATGGTCAAACTTAATTTTGCTTTCATACTTATTTTTTAATTTTGTCGAATGGTCAATTATAATCCTAAAAGTTGGGCAACTTTAATTTTTGCTTTTCACAAAAGTGATACCTTTCGGGTACTGTGGAAAGAAATTATTTATATCGGTGTGTTCACATTAGTTGTGGCATATTTAGAATTAAATTACTTTCCAAATGCTACTTTTTTGAATAATTTAATTGCTGTTTATTCACTAATTGGATTTGTTATATCACTATTACTTGTCTTTAGAACCAATACAGCCTATGATAGATGGTGGGAAGGGCGCCGAAAATGGGGCGAAATTGTAAATGACTCAAGAAACCTTTCTGTTAAAATATCAAGTCTTATATGCAATAACGAAGACAAACTATTCTTGAACAGAATGATTGTTAATTATGCTTATGCAACGAAAGAACATTTAAGAAAAGGCACAAAAATCGAAGAACTTGAATTAACAGAAGAAGAATTTTCAACGCTTTCAAAAAGCAGCCATGTCCCAATGGATATTTTAAAAATTATCTACACACGATTAAAATTGCTAAAAAATAAAGGTGAACTAAGCGAAGAAGAATTTTTATCGCTTGACAAAAATTTAAATAATTTTCTGGATTGCACAGGTGCATGCGAACGAATTAAAAATACGCCTATTCCCTATTCTTATAGCCTGTTTATTAAAAAATTTATTTTCATTTACGTTATGACATTACCGTTAGCATTTGTAAATCATTTCGGTTATTTTTCTGCTTTGATAGCAACTTTTGTTTTCTACATTCTCGTTAGTATGGAAGTATTAGCCGAAGAAATTGAAGATCCATTTGGATCAGATGACAATGATTTACCCATAGAAAGTATTTGTGAACGAATAAAAAAAGACCTTATTTAATTACGTTTTATTGCGTTGAGTCCAATTGATTTTTCAGAGAAAAATTATTTTTCAAAACAGATGGTTTAAACAAATTAAATCTAATGATCAACGATTATTCTATAAATTGGTTGATATGATTAATTAAACTTTTTCAATGAACATTCGCAGACTGAAAAAAGGAATAAAAAGATTATTGAATTTACCCAAAGGGAAGTTCCTGTGGTTGTACATAGCAAATAAATTAAAACATTTCTACTTTAAGGCAATTAGATCTACAAAAGTGGCGTATCCCTCATCGATAATGCTGGAATTAACAAATCACTGTAATCTTTCTTGTACCACATGTCCTAGAGAATATCAATTCGGAAAATCCATGGATAAAGGAACTATGAATATCAGTAATGCAAAAAAAATAATTGATGAGCTATGGCCTTATCTTGATAGTGTTGGATTAACTGGATTAGGAGAAACTTTTCTTCACAAAGAAATATATGAAATTGTAAATTACATAAAAGAAAAAAACAAGGGGATAATAATATTTGTGTCAACAAATGCTGTTTTGCCGAATTTTATTGAAAAAGTATCTCGATTAATTGGAAAAGTTGATACAATCCAAGTTTCAATAGATGGTTTGGATAAAATTTATGAAAAAATAAGAATAAAAGCCTCATTCAATGATTTAGACACTAATCTGAGAATTCTATGCGAAAAAACAAAAAAAACAGGTACTGATATTCTTTTAAATATGGTTGTTACCAAAGAGAATTATATGCTTATGCCTGAGTTAATTAAATATGCAAATGAAATAGGTGCAAACTATGTGGACTTCACCTTATTTAATCTGGTGTCAGTTACCGAAATTGAATCTTCATATTACCGTTTTTACCAATCAGAAGAATTTAAAACAATCATTCGCCAACTTGAAAAAACCAAAAAAGACTTTCGAAATATTAAGGTTACTGAACGAAAATTCAAAACCATCAATAATTTTAAAAAATGTACATTTCCTTGGTCACACTTCTACATTTCCTGGAATGGTTTCATGCCCCCCTGTTGTGCAAAGCCATTCCCAAAAGAATTAAATTTTGGGAATGTATCTAATTCAACCGTTATAAAAGTACTTAACTCAGAAAAATATCAAGCATTTAGAAACCTTTGGTATAATAACACTCCTCCTAGTTTTTGCGATAAATGTCACATGATTCATGCTGAACCAGTTAAATGATAGAATTTTACATAAAGAATTGTTGTCAATTTCTTTACTTCCAATCATTTATGATCTTCTTCGAAAGAAGTTTTCTAAATTTTTTTAATACGGAATCTCTATCAGACACATTACCACATTTCACAATTTCAGCTCCTAGACATTGCCCATTTCGATAAAAAAGAAATTCAAAGCTAACCGAAACTACCTCATCCCTATACATAGGAAATAAATTTCCAACACTTAAAGCATCAACCAAATTATCCTTACACGCAGAAGGTTTAAATTTTTTATCATAGCCACGAATACTCACTAAAACATAGGTGTCAATACCCATATTCCTAACCAAAGTCTGAATAGAATCAGATGCTAACAATGTTGCTTCACTGCCTACTTTTAAAATATTTAAAGAGGGTACCGCTTTAATACCCGATGAGGTAAACATTTCTGTTAAATTAATTTCAACTGAAAAACGATCCTCCTCTTGATCTAACTGCCCAATAACCAGAACATTTTTAAGTTGTAAAGTAGGTAATTGACCAAAAACTGATTGGACAATATTTATCAATAGAAACAAAATTAAATACCTCATCATTAATTTTTAAAAAATTTCTTTTGCAATCGCCTTTACCATAGATGAATTAGACATCGTATAATAATGAATACATGGAACACCTGCAGCCTTTAATTCTTTAGACTGATTAATCCCCCATTCAATTCCTAGTTGCTCTACCTCTTTATTAGAATTACATTTCAACAATTCTTTCGACAAAGCTTCTGGGTAATCTATTTTGAAAAATTTAGGAAGAAATGTAATGTGCTCCAATGTTTTGATCGGTTTCAATCCTGGAATAATAGGTACGTTTATATCCATTTTACGACAAGCATCGACAAAATCAAAATATTTTTGATTATCGAAAAACATTTGCGTAATGATATAGTCAGCACCTGCATCTACTTTTGCTTTTAAATAATGAAGATCTGTTGACATATTCATAGCTTCAAAATGTTTCTCAGGATAACCGGCTGCTCCGACACAAAAATCTGTTGGCTCCAATTGAATATCATCCATCATATAAGTACCCTTGTTCATGTCCGAAATTTGACTAATCAACTCAACTGCATAGCTATGACCGTCAGCATGAGGTCTAAAAGAAGATTCTGTTTTTATAGAATCACCACGAAGCGCCAAAACATTATCTATACCTAAAAATTGTAAATCTATTAATGCATTTTCCGTTTCTTCCTTACTAAATCCTCCACAAATTAAATGAGGTACAGCATCAACCTGGTATTTATTCATTATAGCAGCACAAATACCAACTGTTCCTGGTCGTTTTCGAATAGCAATTTTTTCAAGTAATCCGTTTTCACGCTCTTTATATATAAATTCTTCACGATGATAAGTCACATTAACAAATCTCGGTTTAAACTCCATAAGTGGATCTATTCCATCAAAAATGGATTGTATACTCTTTCCTTTTAGTGGTGGAAGAATTTCGAATGAAAACAAAGGTTGGTTAGCAGCCTTTAAATGTTCTGTTACTTTCATGTTTGAAAATCATGTGTCTACAAAGATACAGCAGAAAATGAAAACATGAGAAAAAGAAATTTTTAATAATTCTGAAACAGCGTTTTGTAATTCTTAATGCTTGATTTCGATTAAATAGCAGTTAACAAATGTTTACAATCGAATAAAAATCGAAAGTAAATGAATAATAACCGAATCAAGAAAATTAGGAGCTTCAATTTTGCAATGTCGAATTCAGTGGACAGCTGAAGAAACAAAACAATTATTTCAAACTTTTAAATTTTTACAAACATGAACACATTGAGAAACAAAGTAAGTTTGATTGGAAGGTTAGGTTCACAACCCGAAATCACAACATTAGAAACAGGTCGCACCTTAGCACGATTTACGCTTGCGACAAATGAAAACTTTAAAGACAAATCTGGCCAATGGCAAAAGAATACACAATGGCATAATGTAACAGCTTGGGGGAAAATTGCCGAGCGTGCAAAAAACATATTGAATAAAGGCCAGGAAGTAATATTAGAAGGAAAGTTGGTCAACCAATCTTATGAAACGAAGAACGGTGAAAAGCGATACGGAACAATCATTGAAGCTTCTGAATTTTTGATACTGAGTCGTATAGAAATGAATGAAAAAAATGATACTAAGTGAATCAAATAAATAATCGTTATGAATCACGTTAATCTAATTGGAAAAATGAGCTCGCATCCAAAAATCATTGAACTAACGAATGGGAGAAAAATAATCCGTTTTACAATTGCCACAGAAGAAACTTACCTTGATGAACAAGGCAACAACAAAACAAGATTTAATTGGCACAGAGTTACAGCGTGGGGAAATTGGGTACAGGTAATCAATAGTCTATTAACAATAGGAATGGAAGTAGCCATAGAGGGAAAATTAGTCTCCAGATTCTACAAAATAGGAGGTACGCCAAAATATATTCATGAGGTAGAAGTCAATGATTTAGTAATACTGTAAATAAAATCGATAAAAATGATAAGAAATAACATCACATTAATAGGAAATATTGGAACTTCAACGCAAGTAACAAATTTTGACAATGGACAAAAAGTAGCAAGATTTAGTTTAACAACTAATAAACCCTCAAAATCAGGGAATGGGGGGATTAAAATGGAAAAAGAGTGGCACCGCATTTTTGCATGGGGGAACCTCGCATCATTCATCGAAGAATATGCTGAAAAAGGTAAAAAAGTGGCTATTCATGGTAAGTTGGTCAACCGTAATTTTCTTGATAGTGAAGGAAAGAAAAGATCGATTACCGAAGTTGAATTAAAAAACATCATCGGTTTATAAATTAATTTTTGATTGGGGCTTACCGAATACTAAGCCCCAATTTTTTATTTCTTGAGGTAAAAAAACGCCGTTAGTAATTCCGATAATCATTCCATAATTGACTTCTTAAACCAAAAAATGGAAGATAGCTGACTGAATTTAATGCACTATCATATCTCAAATGGTTCTCGAAAAATACTTGAAGTCTCCCACTTTTCGAAATGTTGTACGCACCAGTTAACACCATTCGGAATGAATTATTTCCCAATCCTTGGCCTATTTTATGCCCATATTCATAGGGTCTTAAAGTATAAGGCTGATATAAATCAGCACCATAACTATAGCCATCTTTATCCAACCCTTGAAGAGCATAACTCATGAATAATTTGAATAAAAAATTCCCCCTTTGGTATTTTACTTCACCAAGCAATTCCATGAAATTTCCCCCATAAGGATGTGCTAAAGTCATTCCTTGGTTTCCATAATTTTGACCAGATGTTAAATGAGCATAGGTGTACGGACGTACAAAATTATATTCCGTTCGGTAAAATAATTTTCCAGAAAATATTTCAAACCGACCTTTGATTCCAATTTGCCCACCATACTTGTTTGCCCACCAACCAGATTTTGCCTTAATTTCAGACAAAAAAAACTCATCGAGAATAAGTTGGGTATAGAGCTGATGTTGTTTATATTTAAAATTGAAACTCGCACCAAGCAATACATTATCCGATGAGCCAATAGAATATTCCTGCGGTCGGTAAAATATTACTGGATTTAGGTATTCTACTTCAAAACCTCGATTTAACAAGGTGTCTTTTGGCTGAAAAACTACCGATTCAAATATTCCAATATTTAACCATTTAGTAGCATTAAAACTAATGTGATGGGTTGCAGCATTTTTCATTTTCCACCCCAAACCACCTATCTCTCTAAAAAACTGGTACAAAACCGTGTATTCTACCTTCCAAAACCTAGAACGAATTAAACCAAAAGGATATGGTCTGCCGTAATCACTTAAAAATAATGAACGACATCCTTCTCCAATAAACTGATGATCTAACCCAATCTGAAAATTAAATAAGGAACTAGGAGTAAAAGAAAATCGACCACGTAAATCCCCAAATCCTTCTATTTTTTTAAAATTTTGATCTACAAATGATTTTGGAATGAACAAGGAATCGCCTTTAAAAATTCCTTGAATGTATCCAACTCGAAAATACCACTTTTTCCCTATTGTACCATCAAAATTTAAACCCAATCCCGACCTGTAATTGAATGATTTTGAATAAAATGCACCCAAATCAAGTAAGGGATTAAAATTCAAAGTCGCTTTTTTAAATTTTCTTGAATGCCAATTGGAGATACTTAAGTTATTACTTACCCACGATTGCGGATAAACTGTAGTATGTAGATTATCTGAATAATTGTATACAGAATCATTTGGTAATTCTTCAAAGAGATAACCTACATTCGATTGCCCAAATAAATTAAAACTTAAAACTATTGCAATGAATAAACTCCTCATTAAAAATCATTATAATGGTTATTAACACCTGTCCTAAGACCAATATTCAACATATTGGTTAATTTTAAATCATTCGGTACAGTTTCATCACTTCTTAACTGCCAATTAATGAAAACCATAAAGTTCATTTTAGGATTTACCCGATAGCCCAAATCTATTTGTTGAATAAATTCCAATCCATCTGCTTGGGGCTGCTGCATATCAATACCTAGTAATGATGTGCTTTTATAATCTCGAATACTATAAAGTGTGCTTTTTGATTCTATAAAAATTCTGTTTTTTTCATAAACTACGCGAATCAGGAACTCTCTAAAATTGGTCCCTTTTACATGGGCTAATGCTAAGTTATAATGACTAAAAGATAGCCTTTTATTGGCTGCAACATAAATGTCTCCAAATGCTGAATTGTGCTCAAATTGGAACAAAAGATGATTAATTCCAAACGGTTTATAAGTTCTGAATCCCAATTGGTAGGCAATTGATTTGAAAGAATAGTTACCCGTAGCCAATTGCGCATAAATGCGTGTCCCTCTCCTGAGCGATAAAGATAAATTCAAACCACTCAAACTGTAACAAACCGTATCTGCAATGAGAATTTTGGCCAATCCAGGAAGCGGATTATAATACAATGCTGAAACAGTTTTGGAAATGCCAGCATCATCCTTCAACCATGTGGTGCCCTCAAAAAAACTAATTCTAAAATTTTTTGACGCATGAAAAGTAAAAAAATTAATTGCGGTAGGTTTTGCTTCATAATAGGCTTCTACAGATGTTGTAATAGGTTTTCGAATTAAATTTAAACCTCTGAATCTTAAATAATTAAACTCCCATCTTTTTAAATTTAAATCGCATCTAATAAATGGAGATGGTGCACTATTATCTGATAAAAGCATCGATCTATACCCTTCGCCAATAAAATGGTTTGTATTTCCCGCTATTATTGTAATATATGGAGCTGGTTTATATATTATATTTCCTACAGCATAGGCATAATCGAATCCATCACTCTTGAAATACTTAGTTCTGCCAGAACCTGGTATTACTGCATTTTGAGTAATATACGACCCATTCGAAGAAGGATACATTTCGCCCAAAGTTGAATAAAATGTTGATTCATAGCGTGTAAACCTAGCTTGATTTTCAAAAATTGAAGTTGAAAATGAAAATTTTGAATTTAAATCACCTTCAATATGTATTCCCCGTGTATTTTGAAATAATCTTCTTTTTGACGTATCAGCAAAATCTTTTCCTGCACTTATGTCTATTATTGGAGATATGGTCAAAAAATAATCTTTTCCTGTAAATTCAAATAAATGATGCTTGAATAAGGTTTCTGTGAACTGATAGTATTGTAAGCTCGAATCTTTTATAAAATCATTTAATGGATATGTGCTTTCAACAATTGGAAAAAATGAATTCCCTCTGTAAGATTGACTATTAGAGTTGTCCAATAACCTATCTTTATAATAACTACTTAAAAAATGCGTGTTATGCTGTCCGAAAAGAAATGAACCAAAAGACAGCATTAAAGGAAGAAATATTGAACGCATTGAAAAATTTGATTCTTGTCCTTCAAAGAAAATTATACCCAAATTGAAAATTAATTGGGATGAATTTAATAATAAAAAGAAAAAAGACCGCCGAGGCGATCTTTATATTATTTTAATGTTTGATAATCAACTTTTTATTAACAGGCTTAGTGCCTTCAGCATCAATCGTCATGATGTAAACACCATTTTTAAAATCAGATACATCAATACTTTTTTGGCCATTGTAAAGCGAAGTTGTCATTACAACTTTACCCAAACCATCTACAATTCGTAATGTTGCATCTTCATTTGTTCCAAGAGAAATAGTGAGCATTTCTGAGGCAGGATTAGGACTTAGAGTAATTACAGGGTTTGGTTTCGGACTATTTGTATTTAAGGTAAAATTGACATTTAAATCAATTGAATCCATATACATCCCATTTGTTACATCCGTAATGTAATATCTGTAAACCGCGTAGCTTGCCGCATTTAAGTCTGGTGTAATTCTTGGCTTTAATTCTGCCTCCAAACTAGTTGTGGTTAAATGCGTGCCATTAACAATAATTGGTGCAGGATTCCCGCCAGAGTTAGGAGTAGAATACAAGTCTCCAGAGGCATTATAACATAATGGAGGCCAACAAATTTGATCAATCCATGTGCTCGGTACGGTAATTTTTTTTCTAGTTATTTTCCATTGTTTATCTGAACCTGTATTATTAGTAACTATAAAATGTGCTTCATAAATTCCACCAACCAAATCAGGTGAAGATCCATATAGATTTACATAATGCGAACCTCCGGAAAGATCTGCACCAACACCATCAAGTTGAATTGAAATACCGTCTCCCTGAGCATAAATAGCCTTGGAAATTGGGAATAAAGCAATCGCAAAAAGTAAAAGTTTTTTCATCGGCTTGATTTTATCAAATCAACTATAAAGATATTAAAATATTACAAACTTCAACCTTTTCTTTACGATTATCTTTCAATTTGAAGCATTATCAGAATTAAATTCACAAAAAATCTAAATTTAGGATTCCAATAATGTTTTGTAATGATAATTTGTAAAACCAGCTTTTGTGAATTATCTTTGACCTAGGCAAGGTTTTTGAAAGAGAAAACCTCAAAAAAATTTACTTATGAAAAAGTTGTCGTTTTTGTTATTAGGTTTAGCTTTCGCATTCACCACCAGCGCTCAGGAAGGTGAAGTTCACGCTTCTGAATTGAAAAAAGTACCATCCGTTAATCTTACAGATATGGAGGGTAACTCAGTTAATACTGGAAATTTAGGTTTTGATGGCCCTGTAGTAATTAGCTTTTGGGCAACTTGGTGTTCACCTTGCAAAAAAGAATTGAATACGATTCATGATTTATATGCGGATTGGCAAGAAGAAACAGGTGTTAATTTAGTTGCAGTTTCTATCGACGATGAAAAAACAAAAAGTTCTGTTTCTCTTTATGCCAATGGGAAGGCATGGGAATACTTGGTTTTATTAGATCCAAACGGAGATTTTAAGCGAGCCATGGGTGTTAATAATGTCCCTCATACTTTTTTGCTCGATAAAGAAGGAAATATTGTGTACTCACACAATAACTACGCCCCTGGTGACGAGAAAAAATTGTACGAGGCCATTTTGCAAGTTGCAAATAAATAAAAAATAGATTACAACACTTCTACCGACTATTTTTCATGAAAAAATCAATTGCCTTAATTCTTTTAATTTGTTTTATTGATAATTCATTCGCTCAACTTAACAATGGCAATCTAACTGGTAATTTAGAATCAACTTTTCAATATCTTCTTGAAGATAGTGTAATTAAAGCTACCCAGCCAACCTCTAAAGGGTTACTAAATTCTTACATGAACGTTTTTTACACTAATGGCAATTTTAAAGCTGGAATGCGTTTTGAATCTTACTTACCGAGAATTCAAGGTTATCCAGCAAATTTTGACGGAACGGGTATAGGTATGCGTTATGTCGGATACGACAATGGTTTTATTGATGTAACAGTTGGTTCGTTTTATGAGCAATTTGGATCCGGATTAGCTCTTCGAGCATATGAAGATCGTGCATTGGGTTATGATAATATGCTGGATGGATTAAAATTAGTGGTTAGACCATATGCCGGAATTGTTATAAAAGGTGTTTATGGATTACAGCGATATCAGTTTATAGAAGGTAGAATTAATCATAGTCCCGGGATTGTAAGAGGTTTTGATGGGGAAATGAATTTGAGCGAAGTCTTCCAAAGTGATAGTTTTTTAAAAACTAAAAGTGGAAAGCAAATTCAAGTAACCCTAGGTGGATCTTTCGTGAGCAAGTTTCAGGAAGATGATAACTCAACGCTTATTTTACCACAAAATGTTGGTGTTTATGGCGGAAGGGCAAAATTGCGATACGGAAAAATACATTTTGATGCAGAATACATGACCAAGGGTCAAGATCCTTCGCAGGACAATGGTTACAACTACAATCCTGGGCATGCAGCAGTTGCTAATCTTGGATATTCCCAAAAAGGACTCGGAATCTTACTTTCTGCAAAATCCGTTGACAACATGAGCTTTCGCTCTGACAGGACTAAACAATTACAAAACGTCCTCATTAATTATTTACCATCTTTAAATAAAACTCACACCTATAACCTTGTTTCTTCACTTTATCCTTATGCTACGCAACCTGTAGGTGAAATAGCATATCAATTTGAAGCACTTTATACTTTTAAGAAAAATTCCAAAATAGGGGGTAAATATGGAACTTCTATCAATTTAAATTATTCAAGTGCCTATCGTCCAATGAGACATACTTCAGGAATTAATCCATTAGATTCTACAGGAATCACCTACACATCGGGTCTATTTGATATGAGTGATAGTCTCTATTGGCAAGATATTAACTTCAACATTACAAAGAAATTCAATAAAAACTTCAATGCCATTTTAAGCTATTATAATATTACATTAAACAATGATGTTGCAAGTGTTACAAAAGAAGTTGGTTTAATTAAAACCAATGTGTTTGTCTTAGAATTAGGTTATAAAATTAATGATGAGCAATCGATAAGAGCTGAATTCCAAACCTTATTTGTTAACCGAAGAGACAGTTTAGAAAATGAAGTAGACCTTATAGATTTAAATAAGAGCAATACAATAAGTTTTGGAGATGCCAGGCCCGTTGATAAGGGTGATTGGGCCACCTTGCTTGTTGAATACACCATTAATTCTTCTTGGTTTGTAGCCTTGATGGATCAATATAATTTTGGTAACCCAGATAAAAAATATAGGGCTCATCATCCATATGCAACAGTCGGTTATGTTAAAGAGGCAACAAGAATTACCGCATCTTTTGGTCGACAAAGGGCAGGATTGTTTTGTGTAGGTGGTGTATGTAGGCCTGTGCCTGCCTCCTACGGATTAACACTTTCCGTAACTCATAGTTTTTAAAATTCAGTACATGAAAACAATTTTCGGTTTAGTAGCTTTAATTTTTGTCTTCGGAATTAATTCATGTGATAAGGTTGATAACCCTTTTCCAAAAGCAATTAATACTGATTTGGATACTACCATTTATCCTGGTTTATGGAATGATTACTTGCAAAATGAATGGCCTGATTTTTCAACAATGCCAAATGATAATCCCAATAGAAATGCTCTGATTGAAGATTTTACAGGTCACAACTGTAGTTTTTGCCCTGAAGCGGGAGCAATTGCTCATGGTATTCATGAAAATAACCCAACCCGTATATTCGTTGCAAGTATACATGCATCTAACACTGTTAATGGTTTATCTTCTTTTCAAGATACCAACAGTGCATTAGGATATACCATTCCATTTTGGAATGCTGTAGGTTTAGAGCTCGGATCATTTTTCGGAAATTCATTACCTAATTCAGGATTTTTTGGAAATCCAGGTGGTACAATCAGTAGAACTAACGATGCGGGAGAATATTTTCCTGCTTCAGGTTCATGGTTAACAAAGGCCAATGCTGTAATTAATTCTGACTTAAAAGTCGCCATTAAAGCCAAACTGAATTACTTTGAAACACCCAAACATGGATTTTTTCTTCATACAGAAGTAGAAAAATTAGATAACCAATTAAATAATGACCTTGCTATGGTAGTATATTTAATTGAGGATTCATTAGTAGGCCCTCAAAACGTTCAAAATGTTTACACACCCAATTATGTCCATCGAGATATCATGAGGGCAACATTAGATAATACTGCGTGGGGACGAACCCTTACTTCAGATTTAATGACAAATGGCAAGTACTATCTGAATTACAGTTACATATTGCCAAATCAACTCGCACAGTCCGGTGTAGTAACGAGTCATAATGCAGAGAACATGCATGTTTTAATCTACGTTTATGATTTAGAAACGCTAGAGATTTATCAAGTGATAAAGAAAAAAATTACAGCTTAATTTTATTTAAAATTGGTTGAATTTTGGCATGATTTTTAACGTTTTTTGATAACCTTAATACTGTTTTTGTGTTATTTTTAGAAGAATCAAAAAACAACTGCAATGCTTGAGTTAACAAAAAAAATTCTTACGAAAGTTAGTTTTGACGCACATTTGTTTCAAAAAGAATTAAACAAAGCTTTGAGATGGATTACTGAACCTGAGGAATTAAGAAGATTTAGAGACTGGTGCATTTCAGAGTTCGGATCGGTTTACCCAATCATTATCAAACGGGCTTTTATAATTTAACAATCAGTTAAATTCGATAAGTACCGCTCCTTTTTCTACAACTTGGTTCGAATTAACAAGTATTGTTTTCACCGTACCGGTTCCTTCTGCTTTTAATATATTTTCCATTTTCATAGCCTCAAGAGATAAGATTTCATCCCCTGGTTGCAAAGAATCACCAATATTCACGAAAATTTTAAGTATTCTTCCAGGCATAGGCGCCGGAAGCTCTTTTAATTGTTTTATTTTGGGTTTATCTAATCCTAAGGCTTTAATTAAATTGTCAAGAGGTCCTTTTTTACGAATATTAAATACACGGTGATTTATTTTAATGATTAACTGATTTTCTTCCGAATTATCTGCTAAAATTTCCCCATTGAATGCGGTTCCTTTGTACGTCAAAGTGAAGAACCTAGCGTCTTCCCAGTCTATTATTGCCCCTTCCACACCAAGCACATCGTTATCATCAAAAAGCCAATGCCGATTCATAAAATATAATTTCTGAGAAGCAAAATTAGAATAATCAACGAGGACTTGAACATTTTTAATCACGATTTCAAAATAATTGACCAGATTTGTATAAAAATCCAATTAATGAGGAACAATACTTTTTACTTTTTACTTATCGTTTTATTCTTAAACTCTTGTGCGCAACGTCAAAAGGAAGAAGAAGTATGGGTAGGTTATGACGAAAATGCTTTAGAGGGGGAATTAATCACCACCGGTTTGGAAGGAGACTCAGCTGCAACTGCCGATTTGAAAAGAAAGGAATATCAATCAACTGAAACCATCTTAACAGATTTAATTCACACGAAACTAGAGGTAAGTTTCGATTGGAATAATTCACAATTAAAGGGAAAAGCAACCATTACGGCTAAACCACATTTCTATCCTTCTGATAGCGTCATTTTTGATGCCAAGGGGATGGACATTTTATCTATCCAAATGAAAGATAAAAAATTGAATTTTTCTTATGACAGTTTATTACTCATAGTAAAACTAGATAAGCAATACTCTAAAAATGAACAGTTTCAGGTAACAATTGATTATGTCGCCAAGCCAGAAGACAGAAAATTGTCCGGTAGTCAGGCAATTACTTCAGATAAGGGCTTGTATTTTATAAATCCTCGCAAAGAGGAAAAAAACAAAATGCCTCAAATTTGGACTCAGGGTGAAACAGAATCAAGTTCAGTTTGGTTCCCAACCATTGATTCACCCAACAGTAAAACCAGTCAGGAAATCTACATAACAGTTGATAATAAATATACTACCCTATCTAATGGTAAATTAATTGCGTCGACAAAAAATACCGATGGTACCAGAACTGACCATTGGAAGCAAGATCTTCAGCATGCACCATATTTATTTATGATGGCTGTAGGTGAATTTAAGGTGGTAAAAGACTTTTACACACGTCTCGATGGGACTAAAATGGAAGTTAATTATTACGTGGAGCCAGAATGGGAGCAATATGCAAAAGCCATTTTTGGTGAAACTCCAACAATGATTAAATTTTTCTCGGAGCGACTTGGTTATGAATATCCATGGGATAAGTTTCATCAAATAGTTGTTCGAGATTATGTATCAGGAGCAATGGAAAATACTGGGGCAGTGATTTTTGGCGATTATGTATATAAGACCGACCGGGAATTATTGGACCAAAATGATCAATCTACCATTGCGCACGAGCTATTTCATCATTGGTTTGGAGATTTAGTGACTTGTGAATCTTGGTCAAACCTACCTTTAAACGAGTCATTTGCAAACTATTCACAATACTTATGGGATGAATTCCGGTTTGGCTTAGATGAAGCTGATTACCAAGCAAGCGTTGAAGCTGATGGCTATTATCAATCGGCTCAAGTTCAAGGCTATCATAACCTTATTTGGTTTGATTACGATGATAAAGAGGAAATGTTTGACGGACATTCCTACAATAAAGGAGGGCGAATTTTACATATGTTACGCAATTACCTTGGAGATGAAGCTTTTTTTGAAGGCCTAAAACAATATTTACATGCAAACGCATTTAAACCGGCAGAATTTCATCAATTGAGATTGGCATTTGAAGAAGTGTCAGGTCAGGATTTAAACTGGTTTTTCGAGCAATGGTTTCTCGGATCAGGGCATCCAATTTTACAAATTGATCAAGATTGGAACAAAGATTTGAACAACGTTACCATCAAGGTAAAACAAAATCAAAACCTAGAAATTTCACCCATTTTTAAATTACCTGTCCAATTAGCAATTCATGATGAAGAAGGGGTGAAAATTCATGATATAATTATAGATCAAGTAGATCAATCATTTACTTTCCCTGTTAAAGGATTATTGAAGTGTATTGTTTTTGATAATCAACAAATGCTTTTAGCTAAGATAAAAGATAATAAGCCTTCGGAGCAATATATTTATCAATACTATCATACAAATCGTTACAAAGCCAGAAAAGAAGCGCTTATGTTAGGGACAAAAGTAAAAAGCGCTTTAATGGAACAATTAATTTTAGATGCACTTGTTGATCCCTTTTGGAACATTAGGCTTACAGCAATAGAAAAATCATCAAAATTAACCGGAGAAAATAAAATTAAAGCTCTGGAAATAATTAAAGAATTAGCTTTAAATGACAATAATTCTCAAGTGCGTTCTTCAGCCTTGAATTACGTTTCTTATAATGCCGCTGAGAGCGACAAGCAAAACTTATTTGCAACTTCCATCGATAAAGATTCTTCATATCTTGTTATTACCACTGCACTGGGCAATTTGGTAGAAGTAAATACTGATTTAGCATTGGAAAAAGCAACGCTATTAGAAAATGAACCTTCTTCTTCTATGCTCGCTGGAGTTGCACAAGTATATGGCTCGCATGCAGATAAAGAAAAACTTACATTCTTCGAATCAGCCCTTATCAACAACCGAGTTCATGGTTTTGATCAGGTTAGTGTAATGAATTCATTCACTTATTTCATTATTAAACAGGAGCCTGAAGTAATTGATAAATCTTTTCATGTTTTTGAATTTTTGAAAAAAGATGGAGAATATTATTCGCAATTGTTTTTACCTCAAAATATCAGTTATTTGCTTTCTGCAATTGAAGAACAAATGAATCAGTTAAAAAGTGAACTGGAGGCTTTTGAAAAGAATAATGATGCGGCACTGGCTGACGGTCACAGAAAAAAGATAAAATTATTGGAAAGCATCCAAAGCAAATTTTCTTCGCTTGTTGATTAAAAAATAAAAACTTCTACTGATAAAATTTTGTTGATTTTTTAAACAATTTTTCCGTTTATTTTTTTGATTAAATATAAATAAATGTATATTTGATTAAAATTTCGTCAAAATAATGTTTAAATATTTAACAATATGAAGCACTTAAAAGTTGGAGATAAAGCTCCTGATTTCAATGGTATCGTGGAAAATGGCAAAAAATTGAGTTTAGCCGATTTTACAGGAAAACGTGTTGCGATTTATTTTTATCCTAAAGATAATACGCCAGGTTGCACAACACAAGCATGCAATCTTCGTGATAATTATTCACTTTTAGCAGATACGGGAGTTGAAATTATCGGTGTTAGTGCGGATAATGCGAATTCACATGAAAAATTTATTGGTAAATACAATCTTCCTTTCTCGTTAATTGCGGACGAAAATCATGAGATTCTAAATTTATTCGGCGTTTGGGGTCCTAAAAAATTTATGGGTAAAGAATATGATGGGATTCATCGTACCACTTTTGTTTTGGATGAAAACCATACCATCGTTGGGATCTTAGACAAACCAAATACAAAAGATCATGCGGCAGAAATTCTGCAATTTTTTAATAATTAAGTACATCGTAAATAGTTTACGTTCATTAAAAATAACTTTGTACAAATAAATTAAATATTCATTCTCGGTAATTATACCGTATAAAAACAAAATCGATATGTCAGTTAAAGAAGTAAATGCAGAAAAATTAAAAGCATTGCAACTCACCATGGAAAAATTAGACAAAACTTATGGTAAAGGTGCGGTAATGAAATTAGGAGACTCTGCGGTAGAAAAAGTTGAAGTGATCCCTACAGGATCAATTACATTGGATCTTGCATTAGGGGTTGATGGTTATCCTAAAGGACGTGTAGTTGAAATATACGGGCCAGAATCTTCGGGTAAAACAACATTAGCCATTCATGCAATCGCAGAGGTACAAAAACAAGGTGGTATTGCAGCCTTTATTGATGCCGAACATGCCTTTGATCAATTTTATGCTAAAAAATTAGGCGTTGATATTGATAATCTATTGATATCTCAGCCTGACAATGGAGAACAAGCTTTAGAAATCGCAGATAATTTAATACGTTCTGGCGCTATAGACTTAATAGTTATAGATTCGGTTGCGGCATTAACACCCAAAGCAGAAATTGAGGGCGAGATGGGAGACTCACAAATGGGCTTACAAGCACGTTTAATGTCTAAAGCATTAAGGAAATTAACGGGGTCAATTAATAAAGCCGGAACATGCTGTATTTTTATCAATCAACTAAGAGATAAAATAGGCGTTATGTTTGGTAATCCAGAAACCACTACAGGAGGTAATGCCTTAAAGTTTTATGCTTCGATTAGGATTGATATTCGTAAAGCTACTCAGATCAAAGAAGGTGAAGAAATAATGGGTAACCGTGTTAAAGTTAAAGTTGTAAAGAATAAAGTTGCTCCTCCATTCAGAAAAGCAGAATTTGACATTATGTATGGTGAAGGTATTTCTAAAGTTGGGGAGATTATCGACCTAGGAGTGGAGATGAATATTTTAAAGAAAAGTGGTTCTTGGTTTTCATATGGGGAAACTAGATTAGGTCAGGGAAGAGATGCTGTAAAACAAATTATTGCTGATAATCCTGAATTAATGGAAGAGCTAGAAAAAAAGATTAAAGATGCTCTTGTTTCTGATGGTATAGAATTACCATTATTACAAGACTAACTGCATATCGAAAAAAGAAGTCGTCTAATAGACGACTTCTTTTATCATCAACTAATCTTACATTTAATATCTCCTCTCATTTTAATTCTTCATCTGTAAAACCCATTAAATTCAAGTTTTTAATGCTGTTCTATTTAAATTTTAGTAGGCAAGATACACTAAATGCCCATGTCGCTATTCAATTCGGATAAGTAATATAAAAATGGTTGCTAGGAAACAAGAAATTTAAAGCTCTGATCAAATTCAAACGGAATTGTTAATAATTCCATCAATGAATGTCGAACCAATGCATTGAACAAGGTTGTTGACCAACTTACTAAATTTAATAAGGATTTCAGAAGATTTAAAAATGAAAAAGCCATCATTTCTGATGGCTTGTCTAATGTGGCTCCTCCTCTTGGGCTCGAACCAAGGACCCTCTGATTAACAGTCAGATGCTCTAACCGACTGAGCTAAGGAGGAATGTTTGTTAAAAAACGAATGCAAATATAAAGAAAGAAATTATTTCAATACCTTAAAAGGTAAAAAACTTTTTCTAATTGTTAAAAGTCGGCTTCGTCTAGCGTAAAATCATCTATAGATGTATCAAATGAATCATCTTCATCATCTCGATCTATTATATCTTCACAATTTCCATCATCACCTTTTGCTGGCCGCAAGATATTAGTCTTTGATACATTTAACCTAATTTCTGTCCGGATAAAACCGTCTTCTTGAGGATAAGCTTTAGCAAAGGGAGTGCCTTCAAGATCAACTAAAGCTCCTCTTTTTAAAAAATCGAGTATTCTCAAATTTGCCCCTTCTTTTTTCCAAATGGTACAATTCACCCATGTTGTTTTAGTTTTAGTTTCTCCAGATCGTTTATCTTTCCAGTTTTTGTTATGGGCAACAGGAAAATTAATGGCAATTACCCCACGTTCCATGTTTTTTACAATTGCATCTTTACCGATGTTCCCAATAAGTCGTGTTTCAAATACGGTGGCCATATTTTGATAGTTTTAGCAAGTGAATGTAAAAAAAAAATGGTTACCCGCAACAGAATGTCTTTAATACCTAAGAAATATTTATGATTTTTTCTGCTTATAACGTCTTGATTCAATTATACTTAACGGGTCTTAACTAAAAATGCATCCTTAAAACCATTCTTTTGAACTTTTTCAAGATCCTTTTGAGCCTCCTCCTTGGAAGTATATGTTCCAACTGTATATTGGTACTTGTATGAAGAAGATGTATTTAACTTATTTCTCGAAACAGGTAATCCCAAATTTTTAAATTCGGCAATATTCGTTTCTAGAGGTGTTTTGCTAGACATGATTTGAATAGTATATGCTCCATTTTCATTAAACGTGCTGTTGGATGATGTTGCATTATTTTGATTTTTTATTTTCTTCGTGAAGGCAATATCTGGGTGTTGTTCAATTACAAAAGATTTAAAGGCTCTATATATAGCTGAAGCGATTATTTCCTGACCATTAGTTGTATTTAAATAGTTTGCTTCAGTTTCATTAGTTAAAAATCCACATTCTACAAGTACACTTGTCATTTCCGTATATTTCAAAACCTGTAATGAATACTCTCTATCATAGGTGTCTTTTATCCCCCTTGATGTTCTTCCAGCTTTCTGAGTAAACTCTTTTTCTAATTTTTCCGCTAATTTAACGGCCTTCCTTGACTCCATTGAATGCACGTGTGTTTCAGTTCCATTAATGGTTTTCAAATCATTTGCATTACAATGAATGGATATAAAATAGTCCGCATTTTCTGTGTTTGCCAACTCTACACGTTCATCTAAGCTTGGAAAAGAGTCATCATTTCTTGTATATATTATTTCTATATTTTGAAGATTTTCAGAAATATATCCACCTAATTTTTTTGCGATTAACAGATTCAAGTCTTTTTCAGAAAGATGATTCTTAAAATTTGAAACATATCCAGGATCACTTCCTCCATGACCGGGATCAATTACCAATTTTATTTTCCCGCTTTGACCCAAATTAACGTTACTCAGAAAAATTAAAAAATAAAATGCCAAAATGATTCTCATACTACAAAGTAAGTCGGTTTCATTTTTTATTTTCGTTGTAATTTAAAAGCTTACAAATAACAAATTGTTAATAAAAACGGAACATACCCATAAAAAAATAGCCATAGTTGAACTAGGAGGTTCTCATGATGAATGCCTTTTATCTCAATTTTACGCTTTAAAACAAGCCGGTTGCATCACTTATTTCATTTCAACTTATGATTTATGGGAAAGGAATCAAGAATTGCAAAAAATTGTCGATCATTTTTACCTTATTGAATTTAATAAAAAATCGTTTGCGGATTTTCTTCGACTAAGAGCCTTAAACCGTTACTTTTGTAATCAAAACATATCAAAAGTAATTTTCAATACAGCTCAAGGGGCACACGTTAGAAATTTGTGTTTATTAGCTGCTAAGAAAATCGAATATATCGGCTTGATTCATACCTCAAAGAAATTCACAGAAAGCTTTACTCAAAAAATTATACATCGAAAAATTAAAAAGTATTTTGTCCTAAATGATTTTTTCTTAGAAAAAATTACTCCACCAAAAGGCATTGAGGTTAGGTCCTTTTATCCTTTAAGATTTCCAGCCTTTTCCATTGAAATCCCAAAACCCGAGGGTGAAATATGGATAGTAATAATTGGAGGCGTGGAATCAAGAAGGAAAGATTTAATCGGCAGTATTGAATTAATGAAAACCATACTTCATCGCAATATTCAATTCATATTCTTAGGAAAAGCAGATCCAAATGATGGTTTCATTAAAGAGTTTAAATCGAGTACTTTAAAAGTTGGTTTAGCCAGCAAAATCGTTCTTTTCGACTCCTTCCTTACAGAAGATATTTTTGATGCTTATTTAAAAAAGGCTGATTTTATATGGCCTATGGTTCATCCAGAAACGCCAAGCGCAAAGGAATATTTCAAAAATCAAATATCGGGTGCAATGAATATTTCCTTTGCTTATCATATCCCGATGCTGGTGCATGAGTTATATTCAAAAACATGGCTTGATCTTAAATATAGCTTTTCTTACAATTTAAGTTCGTTTGCAGTTGATTTCGATTTTGCCTCAGAGAACAGACAGAAATTGGTAGATCAATTAAAAAGTGAAGAAAAATTTAATCCAGAATTTCAGGAAGCTGCATATCTTGATTTTTTGTTTCAGGATGAAAATATTTAAATACTGCAGCCCCTTTAGTTTCACCAATTGTAGAAATCAACTCTTTTAATGTCGCTTCTTTTATACGTTTAATGGTTTTAAATTCTTGAATTAACAATTTTTGATTAGCTGGGCCAATACCATGGATTAATGTTATTTCTGAAATTAAAGCCCCTTTACTTCTTCGATTCCGATGGTGCGTAATACCGAAGCGATGTGCTTCGTTCCTCATATGCTGAATCAGCTTTAAACTTTCAGATCGCTTATCTAAATAGATTGGATAGTTATCACCCGGAAAAAATATTTCTTCCAATTTTTTTGCAATACCGACAATCGCAATTTTACCTCTAATATTCAAGTGTTCCAGTGCTTTTAGCGCAGCACTTAATTGACCTTTACCTCCATCAATAATTACCAATTGTGGTAGAGATTTCTCTTCCGCCAATAATCGCTTATATCGACGATAAACCACCTCCTCCATGGAGGCAAAATCATTTGGCCCCTCTACAGATTGAATATTGAAATGTCTGTAATCTTTTTTACTTGGCTTACCATTTTTAAAAACAACACAGGCAGAAACAGGATTTGTTCCCTGAATATTTGAATTATCAAAACATTCCATATGAACCGGACTTTCGTTCAACCTAAAATCCTTTTTTATTTGATTTAAAATTCTTTGAGTATGTTTTTCAGGATTTATTATTTTTTCCTGTTTTTGTTGCTCTATTTTATTAAATGTAGCATTTCTAAGTGAAAGATCTATCAAGTTTTTTTTCTCTCCTCTCTGAGGTACAACAATTTTAAAGTTGGGAAATTTCAATGCTGTGGGATGAGCTACGAGAACCTCTTTGGATGTGCTTTTAAATCTTTCTCTCATTTCAAGGAGAACAAAACCTAGAACATCATCATCGGATTCATCCAACTTCTTCTTAACAACAGTTGTAAAAGCATGAATTATCGCACCATTTTGAATACTCAGAAAATTAACATAAGCTTCATCCCGCTCATTAAGAATACCACAAACATCCACCTCATGAATAGAAGGGGAAACAATGGTTGATTTTGCTTTATAATTTTCTAAAGCAGTTATTCTTGTTTTTACTTGATGAGCAGCTTCATATTCTTGTTTTGCAGCATGATTATTCATTTGTTCCTTTAAATGATTTATAACTTGCAAAACATTTCCTTTAAGTATTCCTTCGATTTGATTGACCTGTAGGGAATAATTTTCTTTAGATTGTTTCCCTGTACAAGGACCAAGACAATTCCCAATGTGGTATTCCAAACAAACCTTAAATTTATTTTGAGTTATGTTTCGTTCTGATAAATCTAAGCTACATGTCCTTAAGGTATAATTAGCTTTTATTAATTCCAATACCGCCATCATTACCTTTCCGTTTGGATACGGCCCATAATAAGCTGATCCATCTTTAATTAATTTACGGGTAGAAAAAACCCTTGGAAAAGGCTCGTTTTTAATGCAAATCCAAGGATAAGTTTTGTCGTCCTTTAATTGAATGTTATATTTCGGCTGATATTTTTTAATCAGATTATTCTCCAACAACAAGGCATCAATTTCCGAGTCAACAATAATATAATGTAAATCTATAATTTTACTAACCAGTATCCTTGTCTTCGCATGTTCTTGAGTTTTGGAAAAATAAGAGGAAACTCTTTTTTTTAGGTTTTTAGCTTTCCCAACATAAATAATAATTCCATTGGTATCTAAATATTGATAAACACCGGGTGATTCAGGTAAAGCTTTCAGTTTAAGACTTAGGTTGCTATTTTTTGACATTCATGCAAAAATATCAAAAATGGTAATCTTTAGAAACAAGCATTTAGATACAAAAAACGAATTTGAAAAAAGAAAGTATACTTTCTTAACATAAAATATGGTTTTATCTATAATTAATGAAAATCGAAGTGTTTTACGGAATCACCAATGAAGTTAACAAGAACGAATATGAAAAAAACCAGAGGTCTGAACATCGCTTTCGCTCTGTTTCTTACTCTGGTTTTTGTACCCGAGGCCGGAATCGAACCGGCACTCCCGAAAGAACAGGATTTTGAATCCAGCGCGTCTACCAGTTCCGCCACTCGGGCTAATCCCATCAATTGGAGGTTAAAATTACCAAATTTCTTTATATAAAATCAAATAAAAATACCTTTAATTATTGCAAAGAGTTATTTCGACCTTTTTAAATAGTAGATGATCAATTTATTAATGTCACCTTAAGATACTTACAATTTATCTTACGGCGATTTTAAATCAAAAAAGGCACTCAAAAATGATGTGCCCTTTCAAAATTGTTAATTTGTTTTCTAGTTTCCAGACAAGGTTGTTCCTCCTGTAGATCCCTGAGTGTTTGGTGTGTAAGAAGAGTTCATAT
>Ga0068876_10000927_pt1 | contig 23286 bp, 18 predicted proteins | sample NOAtaG_6_FD_66442 | JGI IMG/M metagenome (GOLD analysis project Ga0068876, IMG submission 66442) | Freshwater lake microbial communities from Lake Erie, under a cyanobacterial bloom - NOAA_Erie_Diel5S_2200h metaG | ecosystem: Environmental > Aquatic > Freshwater > Lake | place: USA: Ohio, Lake...
CCCTGAGCCCGCGGGTCGCATTCGTACCGAGCGCGTTGAGCTTGCCGCCGATCACGACGGTGGGATCGAGCCCCGCCTCGCGCGCGACGGTGGCGACGAGCGAGGTCGTGGTGGTCTTGCCGTGCGAGCCGGCGATCGCGACCCCGTCCTTGAGCCGCATCAGCTCCGCGAGCATCTCGGCCCGGGGGATCACCGGGATGTTGCGGGCCCGCGCCTCGACGAGCTCGGGGTTGTCGCGGGTCACCGCCGACGAGAAGACGACGACGTCGGCCTCGCCGACCTGATCGGCGCGGTGGCCGACGAAGCAGCGCGCCCCGAGCTCCTCGAGCCGACGGGTCGTGTCGCTCGCGCGGGCGTCCGAGCCGGTCACCGCAAAGCCGCTCGAGAGGAGCACCTCGGCGATGCCGCTCATGCCGATGCCGCCGATGCCGACGAAGTGGATGGTCCGGACGCGACCGCGGAACATGGGGCGCTGGTACCACGGTCGCTCGCGGCAGGTGGAATTTCGGCGGAGGCCCCCCGCGGGCCGCGCGGATCAGGCCTTGGGCGGGGTCGTGCGGAAGGCCTCGCGGAGCGCGGCCACTGCCCGGTCGCAGTCGGCGGCGGTGACGTTCAGCGGGGGCGCGAGCCGGATCACGTCGCCGCCCGCGGTCGAGGCCAGCACGCCCAGGTCCCGCAGGCGGGCGAGCACCGCGGCCGCGTCGTGGCTCGGGGCGACCTTCAGCCCGCGGAGCAGGCCCCGGCCGCGCGCCTCGACGGCGGCCGGCAGCTCCGCGTCCGCGGCCATCGCCTCGAGCTGCCCGCCCAGGTGCCCGCCGACGACGTGGGCGTTCTCGACCAGCTTCTCCTCGTCGAAGATCGACAGGATCGCGAGACCCGCCGCGCAGGCCAGCGAGTTGCCGCCGAAGGTCGAGCCGTGGCTGCCGACCGGCAGACCGTCGGCGAGCTTCTCGGTGCAGACCACGGCCGCCAAGGGAAAGCCGCCGCCGATGCCCTTGGCGAGCGAGCACGCATCCGGCATCACGCCGCTCCACTCGCGGGCGAGGAATTTTCCGGTGCGCCCGTAGCCGGTCTGCACCTCGTCGAAGAAGAGCAGCGCGCCCTTCCGGTCGCAGATGTCCCGCACCCCTCGGAGGTACGCATCGGTGGCGACGATGATCCCGCCCTCGGCCTGGATCGGCTCGAGGAAGACGGCGGCCGTGCGCTCGGTGACGGCCCGCTCCATCGCCTCGAGGTCGCCGTAGGCGATGTGCTGCACCCCGGGCAGCATCGGCCCCATGCCCACGTGGTACTTGGGCTGACCGGTGAGGGTGACCGCGCCCATCGTGCGGCCGTGGAAGGAGTGCAGCGTCGAGACGAGCTCGGTCCGCGCCCCGTCGCCGTGCTCGTGGTGCCAGCGGCGGCCGAGCTTGATGAGCGCCTCGTTCGCCTCGGTCCCCGAGTTCGCGAAGTACACCCGCGAGAAGCCGGTGCGCTCGACGAGCGCCGCCGCGAGGCGCAGCTCCTTCTCGGTGAAGAAGAGGTTGGACGTGTGCATGAGCGTCGCCGCCTGCTCGGCGATGGCGCGCGCGAGCTTGGGGTGGCTGTGGCCGACCGAGAGCACGGCGATGCCGCCGGAGAAGTCGAGGAACTCGCGCCCGTCCGCGTCCCAGATGCGGCACCCTTCGCCGCGCACCATCACCGTGGGCGGCTGGCGGTAGTTCGGAAGCAGGGCCTGGGCGAGCGCGAGCAGCTGGGCGTTGCTGGACATGTCCGAGGCCTACCACGACCTCCCCGCGGCTCCGAGTCCGGGGCAAGTCCGACCCTGAATCAGCGAACGCGGCGGCGTCCGCGCCCGGCGGGAGGCGGGGTCGGGTTCTCCTCGGGGCAGCCGTCCGCATCCTGGAAGCCATCGAGGTCCTCGGCGACGTCGGCGCACTCGTCGCTCTCGTCGGCGAGCCCGTCGCCGTCGAAATCGATGTCGGGGCAGCCGTCCTCGTCGCCGAACCCGTCGGTGTCCTCGGCCTCGCTCGGGCAGAGGTCGGCGGTGTCCTCCACGCCGTCGCCGTCGGTGTCGAGGTCCGGGCAGCCGTCGGTGTCGCGGTCCCCGTCGAGGTCCTCGGCCGCGCCGAGGCAGCCGTCGTAGCCGTCGCGCACTCCGTCGTGATCGTCGTCCTCGTCGGGGCAGCCGTCCTCGTCCTCGTGCTCGTCGAGATCCTCCGCCTCGGTGCGGCAGGCATCCGATGCGTCGGGGACCCCGTCCGCGTCGTCGTCGAGGTCGGGGCAGCCGTCCTCGTCGTCGCTCCCGTCCGCGTCCTCGGGCTCACTCGGGCAGACGTCGCGGGCGTCGTCGATGCGGTCTCCGTCGGAGTCGGGCGAGGCCCGGGGCGCCCACGCGAAGCCCGCGGAGACGCGCACGATCGGCACGCCGATCGCGTATGCGACGCCGAAGCCGACGCCGAGATCGAAGACCACGTCGTCGACGCGGGCGAGCCCGCCGACACGGGCCTCGGTCGGGGCCTCGTCGTCGAAGACCAACCCGAAGGTCGTCTGCCCGGTGATCTCGACGAGCGCCGCCCAGGTCCGATCGAAGTCGTAGCGGGCCGCTGCGCCCCAGGTGAGCTCCGCGGTGCGCCGGCTGTAGAGCAGCGTGCGCTCGTCCCGCCAGCTGCCGCCCAGGTTCACGGCGGCGCGGAAGCCCTGGAGCTGCAGCGAGAACGCGAGGTGGCCGCCGACCGAGACGGACGGCTCCCCCACGTAGCGGCGCGGCGCGGTGAGCTGTCCGAGCGGGGCCGTGGCCCACGCTGCGATGCCCAGGCCCACGGCGCCCGTCTCGTCGGGATCGAGCAGGGTCACGAGCGCGCTGAGGCGCGGGTCGGCGAGCGCACCGCCGCTGCCGCCGGGGAAGCTCTGGGGCAGCGTGCGCCCCATCTCGTCGACGTAATCCCAGCTGTACCCACTGCCGAAGGTGTAGGGGACGATCGGCACGCTCAGACCGATGCGCACCCGGTCGGCGAGGCTGACGGCCGCGAGGATCTGCGTCGTGAACATCCCGCCCACGACGTCGAGCTCGCGCGGCGGCGGCGCGGTGCCGAGGTCGTAGTCGCAGGTCGTCGTCTCGGGGTTGTCGAGCGCGAAGGGCCGGTGCGCGTAGTCGAGCGCGACGCCGAGGTAGGGCGCGACCTCCCCGTCCACGTCGGGGTCGTCGACGAGGACGAACGCGTCGTTCGGCGCCACGTGGTAGCGAAACGCCGACATCTCGCCGGTCGGGAACGGGTAGCAGCGCGTCTGCGCCGCGGCGGCGCAGGGGAACGAGAGGACGACGAGGGAGAGGAGCGAGGCGACGCGCATGGACCCGCGGATGCTACCTCACCCGGCGGCCCGGACGTCAGGCGAGGAAGCGGCCGGTGTGGCTGCCCTTCACCTTCGCGATCGCTTCGGGCGTCCCCTGCGCCACGACGCGGCCGCCGCCCGCGCCGCCCTCCGGGCCGAGGTCGATGACCCAGTCCGCCGAGCGGATCACGTCGAGGTGGTGCTCGACGACGAGCACGGAGTTGCCGGCATCGACGAGGCGATGGAGCACCTCGAGCAGCCTCCGCACGTCCTCGAAGTGCAGGCCCGTGGTGGGCTCGTCGAGCACGTAGAGCGTGCGGCCGGTCTGCACTTTGGCCAGCTCGCGCGCGAGCTTCACCCGCTGCGCCTCGCCGCCCGAGAGCGTCGTCGCGGGCTGGCCGACGTGCACGTAGCCGAGGCCCACCTCGACGAGCGTCCCGAGGATCCGCGAGAGCACCGGGTGCGCGGCGAAGAGTTCCCGCGCCTCGTCCACACCCGTCGCGAGCAGGTCCGCGATCGACTTCTCGCGGTAGCGCACCGCAAGCGTGGCCTCGTTGTAGCGAAGGCCCCGGCACACCTCGCAGGGCACGTACACGTCGCTGAGGAAGTGCATCTCCACCTTCACCACGCCGTCGCCCTGGCAGGCCTCGCAGCGGCCGCCCTTCACGTTGAACGAGAAGCGCGCCGGCAGAAAGCCCCGCGCCTTCGCCTCGGGCAGCGAGGCGTACACGGCGCGGATCTCGTCGAAGGCCTTGGTGTACGTCGCGGGGTTGCTGCGCGGCGTGCGGCCGATCGGCTTCTGGTCGATGGCGATGACCTTGTCGATCGCTTCGAGGCCCTCGATGCGGTCGTGCGCGCCCACCGGCTCGCCCGCGTCGTGGAGCAGGTTGCCGAGGGCCGGAAGGAGGATGCCGCTCACGAGCGAGCTCTTGCCCGCGCCGCTCACCCCGGTCACCGCGACGAGGCACCCGAGGGGGACCGTGACGTCGATGCCGCGGAGGTTGTGCATCCGCGCGCCCTTGACGGTCAGCGCACCCTTCGGGGCGCGCCGTGCCTTCGGCGCAGCGATCACCCGCCGGCCCGCGAGGTAGTCGGCGGTGAGCGAGCCCTTCGCGCTCGGCAGCTTCGCCGGCGGCCCACTGAACAGCACCTGCCCGCCCAGGCGACCTGCACCAGGCCCGAAGTCCACCACGTGATCGGCGGCACGCACGGTCTCCTCGTCGTGCTCCACGACGATCACCGAGTTGCCCAGGTCCCGCAGCCCCAGGAGGGTGCTCAGGAGGCGCTCGTTGTCCCGCGGGTGCAAGCCGATGCTCGGCTCGTCGAGCACGTAGGTCACGCCGCTCAGCTCGCTGCCGAGCTGCGAGGCGAGCCGGATGCGCTGGGCCTCGCCGCCCGAGAGCGTAGGCCCGGGACGGTCGAGCGCGAGGTACTCGAGGCCCACGTCGAGGAGGAACTTCAGCCGGGCGCGGATCTCGCGGAGCACCCCCTCGGCGATGGTGGCCTGGCTCGGCGAGAGCGGCAGCGCCGCCATGTGCGCGGCGGCCTCGGCGACCGGCATCGCCGTCACCTCGGCGAGCGAACGCTTCGCGAGGAGCACCGCGAGGCTCTCCTTGCGCAGGCGCCGCCCGCCGCAGTCCTCGCAGGGCCGGTCCCGCAGGTACTTCGCGTAGGACTCACGCATCTGCTCGGAGCTGGTCTCCTGGTAGCGCCGCATCAGCGTGGGGATGACGCCGTGGAACTTGATCGCCCAGCTCCCGTGGTTGCCCTTGCTCTCCTCGCCCCACGTGACGCGGATCTTCTCGGTGCCGAGCCCGTGCAGGATCTTGTGCTGCAGCGCCGCGCCGAGCTTCTTCCAGGGCTTGTCGAGATCGGCCCCGGTCGCTTTGGCCATCGCGTCGATGATGCGGAAGGTCCAGCCCTCACCGCGCTCGACCGAGGTCCGCCACGGGGCGATGGCGCCGCCGCGGATCGACAGGTTCGGATCGGGCACCACGAGGTCGGGGTCGATCTCGAGCCGCGTGCCGAGCCCCTGGCAGCCCGGGCACATCCCGCTCGGGTGGTTCCACGAGAAGCTCGCCGGCGACAGCTCGGGGTAGCCGACGCCGCAGCAGGTCCGCGACTCGCTCATCCGCAGCGGGGCCAGGCCCTCGGCCTCGACGACGAGCTCGCCCTTCCCTTCGCGCAGCGCGGTCTCCACCGAGTCGGCGAGCCGGCCGCGCTCGCCGGCGGAGGTGTCGATGCGATCGATGACCAGCTCGATCACGTGCTTGCGCTTCTTGTCGAGGCCGCGCGCCGGCACCTCGTCGAGGCGCTTCACCTCGCCGTCGATTCGCACGCGCACCCAGCCCTTGTCGCGCAGGCCGTCGAAGACGTCCTTGAACTCGCCCTTGCGGTGCTCGACCAGCGGCGCGAGCACCAGCGCGCGGCGCCCGCCGGCGTGGGCGATGACGTCCCGAACGACCTCGTCGACGCTGCGGCCCTTCACCGGCTTGCCGCACACGAAGCAGTGCTGGGTCCCGGCCCGCGCGTAGAGCACGCGCAGGTAGTCGTGGACCTCGGTGATCGTGCCGACGGTGCTGCGGGGATTGGAGCCCGCGGTCTTCTGCTCGATCGCGACCGTGGGCGTCAGGCCGCGCAGCTTCTCGACCGCCGGCCGCTCGAGCCGCCCGAGGAACTGCCGCGCGTAGGCGCTCAGCGACTCGACGTAGCGCCGCTGTCCCTCCGCGTAGAGGGTGTCGAAGGCGAGCGAACTCTTGCCCGAGCCCGACACGCCGGTGAAGACGACGAAGCGGTTCTTGGGGATGGCGAGATGATCGATGCGGAGGTTGTGCTCACGCGCGCCGACGATCTCGATGACGTCGTCGGTTCGGGACGCGGTGCGCGGGCGGGTCCCATCGGCTCGGCGGGGCATCGGCAGGCTCGCTCAGAGGGGCGCGACGCAGAGCCCGCAGCTGCCCGCGGTGCAGCAGCGGCCCGTGCCGCAGGTGTCGCCATCGGTGTCGCGGGTGCAGGCCTGCGACTCGGTGAGGCTCGCGCCGCCGCAGCGACCCGCCGAGCAGGTGTACGTCGTGCAGCGGCGCGTCTGGGTGCCGCTTTCGTCGCAGGTGGTCGAGAATCCGCTGCAGAGGCCCCAGAGATCACAGACCGTACCGGGACGGCAGGAGAGCCCATCGGTGGAGGCGCGGCTGCACGCGGCGGTCTCGGTGCGGGTGCTGAGCCCGCAGGCGCCGCGGGCGCAGACCGCGTCGGTGCACGTTCGGCTCTGCGTGCCCGTGGTGGTGCACTCGTCGGCGAAGGCGCACGCGGTGAATGCGCCGCAGACCGTGGCCCCGCACGAGGCGCCGTCGGTGATGCGCGAGCAGGCCCGGCTCTCGGGGGTGCTCGTCATGCTGCATGCGCCGCCCGCGCAGGCGTAGGTGGTGCAGGTGCGGCTCTGCGTGCCGGTCGTGCCGCAGGCGCCGACGAAGCCCGCGCAGGCGCTCCACGTGGTGCACGAGTTGCTGCCGCACGCATCGCCTTCCGTGTCGCGGGCGCATCCGGCGGTCTCGGTGCGGGAGACCGAGCGGCAGGCCTCGGCCTCGCAGACGCGATCGGTGCAGGTCCGGCTCTGGGTGCCGGTGAGCTCGCACCCTGTCCCGGCGCAGGCCCCGAAGAGCCCGCAGGTGCTCGCCCCGCAGACGAACCCATCGGTGCTCCGCGTGCACGCGCGCTCCTCGGTCGCGTCCGAGGCGACGCATACCCCGCTCACGCAGGAGAACGTCCGCACCATGCGTGACTCGGTGCCGCGCGCCGCGCACGCGTCGGCGAAGCCGCCGCACTCGCCCCACGCGCCGGACATCGCGGCCGGGCAGGTGCTGTCGTCGACGCAGCCCCGGCAGGCGCCGGAAGCCTCGTCGCAGGTCGTGCCTCCACCGCAAGGGTTTCCTGCATGGACGGAACACGCGCCGTCGCGGCACGTGTCGAGCCCGTTGCAGAACGCGCCATCGTCGCACGCGACCGCGTTGTCGACGTGGGTGCAGGTCCCATCGACGGCGCATACGTCCGTGGTGCAGACGTTCCCATCGTCGCAGCCGAGCACCGTGCAGCCCGGCCCTGCGTCGGGCGCGTCGAGCGCGCCCGCATCGGCAGGACCGGCCTCGAGAAGTCCCGCGTCGCGCGGACCGCCATCGAAGGGTCCGGAATCACGGCCGGACGCGTCGAGGGGACCGCCATCGAAGGCGGGGCCAGCATCTTCTCCGAGCCGAGGAGGGACCCCGCCCCACGGATACACCGGCGCATCGATCGGCCTGCAGCCCTCGGGGCCGCAGCTCTCTCCCTCGGGACACGAGACATCCTCGCAGGCACGGAGGAGGTGGAGCAGCAACGTGAGCGTCTCTCCGCGGACGAGCGTGACCCGCGCACGGCGGCGAACAAGCTCGGTGCCGTCGAGCGAGCCGATCGCCTCGACCTCGAGCGGTCCGAGGCGATCGAGCGACTCCGGCACCACGGCGAGCGTGAAGGGCAGCGACTCGGAGCCGTCGAGGGGCTCGGTCTCGGTGCTGCGGGTGCCCTCCGGCGTGCGCACGGCCACGCTCAGCTCGTCGAGGCCCGCCGGGATCGCGTAGTCGGTGTCGACGACGACGATCAACTGGGTCACGGACTGCGTGCAGCCGAGCAAGGAGGCGAGGAACGTGGCCGCGAGGCCGAGGCGCATCGCCGGATGGTGCGCTGCGGCCCGGCCCGAGGGCAAGCGAGGCGGGAACAAGGCAGGGGGTCGGCCCGAAAACTCGGCCCCTCGGCGCAGGGCTGGTAGGAGGCCTATCGTGCGTTCGATCCTCGTCGTGATGCTCACCGTGACGTGGCCGTGCACGGCCGCCGCCCAGGAGGGAGAGGTGGCCGAGGCCGAGGCCGAGACCGAGACCGAGGCCGAGACCGAGGCCGAGGCCGCGGCCGAGACCGCGGCCGAGGCCGAGACCGAGATCGAGGCCGCGGCCGAGACCGCGATCGACGACCCGCTCGCCGCGGTCGCTTCGTCCCTGCCCTTCACCCTCGGCGGGTGGGTCGAGACCTTCTACTCGTTCAACTTCAACCAGCCCTCGAACGGCATCACGAACCTGCGCGGCTTCGACAACCGCCACAACAGCTTCCAGCTCTCCAACGTCGTGCTCGACCTGCACTGGGACTGGGAGAACCTGGTCGGGCGCATCATGCTGCAGTGGGGCCTGACGCCGACGACCTACTACCTCGCCGAGCCGCAGCGCAGCGCGGCCGGCACGGGCGTGGGCGAATCCTCGATCGAGCTCTGGCAGTTCTTGCAAGAGGCCAACATCGGCTACCGGCTCCCGCTCGGATCGGGCCTGCTCGTCGAGGCCGGACTCTTCATCTCACCGGTCGGTCCCGAGGGGATGGCGGTGCACGAGGACTTCCTCTACTCGCGCTCCAACCTCTTCTACGGGCTGCCCTTCTACCACGTGGGCATCCGCCTCTCGTACGAGCTCGACGAGCACCTCACGGTGCTTGTCTGGGGCATCAACGGCTGGAACCAGGTGCTGGACAACAACGACGAGAAGTCCTTCATCGTGCAGTTCACGTGGACGCCGACCGAGACGATCACGGCGAACTTCCTCTACGTCAGCGGCGTCGAGCGCGCGGCGTACCCAGCAGTCGCCGCAGAGCGGCAGCTCGTGTCGAGCGACCCGCTCCCCTGGCGGCATCTGCTCGACGCAAACGTGAGCGCGACCGTCACCGACGGGCTCGAGCTCATCGCGCAGCTCGACGCGGGCATCGAGCCGAACCGGCTCGGGCTCGCGTACTGGGCGGCCGGTGCGCTGAGCCTGCGCGTCTCGCCGATCGAGTGGCTCTCCATCGCGGCGCGCGGCGACTTCTTCCACGAGGGCGTCCCGGCCGGCGCGACGCCGATCTTCTGGAATGGCGCCGCGTGGGTCTCGGGCGCGACGGTGGGCCTCGACCTGCATCCGGAAGATCACTTCTCCTTCCGCATCGAATACCGGCACGACGAGTCCGATCGTCCGGTGTACTTCCGCGGCACGGTGCCGAGCGAGCCGGCGAGCGGCCTGCCGATCGGCAACGCGTCGAGCCAGGACACGCTGACCCTGGGCGCGACCGCCTGGTTCTGAGGGCGGCCCTTCGTGCTACCTCTCGGCGGTGACGTCGCTCTCCGTCCTCGTCCCTTGTTACAACGAGCAGTACCTCGTCCAGAGCTCGCTGGCGCGCCTCCGCGTGCTGGAGTCGAGCGAAGACCTCGAGCACATCGAGGTCATCGTCGTCGACGACTGCTCGCGGGATGGCACCGCCGAGGCGCTCGCGCGCTTTCGGGCCGAAGAAGACGCCCGCCCGGGCCGCAAGATCGCCTGGAAGTACCTCCGGCACGACACGAACCAGGGCAAGGGCGCGGCCGTCCGCACCGCGCTGGCGCAGGCGACTTGCGAGATCAGCGTCATCCACGACGCCGACCTCGAGTACCACCCCGAGGATCTGATCGCGATCGTGCGCGTCTTCGCCAAGGAGAAGGCGGACGCGGTCTTCGGCTCGCGCTTCGCCGGCGGCAGCGCGCGACGGGTGCTCTTTTACCGGCACCAGCTCGGCAACGAGCTGCTCACGTTCCTCTGCAACGCGGTGACGGACCTGAACCTCACCGACATGGAGACTTGCTACAAGGCCGTTCGCACGCGCCTCCTCAAGTCGATCCCGCTCGAGTCGAGCGACTTCCGCATCGAGCCCGAGCTCGCCATCAAGCTCGCCAAGCGCAAGGCGCGGATCTTCGAGGTGCCGATCAGCTACTCCGGGCGCACCTACCAGGAGGGCAAGAAGATCAACTGGCGGGACGGCTTCAAGGCGCTCTCGGCCATCGCCGGCTTCGCGCTGAGCGACCGCGTCTACGTCGAGGACGAGCACGGCTCGCAGATCCTCGCCCGGCTCAGCAAGGCCCACACCTTCAACCGCTGGATGGCCGACACGATCCGCCCCTACGTCGGCGAGCGCGTGCTCGAGATCGGCGCGGGCATCGGCAACCTCACCCAGGCGCTCATCCCCCGGCGCGAGTACGTCGCGAGCGACATCAACCCGCTCTACCTCGACACCCTCGAGGGCCTGCGGCACGGCCGGCCCTACCTGCGCGTCACCTACACGGACGTCACCGACGGCGGGACCTTCCCGCAGTCGGAGGGTGGCGGCTTCGACACCGTCGTCTGCCTCAACGTCATCGAGCACGTGAAGGACGACAAGGCCGCGCTCGAGAACATCCGCCGGTGCCTCAGCAAGGACGGGCGCGCGATCATCCTGGTCCCGCAGGGCGACTTCAATTACGGCACCCTCGACGAGGTGCTGGGCCACGAGCGTCGTTACTCGGTCGACTCGCTGCGCGCGGCGGGCGACGCCGCGGGCTTCACGCTGGAGAAGCTCGTGGAGTTCAACCGGATGGGCACGCCCGCCTGGTACCTGAACGGCAAGATCCTCGGCCGCGAGCACTTCGGGCTCGGTCAGATCCTCACGCTCAACGCGATCACGCCGGTCGTGCGGCGCTTCGACGAGGCCCTGCCCTTCCCGTCGCTCTCCATCATCGCGATCTTTCGTCCCAAGGAAGCCAGCGTGCGGGCCACGCCGCAGAGCGGCGAGGGACGCGGACCTCGCGCCTGATCAGCGGCAGGGGCCGTCGATGGGGGCAGGACACCACGTGCCGCGGCCGGGGGCCTCGCCCGGCGGGGCGACGACGACCCAGCGCCGCACCTGCCCGTAGATGCGCCCCTCGTTCGTGGTCTGCACCTGGTAGAGGAACGGGTACATCCGCATGCAGTCGGTCTCGTTCTCGGGCATCTGGAACGTGATCGCGTAGACGAGGAGCACGCGGCTCCGCACCCCGACGAAGCGCTCGCCCTCCATCGCGACGACGTTCTCCATCGGCACCGCGCCGATGGCCCGCGAGCCGGCGTAGTACCGCGAAGCATCGCGGCCGGGGAACGGCAGGAACGATGGGACGCTGGAGAACGCCGCCGCGAAGGTCTCCCCCGAGCCGCGTACCGAAAAGGTGACCGAGGTGTCGATCACGCTGTCGCGCACGCCGGAGAGGAACGCGACCGCGTCGCGCGCGGGCGAGTCGAGCATCCGTCCGTCGCTTCCCACGGAGTACTCGATGGCGTCGGGGTAGCCGTCGCCGTCGGTGTCGGCGCGGTTCGGGTCGAGGCCGAGCGTGGCCTCGGTGCCATCGCAGAGTCCGTCGAGATCGGTGTCGCGCAGGTCCGGCGCGTCAGGCAGCGGGACCGCTCCGTCCGGCACGTCGACGAAGACGCGCCGCGGACACCCCGAGGCCGCGACGGCGAGCGCGGCGAGCACGAGGGCGCGGAGCGGCGACGACACGCTTCGAGCGTGCGGCCCCTCACGCGCAGCGGCAAGCGTCGAATCTGCGCGGACGCTAGGACAGCCCGACGATGGCCGCGGCCAAGAAGCTCGATCCCTCGTCCCTCGGCAAGAAGAGCGAACCGCTCCGCTTCACCTACCGCTGGCAGGACGCGGCGCTCTACGCGCTCGGCGTCGGGGCGACCGAGCGTGAGCTGCCCTTCGTCTACGAGGGGCTCGACGGCGCAGGGCCCCAGGTCCTGCCGACCTTCGCGGTCATCCCCACGTACGAAGGCTGCAAGGCGCTCTTCGACGTGGTCGGCGGCGACTTCGAGGGCGTGGTGCACGGCGGCCAGAGCATCCGGCTGCACAAGCCCTTCGCGCCCTCGGGCGAGCTCGTCACGGTCGGCTCGGTCGCTTCCGTAGGCGACCTTCGGCGCATGGCGCAGGTGGTGTTTCACACCGAGACGCGCGACGGGTCGGGCGAGCTCGTGTGCGAGACCGACTGGACGATCATGTACCTGCTCGACGGCGGCTTCGGCGGCGAGCCGCCCCCGAAGAGCGTGCGCCTCCGGCCCCCCGAGCGGGAGCCCGACTGGATCGTCGAGGAGAAGACCGCCGCGACGCAGGCGCTGCTCTACCGCCTGTCGGGCGATCACAACCCGCTGCACGCCGATCCCGCGATCGCGGAGAAGGCGGCGAAGGTCACCGGCGGACGGCCCATCCTGCACGGCCTCTGCACCTACGGGTACGTGGGCCGCGCCATCCTCGCGCACGCCTGCGGCGGCGACGTCGCGCGCCTGAAGGCCTTCACCGGGCGCTTCAGCCGGCCCGTGTGGCCGGGGGACACGCTGGTCATCCGCGGCTGGAACGAAGCCGGACGGGCGATCGTCGTCGCCGGCACGAAGGAACATCCGGAGGAGCCCGTCTTCTCCAACGCCTGGGCCGAGATCGGCGAACCCACCTCGAGGAGCACGACATGAAGAAGCTGGACAGGGAGATCTGGATCGTCGCGGCCAAGCGGACCCCGTTCGGAGCGATGGGCGGCGCGCTCAAGGACGTCTCGGCGATCGACCTCGCGGTGCACTCGAGCAAGGCCGCGCTCGCGCAGGCCGGTCTGAACGCGAGCGAGATCGACCAGGTCATCCTCGGCAACGTGCAGCAGACGAGCCCCGACGCGATCTACGGCGCGCGGCACGTGGGCCTCAAGAGCGGCGTGCCGATCGACAAGCCGGCCCTCACGGTGAACCGCCTCTGTGGCTCGGGCTTTCAGGCCGTCGTGAGCGCCGCCGAGCAGATCCTCCTCGGCGAGGCGAAAGCGGTGCTGGCGGCCGGCTCGGAGAACATGAGCCAGGCGCCGCACTCGACCTGGGGCCTCCGCGAGGGGGCGAAGTTCGGCAAGCCGCCGCAGATGGTCGACACGCTCTGGGCGAGCCTCACCGACAGCTTCTGCAACCTGCCGATGGCGATGACCGCCGAGAACCTCGCGGAGCAGTACGGCATCAGCCGGCAGGACGCGGACGCCTTCGGCCTGCGCTCGCAGCAGCGCTGGGCCGCGGCCCAGGAGGCCGGCGCGTTCAAGGACGAGATCGCGCCCTACGAGATCGTGACCAAGAAGGGCACGACGGTCGTGGACAAGGACGAGCACGCGCGGCCGCAGACCACGATGGAGGGCCTCGCGAAGCTCCCGCCGGTCTTCAAGAAGGATGGCACCGTCACCGCCGGCAACGCCTCGGGCATCTGCGACGGCGCGGCCTCGCTGATCGTCGTCGACGGCGGCTGGGCGAAGGAGCGCGGCCTCACCCCGCTCGCGAAGCTGCTCCAGTGGGGCGTCGCGGGCGTCGACCCGAAGGTGATGGGCATCGGCCCGGCGCCGGCCATCCGCAGCGCCCTCGAGCGCGCCGGACTGAAGCAGGACGAGATCGATCTGTTCGACGTGAACGAGGCCTTCGCGCCGCAGTTCCTCGCGGTGCAGAAGGAGCTCGGTCTGCCCGACGCGAAGGCGAACGTGAACGGCGGCGCCATCGCGCTCGGCCATCCGCTCGGCGCATCGGGCGCGCGCATCACCGCGAACCTGATCTACACGCTGCGCCGCACCGGCGGCCGCTTCGCGGTGGGCTCCGCGTGCATCGGCGGCGGCCAGGGCATCGCGGTCGTCCTCGAGCGGGCCTGAGCCACCCGAGCGTCCCTCCTCGCCCCTTCGTCCGTCCGGGCGCGGGCGACGCCAAAAGCGCGCGGCCCCGACCGTCCCTCGGTCGGAGGACCGCGCCAGGGACGCCGAGAGGCGCCGGGCGATGCGCGTCTTCGTGGACGGGGTCGCACGCCGCTGGGCCGCCTCGCAGCAGCGGAGGGACCGCGTCGGCGCGGGCCAGCCCGTCCCCTGGGTCCGGCAGCGCCCCACCCGCAACGTCTGCCCCGACCTCGATCCGGTCGAGGCGCGCCGACCGCGCTGAACGCGGCCGCGACGTCCGTGTCGCTGTTCGAGACGCGTCCGCTCGAGACGCGTCAGATCGAGACGCGGTTGCGGCCCGTTCGCTTGCTCTCGTAGAGCTTCTCGTCCGCGGCCTTGATGAGTCCGTTCGCGTCCATGTCGGGCAGCAGCTCCGCCCCGCCGATCGACACCGTGACGACGATGTGCTCGTTCTCGAACACGAAGCGCTTCTCGTGCACGCGCCTGCGGAGGTCCTCCGCGATGGCGCCAGCCCCCGAGATCGGCGTCTCGGGCAGAAGCGCGCAGAACTCCTCGCCACCGTAGCGGCCGAACACGTCGTCCGGGCGGAGCCGCGACTTCACGAGCGTCGCCATCTCCTTGAGGACGTAGTCACCGGCGAGGTGCCCGTAGCCGTCGTTGATCTTCTTGAAGTGATCGATGTCGAACATCAGCACCGAGAGCGGCCGGCCGTGCCGTCGCCCGCGGGGGATCTCGCGCTCGAGCGTCTCGTGGAGGTAGCGCTTGTTGTGGACCTGCGTGAGCCCGTCCACGATCGTCATCTTGTAGATGACCTCGTGGTACTGCGCCTCCACGTCCGAGCCGCTGAGGTACTTCAGGATCGTGTCACCGATCTTGATCTGGTCGCCGCGCCGCAGGTGGTAGTCCCGCACCGGCTCGTCGTTCACGTAGGTCCCGTTCGTGGACTCGAGATCGACCACGTACCAGCCGCCCCCGCGGCGCTCGATCCGGCAGTGGCGCCGGGAGACGCTGTCGTTGTCGAGGGTGATCAGGTTCTCCTGCCCCCGGCCGATCGTGAGGGTCTCCCGCTCGAGGACGTAGCGCTTGCCGAACACCCGCTGGTCGGACGAGTAGATCACGACCATGCAGTCGAGCCCCTGCCGCGGCGCGCGGAGCTGCTCGAGCGGCGTGACCCGCGTCTTGACGTCCGGGTCGTCCAACATCGCGCGCCTTCGGCGAGCGGCTTCGTCGTCGTCGCTCACTCGATCACCCTCGAAGGTCGAACCGAACGCACGGACAGAACGGTACCGAGGCCAGAGGGCGGGAGTCAAATGCGAAAGCGGGCGGGGGCTCACCCCACATGCCCCCCAATTGCCCGACCTCGGGTCCGGAGCGGCCGTGGTACCGTCGGGCCATGCCGTCGGTCGTGGCCATCGCCGGGAACATCGGCTCCGGCAAGACGACCCTCGCGACGCGCCTGGCCGAGCGGCTCGGCTTCACGCCGCTCTTCGAGCCGAACGACGAGAACCCGTACCTCGCCGACTTCTACGGCGACATGGGGCGCTGGGCGCTGCCGACGCAGCTGCGCTTCCTCGTGTCCCGCATCGCGCAGACCGAGGAGGCCCTCGCCAGCGGCGCGAGCATCCTCTGCGACCGCACCTGCTGGGAGGATGCGGACATCTTCGCCGCGAACCTCCACGCGCGGGGTGCTCTCGACGCGCGCGACTGGGCCACCTACCGGATGGTGGGCGAGCGGCTGCTCGCGGCGCTGCCGCCCCCCGATCTGCTCGTGTACCTGCGCCGCGGCGTGGCCTCGTGCCGGGCGCAGATCGCCCGCCGTGGACGGGACTACGAGAGCGAGATCCCGAGCGACTATCTCCTGGATCTCGAGCGTCGCTACGATGGCTGGTTCGACGCATGGCAGCGGTCTCGGAAGCTCCTCGTGCACGCCGAGGACCACGACTTCCTCGCCGACCGGGGCGACCTCGAGGCGCTCGTGAAGCGGATCGCCGAGGAGCTGCCGCAGCGGCAGCTTCCGTTCCGATGAGGCAGACCCTCGTCGGGCTGGCGATGCTCGCCGCGTGCGCCGGTCCGGTGGAGCCAGCGCCCGCCGCGCCGAGCCCGCGTCCTTCTCCCTTTCGGCTCGCGGGGCGGGTGACCTTCGAGGCACGGCAGGCGACCCCGACGGGGGTCTCCGAGGCGACCGAGGAGCGGCCCGCGCGCCGGGTGCGGCTCGAGGCCCATGGAGCCGGAAGCGGGGCGCTTCTCGCCGAGACGCGCACCGGCGAGGACGGCGCGTTCGTGCTCGAGGGGAGCGGCGAGCTCGGCTCCATCGTCGTGGTCGCGGCGATGGATCTCGGCGGGACGCCGCTCGCCGTGACGACGGATGCCCCGGGCCTGCACCCGCACACACAATCGTTTCAGGTGCCGCCTGCGCTCGAGCGCGGGGCCTGGGACGGTCACCTCGAGCCCGCGGTCGAGTCCGATCTGAACGGCGCCCTGCACATCCTCGACACGCTCGCGCGCGGCATCGAGACGGTCGAGGGGTGGGGCGGTGAGCAACTCCCGGAGCTCTCGGTGTGGTGGGGCCCCGACATCACCGTCGACTGGAGCTACTACCGAGGACCGGTGAGCGAGCGCCGCTTCGCGCTCGAGCTGCTCGCTGGTGCGCGGTCCGAGCGGACGATCACCGACACCGACGAGCACGACGAGGCGATCATCCTCCACGAGCTCGGGCATTTCGTGTTCGATCGGTGGACGGGCTACACGTCGCTCGGAGGCCGGCATCCCCGCGGATCGCTCGTCGATCCAGGTCTGGCCTGGGAGGAGGGCCGGGCGACGTGGCTCGCGACCGCGCTCCGGCGCGACCCCAGGTACGTCGACTCCCGCGGCGTCGAGGGGCTGGGCTCGGCGCGGGTCGATGAATCGGTCGAGACCCCGCAGGCCCCACGGGGTCCCGGCTCCGAGACGAGCGTCGCGGGCGTCCTCTGGGACCTGAGCGACGGCGTCGAGATCCCCGACGCCGACGACGACGGCGTCGCGCTCGGGCCCCGGACCGTGCTGGACGCGATGCGCACGCTCGCCCGCACCCCCGGAGCGTACCCCGATGTCGGGGCCTTTCTCCGGCACCTCGTCGCGCGGGGCCTCGTGGAGGAGCGTGCGCTCCGCGCGATGCTGCGGGCGACCGGGGAGCCCGAGTCTCTCCTCGACGTCGTGTGGCCCACCGAACTCGCGCTCGGCGCGACCGCGACCGGCGCGATCGACGGGCTCACGCAGCCGGCACCGAGCGGCGGAGAGAACCGCCCCGAGAACGGCTACGACGCCGTCGACGCCTACCGCATCGTCGTGCCGGCGCCGGGCACGCTCGATCTCGTGCTCACGCCCGAGGGCACCGGCGCTGCCGAGGACCACACGAACCTCACCCTCGAGCTGCGGGCCGATCGCGCGACCCCGGTGCGCGTCGCGGCCACGGGGGCCGGCCCGGAGCGGCTCTCGCTGCCCCTCGCGGCCGGGCTCTACGTGGCCTACGTACGGGACGCCGGAGACGGCAACCGTGCCCGCTACGCGCTCGCGGCGGCGTTCACCGCGGACTGATCACGTTGCGCTCGAAGACCAGACGAAGCCCCTCGAGCGTCAGGTGCGGCAGTACCTCGTCGATGCGGGCGCACGCCTCAGCCACCGGCGAGGCCGTGCTGCCCGTCGCGTAGACGCGGGCAGGGAAGCCCAGCTCGGCCTGGATCCGGTCCACGAGGCCGTCGACGAGGCCGACGTAGCCGAAGACGATGCCCGACTGCATCGCGGCCTCCGTGTTCGTTCCGATGACGCGTTCGGGCCGGCTGATCGGAACCCGAGACAGGCGCGCCGCGCGCGTGAAGAGCGCCTCGGCGGCGATGCGGATCCCCGGCGCGATCACGCCGCCGAGGTACTCGCCCTTCGGGGAGATGCAGTCGAAGATCGTCGCGGTGGAGAAGTCGACGACGATCACCCCGCTCCGCGCCCGCTCATAGGCAGCGAGCGCGTTCACGATGCGGTCCGGAGCGACCTCCCGCGGCGACTCGTAGAGGATCGGCATTCCGGTGCGGGTGCCCGGGCCGACGACCATCGGGGCCTGTCCGAAGGCGCGCGTGCAGGCGGCCACCATCGGCTCGGTGAGCCCGGGGACGACCGACGCGATGACGGCTCCGGAGATTTGACGCGCCGAGAGCCCCTCCATCTCGAGAAGGCCCACGAGCAGCACATGCGTCTCGTCGGCGGTGCGCCCCTTCGCCGACTCGACGCGAAACTCGTGGACCAGCTCCGCGCCGCGGAACACGCCGAACGCGGTGTGGGTGTTGCTGACGTCGACGGCGAAGAGCACGCCCCAAGCTACCACCGAAGGTCGACCCCGCGAGAGGTCAGCGGTTGGCGAGGCCGAGCCGCGTGCGCACCCACTCCCGCGTACGGCGACGGCGCAGATCGACGAGGTCCTTGGCCACCCCGACGATGCGGTGCCACTGCGTGCTCTTGCTCTGGCCGGCGCGGCGCGGCCGGCACGCGACCGTGACGACCTCGGCGCGGCGGCGCGCGGCGAGCATGCGGATCGGGTACTCGAAGTTGAGGAAGAACGTGTCCGGCGGGAGGCGATCCGGGTCGAAGAGGTCGCGGCGGAAGAGGTAGGGGCCGTCGCTCCGCATCCAGACGCCGTGCACCCCGAGGATGAGCGCTCGAACCCCGAGGGAGAAGACCTTGCGATCGAGGCCGTCGTCGCGGCGGTCGTAGACCGAGAAGACGACCTCGGCGTCCGTGCGCTTCTGCCGCGCGCGGAGCACACCGATGGCCGCAGGGTCGATCTGGCCGTCGCAGGGCAGGAAGGTGAGCCACGTCGCGCTGGCGCTGCGCACGCCGGTCTTGATCGCCGCGCCGATGCCGCGGTTGGTCGCATGGCGACTCACCACGAAGGGCAAGCCCGTGGCCTCGAGCGCCTTCGTCGCCGCGTCGGCGGTGCCGTCCTTCGATCCGTCGTCGACGAACAAGAGCTCGGTGCTCGGCTCGTGCGCCTCGAGCCACGCCGCAAGCTCCGCGATGACAGGGCCGACGTTCTCCGCCTCGCCAAAGGCGAACAAGATGATGCCGAGTTCAGGCGCGCTCACGGGCGATGACGTAGCACGCGCGCCGGATTGCCCGCGACGACCGCGTACGCCGGGACGTCGCGGGTGACGACGGCCCCGGCGCCGACCTGCGCGCCCCGACCGATCCGCGCGCCGGGCAGCACGATGGCGCCGACCCCGAGGTCGGCGTCGTCCTCGACGACGATCGGCGCGGCCTCGATCGGCGCGTGCAGGATGGGCACGGCCCGCCCCGCTTCGGCGTGCGTCGAGGTCAAGAGCTTCACCCCAGGTCCGATGCCGACGTTCCGTCCGATCTCGATGCCGCCGGCCGCGTGGAAGAAGCACTGCTGGCCGATCCACGTTCCATCGCCGACCCGCAACTCGTTGCGGAAATAAGCCTTCAGCATCGCCTGGTGACCCACGTAGACGTTCGCCCCGAGGAACACGTGCTCGGGGTGGAAGACGAGCACGCCCTCCTCGATCACCGTTGCCTCGCCGCACGCACCGAGCTCGCTCCGCTCGAAGCGTCCCGTGCCGTGGCTGCGGGGCGCGCGGGAGCTCAAGCCTTCAGCTCGCGCTTCAGGATCTTGCCGGTCGGGCCCTTCGGCAGGCTCTCGCGGAATTCGACCATGCGCGGGTACTTGTAGGCCGCGAGGCGCTCCTTGCAGTACGCGACGATGGTCTCGGCGTCGCAGGTCTGCCCGGGCTTGGTGGCGATGACCGCCTTCACCTCTTCGCCGTGGCTCTCGTGCGGGACGCCGATGACCGCCGCCTCGGCGACCGCGGGGTGCGTGTAGAGGACCTCCTCGATCTCCCGCGGGTACACGTTGAAGCCGCCGCGGATGATCATGTCCTTCTTGCGATCGACGATGAAGTAGTAGCCGTCCGCGTCGCGCTTGGCGACGTCGCCGGTCTTGAACCAGCCGCCCTGGATCGACTCGGCGTTGGCCTCGGGCTTCTTGTAGTAGCCCTTCATCACGTTGTGCCCGCGGATCCAGATCTCGCCCGGCACGTCGACGGCCTCGATGGTCTTGCCGGCGTCGTCCGTGAGCTGGAAGTCCACGCCCCAGATGGGCAGGCCGATCGAGCCCGCTTTCTTGGGCTGATCGAGCACGTTGAAGCTCGCGACCGGCGAGGTCTCGCTGAGCCCATAGCCCTCGAGGATGTTCACCCGGTACTTCGCGTCGAAGGCGTTCATGACCTCGACCGGCATCGCGGCTCCCCCGGACATGCAGTACTTCAGCGAGCTCGTGTCGTACTGGTCTGCGCCCGCGTGGTGCAGGAGCGCGAAGTACATCGTCGGCACGCCGGCGAAGAGCGTGACCTTGTGCTTCTGGATGAGCCCGAACGCGGCGTCCGGATCGAAGCGCGGCAAGAGGACGACCGTGCCGCCGCCAGCCAGGATTGCGTTCTGGATGCAGGTCTGCCCGAAGGAGTGGAAGAGCGGCAGCGTGGCGAGCGCGACGTCCGAGGGGCCCGTCGGCACGAGCGAAGTCCGGACGTAATACGCGTTGAAGAAGAGGTTGAAGTGCGTGAGCTCGGCGCCCTTGGGCCGGCCGGTCGTGCCCGAGGTGTAGAGGATGACCGCGGTGTCATCGGGCATCGTGGTGTGGGCGGCCGTGACCGGGCTCGCCGCCGCGAGCAGCGCAGCCATGTTGTGCGCCCCCGCTGGCGCGGTGAGGTCGGTCCGGTCCGCCTTCGCGAGGACGAGGTGCTTGCAGCCGGGCACGCGCCTGACCGCGGCCTCGGCGGCCCCGGCGAAGCCCTCCCAGGCCACGAGCGCGACCGCGTTCGAGTCCTCGAGGTGATAGGCGAGCTCGTCGGCGGTGAGGAGCACGTTCACCGGCACGATCGGACAGCCCGCGTAGTGACCGCCGAAATAGGCGATGGTGAAGTGCGGCACGTTCGGGATCATCAACGCGACGTGCTCGCCAGGCTGCACGCCGAGCCCGCGCAGGGCCCCGGCGAAGCGGCGCGCCATGCCATCGAGCGCGGCGTACGAGAGCGACGCGTCCCCGAGGACCATCGCGGTCTTGTGGGGGAAGCGGCGGGCGGACTCGGAGAGCAGGACGGAGAGGTTCAGGCTCATGGGCTCCTCGCCGGCGAATGGTACACCGGCGACGCGGCGGCGGGCGGAGCGCAAGGCGCGACGTTCGCGCCACCTCGGGTAAGCTCGCCGGATGGATCCGTTCCACGATCCCGCGGACGACCGCGAAGGGCCGCCGCTCGAGCTTGCCGTCGATCCGGCCCAGGCGCGCCGGCAGATGCAGGTCACGACGCCGCGGCGCCCCCCCTTCGACCCCTCGGCGGCGCTCGCTCCCTCCGAGGAGCACGGCATGAGCGCCCCGCTGGCGCTCTCGCTCGGGCCGCTCTTTCGCGCCGAGCACCTCGAGCTCCGGCAGGTGCGCGAGCGCCTCGAGGCGTGGACCGGCTGGGAGACCCGCAACCGCTACGACGTGCGCGCGCCGGGTGGGACGATCTTCCTCGAGGTGGCGGAGGAGGGCGAAGGCTGGCTGCACGCGCTGTCCCGGAACTTCAACCCGTTCCGCCGGATCGGCGTCGAGATGATGACGCTCGGAGGCAGCCGCGCGATGCGGCTCGAACGACCGTGGACGTTCTGGCTCACGCGGGCCGACGTGTTCGGATGGGACGGCACGAAGCTCGGCACCCTCGAGCAGCGCTTCACGCTCCTGCGCCGCGCGCTCGTCGTGCGCAGCGCGGAGGGCAGCGTGCTCGCGGAGATCGAGGGGCCCTTCTTCCGGCCCTGGACCTTCCTGGTGCAGCGCGACGGCGCGGAGGTCGGCAGCATCGTCAAGCGCTGGGGCGGCGTGCTCCGCGAGATGTTCACCGACGCCGACAATTTCGCGGTGCGGTTCTCGCCGGCCCTCACCTGTCCGACGACGCGGCAGCTTCTGCTCGCCGCCGCGATCTTGATCGACATGACGTGGTTCGAGAACCGGCGGCGCCGGCGCGGCGGCGTGTGGGGCCTGCTCTCGGAGTGAAGCGGCTCACCGGCCGCGATCGACCACCAGCCGGAAGCTCCGTGCGTGATCGTCGACCTCGTCGGCGTCGAGCCCGCGGCCGCCGAAATTCGTCACCGCGAGCAGCACCGCGGCGGTGCCGGGAAGAAGCTCGACGGAGAGGTAGGACCGGGGCTCGTCCCGCGCCGGCGCGAACGTGTGCGCGAGGTCGCGGCCCGAGGCGTCGAGGCGCGCCGCGCCGAGCGACCACTGCACACCGAATTCCCCCTCGAGCCACACCCGAAGTCGCGCCTCCGGTGGGGCCGCGCCCAGGTCCACGAGCGCATACGCGGTGCCGTAGGGCTCGACCTCGAGGTCGCACGGCAGCGTCCGCGGCAGCCGCTCCCAGCGGGTCTCGGCGAAGGTCGGCGGGCTCGCCTCGTGCGGGAGCCGATCGAGCCACGAGAAGCGCCCGCCGCGCCGCGAGCCGGTGAAGTAGCGGCTCACGCTCAGTTCGCGCACGAAGCGGAGCAGGTCGTCCTCCGCGCGCAGGAGCACCATGCCCGTCGTCCACCAGAAGTCGGGCAGGCCGTAGGGTTCGCCGCCGTCGCGCGTCCACTGCCGCATCCCGTCGAAGACCGCGGGCAGGAACGTACCCTCGTTGCGATCGTGGCGCTGGGCGAGGGCGCCGAGAAACACGACGCCGCCCTCCCCGCTCTCGGGGTCGTGGGTGAGGAAGCCGCGCTCGGGGTGCAGCTGCTGGTCGATCACCCGCTGCTCGTCGCAGCCCACGAACCCGGTGAGGCGTTCGGTCCACCAGACCGCGAGCGCGCGCCGCACCGCGGGCGCCTCGGCCACGTCGGCGGCGAGGAGCGCGGCCTCGGCGTAGGCCTGCACCGCGCACGCGAAGACCCGATCCTCGGGCACGTCCGCGCCGAGCTCGGCGAACGTCGTCGCACCATCGAAGTCGGCGAGCGGGAGCGGCGCATCGGTGCCCACCCGCACGAAACGGGGCGTGGCCGCGCGCTCGGTGGGCAGCCGCGGGGCGGGCTCCTCGAACGCCCCCTCCTCGCGGAGGTACAGGTCGAAGCCGGCGGTCCCGCCGCGCCCTCCGTCCCCCGGAACCACCGGCCAGCGCTCGAGTTCCATCGCGAGGTGTGCGGCCTCGAGCCCAGCGAGCGCTGCCTGGAGGCGCGCTGCCGTCTCCCTGGGTGACTCGGCATGGACCGTGAGCGGCAAGAGCCGCGCGTCGCGCCGGTCTGCGCCCGCCACCGGGCGCGCGGGGACGCTGGGCCAGTCGACACGCTGGCCGGCCCAGCGTCCGTCTGCGCCGACGACCGCCTCGGCCCACTCCTCGAGCCCCTCCCAGTGCGCCGCGTTCGGAGGGCGCTCGGTATCCTCCTGGGCCTGCGCCGGCAGGCCC
>Ga0068876_10000941_pt1 | contig 23069 bp, 15 predicted proteins | sample NOAtaG_6_FD_66442 | JGI IMG/M metagenome (GOLD analysis project Ga0068876, IMG submission 66442) | Freshwater lake microbial communities from Lake Erie, under a cyanobacterial bloom - NOAA_Erie_Diel5S_2200h metaG | ecosystem: Environmental > Aquatic > Freshwater > Lake | place: USA: Ohio, Lake...
GCCTTGAAAGATGATGAGCAAAGATTGACGATTTTCAGCGAATAGTTTAGATTGAAGTTTGTCGATCTCAGAAAAATAAATTTCTAGTTTTTCATTTGATGAGTACTTACCACTTGTTTTTTCACTTCTAAAAGTAGCTGTTTTAGAGAGCTTTAAATTCTTGCCATGATCTACTCTGCATTTATTCCAATCCATCATGATCTATGAGCTTTAAAGAAGTGATTCATGTGTTCGCCCTATTACTTAGCTACGTAAACTAAGTTCTTTTTTTTGTGAGTATATTTTATAGTTTGTTTGATGGATCTTTTTACGGCCTTTTCAATTTTAACCGACAGAAATGTTTTGTTCTCTTTTAAGATCTTCTTGATCTGATTAAGAATTTTTTCTTTCAATGCCTTTCTTTTTTCTGATTCTTTTAGTGTTGGTTTCATGTTTTGTATGTAATTGGGTAAGTGAATTAATTTCCATACAAATATGCCCGAAAAGGGAATAAAAAAGTTGTAGATCGTACTTTTAAAGTTACATCATTTACGTTTATTGTAAAAAAACACACATTAATGATCTAGGTTTTATAAACGGGCACATCATTAAAAGCTTCCGCTTGCTCTTGGTCGAGTAAAAGATCTTTAATTGCCATAGTAATGGCTTTATTTGAGGTAAAAAGTTCTCTGTTGAAATTAATTGCAGTGGTGATGTCTATTCCTTCAATTGTTTCTTTTTGAGCATCCTTATAAAAGCCGGCAAGTGTTAAGCTGTAATCTTCTTCCACACCATTAAACGCAGTTTTAAGTTTTTCATAGATCAAACTTTCTGGTTCTTGCAAAAGCACATTCAGTTGTTTGTATAGATTTTCAGTTTGAGTTTTGCGTTCTGTGAATAAAAGGAACTTAATATCCTTCGACGAATTCTTAAGATCCATAATATTGCTCTTAATATCTTTTATGCTTTTTACCGAATGCATTGCGCTCCGAACGGCAGAAACTAATTGATGTAACTCTGCACTTTGTTCGTCTTTTAGCTTTGTTTCGAGTTGAACGAAAAATAGTTGTAATTCCCCTTGTAAGAGCTTCAGAAACTCATACTTCTCAATTGGTGTTTTTAGACTTATTTTTTTGCTTTCATTGATTGGTTTAAGAACTTCATTTTCTTGTAGCCATTTTGTGTCAATTTCGAGTTGCTCTAAATTAAAAAGCATTGAGTTAAGAATAAAATATTCTGTTTCACGTTTAAATAGGTCTAACGCAGTTTGTGGTTCTTCAATGTTTGCATGGCAAATAAACGCAGTTGAATTAGAAGCTGTTGTTTTAAAGAAACGCTCTAAGAACGCAGAAAATGGATCGAGAAATGGCAAGAATATAATAATACTTAATAGGTTAACTAAACTAGAAAAAGTTACTAATCCTATTAATGGATCTGTAACGTTTAAAATATCGGTGATAAGATGTAAGATCGGACGTATAAATATAAAAGCAAAAATAGTTAGGAACACGTTGAACAATAAATTACCCAATACAACTCTCTTTTTTGATGCAGTACCACCAATTCCGCTTAAAAGTATTTTTATGGTAGTGCCCGTTTCTGAACCTAAAACTAGAGCCGCTGCCGATGGAAAGTTGAGGGCGCCCACATGAAGTGCGGTAAGTGTAAGGGCCATGGTTACCGAACTTGATTGAACTAATAGGGTGATGAGAAAGCCGATCAATAAAAAAACAGCTAATGGCATCTCTGAATAATTTGAAAGGTCAAATGTTTTTACCTGAGCTTCCATAGCCATTTTCATGAACGACAATCCAATAAATAATAATCCAAATCCGAAAATGAAATACGAGGTGTATTTTATCGCCTCACGTTTATGAAACAAAATAAGCAACAAGCCACCAAGGAAAACGGCAGGATATGCAACAACTTCTATATTAGTTTTAAAACCTAATGTTGCAACCATCCAACTATCTAGTGTGGTTCCTAAATTGGCCCCAAGAATAATAGCCAAAGCATTTTTCATGGTGAAAATTCCTGCACCAACAAAAGCAAGCACTATAAATGAAACCATAGAGCTACTTTGAAGAATTCCTGTTACAATAGCGCCTCCAGTTACTGCGCCTATTTTATTTTTGGTAATGCGCTGAAGAAATAATTTGAAGTTACGGCCCGATAGATTTTTTAATGAATCTTCAATCAGATACATTGCAAACAAGAATAAACCGATGCCGGCTAAAAGTTTGAATATATTTAAGAATGTCTCCATTTCTACTTAAACCAGTTCTTGATATGTTTGCTGAAATTTCGTTTCACTTTTTGCGTTTCAATTTCCCCAATTAAAAATCCATAAGGCTTAAGGGTTTCAATGTGATCAAATACTATTTTTAGCATGGCCGTAATAGGAATGGCAAGAATAATTCCGGGAATGCCCCAAACTAACTGACCTAAAACCAACGCTACAATGGTGAACATTGGATTGATCTTAACTTGAGGACCTAGTATGAGTGGCTCTAATACCCAGCCTTGAATGAATTGTACAATACCATATATTGCTTTGATCCCTACTAAAAGTGGAACCCCTGCACCATGCATGGCGGCAACTAAAACAGTTAAAGTGGTTCCTGCAATATTTCCAATAAATGGAATGATCTCCAATAAACCACACAATATGGCGAAGAATATAAAATTGTGGACACCAAGAATCCCAAATCCAATACCGTACATTAACCATAAACATACAATTATTTTTGCTAACCCTAATAGATATTGTTGAGCTACACGTGTAGTGCTAAAAATCACCTTCTCCATTTCCTTATGTTGATCAGCGGGTGTAAGTTTTATTATAAACTGTTTGATATGATGGCGGTAGTACAGAATAAGAAAAACATAGGCCAATACGAGAATTAAATTAGCGAATACATATTTGAGCAATTCTAACGCCATTTGCGTAACACTAGAAAGAGAAGGTTGCTCAGTTTTTAATATTTCTGATTGCTTTTCCATAGCAATGCCAAGGTGAGTTAAGATGTATTGCTGAAAGTAAACACTTTTCTCAATTGCTTTTTGCTTAATGAGCGTAAAGTCGTTGGCAAATTCTGAAATTTGCCAACCGAATAATGAACCGATCCCTGAAATAAATACCATAATAATGAATATTGAAATAAGTGCAGCAATGCTTTTTGGTAATTTTTTTGCGTCCATCCACTTACAAAACGGCAAAAAGAGTGTAGCAATAACTCCGCCCATGGCTATAGGCATTAAAAACGCCTTTGAAAAGTACAATCCCCAAAAAATAAGAAATAGGAGAAGAAGTGTTTTTATAATTGTATTAAAATTGGTCCTTAATAAAATAGCTTGCATAGATTTCATTTAAAGTAATATGATAACTTGTAAACGACGCTAATAGTTCGCATTAAAATGTGACACATTTAATGCAAATGTTTACATAATTCACTTATTTATCACAAGAAGTTATAATGAGTAGAAACTTGTAAGCTTATTTGAGCGCATATAGTAGTTTATCTTGATGGTTTGTGTACTTTACAGATTAATTAAGGTTTATGTGTTTTTCAGCAACAGCAAGTTTTATATCGGGTGGAGTTCTAACTACAATAGCAGTAGTTTCAATAATTAAAACACAAAGTCGCTCTCAATTAATGTTGGCTTGCATACCTTTGGTGTTTGCAATGCAACAATTCTCTGAAGGTTTTGTTTGGATAGGACTAACTGACCCCGTAAATCTTCCTATGCAAACTCTAGCAACAAATTTATTTTTATTATTTGCTCTCGTGGTTTGGCCCGCTTGGGTTCCGGCTGCTTTTTATCTTGTTGAGAAAAGCCCGAAACATAAAAAGATCCTCGCTATTATTTCGGTAATTGGAATTGTCTTCTCGATCCTTTCAACTTATTATTTATTAAATTATAATTCAACTGCATCCATTACGCCTTATCACATCCATTACGAATTAAATGTTCCTTATGGAAGTCAAACTATTTTTGGCATTGTTTATTTAGTGCCTACTGTTTTATCTCATTTTGTAACAACCATTAAAAAAGTTAGACTACTAGGATATTTGATCATCACGTCATATGTCATTACTCGATTGTTTTTTCAGGATGAAGTTATCTCAGTTTGGTGCTTTTTTTCGGCACTGATCAGTGTTGTTATTTACTTGGTCTTGGCTGAAATAAACAAAGTACCAACAAAGGTAAATTGATAAGGGCATCTAGTTCAATAACTTTAACCGAAGTTTCGTATAAGTGCATAAATAAAACTTACAGTTATATTAGTTTTATAGTTTTTAAAGCTCAGTTTTTCTATATGTGCCATTATTTCATAACTTTAAGAATTCAATAAAAGTGAAAGTAAATTCAAAATATTATTTTTTGTCAGTACTATGTTTCTGTTCATTTATTTTATGTTCACAACCATGTCCGCAACTTTCTACCTATTTTGGAAAATCTCAAATTGACGACTTCAAAGGAATTTGTAAAGACCACAAAGGAAATATTTATGCCATTGGGAATACTACCAGTAACGATCTTCCTGTAACCGCCGGCGCTTTTCAAACTACTTACAAAGCAAATTACGAAGCCTTCATGGTAAAGTTTGATTCTTGCGGCACATTAATTTGGTGCACTTACTTTGGAACAAATGGTTTTGATTCAGGAGAGAAGATCGCTTATTCTAGCAGCGATAGTAGCATTGTAATAACCGGATTTACCGATGGAACAGATCTTGATACAACGTTCAATTGTTTTCAGCCAACAAGCAATGGAATGAATGAGTGTTTCTTGGCAAAATTCAATTTGAACGGGCAAGCAAAATGGGTCACTTATTTTGGAGGCACAAATTCCGATTTCTCTTATGCAGTTACGATTGATCCAAAAGCTAATATCATCATTGGTGGAACATCATTAAGTCCAACTATTCACACCACAACTTTATCCTTTCAGCAAAATTTAGTTGGAGCTGTAGATGCATTCATTACACGCTTCAATAAGAATGGCCAATTAAAATTCTCTACATTTTATGGCGGAAGCAGTGCTGAAGACATTCATGATGTAACAACAGATGTTGATGGAAACATTATTGGCGTTGGAGGTTCGTTCAGCAATAATTTAAACACGAGTGTAGGATGTTTACAGCCAAGTTCAAATGGAGGAATGGATATTTATGTGATCAAATTGGATTCGGTTGGTAACAGATTATTCTCAACATACATTGGAGGAAGTGGCGTGGATGATTCATACGGCGTGTGCACTGATCCGCAAAAAAATATATATTTAACAGGTCATACAACAAGCAATGATTTTTATAAAACCGCGATCTCACATCAAACACTAATTGCAGGCAGTAATGATAATTTTTGTTTGAAGTTAACACCTACAGGTACTTTGGTGTGGAGTACAATTTATGGAGGCTCATCTTTTGACCTGAATGTGCATTGTAAAATTGATGCAAATAATAACATCTATTCCTTGATCAATTCTCAAAGCAATGATTTTCCTATGTTAGGAACTGCAAATTATACGGTGTACAATGGATCAAATGAGATCGTGATCACAAAAATAAATAGCAATGGTCAATTGATGTGGAGTTCGTACAAAGGAGGAAGTGGAGGAGAAGTGCCGGGAGATCTAGTGCTCTTCAAAAACAGAATTGTAATTTGCGGCTCATCTTCAAGCGCTGATTTTCCTGTGAATGCCGGCAATTATCAATTAACAAACTCCGGACAAGATGATGGATTTCTTACTTCGATCGCTTCCGTTATAAATATAAATATTGGTTTGATAAATTTAGCTCCGCAAAAGTGTGAGCCGTTTTTAAAAAACAACAGCAATAATTTTTACGAATTACATATTCCTTGCCAGCAAATTAAGAGTGTAATTGTGCACGACATCCTTGGAAAACAGATACAGCAATCAAGCGTGAGCGATGGAATTGTAGAATTTGAAAGTTTAGGTAAAAATCAGTTGTATTTCGTTTCCGGATTAGATCTAGCCAATAGCAAGGTCTTTGTTTTTAAGCTATTTTTGAGCGATATTGGTCAATAATATGTTAAAATTGCAGTTTTTCAGCGTGTTTTATGTTAAAATTGCGAATTTACATCATATTTATAGATTCCATTATTCTCGCTAAATAACTATCAACGCTCGCCTAAATCTTTAAATCCTTTTGAGTGAAGCGCCCTTTCTACTTAGTCTAGCACGGTGTTCTTTCCCTTGTAAAAGCTATCTTCAACACAAAATTTAAGTTATGTATTTCAAACCAAGAGCAGGAGTTTTTATTGCTATTCTTTTTATAGCATCGCTCTTCAGTAAATTGTATGCTAGTCACGGTATGGCATTGGTTAATCCTGTTATTACAGTAGGAGCCACGTGTGTTACCATTACTGCAAGTTCAAATGCTGGAACATGCGGCGGCGGACCATATTGGTTACAAGCAGAGATCAGATGTACTGCAAATCAATTAACAGGAACTCCTCCGGCAACAATGCAAACTCAATTACTTAACTGGCCAGGTCCCGGTGTTACATTCAATCAATTTCCTTGGTTCAACTCTCTTTTAAATGTTCCTAATTATAATTTTCCTGGATGGAACGATAATTGTGTTCTAGAACCATATCACCCTGTTGTTATTTGTTATGCAGGTTTATGCCCTGGTCAAACATATTTTGTTGCAGCACGCGAGTGGGTGAGTGGTACAAATAGTGTTGGTCCGTGGACAGCACCATTAGCATTTACAGTTCCCGGAATTTTTGTTCCATTAAGCTTTAATATTTCAGGTAATCCTTTGATCTTTTGTGCTCCTGGCAGTTCTACACTTAGTATTACAAACGTAGCAGGTGGATGCGGTCTAACATCATATACATGGTTACCAACCAATCAAACAACTTCAAGTATTGTTGTTGCTCCAGTTGTAACAACAAACTATACAGCGGTTGTTTCAACTCCATGTAATACTTTACAACAAACAATTCAAGTACAAGTTGTACCGGTTGTATCTGCAGCATTTACGCCACTTAACTCTAATGGTTGTATTAACACTCCAATTCAGTTCAATCACACGGGAACCGCCGGTGTTAGCCATACATGGGCTGTAACGCCTGCGGCTAATACTACACTCACTACAAATACATCTACTAACCCCGTCATAACCTTCGGGCAAGCGGGTGTTTACGCAATTTCGCACACAGTTGCTATTGGTTCGTGTACACACGTCGTCACCACCAACATAACTATTAGTGGACTGCCGCCGGCATTCACAATTCCGAGTGCTACGCAATGTATCAATGGCAATTCATTTAGTTTTAACGCGGCAAGCGCAGGAGGAAATCACACCTATGCATTTAATCCGGTCGCTGGAGCACCTGCAACGGGTAACGTACCAAATTACGTAGGAAGTTTTACGCAACCGGGCACTTATACTGTAACACATACAATAAATCAAAACGGTTGTATTACAAGTACCACTGGAGTTGTTGTTGTTAACGCATCACCCGCCGCTGTGCTCACAGTTACAAATGCATTTTGTGGACAGAACAACGGTAAGATCGTAATTGCCAACACCTCTCCTCCCGGACAGTTCATTACTGCAATGACGCTCAATGGAAATCCAATTGCAACACAAACATTAACACCATTAGCTCCGGGTAACTATACGGTTGTACTCACAAATAATTTTGGTTGTACGTTTACGGTAACTACCACTGTTGGTAATACACCCGGAATTACAGCGCTTGCCACAACATTCACAAATGCAAGTTGTGCAAACAACAATGGAATTATTGTTGCCGGCGCAGTTACAGGAGGAACTCCAACATATTCATTTAATATTAATAATGTTGCGTATAGCACAAACACTACATTCGCCAATTTAGCGGCGGGCACTTACACAATTGGAGTAATTGATGTGAATGGTTGTACGTTCACCAAAACAGTGGCCATTGTAAATACTATTCCTCCAAGTAATATAACTTTCACAACAGCGCCAACGGCTTGTGCCGCAAACACTGGAATAATTGGAATCACCGGTGTAACAGGCGGTGTTGCCCCATTCACATTTAGTTTAAATATGGTGCCTACGGGTTCCGTAACCGGAAGTTTACCTGCTGGTAATCATACTATCACTGTAAAAGATGCAGCAGGTTGTACATTTAGTATTGTTGCTACTGTAACAACTGTTGTTGGTCCGAGCGCAGCTAACGTTGCAGTTACGCCTGCAGCATGTGGAAACTCCAATGGTTCAGCCACTGTAACTTCTATCACGGGTGGTGTTGGTCCATATCAATACAATTTCAATAACACTGCCTTCTCAACAAATAGTTTTGTAATTAATCAATTGGCCGGACCAAAAAGTGTGGTGATCATGGACGCCAACGGTTGTACATTTACGGTGAACTTTAATATTGGTAATACCGGTAGTCCAAGTTCAGCTGTTGCAACTTTAAGTAACGTAAGCTGTTTTGGTGGAGCAAATGGAAGTTTCACTTTGAATACATTTGGAGGAACACCCAATTATAATTACACCTTAACGCCGGGTAATATTACAAGTGGCTTTGGATTCTTTACAAATCTTACAGCGCAAAACTATACAGTTAATGTGCAAGATGCTTTAGGTTGCGTAACAACTGTTACTTTGAACATTAGCCAACCTTCGCCATTAACTTTAACATTAACGTCGATTCAACCAAGTTGTTTTGGTGGTAATAATGGAACTATCACTGCTTCTGCAGGTGGAGGTACCGGTCCATATCAATACAATATTAATAACGGACCGAATCAAGCATCAAATACATTTACAACAAATATTTCTGCAGGTGCTTACAATATTACTGTTGTTGATAGTAAGGGTTGTACTTTAACGCAGTCGGTTATTGTTGCAAATCCAACACCAATAACTTTAGCGCTCACAAGTACTAATGCAATTTGTTCGGGCTTTAATGGTGTTGCAAGTGTTACTGCTACTGGTGGTGCCGGTGGATACACATACACATGGTCGCCAATGGGTGGAAATAATCCTCAATCAAATGGAGTTCCAACAGGTAATTATACAATTACTGTAAAGGATCAAAATAATTGTACAGCAGTTGGCCAGATCTCTGTTGGATCAACTCCGGGTGGAACGGCTGTAATTACAAGCTTTACTCCTGTTACGTGTTTTGGTTTTAATAACGGAGCAGCATTAGCGGGAGGCATTGGTCCTTTTACTGCGCCAATTACTTATAGTTGGAGTAATACGCAACTTGGTCCAACGGCAACTAATCTTGCCCCTGGAACTTACACGGTATACTTAGACGATTTCAATGGATGTAAATCCAATACCACAGTTACAATTACACAACCGGCGGTATTGAATTTTGCAGTTAATAGTTCGAGTGTATTATGTTTTAATGGTTCAAGCGGAAGCGCAACGGTTTCAAATATTACCGGTGGTAATCCGGGCTTCACTTATTTATGGACACCAGGCGGCTCTACGCTTTCAACAGCCGGAGGATTATCAGCTGGTGTTTACTCAGTTACCGTTACAGATACAAAAGGATGTAATTTAACCAGAACGGTAAATGTTACTCAGCCTACATCAGTAACTGTTTTAAGTAATACTACAACTGCCAATTGTAATCAAAGCAATGGTAGCGCAAATGCAACCGCAAGTGGTGGAAATGGACCGTATACATATACATGGAGTACAAATACAACAGGACCTGTATTAAATAACGTTCCTGCAGGCACCTATACAGTAGCTGTGCAAGATGCGAATGGTTGTCTTTATTCGGGTGCAGCAACAGTTCCTAATTCATCTGGTCCAAGTATCTCTATCATTAGCCAAACCAATGTAAGTTGTTTTGGCGGGAATAATGCCGCAGCTACAGCTTCTGCTACCGGAGGTTCATTACCGTATACCTATATGTGGAGCAACGCGCAGATCACGCCAATATCAACTAACATGTCGGCCGGTATTTATACAGTGAGTGTTACTGATAATGTTGGTTGTGTTGCAACAGCAAGTGTTCTTATCACTCAACCAAGTTCATTAACCATAAATGTTTCTGGTAATAATCCTTTATGTTTTGGAGCAACTAATGGTAATGCAAATGCAGGCGTATTAGGAGGAACACCGGTTTACAATTACACATGGACACCAAATCCTGGCACAGGCCAAGGAACAGCTTCGGCTGGTAACATGGGTGCAGGACTTTATTTAGTAACTGTAATGGATAGCAAAGGCTGTATCATCACAGGTTCCGTTCAATTAAATAATCCCCCACAATTATTAGCAAGTGTTTCTCAAACCAATGTTAGTTGTTTCGGTGCATGTAATGGAATGGCATTTGGAACTGCAACTAATAACGTTGGACCAGTATCCTATTTTTATGTTGGTGGCGCCTCGCCTTTAGCAACTCAAAGTGTAAGTAATCTTTGTCCGGTTAACTATACCATGACCGCAACAGACGCGAATAATTGTACAGCTCAAGTAACATTCAGTATTTCTCAACCACCATTATTGGTTGGAACAATTAGTGCAGTTGGAAGCGTAAGTTGTTCTGGAGGTAGTAATGGTTTTGCAACCATCAACGCAAGTGGTGGAACTCCTGGATATACTTATAACTGGAGCAATGCTCAAACAAACCCTACAGCAAGTAATTTAATTGCCGGTGCGTATACATTTACGGTAACTGATACAAAAAGTTGTACTGCTACAGGAGCTGTAAATATAACACAGCCTCCGGGATTGACCGCCACTTTAACTTCAAGTAACGTTACTTGTTTTAATTTGAATAATGGAATTGGAAGTGTAGCTTATTCTGGCGGATCCGGTATACCAACATTTTTATGGTTGCCAAGTTTAAATGTAACACCGTTAGCGAGTAATCTTGGGCCTGGATCTCATACAGTAATAATTACAGATGGAAATGGATGTCAACAAACGCAAACAATAAGCATTACTCAACCTACACAATTGAATACAACAATTTTAGGAATTGTTTCAACTAACTGTGGTCAAGCCAACGGTAGCGCTTCGGTAGCTGCTTCGGGTGGAGCAGGTGGTTATACGTATTTGTGGAGTGGAAGTCCTACCTATACAAATCCTGGATTGACAAGCATTACAGCAGGACCTTACACAGTTATGGTAACCGATGCAAATGGTTGTACAACTACCACCATTGCTAACGTTCCAAATATTGCAGGACCAACTATAGCCAACACATTCTCAACCCACGTTGATTGTTTTGGAAATGCAACCGGTGCCGCAACTATCATCTCGTCGGTGTTAGTTCCACCAATGACTTACTTGTGGAGCTTTGCCGCACAAACAACTTCGGCTGTAACAAACTTACCTGCAGGTTTACATAGCATCACAGTATTTGATGGAGCGGGTTGTTTGGCAAGTGCGAATGTTCTCATTACTCAACCGCCTCAATTAGTAAGTGCGATCGGTACACCAACAAACTCGAGTTGTTTCTTGTCGTTCAACGGACAAGCTCCTGCGCTTGTAAATGGAGGAACGCCCGGTTACACTTATAGCTGGACGCCATCATCGCAAACAAATTCGCTTTTAGTTGGTGCCGGTGCCGGAACGTATACCTGTGTAATTACCGACAATAACGGATGTACCACAAGTAGTTCTGTAACATTAACACAGCCACAACCACTTATTATCAATACAAACACAGTCGTTCCAATTTTATGTAATGGTGGAAGTAATGGTTTGATCAATACAAACATTACTGGCGGTACACCATTCTACACCGTTAATTGGGCTTCTACTTCTACATTAACGCCACCACCAAATCAAGTGGTAACAAATTTAATTGCGGGAACCTACACTATGTCGGTTACCGATTTTAAAGGCTGTGCAACAAGTTCTGTGTTCACGCTTAATCAACCTACTGCACTTTCTATTGTAAGTTCAGCAACACTGCCTGCAACATGTGGAAATGCGAATGGTTCGGCAACTGTAGTTGTAACAGGCGGAACATCACCGTATGGTTATAGCTGGAATACACCTACACCTCAAAATACAAATATCGCGATCAATTTAAATGGTGGTATTTGGATGATGACTGCTACTGATGGAAATGGTTGTATCATTACCAGAACTGTTGATGTACCTGCTCCTGCATTACCAACTGTAACTTTAGGATTTATTTCTCCTTTATGTTTTGGTCAACCAAACGGAAGTGCATGGATGACACCTACAGGAAATTCGCCATTTACCTATAACTGGAATCCAATAACTGCAACAACACCTAGTATTACAGGAATTGTTTCTTCTGTTTATTCAGGAACTGTAACGGATATTTACGGATGTAAAGCATTTGGTGTAGTAAATGTTACGCAACCTAATAAATTGGTATTAACGGGTGGAGGACCTGATACAATTTGTTATGGCCGCTTTATTCAGATCTACGCAGCTGCCGGTGGAGGAACTACACCTTATACGTATAATTGGACAACTCCGGGAGGCGTAATAACATCAACATTAGGCGGACCACACACAGTAACTCCAAATATTTCTTCAACCTATACAGTAATGGTTACTGATGCGAATGGATGTTTAAATGGACCTGTAGACGTGATAGTTTATGTGAAACCAAAATTATCAGCCGTAGGATTCGCAGTAACCAAATGTGCTAAGGATAGCGTAACACTAACAACTAACGTTACAAGTCCGGGTAATGGAGGCCCATACACTTATTTCTGGATGCCTGGAAGTCAAAATGCATCAAGCATTAATGTTGTTGCAAGCTCTTCTTCAAATCCTCGTATTGACTCAGTACGAATAAGTGATGGTTGCACAATCCCGTCAGCAATGGCTTATTATACGGTTAACGTAAATCCATTACCTGTTGGTTCCTTCTCGGCAACACCACGTAAAGGTTGTATGCCGCTAACTGTTGAATTCCAAGCTTTATCTGATTCTAGTAAGAGCGACAAGTATGTTTGGAATTTTGGAGAGGTAGCCGAGGCAAACGGAAATAATCCAACCCAAACCATTACGTATGGTACAGATGGAAATTATAATGTTTCGTTGCAGATCACAAATCAATATGGCTGTAAGATCGATACTACTTATGTGAATTATATCGAAGTGTGGCCATTGCCAATAGCTGATTTTGAAGCAATACCTCAAACAGTAACTTTATTAGACCCAACTGTAACATTCACTAATCTATCCATTGGTGCAAGCTCATATTATTGGGAGTTCAGTGATTTTACTTCAAAAACCAATACTACCACTGTAATTAATCCAGTACATACCTATGAGTATTTGGGAACGTATCCGGCTTGGTTAGTGGCTACTAATATTTATGGATGTAAAGACACTATTAAGAAGAATATTGAAGTGTTGAATGATGTTGGTATTTATATTCCAAATGCATTCACGCCGGATAATAATGGTCTTAATGAGTCTTTCTTCCCTAAAGGATATGGAATAAAATCTGAAGACAAGTATAAAATGGAGATCTTTGATCGTTGGGGAGAATTGATATTCACCTCTAGCGAATTGCAAAAAGGCTGGAATGGCCGCGTAAAAGGCAGCGAAGTAATAGCTCAAGAGGGTGTGTATATCTACAAGATCTTGATCACAGATCTTCAGGGTTATAAGAAATATTTTGTTGGGCACGTAACTGTTATTCGTCAGCAATAAAGATTAATAGAAGTATTAAAAGCCGGACCTCTAAGGCCCGCCTTTTTATTTTAATTATATTTGTGTCGATGATCCATAAGATAAATATTGAAGGAATTAAGCTGTATGCATTCCATGGTTGTTTAGAAGAAGAAGCGAAGATCGGCGCTAATTATATTGTTGATGTATATATCACTACTGATTTTACAAAGGCTGCTGTTACTGATGATCTGAAGGAGACCATTGATTATTGTACCATCTACGAGATATCTAAAAAGCAAATGGCTGTACGTGCAAATTTAATTGAGCAGGTATGTAAGCGTATTTTTGATGAGGTGGCCTCTGAATTTAAAACCATAACATCGCTTAGAGTAAAGCTCACTAAGCTCTCACCACCAATGAATGGAAATGTAGAGAAGGTAAGTGTGGAGATGCAGAGTGATCTTTAGATGATCTTCTTACTCGTAATAATAGATCTTTATTTGAGCCGAATCTTTAAGAAAATCAGTTTTTTGAATAAGTACATGATGTATGTTTAAGCCGGTGCGAGTTTTAAGATCTGCAATTAATTCGGCACGTTTTTCAGGTACAATATTTTCTATCTTCTCGTATTGGATCACCTGATTTAACTCACGTTTCATGATGAGATTGTTCTCTAAAACAAAAATAATAGCAAGGATCGCAAAATTTAAGGCAATAATAAAGCCAAGTTCTAATGCGAAACCTGCATTTTTTACTTGCGTAACAGCAGTTATTAAACCAATTCCAATATTGATAAAAAGATAGGTCATATCTTTAATGCTTATTTCCTCTGTTTTATAACGCAACATTCCAAACACCGCAAATAATCCAAAAGCGGCACCTAGTGAAAGGTCAACGCGATTCAGCAGAAAGGAAACGCAGAACATAACAACATTAAAGGCAATGAAGGTAAAGCCCAAGTCGTTATTCTTATAGCGTTTCAAATAAATTAATTTTAAAAGAATGATCACAAAAAATAGATCAATAGCTAACCTTACAAAAAAGTACTTGAACAGTTCACTAATGCCGCTGTAGTCTGCTTTAATTAATTCTATTTCCATTTTCTACAAGTTTATGTATTTGTAAATGTTGTTCTTTAAATAGGTTTTGCTTGATGTTGGGGATCATTTGTGAAATACCTAAACAGTATTTACTTATGCTCCCTTCCATTATATTGTGAAGATGCAAAATATTTTTTAAATTGGAGTTTTCGGAGGTCTTTTGTTTTATTTCAATAATGGCAAGGTTTTCGATACCTTTTTCAATATTCTCACGTTTAAATTTAATATCAAAGTCAATGGTTACCCTTTCAGATCTATTTATATTTATTAATGTGATTCTATTGTAAGCAATTGCTATGGCGGGAGAAAGTTCTTCAAAATTGATCCCGGTATTATTGTAAATAATTGCCTTTGCGTTATCGTCAATTATGTTCGAATTTATCTGTGTCCTAACTTTCTGTGTACGGCCTTTATTAGTTCTGGATTTTATTTCAAGAAAACTATCTCCACTTTCCAGATACGTTCTGATCCTTATTTTATAACGGTTAAGTTTGCCTGAATGATGCTGATGATAGAGTGAGTGGTTCTTTGTGTCGAAATACAAATTATTGTATTTTGCCCATCTTTTCGAATTCAATTCAACTGCACTGTATTCGTTGTAACATTCCTTAAAAATAGCAGGTAAAAGCGAAACCGGACATATGAATTTATGATCTACTCTATCCTCTAGCTTTATCAGCTTAGCTTTATCAAGGCCAACCGACTCAAACTTTAAAAGGCTTTGAGTTATTTGGTCAAAGCTTTTCATTATAAGAATATACTTTTATCATCAATACTTTGCCGGTCGAGTCCAGAACGCTTTTCTCAGATTTTAAGCCCTTATTATTGTATTTATATAATTGTTTGCGGAGTAAGGCGCCTTTACCATCGTAAACGAGTTCTTCTGATTTATCACCGCTTGCATTATATTTTATCACTTTTTTTTCTAATAGAGCTTTGCTCTCGTCAAATGTTTGTTCTTCACTAACATCATCAGAGGCGTTGTATTTGTATTTCTTTATTTCAGCTATTTTGCCTTGTTCGTCGTATTCGATCTTTTCAATTACTTCACCTTGTGCGTTGAATTTTTTATAACCTTCACGAACAAGCTTACCATTCTCATTTCGGCTCTCTGTAACAGAACTAAGTTTATTTTTCTTTATTTCTTTTTTACTTTGGGCAATAGAAAAATAGGAGAGAAATAGACAGGCGAATATCAAAATATTTTTTTTGATGGATATTTCTTTCAAATGCATTAGAATACAAAGTTGAACTTAATTGGATTTCTCTATCTCAAAACCAAAATCCATTATTAATGGAAGTGGATCTGTGCGCATCGCCTGTTGAAATGCAAATTTATATTTACCCGTTAAAGGGAATTTTACATTTTTCTTTATGGGAACTTTAAAGTCAAAAATATCACCTGCACCACTGCCAACCCATTCGCCTTTGCTGTTCGCTAAAATCACCTCCAAGGTGTCTTTTTCCATTTTACCATCGGGGTAGGTTGTTTCTAAGAACAAAAATATATTGCTGTATGGATAAGCATCAGCATGCCTCATCATTAATGAAATGTTATTTAGTGAAGTATTGTCTTTTACATCAACTTCAAACACCGCTTTTTCCTTTGCAAACCATTCGTTCTCATTGAATTTTCGGTACTCGGTGTAAATTACATTTTTATTACACGATGTAAATAACACCGAAATAATAATACCGAACGCAAAAACTATTTTATGAGGTCTTGTCATTATTTGGATTTGGCTTGTTTGGATTCGGCTTATTCGGATTCGGCTTATTCGGATTCTGTTTATTAGGATTAGGCTTGTGATGCGGTTTGTGTTGAGGTTTATTGGTATTAGGGCCTTGCTGTTTGTTTTGCGGTTTCGGCTTTTCCTGATTCGCATTTGGCGTACCCTTGTTAGGATTATTTTGGTTTACTTTAGAATGTTGTTTGTTCTTGTTATGATGATTCGGTTTTTTATTTCTGTTATCCTTCCTGTCAAAACGTGTTAAACTGTCCTGACCAACTACATTTTCAAATGTGTGCTCAATTACTGCTGTTTTTGTTTTTTGATTTAGCAAGAATGGAACAAGATCATCAGGCTTTTCGCCATTTTCATTTTTCGCGATCACATCCTTAACTTGTGCTGCTTTCATTGGTATAAAAACAGAAGGTTCGTGCTTATACGAGAACCACATGACGCCTTTAAAAATATCTGTTTTTTGATGAAAGGCATCGCCTTTTACAGTTTGCAGGTATTTATTATTTTCAATAGTAGGAAATTCTTTTAATGCATCTACATAACTATCCAACTCATAATTCAAACAGCATTTTAATTTGCCGCATTGCCCCGCAAGTTTTAATGGATTTAATGATAATTGCTGATAGCGCGCAGCGCTTGTTGATACCGTTCTAAAATCGGTTAACCAGGTACTGCAACATAATTCGCGACCGCAAGCACCAATTCCTCCCAAGCGAGAAGCTTCTTGGCGAGCTCCAATTTGACGCATTTCAATACGCACTTTAAATTCTTCCGCTAATAATTTAATGAGCTCTCTAAAATCAACGCGCTCATCGGCTGTATAATAAAAAATTGCTTTTGATCTATCACCTTGATATTCTACATCACTCAATTTCATTTGTAAACCCAAGCGTAAAGCTATCGTGCGTGCTTTGAACATGCTCGACACTTCTAGTTTTTGCGCTTCTTGCCATTTATCAATGTCGTTTTGTTTTGCCTTGCGATATATTTTTTTGGTCTCTTCTTCAGTAGGATTGGCATTGCGTTTTTTCATTTGCACTTTTACCAATTCACCGGTAAGAGAGATCACACCAATATCATGTCCTTGTGTTGCTTCAACGGCAACAACATCGCCAATAACCAACGATAGGTTATTTACATTCTTAAAAAAATCCTTGCGCGAATTTTTAAAACGAACTTCAACCATATCGCATGCCTTTTGCCCATCAGGCATACGCATATTTCCGAGCCAATCAAAAACATTAAGTTTATTGCAACCGCCGGCTGTTCCGCACGAGCCATTATTATTGCAGCCCGCAGGTACGCCGTTGTTATTTTCGTTATGGTTTCCTCGCCCTGTTGAGCAGCCGCTACATCCCATGTATCACTTTAATTTTAATGGCTAAATATACACATAAAAATGGGCTATTTCTGCATTATTTTTTATAGTAATTCATCTCATCGATATACTCCCAAACCTTATGGTGGAGGTAAAAACGTATATCTTTTTTTTCTTTGATGCCTTTACGAATAAATGTGGAGGATATCTCCATCAAAGGGGCATTTACAAAGGTAACCGAGGGGTGTGTATCAAATTGAGTTTCTTTCTTATCCGGACGAGGATATACTAATACTTTAAAGCGATTTAAGATCTCTTCGTGGTTTTTCCATTTATGAAAGCTTGTTAGATTGTCGCTTCCCATGATCAAAGAAAACTGATGCTGCGGAAATTTCTCACTTAAATGTGCCAATGTATTTATAGTGTATGATGGTTGCGCTAATTTAAATTCAATATCACTTGCTTTTATTTTAGGGTGAAGATCCAAGGCAATTTTCACAAGGTGCAAACGATCATTCTCGTTCAATAAACTGCTTTTTTCTTTTAAGGGATTTTGTGGCGATACCACCAACCATACTTCATCCAATTCGGTAAAACTGGCCATATAATTGGCAATAACCAAATGGCCAACATGAACAGGGTTAAACGATCCAAAGAAAAGTCCTACACGCATTTTAATGAATTACAATGGTAAAATTACATTACAAAATCGAGTCAAGAAAGGTTTATTTATCCTAACGCTTCTGTTACTAGTCTTAGTTTAAGGCTAATCTATTAGTATTGTCAATTTTAAGCTAATTAATATAATGTTTCAGCGAAATTACCGCTGATTTTAACAAATAAGAATTGTAAAATCAGATTTGTTAAATTACATTGCTACTTGATAATTAGCCTTGTAAAATCACCCTAAAATATTTTTTAAAAATACAAAAACAACAACACATGAAACTACATCTAAAATTTATTTTAACTCTATTAGTGTTTGGTAATCTTATTGTAAAGTCACAAGTAAGCAGTGCATATCAAGCAAGTAATAATTCTATAAATGAATCAAAAGGCAGAACCTGTGGTACTCCTATATTGCCGCAGCAATTCGAGACGTGGTATAATAGTTTATTACCCGCAAACGGAGGCCCAAAAGGAAACTCAAATAATTCAACGCAATCTATTTTTAATATTCCGGTTGTTGTTCACGTGATACATAGCGGCCAGGCCGTGGGGTCGGGAGCCAATATAAGCCAGGCACAAGTGGTTGACCAGATCAATATTTTAAATCAAGATTTTAACGGTACAAATGCCGACACCACATTAATTCCAGCAGCTTTTAAACCCTTGTTAGGAAAATCAAAAATTAATTTCTGTCTAGCAGTTGTGAATCCTTCGAATGTAGTTATGACAGAGCCTGGAATTGATAGGATCAATAGCGTTTCGAAAGGATGGACAGCTGGTCCATACACACCTAATTACACTAATGCAACCATTAAACCACAAAGTATTTGGGATCCGAATCGTTATCTAAACATTTGGGTTGAGAGCTTAGGTTCAAGTTTATTGGGTTATGCCACTTTTCCAAATCCTGGAAGCACAGGTTTATCCGGTATTCCAGCACCATATGGAAGCGCTACCTCTGATGGAGTTGTTTGTTTAAACACTGCCTTTGGAAGTATTGGTTCTGCTGCCCCACCATATAACAAAGGAAGAACAGCTACACATGAAATTGGACATTGGATCGGATTACGTCATATTTGGGGAGATGCTAGTTGTGGTAATGATTTTTGTAATGATACTCCAACGCAAAGCACAAGTAATTTTGGTTGTCCTGGATTTCCTCAGGTAAGCTGTTCAAACGGACCAAACGGGAACATGTTCATGAATTACATGGATTATGTAAATGATGCATGTATGCAATTGTTCACAAAAGATCAGGTATACCGTATGCAGTTGATCATGGCCAATTCGCAGTTTCGTGCTAGTTTGCTTACGTCAACGGTTTGTAATTTACCATCTGCCACAAATAACGTAGGTATAACCAATGTGATCAGCCCTACTTATTCGCAAGTTGTAAATTGTAATTTATTCATTAACCCTTCGGTAAACCTGCATAATTTCGGAAGCAATATTATTACTTCTGTAACATTTACATATAACGTTGATGGTGTTGGTACACAAACATTAAATTGGACAGGAAGTTTGGCGCCTAATACTTCTACGGTTGTAAACTTCCCACAAATAACTGTGGCAAACGGGCAACATTATTTTGCCGTAAATGCTCTAAATCCTAATGCAACCGTTGATTCTTTCTTAGGGAATAATTATAGTTTCCAACCATTCTCTATCACAAACGGGTATTCTATTACAGCAAGCGGAAGTACAACATTGTGCTCCGGTAATCAAACAACATTAACTGCAAGCGGCGGCGCAACTGCTTGGAGCTGGAGCCCATCTTCTATTACCACTGCAACTGCAGCAGTAATGCCGGCCACAACAACTATTTATACAGTTACCGGTTCATTAGCAACTTGTGTTAAAACAGCTACAGTTTTGGTAACTGTCAACACTACTCCAACATTAACAGCAAATAGCACTACAATTTGTACTGGTGGTCAAGCTACCTTAGTAGCAAGTGGCGCTCCAAATTATTCATGGAGCACTACGCAAACTACATCTGTCATCAATGTTTCTCCTGGAAGTACTACAGTATACACAGTTCAAGGCATTAATGGCAGTTGCATCTCTGCAAAACAAGTTACTGTTACCATTGGAACTTCGTTAGGAATTGTTCCTGTTGCATCATCGTCTTCATTATGTACCGGCTCAACAATAACGATCACCGCTTCCGGTGCGTCAAGTTATACATGGAATCCGGGTAACCTTAACGGATCATCTGTAGTGGTTTCGCCAGGCAACTCCATAACTTACACGGTAAATGGAACGGCAGCAACTTGTAGTGGTACTGCAAGTATATTAATTACAGTTAATCAATCACCAACTGTGGTTGCTTCTGCTGTTAATCCAACAGTTTGTAACCCTGGTCCCGGAACGAATTTAAATGCTAGCGGTGCCGCAAACTATGTGTGGAATCCTGGTAATATAATAGGCGCAAGTGTAGCGATCTTACCGGCTGTTACAACAGTTTATACAGTTGTTGGAACATCAACAGCAGGCTGTACTGATACTGAAACAGTTCAGGTAGTGGCTAACACCAGCCCAATAGTAAATGCAGTAACTTCAACTCCTACAATTTGTTTAGGAAGCGTAGCATCGGTTGTTGCTGTAGGAGCTACAAATTATACTTGGCAACCTGGTAATATAACAGGAGGTTCGCCGGCAGTTTCTCCTTCAGTAACTACTACCTATACTGTAACTGGTGAAACAGGTGGTTGCACGCATACACGCACATTACTTATTTCAGTATTCCCTTGTACTGGTATAGAAGCACTCTTAAACTCAACTTTAAGTTTTAATGTTTATCCTAATCCGTTTAATGATGACTTGTTTGTAAATGCAAGTGAGGTAGTGAAAGTAAGTATTTATAATTCTCTTGGACAAATTGTAAAGTCAGAAACTATTGTGCGACAAGGAAAGATCAATACGAGTGATATGCCTGCAGCAGTTTACTTTCTTCATATAAAAGGCAGTAGTCAAACACGCGTTACTAAAATTATAAAACAATAATACGCCTCATTAAAATTAAAAAGCCATCTCAATCGAGATGGCTTTTTTTATGCCATGCTTTAACTAATAATAAGTTTGGGCAAGGATAAAAGAGGCTGTGGTTCGGTGTAATTAAAGGCTTAGATCGCTTTTTTAAAGCGTGAGCAGGAAGGTGTAATAAGAGTTTTTGAGCGTTGGGAATTTTGTTTCTGCACCAATGGAAGAGCTTAGGTCTTTTATCAGCGGCAAACCTAAAGAATCTTTTTCCACTTCTTTTTCAAAATCAAAACCGGGTCCATTATCTCCAACAATAAGATTTACATGATGATCATTGATCTCCAGCAGTTCAATGGTGAGCTCATAGTTAGCGGTGTTTGCTGACACGTGTTTTATAGAATTCAATAGGATCTCGGTGATGATCAGTCCAAGATACAATACGCTTTTGCTGGAAAGGTTGAATTCATAATTATTGATGCGTGTATTTATGCAATGATTGAACTGAGGGAAGGACACTCTGAATTCATTTACCAACTCTGTGATATATTTTGAAAGGTTGACCTCACTTTGATCAGAACTTTGATTTAATAGATCGTGGATCTTTAGCATAGAGAATAAACGCTGTTCATATTCCTGCAAAATAGTACGGCTTTCTTCCAATCGCGCTTTATTCTTGCTGATGCGCATTAAACTAATGAGGATGGCAAAATTATTCTTTACCCTATGATTGATCTCTTTTACAAGAGTTTCTTTCTCGATTAGCAAGGCTTCTAATTTCGCTTGCGCGGCACATCTATGTCTACTCTCGAGCGTAGATGCTAAAACAAAAGAAAGGCTAAGACAAAAACTCTGTTCGTTTGCAGTGAACACATGTTTAACATCCACTTTTTCAAAACACATCACGCCTATCAACTCTCCTGAAATACGTAAAGGAATGTCTACTAACGAACAAATAGAATTTGGTTTTGAATATACCTCATTCAATTCCATCGTTGCGGGATGATTATAAATGTCTACGACAACGATGATCTTATTTTTTCGAAGCGACTCAAAATAGATAGGGAACTCATTTTGGTGAAGAATAGAGTTCTTACTGAATTTTTTTGTACGCGTATCGTATTCGCCAATAGAAATTAGGGCTGTTTTTTCGCGATTAAAAAGCCATACATTCATACGTTCAATGAGTAATGAAGGCAAAATGCGTATGGCAAGATCGGTCATGATATGGTCAATATCGCTACGATCCAAAAAATGAATTTGCGATACACTATCCAGTTCCTCAAGAAGATTGATGTCTTTATTAAGCATGAAGAATTTCCCTCTCTTAAATGTATAAAAATTCAGCTGCAAAACAAATGTTGAGCAGGTATTTAACACTTCAAACAACATTTGGATCCATATTCGATAAAAAAAATGCACGAAACCAATATGTCGCCCCTACGGGGCTTCTCTATTCTTTTGAATTCTTTTCTAACAATATGCGACCCCATAGGGGTCGCATATTGGTAAAAGAAATAAGAATCGTTTGAAACCCCTTTAGGGGTGAAATATTGGTTAAAAGCTACAATTTGTAGCAACTATTCTTTCATCACCGCATTATCTTTGTTTCCAATATGGCAAATACATACACGCAAATACATATGCAGTTTGTTTTCGCA
>Ga0068876_10000946_pt1 | contig 22998 bp, 15 predicted proteins | sample NOAtaG_6_FD_66442 | JGI IMG/M metagenome (GOLD analysis project Ga0068876, IMG submission 66442) | Freshwater lake microbial communities from Lake Erie, under a cyanobacterial bloom - NOAA_Erie_Diel5S_2200h metaG | ecosystem: Environmental > Aquatic > Freshwater > Lake | place: USA: Ohio, Lake...
GAACTGCGTGTGCTCTCACCCGAGGAGCGCGCCCTCGCGCTCGAGTATTTCCGTCGGCTGAACGCGGAGCGGGTGCCATGATCGCGCAGCGGTCGCAGGTGCGCCGCCTCGTATACGCGATCGGTGGGGCGTTGCTGCTCGCGAGCCCGCTCGCGGCCCAACCTGATCCAGCCGCTGCGGTGCTGACCCGCGCGATGGACGCTGAGAATCAGGGGCGCGCACGCGAGGCGATCGCGGCCTATCGGGAGGCGATCGCCCGTGGGGCGGTGATCCCCGGCGTCCTCGGGCTCGAGCGCGCCTTCTCGCTCGTCGCACAGGAGGATTCCGTCCTCCCCGCGCTCGACACGCTCGTGGCGCGCTTCCCGCGTGAGGCCGCCCTGCGGAATGCGCAGCTGCGCGCGCTGGTCGCGGTCGGACGAGCGACCGAGGCGAACCGTGCCTTCGATGCGTGGCGTGCGGTCGACCCTGAGTCGATCGATCCCTATCGCGATTACGCCCGCGTCCTGTTGTTCAATGGTCGGATGGCATCGGCCGACACGGTGCTCGGGGAGGCGGTGCGTCGGCTCGGGTCCACCCGTGGAATGCTGCTCGAGGTGGCGCAGCTCCGCGCCGGACTCGGTCGGTGGACCGAGGCGGCGAGTGCGTGGCGCGAGGTGATGCGGGCCGAGCCGTACTATGAGATGGCGGCGTTCTTCTCGATGCAGCCGACACCGGTGGCGCTGCGAGACAGCGTGCGTGTGCGGTGGGGCGTGGCGACCGCCCCCCTCGGCGCGCAGCAGGCGCTCGCCCAACTCGAAGTGGCATGGGGCGCCCCGCGTCGCGGATGGGAGCTCCTCGCCTCGCTTCCGGTGCGCGATACCACCGTCGCCATCTGGGAACAGTTCGCGCAGGAGGTGGAGCGCGTGGAGGCCTGGGGGGTGCTGACCGAGGTGGTGGTGGCGATCCAGCGGGCGCGGCCGTCGAGCGCGCAGGCGTTGCGCGCGGCGCGGATCGCCACGCGTGCCGGGGCGGACACCCTCGCGCTGGGGCTCGTGCGGGAGGCACAGCAGGATCCCGTCAGCGAGCGCCGTGTGGCGGAAGCGGTCCCGATCGAGCTCGAGGTGCTCGCGCGGCTCGGACGCGCAGCGGAGGCGGAGCGCGTCCTCGCGGCGGCGTCGAAGACCCTCGGGCCGGAGGGGACGCGGCGACAGGCCCGCACGATCGCGATGGCGTGGATCCGTGCCGGTGACGTGGACCGCGCGCGCCGCGCGGTGCGCGCGGCGCCGCTCGAAGATGCCGATGCCGTCAGTGGATGGCTCGCGCTCTACGACGGGGAGATCGGCACCGCGCGGACGGCGTTGCGCCAGGCGGATCCCCCCGATCCGCTGCGCATCGAGGTCCTCGCGCTGCTCACCCGGACGACGGCGACGCGGTCACAGGCGATCGGTGCGGCGTATCTCGCGCTGGCGCGCGGGGACTCGACGCGCGCGGTGCGTGCCTTCGAACAGGTGGCGACCGAGTTGCCTGAGGTCGCGTCGCTCGCGATCCTCTCGGCGGCGCGGGTACAGTCGGCGCGGGGGGATACGGCGGGGGCGGCCGAGCGCTGGGCGCTGATCGTCGAGCGATATGCGAGCGCACCGGAGGCAGCGGAGGCGCTGCTCGAATGGGGGCGTCTCGCTCGGCGAACGGGAGACCGCGCCGCCGCTCGCGCGCGGTTCGAACAGCTGATCCTCACGCATCCCACCAGTGCGCTCGTGCCGCAGGCGCGGCGGGAGCTCGATGGCCTGGCGATGGAGGCGCGGCGATGACCGGGAGGCGTCTGGTGATGCAGGTGGTGCGGTTCGTTCTCGCCGTGTCGTCGAGCGTCGCAGCGCTCGGCGGCGTGGTGTCCCCGCTCGCCGCCCAGCACCTCCTCCTCCCGATGGATGCGGTGCAGGCCAATCATCTCAAGGCCTATGGCGTGACCTTCAGCGCGCTCCGCGAGGGGGTGCGCAGCGAGTGGTTGCTCAACTATCGAGGCGGGGCGTTCCTCCTGCCTGACCTGCCGAGTCTCCGACGGGCGGCGCTCTTGGCGGGCGTCACCGTGGAGGCCATGGACGCGGCCGCCGTGCGTGCGCTCCGGGGCGAGATGGCGGAAGGGAACATGGATGCGGTGCCGCTGGAGAAGGCGCCTCGCATCGCCGTCTATACGCCTCCCGATGCGCCGCCCTGGGACGATGCGGTCACCTTGGCGCTCACCTATGCCGGGATCCCGTACGACGCGATCTGGGACGATGCGGTGCTCGACACCGATCTCTCCACGTACGACTGGATCCATCTCCATCATGAGGATTTCACGGGGCAGCAGCACAAGCTCGCCTCGGTCTATCGTGATGCGCCTTGGTTCGTGCGGAGCCGCGAGCGCGATCTCGCGATGGCGCGGCGGTTCGGTCACGCCGACATCCCCGCGCTCAAGAAGGCGGTCGCGGATCGGCTCGCCGCCTTCGTCTCGCGGGGGGGGTTCCTCTTCGCGATGTGCGGATCGACCGAGACGTTGGAACTCGCGCTCGCGGGTCGCGATGTCGATATCGCCGGCGTCGCCGCTGATGGATCGCCAGTCGACCCCGGGGCCGACGGCAAGATGGAGTGGACGCGCGCGATGGCCTTCGCTGGGGCGACGCTCGAGATGGCGCCCGGAGTCAACGCGATGAGCGACATCGACGGCCATCAGGTGAATGTCCCCCTCCGTCGTCAGCCCCTCGGGACCTTCGCCCTCTTCGGCTTCTCGGCGAAGTTCGATCCGGTGGCGTCGATGCTCGTGCAGAACCACCGCACGGTGCTTCGCGACTACTTCGGGGTGACCACCTCGTTCACTCGGAACCGGCTCAAGCCGGGGGTCACGATCCTCGCGGAGGAGGCGGGCGCCCCCTGGGTGAAGTACGTGCATGGGAGCTTCGGGCGCGGGTCGTGGACCTACCTCGGCGGGCATGACCCCGAGGATCCGCAGCATGCGGTCGGCGCCCCGCCGACCGATCTCGCGTTGCATCCCAACTCGCCGGGCTATCGCCTGATCCTCAACAACGTGCTCTTCCCCGCGGCGAAGCAGAAGCCGTTGAAGACGTGAGCGTGGCCGAGGCCGAGCGCGCACCGCACGGGGACCCGGGACGCGTCACCCCGAGCGCGGCGACGGCGATCCGGCTCGCGATCCAGCTCGCGGGGGGGCGCGAGGTCTGCTTCGTCTGCACCGTCGATGCCGAGGGGATCGTGCAGTCGGCGCGGGTGGTGGCGCGCGGCGATGTGCGGAGTGTGCTCGCTCTCCCGGGGTTCGCAAACCGGGGTGAGCTGCTGCTCCATAATCATCCGAGTGGGTGGTTGGAGCCCTCGTCGGCGGACCTCGAGGTCGCGGCGCGCCTGCACGACGATGGGATCGGCTTCGCGATCATCGACAACATGGCCTCGCGGCTCTACGTGGTGGTCGAGATCCCGCGTCCGCCCGCCCCCGCGAGCCTTGAGCCGGTGGCGGTCGCTGCGCTCCTGGGTCCCGAGGGTCCGATCGCGGGGCGTCTGGGGCGATATGAGGACCGGCCAAGTCAGCGGGAGATGGCCGCGCGCATCGCCGATCTCTTCTCCATGGGGGGGATCGGATTGCTCGAGGCGGGGACCGGGGTGGGGAAGTCGCTCGGCTATCTGGTGCCCGCGCTCCGATGGGCGGCGGCGAGCGGGGAGCGTACCGTGGTGAGCACCAATACCATCACCCTGCAGGAGCAGCTCGTCGGGAAGGATCTCCCCTTCCTCGCGAAGACGCTCACGGATCAGCGCGTCTCCTTCGCGCTCCTCAAGGGATGGCGGAACTACCTCTGCTTGCAGCGACTCGAGCAGGCGCGGGCACAGGGGCCGGCGCTCTTCGAGGATGATGTCGCGAGTGACCTCGGGCTGTTGGAGGCCTGGGCCGAACAGACGACCGATGGGTCGCTCGCGGATCTCGCAGTGCCACCCCGTGCAGAGGTGTGGGACGAGGTCGCGGCGGAGAGCGATCTCTGCACGCGGCTCCGCTGTCCGCACTTCGATCAGTGCTTCGTCTTCAAGGCGCGCCGTGCGGCGGCGACCGCCGATGTCATCGTGGTGAACCATCATCTGCTGATGGCCGACCTCGCGGTCCGGCGCGCCTCACAGCGCTGGGACGACGCGGCGGTCCTCCCGGCGTACAAGCGGCTGATCATCGATGAGGGGCATCACCTCGAGGACGCCGCCGCCGAGCACCTCGGGCAGTCGGTCTCGCGGCGCGGGCTGGAGCGGCTCTTCGCGCGCCTCGAGCGGCGCGGGAAGGGGTTGCTCCCGGCGCTCGAGCGGGCGCTCGCGGTGGGGATCGATGCGCTGAGTGTCGCGAGTCTCGACCTGGTGCGCGCGCGGCTCTTCCCCTCGCTCGGGTCAGCCCGGATGCGGACCGCGGTGCTCTATGATCTGCTCGCGCAGTGGGTGGACGAGCAACGCGAACCGCAGATCCGGCTCACCGATCGCTTCGATGAGGATCCGATCTGGACCGCGGGCCTCGGTGCGGCGCTCGACGACCTGCTCGCCGACATCGATCTCTTGGGCGATGGGTTACGCCTGGTGCGGGATCGCCTCGAAAGCGATGAGCAACGAGCGGAGGAGTTGGCGCCGCTGCTGAACGAGGTGCGCGGGGTGACCCGCCGGCTGCAGTCCTCCGGTGATGCCCTGCGGGTGGCCCTCCGCTCCGACGTGGCGGGGGCGCCGCGGGTGCGATGGCTCGAGCGACGTGGGGGGGATGGCAACATCGGCGCGACGGCGGTCCCGCTCGATCTCGCCCCGGTCCTTCGTGAGGACCTCTTCCGACGGGTGGAGACCGCGGTCGTGACCAGTGCGACGCTCACCGTCGGGGAGGATGGCTTCGACTTCATGGCGACACGGCTGGGGCTCGCCGATGATGACGCCCTGACGCCGGTGACCGCCTCACTCCCCTCACCCTTCGATTATCCCTCGCAGGCGATCCTCGCGATCCCGAGCGACTTCCCCCTGCCAAACGTCGAGGGCGCCGCGCATCTCCAGCGGACCGTCGAGGCGGCGGCGGAGCTCATCGCGATGACGGAGGGTGGGATCTTCGTCCTCTTCACGAGTCACCGCGACGTGAAGGAGGGGGCGCGGCTCCTGCGCGACCGTGGGGTCGCGGCCGCGCATCCCCTGCTCGTCCATGGGGAGTCGCCGCGCGACGATCTCCTGCGACGTTTTCGTGAGCATGGCGATGCGGTCCTGGTCGGCACGGCGAGCTTCTGGGAGGGCGTCGATGTCCCGGGGCGCGCGCTCCGCGGTCTCGTCCTCGCCAAGATCCCCTTCCGCGTCCCCACCGAGCCGATGACCGCCGCCCAGTGCGAGGCGATCGAAGCGGAGGGGGGCGACGCGTTTGCGGACTACATGATCCCCCATGCGGCGTTGCGCCTTAAGCAGGGGTTCGGGCGGTTGATCCGCACCGCCACCGACCATGGGGTGGTGATGATCTGTGATCCCCGCGTCGTCACCAAGGGATATGGGCGTCGCCTCCTCGAGGGACTCCCACCCGCACGTCGGCTCCAGGGGCCCTGGGCGCTGATCCGTCCCGAGCTAGAGGCGTTCTACCAGGGGAGTCCGAGCCCAATCGTTACCTCGAACCACACCGTCTCCTAGGGGTAGATTGCTCAGATGCCCACTCCCGGAAAGATCCTCTGCGTCGGTCGGAACTATCGCGAGCATGCCAAGGAACTCGGCAACGAGGTCCCCACCACGCCCGTCATCTTCCTCAAGCCTCCGTCTTCGGTGATCGCCTCGGGGGAGGCGATCGCCCTCCCCGCCGGGATCGGACGCATCGATTACGAGGGGGAGATCGGCCTCGTGATCGGCCAGCGGTTGACCAAGGCTTCGCCAGCCGCCTGCGCCGCGGCGGTCCGTGGCGTGGTCGCGGTGAACGATGTGAGCGCGCGCGATCTCCAGAAGAGCGATCCGCAGTGGTGGCGCGCCAAGGGCTATGACACCTTCTGCCCCATCGGCGACGAGCGGCAGGGGACGCCCGACCTCGCCGCACTCGAGGTGATCACCCGCGTGAACGGGGAGGAGCGGCAGCGCGGGCGCAGCGCGGAGATGATCTTCCCGATCGCCGAGGTGATCAGCTTCATCTCGCAGGCGGTGACGCTCGAGCCGGGGGACCTCGTGATCACGGGGACGCCAGCTGGGGTCGGTCCGCTCGCCCCAGGCGACGTGGTCGAGGTCGAGATCCCCGGGTGGAGCCGCGTGCGCAACCCGGTCGTGGCCGCGGGGTGACGCCGCGCGGACGATTCACGCTGATCCCGACGCGCGGGAGCGATCCGCGCGCGTCGCTCATCGCGGTCGTCCTGCAGCTCCTCTTCCTCGTGGTCCTCGGATCGGCGATCGCCGTCCCGATCGCGTACGACGCCTTTCAGTCCAGCGAGGTCCGCGAGGAGCGTCTCCGCTTCGTCGCGGTCGACACGGTGCCGCGCGTGGCGCGTGGCCGCGTCGAGCAACGGGATGGGGGAGATGACCGTCCGCTCTCACCGATCACGCCGACCGAGCCATCCGCGCCGATCGTCGCGCCAGGTGATGTGCCGGTCGGGATCGCCGAGCCGTCGGGCCCAGCACGAGTGCCCTCGGGCGGCACAGGGCCCTTGGTCGGTGGAGGCGGGCCCACGCAGGGGATCCGTCCCTCCTTCAACGACCCGCGTCTCTGGCTCGCGCCAGCGCGTCCCGGCGACTACATCGAGGGGCCGTATCGCCCGATGACGCGTGCGGACTCGCTCAAAGCGATCGTCGATGCCTTCGGCGCGGCGTATGTGGATTCGCTCCGTCGGCTTCCCCCGGGTTCGACCGTACCGAGTTGGGTCTTCGAGCGGAATGGGAAGAAGTACGGGCTCGACGGCGGGATGATCCGGCTCGGGGATTTCTCGATTCCCACGGCGCTGCTGGCGTTGCTCCCGCTCAACATCCCGCCAGGGAACATGGATACGGAGCGGGCCCGTCGACTGACGGCGATGCGCTCCGAGATCATCGAGCAGGCGGAGCGGCGGCAGCGCGATGATGACTTCTATCGCGCGGTGAAGGCGCTACGCGAACGAAAGGAGCGGGAGCGGAAGGAGGCGGAGGAGGCCCGGCGCGCGGGGACCACGCCGCCGTAAGGTCGCGCGGGTGCGCCGACGCTCAGGGACCCGTCGTTCCCGGTGAGCGGATCACGCCCGCCACCACCCCAAGCACGGCGTAGTCGTCTCGGACGCCGAGGCGCAGCTCATCATTCGTCGTCGCCCCACCGAGCCGCAGGATCACGCCACGCTCGAGCAACGGTCGGACGTCGATCCGACCCGCGACCCGTACGGCGAGGAGCGCGGTATCGGTCGCGCGCCCGCTCGGATCGATGAGCAACAGGTCCGCGGGGTGCACCCCATGCGAAGGGATCGCCGCACCATCGTGCACGAGCAGGAACGATTCCTCGCTCGGGACGAGGGTGCGATCCATCGTGAGGTGATGGGAGAGGATGAGCGAGTCACTCACCGGTCGATCCGCGGCGTTCGCCGCCTCAGTCGCGGCCTCGGTCGCGATCCGCATCACCGGAACAGGGATCGTCCCCACCCCCCCAGCGAATCCGAGCAACACGACCCCGCGCGAGCGTCCCCCACCGCGCCGCACATACCCCTTGGCCTCGAGACTCGCGAGGAGGTCGGTCACCGTCTTCGTCGAGGGGATCCTGAGCTGACGCCCGATCTCGCGCACGCTCGGCTGGAACGTATGCTCCGCCAGGTGGTCGATCAGCAGGTGATAGACCGCGCGCTCGGCGGGGGTGAGCGGCGCGCGGGTGGTCACGCCGAGGCCAGCGTCTCCAGATGGTCCTCGGCGGAGGCGATGCGCGCGAGGGTGCGCTCGCGGCCCAAGAGCACCATCACATCGAAGATCCCCGGTGAGACCGTGAGGCCGGTGAGCGCGACACGGAGCGGCTGGAAGATCTTTCCGCCACCGACCCCCTTGGCCTCGGCGAGTTGGCGGAGCGCCTCCTCCATCACGGGCGGGGTCCATTCGGGGAGCGCCGCCAAGGTCTCGCGCGTCGCCGTCAGGAGCGGGAGGACGACCGCCGGCTCCTTCCACTGCTTCGCCACCGCCTCGGGATCATAGGTGATCGCGTCGACGAAGTAGGGCCCCGCCTGGCGCACGATGTCGTCGATCAGGCGGGAACGAACCCGCAGCAGGTCGAGCAGGGTGCGATACCAATCGTGATGCGTCGCGAGATACTCGGCGGTCGTATACCCCGCCGCGACGAGGGCCGGCGTCACGCGCGGCTCGAGCTCGGCGAGTGGGAGCTGCGAGAGATGCTGCCCATTCATCCATTCGAGCTTCTTGGGATCGAAGACGCTCGCCTTGCGAAGGAGGCCATCCTCCGAGAAGGTGTGGATGAGTTGATCGAGGGTCATCACCTCCTCGAACTCCCCCCCCGGCGACCAGCCGAGGAGGGCGAGGAAGTTCACCATCGCCTGTGGGAGGATCCCGAGGTGCTGATAGTCGCCGACCGCCGTCGCGCCGTGGCGCTTGGAGAGCTTCTTCCCGTCCGTCCCATGAATCATCGGGAGATGGGCGAACTGCGGGAGGGGCGCGCCCAGGGCCTCGTAGAGGAGGATCTGCTTCGGGGTGTTCGAGATGTGATCGTCGCCGCGCATCACGAGGGTGACGGCCATGGCGATGTCATCGGAGACGACGGCGTGGTTGTAGATCGGCGTCGCGTCCGAGCGGAGGATGACGAAGTCCTCGATGTCCTTGTTCGGGAAGCTGATCTGCCCGTGCACGAGATCGTGCCAGGTGGTCTCGCCGGCAGGGACGCGGAAGCGGAGGACGAAGGGCTCGCCAGCGGCGACGCGGCGCTCCACCTCGGCGGGGGGGAGGCGATCGCAGCGGCGGTCGTACTTGAAGGCTTCCTTGCGGAGCTCCGCCTCGGCGCGGCGCGCCGCGAGCTCGTCGGTGGTGCAGAAGCAGCGGTAGACGGCGCCAGCGGCGAGCATCTTCGCGGCATCGGCGCGGTGGCGCTCGAGGTTCGCCCCCTGGAAGACGACCTCCTCGTCCCAGTCGAGTCCGAGCCAGGTGAGCCCTTCGAAGATCGCGCGGGTGGAGTCGTCGGTGGAGCGCGCCTTGTCGGTGTCCTCGATGCGGAGGAGGAATTGGCCGCCGGTGCGACGGGCGAGGAGCCAGTTGAAGAGCGCGGTCCGCGCCCCACCCACGTGGAGGTACCCGGTGGGGGAGGGGGCGAAGCGGAGGCGCAGGGGACGAGCGTCGGTCATCGGGGTCGGGTCAAGAGAACGGGCCCGCCGGTGAGGAACACCGACGAGCCCGTGTCACGGAGACGGAGGGATTCGAACCCTCGATACAGGTTTAAGCCCGTATAACGGTTTAGCAAACCGTCGCCTTCAGCCTCTCGGCCACGTCTCCTCTCTGGCGTCGGAGTTCTGCGCGCCACAGAATCGCAATATCACGCGAGGGAGAGGGCGGGGCAAGGCGATTGATGGTGGCGTCGCGTGGTATCCGGCGTCCTGGGACGGCACACGATCGCGGATGTGCTGCAGAGCGGAGGGCCTGGGACTCGAACCCAGAAGTCCTTTCGGACGGCGGTTTTCAAGACCGCTGCAATAGCCATTCTGCCAACCCTCCCGACGGGTCCTGAATCGGGTCCGACGCCAGCTCAAGAAGATAGCGCGGCATGCGGCCCAGATGAACTTGACTGATTCTATCGGGATTAAATAGAATCCATAGTCAGCAGTTGAGAGCGATTCTCATCTATGCAAAGGGACTGTTTTGATAGGCTATCTGGTTCGGGCTGGATTGGTCGTGGCCCCCCTCCTCCTTCATGGGCAGCAGGGGGGGGTGACCGGTGATTCCACCCGTCGGGCGACTGGGGATACCACGGCCCAGCCTCTCTCGTCGGTCCAGGTGATCGGGGTCCCACGCACGTATCGTCCGCTCGCCCTGCGCTCCATCACTCGTACCGCGACCCCGATCGAGCGGATCCCGCAGGCGGTCACGGTGATCACCCGCGCGGTGATCGACGACCAGGCGATGACGGGGCTCGGGGACCTCGTGCGGTATGTGCCCGGCGTCACGATGGCGCAGGGGGAGGGGCATCGCGATGCGCCGGTGCTGCGCGGTAATCTCACCACGGCCGATTTCTTCGTCGACGGCCTCCGCGACGACCTCCAGTACCTGCGCGACCTCTACAACGTGGAACGCGTCGATGTCATCCAAGGCCCTGCGGCGCTCACACTCGGACGTGGGACCGGGGGCGGCGCCTTCAACCGCGTGACGAAGACCGCCGATGGCCAGCGCGTGCGGTCGCTCGATCTCGTGCGCGATTCCTATGGGCAGGGCCGGATCGCTGGGGATCTCGGCTACGCCATCGACGAGCGCGTCGCCGTGAGACTGAATGCCGTCAGCGAGGAGAGTGGCACCTTCCGCGACGCGATGACGATCTCGCGGCGCGGTCTCGCGCCGGCGATCGGCATCAGGCTCGGCGCCTCGACGCGACTCGAGGTCAGCGGGGAGCTGTTCCGTGACGACCGCGGCGTGGATCGGGGGGTGCCGTCGCTCGACGGGCTCCCCTGGCGCGGTGCGATGGGGACCTTCTTCGGGAACCCTGAGTGGTCGCGGAGCGCGATCGATGTCGCCACGGGCCGCGCCGAGCTGACCCACCAGCTTCGAGCGGGTGTGGCGGTGCGCTCCGTCGTCTCATACGGGAACTACGGGAAGTTCTATGACAATGTCTTCGCCGGAGGCGCCGTCTCGTCACAGGGGACCGTGGCGATCGCCGCCTACACCAGTGCGACCGATCGCGCCAACCTCCTCGCGCAGACCGACCTCGTCTGGGAGCCGACGATCGTCGGTCGGCGTCATACCCTCCTGATCGGGATCGAGGGGGGACGTCAGCAGAGTGAGAATCGCCGCATCAACACCACGGGCGGCACCTTCTCGCTCGCCGATCGCGGACGGCGCTTCGTCCCCGATTTCTCCCGGACCCCCGCCATCGACAACGCGAACGCGCTCGCTCTCTTCGCGGTCGTGGCGCAGGACCAGGTCCAACTCACTGAGCGGCTCACCGCGCTCGCGGGCCTCCGGTGGGAGCGCTATGCCTTGGCCGTCGATGATCGTCGCGCCGGGTCACGCGACGTCGACCGGACCGATGCCATGCTCTCCCCTCGCATCGGGCTCGTGTGGGCGGCCCGGCCGACCCTCTCGTTCTATGGCGGATGGACCACCTCCGCCCTCCCGCAATCCGGCGAGCAGTTCAGCACCCTCGACCTGACGCGGGCGGGGCTCGAGCCGGAGCGCTTCGAGAACCTCGAGGTGGGCGCTCGCTGGCAGGCCACGAAGGGGCTGCTCGTCAGCACCGCGCTCTACCGACTCGATCGCACCAATACCACGGCGCCGGGTGCTCTGCCTGGGACTGTGGTCCTCACCGGCGCGCAGCGCGCCGAGGGGCTCGAGCTCTCGGTGCAGGGGGAGGTGACATCACGCTGGCGGATGATCGGGGCGCTCGCGCTGCAGGACGCCCGCATCACCGCGACGACGAGCGCCGCGCCCGCGGGGCGTCGCGCGCCGCTCGTGCCCCGTACCAGTGTGTCCCTTTGGAACCGCATGCTGCTCTCGCCCCGGGTGAGCGCCGCACTTGGCATCGTGCATCAGGGCGATCAGTACGCCTCCATCACGAATGCCGTCACCCTCCCGGCCTACACGCGACTCGATGGGGGGCTCTTCCTCACCCTCACCGAGTCGCTGCGGGTGCAGTTCAATGCGGAGAACCTGACCGGGACGCGCTACTGGTTCTCCGCCCACAACGACAACAACCTCTCGCCGGGCGCGCCGACGCTCCTGCGCACCTCGCTCACCCTGCGCTTCTGATCACTCCGGCTTGAGGCTCTCTGCCACGTCGTCGAAGCGCACCCCGAGCGCGATCTTCCGTGTCTCGGCGATCAACGAATCCGCCGCCGCACGCTGACCGGCGCGATTGAGGGCCTCGGCGGTCATGATCCCCGTGTTGATCATGAGGAACGGGATCCCGCGCGAGGGCGCATCGACCCAATCACCGCGACGGCTCAAGGACGCGGGGGCACGGAACTCCTTCCAGAGCGCGGTGCTGCGGGCGAGGTCGACGAACCCCTCACCAGGCATCGGGATCAGATTCTCCGAGGCGACGAGCGAATCGGGATAGACCTTCCGCGTATGCCCCTGCATCGCGACATAGGCACCGAGCCCGAGCTCCTCCGCGAGCGTCGCCGAGGTCCGACTGAAGTGGATCGCCCGCTGATCGTTGTCGTTGAGCATGCGGAGCACGAGGGCCTCCGCACGCTGCAAGAAGCGTGGCTGGATCGTCGCGCGGATATTCCCCTTCTGGAAGACCACCGGGCGCGTGATCTCCTGCCCGAGCGGGACCGCGTCCGCCTCGGCGAACGACATCTTGAGCACGGGGCCAGTCGGCTTGACCCAGCGCTGCCCACGGTAGGCGGCGGGGCCCTTCGCCTCGTCGTACGCGAAGACGGGACGACGGATCAGCTGCCGCGTGTACCACTCGGTGTTCAACAGCGAGGTGTTCGCGATCACCACGTCCTGCCGGACCCCGAGGACCTCCTGCGCGTACCAGAGCGGGAACGTGTCGTTGTCACCGACGGTCACGAGGATCCCGTACGGCTCCACCGAGTTCAGCATGTCGATCGCGAAGTCGGCGGTGTCGGTCTGACCGGCACGCGAGGACGCCTGCCAGTTCCCCCACATCGGGATGAAGGCGATCGCGAGCACGGGAGAGGCGAAGAGCCACCCACGCTTGGTCGGGAGCTCGAACGTCTGGGTCCCCACGTGCACCGTCTCGCGGCCGAAGGCGACGGCGATCGTCTCCCAGACATACACGAGTCCCAGCGCGGCCCAGACGCTCCACGCCGAGAAGCTCCAGAGGAAGAAGTAGTCGCGGTCACGCACCTCGCGATCGACTGTCTGCCCGAGCTCCGGCGCCTGCGAGGCCCCGTACTTGAAGTTCAGGTAGTAGATGAGCACCAGGGTGAGGGTGAGCATCAGTGGGCCGAAGAAGGCGAAGCTTCGTGGGTCGCGTCGCCAATGCACCCATCCGCCAAGTAAGCCAAGCAGGAAGAAGAGGCTCGCGAGCGCGCCCTGCAGCGCGGGCCGCTCGGCATGCGCATCACGCAGCCACTGCCACTTGAAGTAGAGCCACCACATCCCGATCTGTGCCGAGAAGGGGGCCATGCGCTCGGTCACCGGCGGCTTCTGATACTGCCCACGATCGAAGTTGTACTTGAACGCCGTCCAGGTCCCTTCGGAGAACGTGCAGGCGACCTCGAGTTTCTCGCGGCAGGCGGTTGGCTCCCCCTCGTTGATGGCGGGGAAGTGCGCGGCGCGGATCGGCTGCGTGGCGAAGGGCGTAGCGCCGAGAACGAGGGCGCCGACCGCGGCGAGGATCAACCGCCACCGCGTGAGGATCGCCGGCTTGCGGATCAGGACCGCGATGCCGGCGGCGGGGAGGACGAGCATCCCCGCCATGTGATTCGCGTAGCCCAAGCCGCAGAGGTAGGCGACGAGGACGAGGAGCCGGTCGGCCTTGGGGCCTTCTGGCTCATCACACCAGCGGACGATCAGCCAGGCACAGATCGCCATCCCGACGAGCGAGACGGTGTAGACCTTCTCATTGACGACGGAGTTGCTCCAGACGGTGAAGGCGGTGGCGCCGATCACGACGGAGAGCGCGCCGCCGACGATGCGCTGCCACCGCTCGGCGAACCACCCGACGAGGACGCGCTCCGTGATGAGGAACCACATCCCGGCGCTCACCGCGCTCGAGAGCGCCGCGAGGAGATTGACCCGCATCGCGACATTCGGCGCGATGGGGAGGATCGTGAAGACCCGGCCGATCAGGACGAAGAAGGGATTCCCCGGCGGATGGGGGAGTCCCATGGTGTACGCCGCCGCGATGTACTCGCTCGTGTCCCACATCGCCGAGTCTGGGGACAGGGTGACGAGGTAGAGGAGGAAGGTCAGCCCCGCCGCGATGGTGGCGGCGAGGTAGGAGGGGCGGGTGTCGAGAGACGTCATGACGGGTCGGCTCGGGGGATCTCGGAGGGCTCGTGAAACCTAGTGACGGAAGGTGCGCCGACCAGTGAAGACCATCGCCATCCCATGTTCGTTCGCGGCGGCGATCACCTCGGCGTCCCGCACCGACCCGCCGGGCTGGACGATCGCGGTGACGCCCGCGGTGGCGGCCTGGTCGACCCCGTCGCGGAAGGGGAAGAAGGCGTCGGAGCCGAGCGAGGCGCCCGCGGTGGCATGTCCCGCACTCTGCGCCTTGTGCACGGCGAGGAAGGAGGCATCGACCCGGGACATCTGGCCGGCGCCGATCCCGATCGTCGCCCCCTCACGGGCGAGGACGATCGCATTGGACTTCACGCTCGCCACCGCGCGCCAGGCGAAGAGCAGGTCCTTGGATTCGGCGTCGGTCGGGCGGCGGGTGCTCACCACGGTCCAGTCGGTGGCGTCGATCACGGGGCGGCTCCGCTCCTGCACGAGGACGCCGCCGCGCACCCCCTTCACATCCAATGAAGGGGCCGCCTCGCGGGCGCTCCCTTGCAGGAGGCGGACGTTCTTCTTGGCGGAGAGGACGGTGATCGCCTCCGGGGTGAAGGCGGGGGCGACCACGCACTCGACGAAGAGGGAGGCGATGGCCTGCGCACAGGCCTCATCGACGGGGACGGAGAAGGCGATGATCCCACCGAAGGCGGAGACGGGGTCGCAGGCGAGCGCCTTCTGGTAGGCCTCGAGGGCGGTGCGCCCCGTCGCGAGCCCACACGGGGTCGTGTGCTTCACGATCGCGCAGGCGGTCTCGGTGCCGAAGGGGTCGATCGCGAGCATCGCCCCCTCGAGGTCGAGGATGTTATTGAAGGAGAGCTCCTTCCCGCCGAGCTGCGTGAGTGCGCCAAGGCCGACCCCACGCCGCTCGACATAGAAGGCGGCGGCCTGATCGGGGTTCTCCCCGTAGCGGAGCGACTGCGCCCGCTCGTAGCTCAGGGAGAGGCGCTCGGGGAAGCGCTCGCCACGTTGGGTCGCGAACCAGGCGGCGATCGCCGCGTCGTAGGCCGCGGTGTGGGCATAGACCTTCTCGGCGAGATCGCGACGGAGGGTGCGCGCGCCCTGCGCGACGGCTTCGGTGGTCGCGGTATCGGCTGCCGGTACGGCGAGGCCGCGGAGGGTATCGAGCACACGACCATAGTCGGCCGGGTCGACCACGACGGTGACGCTATCGAAGTTCTTCGCCGCGCTGCGGAGCATCGAGGGGCCGCCGATATCGATCTGCTCGATCACCTCATCGGCGTGGATCCCCGGCTTCGCGGCGGTCTCACGGAAGGGGTAGAGGTTCACGCAGACGAGATCGATCGGGTCGATCCCATGGGCCGCGATCGCCGCCATGTGCGTGGGGAGGTCGCGGCGCGCGAGGAGGCCGCCATGCACCACGGGGTGCAGCGTCTTCACCCGACCATCGAGCATCTCCGGGAACTTCGTGGCCTCGCTGACATCGGTGACCGCGAGCCCCGCCTCGCGGAGCGCCTTCGCGGTACCTCCGGTCGAGAGGAGGGTGAAGCCGAGGTCGCGGAGCCCCTGGGCGAACGGGATCAGGCCGGACTTATCCGAGACGGAGAGGAGAGCGAGGGACATCAGGTGTCGGGGGACAGGGATCAGGGAACAGGGGGCGCGCCGGGGATGGCTTGCTCGGAGGTGAACTCCTCAGCGCCGCGGACGGTGCCATCGGCGGCGAGGGTGATCCTCCCGGCACAGAGGGCGGCGACGATCCGCGGGTAGAGCTGATGCTCGGCGGCGAGGACGCGGGCGGCGAGGGTCGCCGGGGTGTCGTCCGCCTGGACGGGGACGGGCCGCTGCGCGATGATCGCGCCTTCATCGTACCGGGTATCCACGAAGTGCACCGTCGGCCCACTGACACGGATGCCAGCGCGGAGCACCGCCTCGTGCACATGGCGGCCGTACATCCCGGGGCCACCGAAGGCAGGGAGCAGGGACGGGTGGACATTCACGATCCGTCCCGCGAACGCGGTGATCACCTCGGCCGGGATCAGGCGCAGATAGCCCGCGAGTGCGATATGGGTGACATCCTGCGCCTCGAGCAGGGCGGCGAGGGTGTGCGATTCACTCGTGGGGAGATGGACCGCGAGGATCCCCGCCGCGCGTGCGCGATCGAGGGCCCCGGCCGCGAAGCGGTCGCTGATCACCACGGCGACCTCGGCGGGGGAGGCGGTGCCGAGGTTCCGGAGATGATCCAGGATCGATTGGAGGTTCGATCCCCCACCCGAGGCGAGGATCGCGAGTCGCGCGCGGGGGGTGCTCACGAGGGGAATCTACCGTCCGGCTCGTGTGGGGAGCGCGTCGACATCACGACGCGCCGAGCACTCGCGTCACGACCTCGTCACGCGACTGCGCCACCTCGGCCTCGCGTTCGGCTCGGGCCACCTCGTCCGCCGGGGAATCCACGCTTGGGATGAGGATCCCGCGTCCACCGAAGACCGTCGCGGGCGCGATATCATGCCAGCGGTCGCCGATCCAGACGCTGCGTGCCAGGTCGAGGTCGAGCCGATCGCGCGCCACCTCGTGCAGCGCGATGCCCGGCTTGCGGCAGGCGCAGGGGCCGGTGACGTCGGGGTGATGCGGGCAATGCAGGGTGAGGTCGAGGGTGATCCTCTCGGCCGCGAGCAGCGCATCGAGTCGCGCGCGCACGGCCTCGTACTGCGGCTCGGTGATCAGCCCGCGAGCGATCCCCGCCTGATTGGTGACCACGACCAGCGCCCATCCCGCTTGTTGGAAGGCGCGGAGCATCTCGACCGCGCCGGGCAAGAGATGCACCTGCGCGGGATCGCGCAGATAGTGCGCATCGTGGATCAGCGTGCCATCGCGATCGCAGAGGAGGGCCGGGCGAGGCATGCGGTCAGCGCACTCCAGGCTGCAGCGCCTGCAGGAGCATCTGCACGAGCACCTCGTCGTCCTCGGGGAGCACGCTCCGCAGGTCGAGCCAGAGCCGTCCGTCAGCGATGCGGCCGACGACCGGGATCGCACCGTGGCGGAGACCTGCTTCGAGCGACGGCGCGTCGGCCGCGATCGTGACGGCGAACGATGGGATCCGCGCGGTGGGGAAGGCGCCCCCGCCGACCGTGGCCTCGCATGGCTCGATGGCGACGGCGGTGCCCGTCGCTGCGGTGATCGCGTCAGCGATGGCGACGACGCGCGCGCGGATCACCTCGGGCGTCTCCGTCAGCATCGCCAGCGCTGGGATCTCTCGGCGCGCGCGCACGGGATCCCGATAGAGCGCGAGCGTCGCCTCGAGCGCGGCGAGGGTGAGCTTGTCCACGCGGAGTGCACGCGCGAGAGGATGCCGACGGAGCGCCCCGATCGCCTCACGCGTCCCGAGGACGATCCCCGCCTGTGGTCCGCCCATGAGCTTGTCCCCGCTCATGATGATGAGGGTCGCGCCCTCGCGGACCGTCTCGGGGACGGTCCGCTCTCCGGTGAGGCCCCATGCGGAGAGGTCGAGCATCAGCCCGCTCCCGAAGTCATGGATCAGCGGCACCCCCGCCTCGCTCGCGATCGGGCGGAGGTCGCGCACTGAGGCTTCGGCCGTGAAGCCCTCGATCACGAAGTTGCTCCGATGCACCTTCACGATCGCCGCGGTGCGCGGCGAGAGGGCGCGGCGGTAATCGTCGGCGTGCGTGCGGTTGGTGGTGCCGACCTCCACGAGGGTGGTCCCGCTCGCGGTCATGATCTCGGGGACGCGGAAGCTCCCACCGATCTCCACCAATTCGCCACGGCTCACCACCGTCTCGCGTCCGGCGGCGAGCGCCTGGAGCGCGAGCACGAGGCCCGCGGCGCAGTTGTTCACCACGATCGCGTCCTCCGCACCGGTGAGTTCGCAGAGGAGACGCGCGCAGTGGGTGTGACGTGAACCGCGCACCCCGCGCTCGGCGTCGTATTCGAGGGTGCTCGCCCCGTGGGCGATCTCGCCGATCGCGGCGAGGGCGGCGCGCGCGAGGGGGGCGCGGCCGAGGTTCGTGTGGAGGACGACGCCGGTGGCGTTGATCGCGGCGCGGAGTGATGGGCGGGTCTGTTCGGTGAGTCTCGCGTCGATCGCGGCGACCCATGCCGTGTCATCCGAAGGGAGTGGGCTCCCGGTGCGGGCGGCGGCGATGATCGCGCGGACCGCATCGGTCACCATCGGCGTGGTCCAGCGCTCGGCGAGCGCTCGGATCGCCGCACGCTCGATCACCGACCCGACGGCGGGGAGGGCACGCGGCGCGGAGGTCACGGCACGCGTCCAGGAGGCGCGTTCGATGGGCGCGGTGTGGCGGTGGAGTCGCGCTTGGGTGGTGGCGGTGGGCGCAGGCGGATCTCGCGCTCCGAATCGCGCACTGCGCCACTCATCCCGCGCACCTTTGCAAGCTTCACGCGATAGAGCCCGGGCGGCAGCGGCTCGGTCAACACCGCGCCCCAGGTCTGCGCGGGGATCGGCCGTTGCAGCACGGGGCGGGGGACCGAGTGTACCGTGTCGGCGGCGATGGAGTCAGCCACCACAGGGGCCTGCCGCTCCTCACGGGCGTCCATGCGGGGCCGGGCCGCGCCTCTCGGGAGGGTATCGCGCGCCGCGATCGGCGTCGTATCCCGCGTGGTGGTATCCCGCGCGGTGGTATCCCGTGCGGTGGTATCCCGTGCGACGGAGTCCTTCGCGATCGAATCCCGTACCGCCGCCCGCGCCGCCTTGGCCTTCGCGATCGCTGAATCCAGCGGTTCGCCGGCGAGCAGCGGACCGAGCGGGACCTCGGAGCTGTCGGTGCGCAGGAGGTGGAGCGTCTCCGCCGTCGGCACCCAGTCGACCGCGGTCGGCCGGTCGAACCTGATCCTCAGCGCCATCGAATCGACGATCTCCACCTGCTCGATGCGCGGGCCGATCGTATCGCGCGCGAAGGCGTAGAGCTCGACCGTGGCCGACGAGTCGACGCGCACGGTCGCGGTGTCGAGCGCCTCGCGCGCGTCGATCATCCCGTTGCTGTTCTGGTCGACCCAGCCGCGGAGGACATACGTGCCAGGGGACAGGTAGGCGAGGGAGAAACGACCGGTGGAATCCGATCGGGTGCGCCAGCGGAAGAGGGTATCACTTGGGAGGAAGGCTTCCAGCGGCGCATTCGTCGCCACCTTCCCAGCGGGCCAATCGAAGAGCGCGCCGCTGATCGCGCCGCTCGCGATCGCCGGGCCGGTAGAGAAGACGAGATCGAGGCCCTCCGGCGCATAGTTCCCCCGCAGATCCCCCATCCCGGGGAACAGGACGATGCGATAGGTGGTCTGTGCTCGGAAGCCGCCACGCGGGACGACCTCGATCGCCTCCCGCTTCCAATTGATGCGGTCGCGCCCATCGCTCGGGGAGAGCACGAACATGCTCGCGAGGCTCGAGTTCCCACTCGCGCCGCCGCCCCCGAATCCGCCTCCTCCGAAGCCGCCGGTCATCCCGCCGCCCATCATCCCACCGGCCGTCATCCCGCTCGACCCACCCCGACCGCCAGCAGCCGTGCTCCGTCCACCTGCCGCCGGACTCGGCGCCGGCGTCGGCGCTCGCGGCGTCGAGCGCTCGTTCACCACCTCGTCGAACCGCAGTGTGATGCGATCGGCACGGACATTGCGGCTCCCGGTGTCCGGGGTGACGCGCAGCACCTTGGGCGGCTCCGTGTCCGGTGGCCCGCCCGGCGGTTGACCGGGCGAGGCGCATCCCACGAGCAGCGCGAGCGCGGGGACGATCCCTCTCACGAGCCGAGCTCGGCGAGCTTCGACTGCAACTGATCGACCCGCGCCGTCCACTCCCGCTCCTTCGCGCGCTCCGCCTCCACCACCGCGGCAGGCGCCTTGGCGGTGAACGATTCGTTCGCGAGCCGCCCGCGCAGCCCGGTGAGCTGCTTGGTGAGCCCCTCGATCTCGCCGGTGAGTCGCGCGCGTTCCTTCGCGACATCGACCATCCCCGCGAGTGGGAGCGAGAGTTCGAGCCCCGATGGAAGCACGGCATGTGCCGCCGCCCCGCTCGGCGCTGCCGCGCCATCGAGCTCACAACGCGCGAGGCGCTGTACCAACGCCGCATCGCGCAGGAGCGTCTCCCGCGCCGCGTGCGCGCTCACATGCGCGCGGATCCCTGCACCGGGCTGCACGCCATACTCGGCGCGGAGCGCGCGGATCGCATCGATCGCCTCACGGATCACCTCGAAATCACGCCCCTCGGGCGCGGCGGCGGCCTGCGTCGTCGGCCAGGGCGCGACGGCGAGGAAGGCTCCGGGTTGCGTACCGGGGAGGCGCTGCCAGAGCGACTCCGTCACGAAGGGCATGATCGGGTGGAGCAGGCGGAGTCCCTGATCCATCACATGCACCAGCACCGCGCGCGCGACCTCGCGGTCGGCACCGGGCTGCGCGAGTCGTCCCTTCACCGCCTCCACATACCAATCGGCGAGCTCGTTCCAGAGGAAGCGCCGCGCCCCCTCGGCGTAGGCATCGAGCCGGAGGCCGACCTGCCGCGCCTCCTCGGGCCAATGGCCATCGGCGGTCGCGCTCGCATTCGTGGGACGCGCTGGACCCAGTGCGGCATCGCACTCGGCGATCGTCGCACGCAGTCGCCCGAGGATCCACCGATCCGCGAGCGCGAGCTGTGCCGCGTCGATCTGTACGAGCGGTTGCACCGGCTGCTCCCCGACCTGGAGGAGGATGAACCGGCCGATGTTCCAGAGCTTCGTCGCGAAGTTGCGCCCTGGCGCGAACGACTTCTCGAGGTCGTTCGGGTCGAGCATCACGTCGACGCCGAGCCCCATCCCTTGGATCAGGGTCCAGCGCAGCGCGTCGGCGCCGAACTGCTCGACCACGTCGAGCGGATCGATCCCATTGCCGAGCGACTTGGACATCTTGCGATGCTGCATGTCGCGCACGGTCCCGTGGAGATAGACCGTGTGGAAGGGAGGACGCCCCTGGAAGGCGTACCCCGTCATGATCATCCGCGCGACCCAGAAGAAGAGGATCTCTGGCGCGGTGACGAGCACGTCACTCGGGAAGAAGGCCTTGAGGTCCTTGGCGTTCTCGTCAGGCCAGCCGAGGGTGGAGATCGGCCAGAGCCCAGAGGAGAACCAGGTGTCGAAGACGTCGGGGTCCTGCTCGAGCTTCGCGGAGCCGCACGACGGACAGGCGCTCGGATCCTCACGAAGCGCCGAGACCGCGCCGCAGTCGCCGCAGGTCCAGACGGGGATGCGATGTCCCCACCAGAGCTGACGCGAGATGTTCCAGTCGCGGATCCCCTCGAGCCAGTTGATGTAGACCTTCTCCCACTTCTCTGGGAGGAGCCGGATGGTCCCATCGCGCACCGCGGCGAGGGCGGGCTCGGCGAGCGGCGCCATCTTCACGAACCACTGCTGCGAGAGGCGCGGCTCGACCACGGTGTCGCAGCGATAGCAGCGCCGGATGCTGTTCGGATGCTCGGCGACCTTCACGAGCACGCCTGCCGCCTCGAGCAGCTCGGCCACCTTCTTGCGCGCCTCGAAGCGATCGAGCCCCTCGAGGGCGGCGGGGATGCGGCCCGCGGCGTCGGCGACGGCACGGATCCGGCCCTCGGCATCGATCACCACCGGGCGCCCGAGCTGATGCCGCGCGCCGACCTCGAAGTCGTTGGCATCGTGCGCCGGCGTGATCTTGAGCGCGCCGGTGCCGAAGTCCTTCTCCACGTAGGCGTCGGCGATCACCGGGATGCGGATCCCGACGAGGGGGAGGGTCAGCTCCTTCCCGACGAGGTCGGCGTAGCGCGCGTCTTCCGGGTGCACCGCGACGGCGACGTCGGCGAGCATCGTCTCCGGCCGCGTGGTCGCGATCGTGATGCTCCTCGAGGGGTCATCGGCCAGCGGGTAAGCGATGTGGTAGAGCTTCCCCTGGCTGTCGTGGAACTCCGCCTCCTCGTCCGAGAGCGAGGTGAGGCAACGCGGGCACCAGTGGATCACACGATGGCCACGGTAGACCAACCCCTTCTCATAGAGGCGTACGAAGGCCTCGCGGACCGCCTTGGAGAGGGCGGGGGAGAAGGTGTAGGCGGTGCGGGACCAGTCGGCGGAGGCGCCGATCGCGCGGAGCTGGCGGAGGATCGTCCCCCCGGTCTCCTCGACGAAGGCCTCGGTCCGCTTCACGAAGGCCTCGCGGCCCAGGTCGAAGCGGGTCTTCCCCTCCTTGGCGAGCTGCTTCTCGACGACGTTCTGCGTGGCGATCCCGGCATGGTCGGTCCCCGGGAGCCAGAGCGCCTCGTCCCCCGACATGCGGCGCCACCGGACGATCACATCCTGCACCGTATTGTTGAGCCCATGCCCCACATGGAGCACCGCCGTCACGTTCGGCGGGGGGATCAGGACGGTGAAGGGGTCGCGGTCCCCACCACAGCGGGTCGTCCGGTCGGCCTCGGCCCGGAAGAGTCCAGCCCCCTCCCACGCGGCGCTCAGCTCGCGTTCGGCGGTCGAGAAGTCGAAATGGGTGGGGAAATCGGGGGCGGCGGACGGGGTCTCGGACATCCGTGAAAGCTAGCCGCTCGGAGGGGGCGCATCCACGCGCCGCGCTTGGGGTTGGCGTGGTTGGCCCCCACTCGGCGGGCGGCTAGCTTTCCCCCGATATGGTCGACGCCGCGCCCTTCATCCTGACCCTCCCCGATGGGGCGACCCGCGAGGTCGCCCCCGGCACCCTGGCCCGCGACGTCGTCGCGACGATCGGGCCCCGGCTCCTGCAGGCGGCGATCGCCGTCGCGGTGGAGGGGGAGGTGCAGGACCTGATGACCCCGATCCGCCAGAGCGGGAGCTTCCAGGTCATCACGGAGAAGGACCCGCGCGCCCTCGCCGTCCTTCGGCATTCGGGCGCGCACATCCTGGCGACTGCGGTGCGTCGCCTCCGGCCGGACGCGCACATCGGCTT
>Ga0068876_10000948_pt1 | contig 22981 bp, 24 predicted proteins | sample NOAtaG_6_FD_66442 | JGI IMG/M metagenome (GOLD analysis project Ga0068876, IMG submission 66442) | Freshwater lake microbial communities from Lake Erie, under a cyanobacterial bloom - NOAA_Erie_Diel5S_2200h metaG | ecosystem: Environmental > Aquatic > Freshwater > Lake | place: USA: Ohio, Lake...
AGGAGACGCAGCAACTAACACTATGCTCAATGCTCAAAATATGGCAATTAGAGCAGCTGAGGAGGCTGCGGATAAAATGGGGGCCAGCGATGAAGTACGTGCTAGCATGATCGCCGCTGCTAGATCGTCTTTTCCATCAAAATCTCCAGTAGTAAGTAATGCTGATTCTCCTGAGTTTAAAGATGTTAATGCGGCAGCACTAGCCCAATCTTTAAGCAAGTATTCTTACAAAGGACTGGGAGCGTTAGCTGTGGTTGTTGTTAAAAATGATAGCACATACTTAGACCCTGCTTCGAATGCGGGAGCTAATAATTACAGCTACGACAACGGAGGTAATGACATAATAATCAACGCAGGTAAAAGGTAATTTATGGTATAATTAGGGGAGCGTGTAATTACGCTCCCCGAGGAGGTTTATGACATACACAATAAAACCAATTTATTTAAGTGGGTATTTACGAGGAAATCAGTTTTATCAAGATCTAAAGTCTAGTTCTATCGGCACTACTCTTAATAATGTTGGAGAAGTTTTACAAGCAGTTGACGGATCAATTCATTATTTACATCGAGCGTACAAACGTTCGTGGGATGTACAGTGGCAAATGATTATCTATTCAGGTGCTTCGCTGTACCCGTTAGATACTGTTGTAAAGTTGCGCGCTATTGTAGAATCTTTTGATAGTCTTGAAACTGATATGTTGTTAACGTTTGAAGAAAAAAAATATAAAGTTATTGTAGATCCTAACTCATGGCAAGCTGATCTTGCAGCGGTTAATGTCAGTATGACAAGTGTTCCTTACTACAATGTTTCATTTAGGTTAATAGAAGTATGAACTATTTACTATCGTATAAACTTTATATTGCCCCTGTTGGAGAAGTGTTAGAACACCCAAGTAGACTAGTAGGATCTAATTTAGTTATGGGTGTTGACATTAACCACGATGCAGCAATGGATCTAACAAGCGGTATTGCTCTAGGTATGTCTGGATACCCCAGTGCGACGGTTACTCTTAAGAAAACTTCTTTTAATTCCTTTAGTTTAAGAACTTTTAATTGGCGCCTTGCTAACATCATTGTGTACTATTCTTTAGACGGCGTTAACTACTCACCAAGTTTTGCTGGGTTTATAGAAACTCGTAGTGAGCAGCTTAATGAAGTTTCTTTTACCTGCTATGGTTATCTAAAACTACTGGAGTACTACCGCCATTACACACCGTTGTGGAAAAACAAGCCAGTAGCTACACCAATTCCAGAAATTCCTTTAGCGGCCAAGCCGTGGTCTACTTCAGTAAGTGGTATATGGGGCCAGTACATACAAAATCAAGATCCTACAACTCTTTCAGGGTTTTACACTGGTACTATTAACACGCTTTTTTGGTTAATGGGTGGTAGGCCTTATCAATACAAAGATCATTTTGTTAACACAGGTCAAAATGCACGTTTTTGGTATGATGCTGACCCATGCCCAATTGTACCAAAATTTACATGGATGAATCTTGAAGAAGTTTCTCAAGATGTAAGTTTGTTGGCTGGTGCTGCTGGAGCACAAATAACACAGACTACTGACGGCGTAGTTCGCGTTTTAAGCCCCCATTCGTTTTCTTCTGCTCCTAAAAATATTACAATTACAGACAGTATGTTTACAACAATAGACATTGAGGAAGAGTCCGCAGTCACTTTTGGTAAAGCTATTGTAACGTTTACTCCTAGATTTTTAGGAGCTAACAAGGCTGTACTTGACGATCCTATTGGAGTCTACTTAGCATATAACGAAGAGTACGAGCATGAAATAGAATTACCCCAACCGGTAGATCGATTAACGAACAACACTTATTATGGTTCGGGAGTTACGTACGGTATTAGTGGAGGATTGTTTGGTATTGGTGAGTACATTAGTAGTTTTGATTTTGTGCGTGCTGTCGATTATAATGGAGATACTTCAGCAGTACTTTTAAAAGTACCAAAGTTAACTAATCTGTATTACGCTCGAGATAAATTTAATTGGAACACGCAGACAAATACTGGGTATTGGAGTAAAGTACAGGATTATGCTAAGACTCCCGGTCAGTTTATGAAACTTGTAGTCAAAAATAATAACAGTGCTAAGTCTTTGTACTTAGCTAAAATAAGTTTATTTGGCGTTCCTGTTGAATCCGGAGAGCCTCAGACAGTCAAAAAAGACATTGATTTAGACTTTACTGGATTAGTTACTTCTGGGATAGTCCCAAGCGGATTCAGAGAAGTAGCACTGAAGGACAATCCTTATGTACAGTCTAAGGATCATGCTATGAGATTGTTGGATGTGATTCGTTATTTGTATAAAAAACCGCGACCAGTAATTCGAATTGTTGATATGGTGTATAATCCAAATATTCAAGTAGGAGACATTATTACAATTCGTTCTACATTTTATAACCTTGATGGTCAATTTAAAGTTACAGGTATTTCTATCAAAGACACCGGCTCTAAGTTAGACATTAACTGCATAGATGTCTCTGATATTAAAACAAAGAATCAATTTTTTATTATTGGTTCTGGTTACGTAGGAAATACTGAAAAGTATTTATCGTGGTAAGGAGGTTTTATGATTTTTGCGCTATCGCCCATCTCATCTGTGTACAACGGGCAAGAAGTTTCCGCACAAGATTTAAACAATCTTTCGCAAAACACTGAGCTGTTGGAGCAGATTGTTGAAGGACCTACGCGGTTGTTTCTTTCTAATTGGCGTATGGCTGCGCCTACATTTGCGTTAGTCAATTTACAAAAACAACAACGACCAGACGATGATTCACAACGTCCAGCGTTGTACATCAAAGAAGTTGATGTTTGGGAAGGTTCTTTTATCTATAGAGAAGGAATGCACACGCTACGCTTGGGATTTCAAACTTACTATATTAGAGAAGGTACTGGAGGTAAGTTTGTATTACCGGACGATCTTAAAAATATTGTAGCTACTACCGGTCGAGGAGGAAGTTACAATTACTCTACAAGTTTATTTCTTGTTATGAAGTACACCGATGTACCCATTAAACAGCTTGTAGAGTCTGCTCAGTATAAATCTTACGTACGCTCGTGGGTTTATGATAGTACTAAAAACACTACGTATAAGCAACCACACAATGCTTCCATCAACTCTTTTACATTTCTTTCAGGTGCTACTTACACTGATAGTAAAATGACATGGGTGCCATCAACGCAAGCTCACCAAGGGTACCATACATTTGATATAGATATTACTGATATGAAATTTGTTCCCGGTGAGATTGTACAAGTAAAGTTTAAAATTGCCACTAGAGATTTTAAAGACGTTGCTTATCTAGGTCGTAGATTTTATTTTAGCATGGTGTACGCTAACATCGCTCACAACCTAATGAAAGATGCGTGGACCACGATAAACAATAATAGTATTACTTTAGATTCTTTCGCAGCTATTATAAAAAATCAAAATATTTTAATTGATTATCTACAAAATTACGACAATCCTTTACGAGCCGGAGTATGGGATCAAGTAAGCGTGGGATCTAGTTACTTTGTATTTCACAGTCGTTGGGAAAACGATACATATGCTTTGCTACAAGACTGGGGCCTTAATACTGATGATGATTTTCTTTATTATAACCGTCACGCGCAACAAGCTAGATACTACACACAAAGAAATTGGGGCAAAAAAGATGTTATTAGTGTAAGTTATAGTGTTGATGTCAATTCAAAAACTGCGTTTACTCTTCAAGGTATTCTGTCAGCTTCAACTACTCCAGCAACTTCGTACAGAAGACCAATCAGACTTAATGAAAAAAGCTCAGCAGTTCCTATGTGGGATATTGCTCGGAGAGGTGGCGGAGACACAGATAGAGATATTGGAAATCCAACAACAGTTAATTGGTGGAATACTCGTCCGTTTATGATGATGGCAGGCGATTCTAATTTTGAAGGTTCTCTTTCTAAAGTTAATGGTTATCAGACTGTCAAAAACATACAGCATTTACTTGCTCGTCGCGGCTATATTCGATTTATAGGTACCTATGAGTATCAAGCTCCGGGTCAACCTAACTACGGGTACACTAGTGAAGTACCTCCTACTGGCATCTCTGTTAGAAATGTAGCTCAAGCAATTGATGTTGGCGAAGCGCTTTTCATGAAAAAACCGTGGATACAGGCAGCAGGATCTTTTGGCGGATTTTACTTTGTCAGACCATCACCAATTGACGGAGGCGTTGCGTACTTTAAAGCAAATGGTGGAGATTTAGCTGGACTAAGTACTGATTTTTTTAAAGGTCCTGTAGCAATTTCAGGTGTAAATACTGAAGCTGCTCATTACTCTGAGACTTTTAACTTTAACTTAGTTAAACAATCTTCCAACGCTAATAGATTTTATCCAAATTTGTACTCAACGGTGTTTAATGGCCTTGAAAACCATCCTCAATTTTACATTACAAACGACAACAATTCATACACAGATTTTAGTATAGATCTGCGTGAAGCCTCTTCTAGTTTTAGCTCAGCTAAACCACCCGCAGGTCAAGACTTTGCAGCTCCTCAAAGTTTCGACGCACGCGCATTTAATAAAGCAAGTTACATCAGTACTATAAGAATCTCTGAAGTTGCACGTAAACGATCAGATTTTACAGTAGTGCCTTTCCAACGATTTACTTCTTTCCAGTTGTTACCGTATAGTGGTTTAATAAATCATCTTAAAGAAGTAAACACACGTCTTAATGAGATTTACAGTTATTTTTCTGTAGAGGACACTTTAAAGTATGTACCTTTGTTTTGGACTAAGCCTAAAAGTTGGTTACGTCACGTAGAAAAAGCTATTTTTGGTGAGTCTGCAGGATCAGAAACTTTATGGTATAACATGGAGCAAAACACTGTATTTTTTTCTAACGTGAGGCAAGCAGATTATCTAGTAGTAAGAGGTAGAAATATTTCAATAGGTTGGAATGGTTTTATTCGTGTGTTTAGAGACAATCCTGCGCGGCAATTTCCTTCTCCTCTTGATTTTGAGTTTACTAACTCCCAATCTTTGACGGGAAGCACAATTGAAACCGTAGTTATCGGGTTTAACTCTTTTACTGGGTTACACTATGGTCAAAGATATTTTATTCAGGGCGAAGTTTTTTACGCTGCTGAGACAATGGGAGTTCCTTAATGAGTAAAAATAAACCTCGTATAAAAATTGATGAAGCGTACAACAAAGACTTACGATACCCAGACATAAATGATTATTTAAAAGACACTTACTACTCAGCTAACAGTAGTAATTACGTGGACAACCAGTCTCGCACTAAGTTAGTTTTACGCCAGCAGGACAACACATTTGATTTAATTACTCCAGTAGTTGCTGGGTACACGCAAGAATATTTACTTAACAGTTTTGTTTTTTATGGTTACAATCCTGAACTAGAGTCTGTTAGTCATTGTGTGCTAAAAATTGATTATCTGGATGAAAATCCAGTATTTACTAAAACTTTTCGTCGTGATGTCGATGAGAGATCTTTAGATCCGGATAGACTGCAAATCGTTGTCAACAATGCAGCGGACAAATCAATTGGCCGCGTAGTCAACTTTGGTATTTTTGTCTCTAAGGTAACCATTCGTCAAATAATTGAAGCAATTTTCAATCGAAATAAAGAAAAAGCTTTCCGCTATTATTTAGCAGATTATAGTCCTGACGCCACGCTAGACGAAAACGGTGAGCCGGTATACGACAACGAAAGATTGCTACAATTTGTTAATTCTCAGCTGTATCGGCTTAAAATCCCTATTGACATCGAAGTGTATTACTTTAATAGTGACGAGCCGGCATCAATTATTGAGTCGGAGTTATCTTTTGCAAGTGTGGCCCAAGGACTTTTGGGACAAATTCGTCCCGGAACTGTCAATGTCACTTTGAACGCTATAAACACTCTTGCGTATAAACAAGGAAAGTTTTTTAAGGTATCTAGCACCACAACTTTACCAGTAACTATGGACATGCGTGTCAGAATTAACAACAAAACTGAAGAAACTATTTATGAAAGCCTAAAGTTTTCTAAAACTTTAACCGCCGTCGACGGTAATTTTTCCGCATGGCGTCATTCAGTAGAAGCAAATTTTAATTACGAACCTACTTATCCGAAAATGGATTTTTTTGTTTTGGGTTACAAGGTCGGAAATACTGATGCTTTTGTTCCTAGTAATTTTAATGCTCCGGAACCAGTGTTTGGAGGCAACTCAACTGCTAAAGGATTAACAATTCTAAATTATTTTATAGGGCACGAGCCGAAATATTATCATTCTACGCCTACTGAGACTGGCGAACTGTTTCGTTTAATTCCGCTAACTGTCAGAGTTAAGTTTAGTACTTCAGATATTTTAGACTTATCAACTCCTTATAAATTTGTATTAAAGTTTTTTGATCCGTCAACAAATAACGCGCAGTACTTATCTTTTTTTGGTGATGTTAGCGATCTTATTCCTGATTCTGAAGAGTACAAGCAAAAAGTACAAGGAGATTACTCTTTTGCTTACAAAGCTGGAATAGACTCAAGTCTTACAGCAGTAAAGACCGCTTCAATTAAAGCCAAAAGTGCTACCTCGGAAATTCTTACTAGCATTGATCATCGATACAAAGTAAAAATAAAAAAACTTGCTGACAGAGTTTACGAACTTGAACTTTTATGGCCAAACAGTGAAGTGGATGTAAGATGTTTAACGCTAGCTGCAGAGTGTCCTAAAATCTATTTACAGATTTCAAACTACTTTCAAACTGGGTTGTACTTAGGCGAGTATTCAAAGTTTTCTGAAGACATTTATTCAAATCGTTCCCTTAATCCGTTTTATGTAAAAAACTCATCTACTTTGCCTTGGTATCCACGATACAGATCTTTACTTTTAAATAATGCTGTACCTACCCCAGTCGCGTCTTACGTTCAACTAAACTCTTTTGTTAATTTTGCTAATTTTGCTGCTCAACCTAATCCGAGTAGTTCTATTAAATTTTTTCGCTCTAAGTCTAGAGACGGCAGTATTAGTATCAAATACACAGTACGTCTTTACTGTAGAGGTTACATGGCTGCGAACAGTCAGCGTAATTACTTTTCTCCAGATGTATTTTTTCCTTTACCCTCAGTAGTAGCAGCTTCGTACAAAGTCAACAACTCTATAAAGTTTGTACCTATTTCTTTAAATGACAAATTGTTACGACGGATTGATCGAGATATAACATTTAAGTTTGATCCTAATGAAAATCAAATTGAAGTTTTTCTAACTAAAGCTAAGGTAGTTCAGTGGTTAAACAACTTAATTAGAACTCCAGAAAAAGTTCAATCAAGGCAATTTTATTTGTTGATAAACATTAGTCCTACTGAACCATACACAAACCGCTATGTGAACAATAAACCATTAGTTTCTGTAGTAATTATGAGTGAGGTATAGCATGTTAGAAAACTTGAGAGACAATCTTAATGATTTAGACTCTATTAAGTACATTGACTCAGTGTCAAGATACAGAACAGAGTTACCCCTTGCGTTTTCGTGGGCATCAGTGTCTGGTTCTTTAAATCCTGATGATTTATACCAAGACACTGACGCAACATATTTAACGTATCCTTCAGGAGTGCATAAAACTGCAATTTACGCAAGGTCTGCAGATAGATTTGGTGGGCTGAGCATAACTTTACTTTCGGGCTCAGCTTCATTCTACGTAGAGGCTGGTGATACAGTGTGGGATCCTAAGCCAGACTTTGTCGGCGGTCCATTTACAGTGTCAGGCGATGCAGTAGCTCAGTCTTTGTACATCGGTACTCATTATACAGAGACTCCAGCTAGTCCACAATTTATTACACTACCGTCGTCTGGAGAGTACAAAATTGTGTTTCCTCGACCATTAGCTGCAAAATCTTTAATAGTTACTCACTCAGGAGATGCGCCTTATGTGATTAGTAAAATGATTCCACGCCGTGCAGTGCAGTCGTTTGACCTAGAAGTAAACGCCATCAAAGCGTATCATGTGAGCGCAGACTTAATCGAGACTATTGTGCTTGAGGTTTCTGAAAGTATTGTTATCGGACCGGATCTTATCGGTGACAAGACAATAGATGGTAGAAAAATTATAGACGGAACGGTTTCAGGTGTTTTGATAACACCCGGAACTATCACTGCTAACCTAATTCAAGCTGGGTCAATTACTGCTAATTTGTTAGATGTTGACCAACTGTCAGCTGTAGCAACTAAAACTGGTAGCTTAGAAGTAACTGATTCTATTATAGTGACTAGCGGTCAAATAGATGCTGGTCTTGTAAAGATGGATCAAACTGGTATTACTGTAGGAAGTTTTACTGAAGAATTAACAGATACAAACACAGTAAGAATTCTGGGTAAGTTAAATCCTAGTGGCGGTAATGTAGTTGGTATGGCTATCTACAATAGCCTAAACCCAACCACCCCTCACGCTATTTTCCAGACTGACTTTGACAATGCTCTTGAGATAGAGAATCTAGCGGTAAGTGGTGTTACGAATATAAATATTCCACAAGGTGGGCCAGATTATGCTTTTCAAGTATGGGTAGCTGACCCTATAGTACCACAGTTTGCTGTTGGTGATGGTTATATTAACCTAGCTGGTTCTTTTCTAATACACGAGTACGGTTCATCAGATTCAGAATTAGCAAGCCTTTTCACAAACACATATATTCTTCATAAAGGGGATATAGATGTTCAGGGAACAGTAACAGCCTTTACTGGAATTCACTCAGATGGTACAATTACAGCAGTCAGTGACATAGCCACTAGCGGTAATTTAGTAGCCGGTGCTAACTTGACAACAGAGGGTGAAATTACTGCTAACGGTAACTTAACTACATATAGTTCCTTTTCTGCAGATGGTTCTATCACTGGATACAGTAATATGTTTATTACGGATGACGCTATTCTTTATAGCGGTTTATATGTAAGTGGGGTTATTGAGTCTGGTAATAATATAATCACAACGGCTAATGTAACCGCAGTGAATATTGAATCTAACCAAGGTCAACTTGCTGTACGTGATATAGGAGGCTTTGCCAGATTCCAAGCTACACAAAGTGCTTTAACACTACGAAATGCTAATGACACAATTATATTTAACGCTAGTACATCCACAGGAAACACTAGGGTATACGGTACTTTTACCTCTGATGGTTTAATTACAGGAAGCTCAGGAACAGAATCTACTTTTTTTAGACTTCCTAATTCTTTAACCTTTTTTAATAGCACACAGTTTAATGTAGGTACAGTTACTTACTTTCTTTCTGATGCAGAAGCAGTTGCAAACAGTAATTTTATTGTTCGTGATGGTTCAAATTATGCCAGAATACAATTATCTCCTGATAATTTATACGTAAGAAGCTCAGCTAATGCAATTAGGTTTTCTGTAGCTACAAACACAGGCGACACTAGAGTTTACAATGACTTCAGAGTTGATGGTAATTTTACTCAGTTTAACTTTGGAAGCATGACAAAAAATGCTGCTCAAACTGTAAACGCAGGTGTTACTGCTAAGATAACTTTTCAAGTAGCTGGTACTAATGGTGTTTTAGACGACTTAGCTAACAATCAAATAAACATAATAGATGCGGGATTATACTTAATTGTGGCCGGTGTAGTAAGTACAACCGTTGGTTTACCTTGGCAAGTAGTGTCCGGAGGGGCTTTTAACTCAGGAGTACTTTTAAATTCAGTAACTCAAACAGACGGCCGTGCATACTCTTCTAAACTACTTTATTTAAGCCCCGGAGAACTTGAACTTTGGTTAAGTAACACTGGCGGTACTAATGCCGCTATATCAATTGGTAACAACGGCGCAATCTTAAGCGTAACAAAGGTAGGATAATATGATAGAAGTAATTCAAATTTTTCCACGGATAACTAGAATGGAGCTTGACGAAGAGTTTAGAATTGAACCTCACGAAGAGTGGGCATTAGGTGTTATTAGACAAGAAAGAAATCGACTGTTAGCCGAGTCTGACTGGAGAGTTCTTCCAGATTCTCCAGTTACTAACAAACTTGAGTGGTACGAGTACCGACAGCAGCTTCGTGATCTTCCTGAGATTGCCGTCAGCAACAATTTTGTTAACACTCCTTGGCCAGAAACACCTTTAGATTCTTGACATTGAAAACTAAATAAACTATAATTTAACAGAGGTTAAAATGATTGTTACGATTACAAATCTTGATTACCTGATTGACTCAGTCCGACTTCGCTTGGGTGATTTCGATGGAACTCAGTACTCAGACACGTTGGTTCGCACTGGACTAGTTACAGGTATCAAGTTTCTACAAAAGCGTTGGAAGTCTAAATATCAGGTCTTCAACTCGGGGCTTGTTTCTCCTGAGCAACCCACTGGTGCGGCCGATCAAGGTCTTATTTGGTGTAGTACTGTGAATGGTTATTCTTTTTTAGACGCAGGGCTTCTTGAAAACGACGTGTTTAGAAATCCATTTATAGAGTTTGCTCAGCCATCGCCGCCGATTATTGAACAGAACGATGAAGATGCTATTGTGTTAGCAGCGATGTACTTAATACACCTTGCTAAACTTACGTCCAGTTCTTCGACGTTTGTGTCTTGGTCCACAGAAGATTTACGCTATACAAACTCAGAGGCATCCAAGTCAATGAAGCTAGTTTTAGAGACAATTCTTGAAGAATTGAATGTGTTGTTTAAGACACGCATTGCTCAGCCAACAGCTACGCGACAGCCTTTGAATGTATATATTGGTACTAAAGTTTATTAGGAGGATTTATGGGGAAGAATTTACCAAGGATGTTGTACGTGGGTGATTTCCCAGTACAAACGGGATTCGGGGTCGTAAGCACTAACTTGATTAAGACGTTTAAAACCATGTACGATGTGCATGTGCTTGGCGTTAACTACTACGGTGATTACAACCCTCTGATCGAGGGTCTGAAGATCTATCCCGCAAGCGGTGGAGGTTCAGACATTTGGGGCAAGGAGCGTCTTGGCGAGATAATCGCAAAGGTTAAGCCTGACATCGTGTTTATTCTGAACGATCCGTGGATTGGTCGCGACTACGCAGAGACTATTGATCAGATGCGTAAGCTTAATCCTAAACTTAAAACAAAGTTTATGATCTACACGCCAGTCGATGCGGAAAACATTAAGCAGGATTTTATCGATGGTCTTAAATCGTACGACAGCGTAATAACTTACACTGAATTTGGTAAAAACGAACTCAGTCGTGGTGAGAAAGGACTTACTGATGTAAAAGTTATTCCTCATGGAGTAGATTTTAAAAGTTTTTATCCTATACAAGATAAAAAAGCAATTAAACGTGCTATGAATTTAGGAGAAGATGACTACATTGTGCTGTGTCTTCAACGTAATCAGCCAAGAAAACGTTTAGACTTAACTCTTTACTATTTTTCAGAGTGGGTAAAGCGGTACAATATTCCAGCCAATGTTCGCTTTTATTACCACGGTGCTCTCCAAGATTTTGGTATTGACATTCTTCAATGGGCTGATTACTTAGGCATCGGCGATCGAATTGCAATTTCGTCGCCGAACATCCGACCAGATGCTGGGTTGACTGTGGAGCAGCTTAACATGGTGTACAACGTAGCTGACGTGTTCTTTACGACAACTGCAGCAGAAGGTTGGTGTTTGCCTGTTGCAGAGGCAATGGCAGTTAAGTGTCCAGCGATTATTCCAAGACACTCGGCTCTTGCGGAATGGCCTGAAGGTAATGCGCGCTACATGGAATGCTATCCTTTCCCAAGCCTAACTGATCGCGGACTAAACACAATTCATCACATCACAGAAATGGAAAGTGCGATTGAAGCACTTCATGAAATGTATACTAATGCTAGAAAACGAAGACTTTTAGGAGAATCGTCATATAAGCATATTACACAAGATAAATTTAATTGGACTGTGATCGGGACGCAGTTTGTGGAGATCATTGATGAGCTACTCAAACGAGATTGAGCAAGTTGCAAAGAAATATGCAAAAAGACTCTTGACACGGCTAGAGTCTAGTGGTACTATAACTCCCGAGATACGAAAAGTCGTACTCGACGAGATAAACGCAATGGCGAGAGAGCTCGCCGCTAAGCAAGGAGAGAGACAAAATGGCATTCGGCAAAATGATCGAGAGTAATGCAGGTTCGAGCGGTCAACCATTCACTGGCAAGATGCCCTTCATCAGCAGCAAAGAGGGCAAGCGCGTTGTTCGGTTCCTTCCAACGACCGAGACGCGTAAAAAGAACGTACGTATTGCGGAGTTGCGTGGACTCGCTCAGACTCCAGAAGTGGAGCGCGAGTTGAAGTCATTGGTTGCAACACCTGATGAGGTGTTGTTGGGTGAGACAGCGTTGCATGTGTGGATTCCGGTAAAGAAGGGTGGCGTTGAGGTTCAGCGTCGTATCTTTGTGGACTACTCAACGCGCTCGCTTCTTCCCAAGGCTTTGAACGATCGCATCAGTCGTCGCTTCTTCATGAACGTTCTTGATAAGACATACGTGATTAAGCAGGAAGGCGGTGCTTTGGTTTACCCTAACAACCAAAATCAGTTTATTGTCGAGGGCAAGGAGCCCAAGATGATTACTGACCAGCGTCCTGTCCGCAACATGGACATCATGATCTTTGAAGGGTCTGTGTCAAGTGGTACAAATGGCCGCATGGGTTTGCTGAACGAGATCGAAGAGCTGAGCAAGTCAATCTATGACGATGCTACTGGCGAGCTTCAGTACTTGACCAATGTGGACATCGAAATCGTGACTCGTGGTAAGGGTATCCAGACGACACGCGCTGTCTATGTAGGTGTTAATCGTGACCCAATTCCTGAGGAAGTGTTTAACATTCCTTTGTACGATCTGGCTGCGTTTGTTAAGCCATACCCGGCTGACGCCATTAAGGACTTGCTTGCTGGCAAAGAGTACAACGACGTAATTAATGCGTACAAGATTGTCGCAATCCCACGTCAGATTACTCCAGAGCAGGCCGAGGCTCAGGTTCAAGAGCAGGCTGAGGACGAGTTGTTCTAGGTTTAAGTTAAGGAGGGCAGTGTTTCGGCACTGCCCTCTCTTTGTTTTTGAGGTGCTGCATGTCTAGAGGATATAAAACAGACTGTCCGGAGTGCGGCGGTAATAACTTATACGTTACTCCAGACAATGGCGTTGAGTACTGCTTTAATTGTGGTTACCGTAAAGGTAGACAGCTTAGCGATGGGTACACGGTTCACCTGTCTCGTCCAGATCCTACAGAGATACGTCAGTTTTACACACGACTGTCGTATCGTTATCACTCTAGTATACCTGCTCATGCTCGGCGATACTTAAACGATCGAGGCGTGAGCGACGAGGTCATTACGAATCTTCGTATAGGTTACTGCCCAGACTCACCGCACGATGATTACACGCTGCCGGTTTCATACAAAGCAGGGATTACGGTCGCTGGTTCTAAATCTATACTAAGAGGTAGAATTGTTTTTCCTTACTTTAATCCACTGAGTGGTGAGGTAGTTGATCTCCGGGGGCGTTTGTTAGATGTAGAAGAGGATGAGAACAACCCTAAGTATCGAGGCCCTTATAACGCAGCCTCTCAGCGAGGTGCAGATGAGTGGCCATACAACGCAGAGGCATTACGTAGTGACGTTGTAGTGATCACTGAGGGAGAGTTGAAAGCAATCGCTTCGACGGTAGCAGGGATCCCAGCGGTAGGAATTCCTGGTATATCCTCGTTTAAGTGGAGGCTAAGACTGTCTTTAAATCCTACGCAGAAGCGCGTAGTAGTGTTTGATTCTGAGGCCAAGCCTCATGTGCAGGAGTCTGTGAACCAATCGATTGATAAGCTAGCACGGCTACTTCCAGAGTTACATGTAGCTACGTTACCGCTGGCTGGGCGATCGAAGGTAGATTTAGATTCGTTTATCTTGACAAGCGGTCCGGCTGAGTTTAAACTAATTGTGGACAAGTCCTTGCCCTATGAAACGTGGGCTAAGTTACAGAGGAGAGGTACATATGTATCAAGATGATACAGCAGAGTGGCGGTTACTGGCGTCGTTTGTTAGCTCGCCTGATGCACTACACAAAATTACTCCGGCGCTCTTTACCGACGACCGTTACTTTGTGTTTGAGCGTTTGAAAGAGGCGTACATTCGTTACGGCAGCTGCTCATACGAGGTAATGCGTTTGGCATTTACAGGTGACATTCCTGCTGAGCTGTTAGTACAAGCACCAGTAAATCAGCAGGCTTTGATTGATGAGCTAGCGCTTATTGCTCGCCGCCGTCAGCTCTACAACACTGGTCAAGTGCTGCTTGCAGAGGCACAGCAGTACATGCCAGATGAGGCTAAGATTGAGCGTAGTTTGCTGTTTGATTCTGTTGTATCCTCACACGACACTACGCTGGTTCCCGGAGCTCAGCGGATGTTGGGGGATCTTTTACAGAAGGTGGATGGCACTTACCGTTTTACTCATACTGGTATTAACTTCCTCGATCAGATGCTTGGTGGCGAGTGGTTGCCTAAGACACTCAACATTATTATGGCTAAGCCGGGCACAGGTAAAACTGCGTTGATTGGTCAGTCGATGTTGGAGATGGCACGGCAGTACAGCACACGCTCTCTGTTCTTCTCGTTGGAGATGAGCAAAGAGCAGTTGATTAGCCGTTGGGTAGCCTATCTGTTGAAGTTAGATGCCTCCAACCTGCAGTTTGGTCGCTTGACCAAGGACCAAGCAGAAAAGGTTGAGCAAGCAGTGGTGTACCTGCAGTCTCTTCCGATGTATGTTGTGGATGATCCGGTGATCAACCTAGGAAACATACAGAAAGAGATTCGCGACTCCGTTCGCCAAGGCTGCCGCGTTGTATTTTTAGATTACTTGCAAATTGTGCGGCACCATGCTCATGGTAATCGTAACCAAGATCTTGGAGAGGTGGCTGTGGTTATGAAAGAAGCCGCCAAAGAACACAACATCGCAGTCGTAGTCTTGTCGCAGATGAATAAGGCTGGCGATGGTCTTGATGCAGTGCGCGACTCAGGCGAGGTGGCTCAGGTAGCGGACACCGTTATCGAGATGTCGCCAATCGATGATTATCCTGACGACGCGGGTAATCGAGCTATCAGTTTGAAGTTTCATAAGAATCGTAATGGGAAGCTCGGTACGAGCACGGTGATATTTAATGGCTCTACGCAAAAGTTCTCAGGTCAGTAAGCCAATAACCAGCCCAGAAGAGCTGGAGCGGTTAAAGGAAGAAAAACGGCAACGCAATCGGCTCAACAAACAGCGTGCCAAAGCAATGGAACGTCGCATTGCTAAGTATTTGGGAGGCGATCGTACTCCCCAGTCAGGTGCAGGCAGCAGCAAAGGGGACGTAACTGTCCTCTTTGCTAATCGCCCCGGGCGTTATCTTATAGAGTGTAAGCTTACGGAGCAGTTCAAGAGTGACGAACCGAACATTACGCTTAGTAAGATTTGGCTGAGTAAGATTCAAGCGGAAGCCAAACAGATGAATGCCTTGTTCGGTTTGTTGGTTTTTCGCTATCACTTTCGTCAGACAGACTACGTACTGATACGTGCAACGGATCTGGCTAAGCTTAATAACCCTGCAAAATTAGACAAGCTAATTGCTCCAGAGCGATTAGATTTTAACAACCCAAAAGCAAAGACAATTTCTTTTGGATTGGCCAAGGCATCGTTAGCTACAAAGTATCCCGAACAGCTTGTTGGTGTGACGATAGATTATGTGCTATACTACCTCACGACGTTAGTTAACTTTAAGGAGCTAATAGACAGCTTATGAAGGACTTTGCAGAGAGACAAGTACTAGAGGTCATGTATGGTAAGCAGGTGAACATCAAGTTTGATGATGTTCACCTGTCTGCAACTTTGTTATCAGCAGAGCTGCAGAAGATTACTGCGATGACTAACCCACCAGCCAAGCGGAAGCGCGACGGTAAATCATACACGCCTCCGTGTCTTCGCTTGAACTTTGACGTTGGTTCTTTGGTTCTCGTAATCGAGGACTACAAGTTTGCAGGAATTGGCAACGGTGTATTGTTTGACTTTACTGACTATCAAGTGAGGATTACATGCGCTTAATTACTACCACTGATGAGTTTTACAGTTCGCTTGGTCTTTTGACGGGCACACTCTATGTTGATACAGAGACTACAGGATTGGATCCTCGCACATCCAAGCTACTGTTGGTGCAGATAGCCACGGAGTCTGAGGAGTACGTGTATGATTTTACTAAGCTGCCTGCATCTTTGGTAACTCAGTTCAGCGACGTACTTACGTCTCCGCAACTGAAAGTACTTCAGAATGCAAGCTTTGACCTCAAGGTGTTTTACCATCTTGGGAACTTTATTGTTAATCCTGTACATGATACGATGGTTACTGAGGCGATGCTTAATGCAGGAAAGATTGGCCGCTCTAACGGCCTTGCTGCTATTGCCGAGCGTTACTTAAACGAGACGCTAGACAAGACTGTTCGGGACCAGTTTACTAACGGTTTTGATGGCTTGACCGAGGAGCAGATTGCCTACGCTACTAAAGACGTTCAGGTACTGCGACCTATCCACAAGATACAGATGGACTTGGTGAACCAGCATAAGCTGCATAAAGTTTATGATCTCGAGATGAGCTTAGTCAAAGTAGTCGCAATGATGGAGTACTACGGTATGCCGTTTGATCGCAACCACTTACACGGGATTGAGCCCGAGCTGGATTCTCTTATTGCTAATGTAGAGAAAGCAGTACAGCGCATGGTTATCGAGAAAGGGGCAGCAGAGCAAATTGTGCTGAGTCGCGATGGCTACAAAGCTATCAACACCTCAAGCAACCAACAAATGCTTGCGTTTTTTAACGCTATAGGCATTGATGTTCCCGATCTTAACGCTCGTACGATTACGGAGTGGGACTTCCGCAATCGCAAGACTGCGAGTAAGTTTGACTTACCTGCTGAGCTGTTTGATGAGGAGCTCATTGACTCTATTGATGCGTACGGTCGTTACGAGAACGCTCAGCTGCGTATGTTTGCGTACCTTGTAGGCGCTCGTAAGCTACAATCGACATACGTACGAGGTCTCCAAGAGATGGAGAATCCTGTTACTAAGCGTATCCACTGCACGTTTAAGCAGATTGGGGCAGCAACTGGACGGTTCTCAAGCTCGTCGCCGAACCTACAGAACCTTCCATCAGACCAGAAGATGAAGAATCTTGGACTGACCCAGAGTATTCGTCACGCATTCGCGGTGGCTAATGACAAGCGACGTATGATTATTGCAGACTACTCAACCATTGAGCTGGTTATTATTGCCGACGCAAGTAATGACCAGAACTTGATTGCGAACCTTGAGGATCTTCATACGTACGTAGCGAAGGAAGTTCTTGGTGTCGAGGATATCACCAACAAGAACAAGAAGGAGCATCCGTATAAGATCTGGCGTGACGTGGCCAAGATGGTTAACTATTCGATTGCATACTCAGTCGGCGGCGATAGTCTTAGCAAGCAGATGACTATTCAGCTCGCACCTGTTGGAGTTAAGGTAGACTCACGTCAGGCTGAGTTCTATATTGATCACTGGAAGAAGTTATTCCCGATGGCTACTGAGTGGCTTAAGGCTAGCTCTCGTTCAGTAGTAGTCAATGGATACGTTGCAGATAGCTTCGGTCGCCGTCGTTGGTGGGACACAAAAGAGTTTCACCTTCGCTGGAAGAAAGAAGCTGCAGAGCGTGAAGGTGCCAACTTTCCAATCCAAGCATTGTCTGCTACGATGGTCAAGCTTGCGTTGGTCAAGGCATTCGAGCGTCTTGACTACAAGCGTGCGGTCATCGTGTCTACAGTACATGACGAGATTATTCTCGAGAGTACTGTACTCTATAGTGAGGCAGCACGAGCGATTCTTAAGCAGGCTATGGAGGAGGCAGCACGAGAAGTGCTGCCTAACCTAGGGCATACAGTGGTGGTTGATCCGGCTATCTCTATGAAGTACGACAAGTAAGGAGAACGTATGCGTAAGTTTGATGCGACTGGTCTTGATTTCGGTGACGCGCCGCAAGCTTTTGAGTACTACCCAAGCAGCATTCTGTCATTGAACCAGCTGCTTGGTGGCCAAGGGGTCCGAGGAGGATTAATCTTACAGCTGCTCGCCGATGCGGGTCATGGTAAGACTACCTTGGCGCTTGACTTTATCGCCAATGCCCAAAAGAAAGGCATCAAGGATGTAGAAGTAACTATTGGTAAGATTACCCGGCCGATTAATGCAGTGTTTGTTGATCTTGAGCGCACATATGATGCAGCGTATGCTCAACGGATTGGTGTCGACACGAGTAAGTTACTTGTATACAAGCCAGACTTTGCTGAGCAGGCGTTACCGCAGATCGAAGCGCTCCTCTCCAAGGGACTGCAGATGATTGTGTTTGACTCAGTTCCTGCGATGATTACAAAGGATGAGTTTGAGAAAGATATGGACGACCCAGCTCGCATGGCCGGGTCAGCAGGTGTACTCAGTCGCTGGCTGATCCGACTTGTCGGATTGGTAGATAATGCAAAGTGCTTGATGGTTTTTATCAATCAATACCGAGCAAACATTTCGCCAATGGCGCGTACAAATAAGAAACCGTACGGACCGTACTCACTGAGGTATAACTCAGGCGTGATCATTGAGCTTGTTCGTATCAAGACTGACGAAGAGTTGGTGACTATCCAAGCCACTATCTCGAAGTCTAAACAAGGTGGTACCGGTATGAAATGCGAATACATTATGCGTCAAGGGCAGGGTTTAGTTCCTGAGTATGATATACTGGCCCTAGCTCTTGAGTATGGTATAATACGTAAAGCTGGGTCGTGGTACGAGTACAATGGGACCAAAGCGCAGGGGCTTGAGAGCTGTATACAAGTGTTTGACTTGGAAGAAATCAAGCAACAAGTAATGAAAGGATCGAAAGATGAGTGATTTAGAAACATGGGTACAGAATGCTCCGGATTACTACGATATGACTCAGGCATATCGTGGTTACGGCCGACTAAAGCAATTGATTATCCTTAAGGAACGTGAGATCGAACGAATCTCAGAGCAAGTAGCGGTCGAGGAGGACAAGCCTCGGAGTAACGCAGCACGCTCGCGAAAATTGCAGGCAACCACTAAGCTTAGTGACGAACTTGCCGAGCTTAAAGCTGAGTTTGCTGCTACCGAAGCGTACGTAAAGTCTTTGGAGTTTGCTAAGTCTATGTTTGCGTCAGCCGCGTACACAATACGCATGCGACACGAGTCACCAATGGGAGGCAACGAATGACAGAGTTACCAGAGTTTAGTGCCTCTCGGTTTAATTTGTACAAAACCTGTGCGCGTCTGTATAAGTACCAGTACGTCGATGGCTTTGAGAGCAATCGACATGTGTATACTGTGATGGGTAGTGCTTTGCACTACGCTATCGAGCAGTACTACGAGGCAAAAGAGAATCCAATGACTACGTACACTAAGCATTATTACTCGCTTATTGAATCTTCAGTAGCGTCTGCTAATGGATTAGTCGCGACTCATTTGATCGGTAAGGCAGCTCAGTTGGGGCAGTCAATCCTTAGAGATATGAACTGGGATCGACTGCGGCCCAAGGAAGTTGAATTAGGTTTCCGCTTTCCTTTCCCAGCACAGAACCCTATGGTGATTATGCGTGGGTTTATAGACATGATCACAGAAGATGGGTGGATTATTGACCATAAGAGTGGTAGTAAAAAACCAACTCGCGCTGAGCTAGCACACAATCCACAGCTGTTGCTGTACGTGTGGGCATACGAACAGATGTATGGTAAGAAACCTGAGAAGGTTTACTGGCATCACCTTCGTACGCTCGAGCTCGTGGAGGCGGGAGTTATGGAGGACTTTGACAAAAAAATCCATGAACTAGAGAAGTTGCTGGCGCATATTCTATCAGACACGGAGTTCCCTAAGATCGAGCAGGGATATTTCTGTAATCAAGTCTGTGCCCACGGTACGCTCTGCTGGCCACAGCGAGATACCTATGAAGAGTCGGCTTTTATTACGGGAGATTTTTAGAGACTGGTACCAAGGACGGCTTGATGTCGAGGAGAGTGTAAGTATTGAGATGGTTGTTGAAGCAAATAAACATTTTCTAATCGACAACCATCCGCTTACACTGATCATTCTTGACGATTGGTCGTCAGGGTATACATTGTACGAGATTGCGGAGCGTCACGAACTCCACATCGGGGTGACAAAAAACATACTTAAGTTTGCGTTTGAATTACTAGGACGTAGACTTGAAGTATCAGACGGCGAGGTACTAAACAAAGTTCCGCCGCAGCTACATCCGGTAGCTCGTAGCGTATTCAGTGCGTACTACGAGACATTCACAGAGCTTCCTGAAAAAGATTTGGAAGTGATCTAGTAAGGAGTGTTATGAAAGGCATTTATTTTAGCAACGGACGGTACGGTATTCGATGGTGGGACCCTGACCAAAAGAAGATGGTGCACGGTGGGCGATTCGCTACAAAGGAAGAGGCCGAAGCTGCACTCCTAGCGCGTACAGTAAGTCACTCCGATGAACCAACTATTCGCGGGGTTTCTGCAAATCGATACGACCCAGAGGTTGCAAAAAGTCTTTGGACTTCAGCCGCCAGTACGTTTGAGTTAGTCAAGGGTACCGAGGAACAGAAGGCTACGCAGTCAATTTACTTAGGAGACAAGCCTACAGGAATCGCGTTCCTGTCTGATCTTCACTTGGGTAATGCTGGCACAGATTACGCAGCGATTATGCGTGACACTGAGTTGATCGTAAACACTCCGGGGATGTATGCTGCGTTCCACGGAGACGGGTTAGACAACTGGATTGTAGGAAAACTCCAAGCACTCCAACGTGGTCAAGCAGTCAGTCACCAAAGCGAAGTAATGATGTTCCGCTATTGGCTGGAGCAAATCCATCACAAGCTACTGTTGGTTGTGTCTGGTAACCATGACAATTGGACAGCCAAGCTGTCTGGGCTAGACATCATTCCTACGCTGTTGGGTGACACTCATGTACTGTACGATAGCTACCAAGTTCGAGTAAATTTGCAGTGCGGTGAGGGATCATGGGACACTGTGGTTCGCCACCAGTGGAAGTACAGCAGCGTGTTCAATCCTACGCACGGTATCGAAGTAGGATATGATCGCATGGGCGTACCATTTGACATTGGTATTGGTGGCCATACACACATTGGAACTTTGTTCCGTCCGTTCTATCGACATCAGAAAGAAAAAATCGCGCTGCTTACTGGTGCGTACAAGCGTGTAGATTCTTTTGCGAAGGAGATCGGATACGCTCCAACAATGTCTAATGGTTGTGGTGCAATTATCTTTATGCCTGATGGTAAATTGTGGTATAATACAGACTTGAAGGTAGCTTCAGACTACCTCAAGTATTTGCGGACGAAGTAATCGAGAGGAGAGTGACATGTGTGAGTACTGCCGTCGAGAGTTTGATCTGTGCACTTGCGAGGTAAAAGAGTGGGCCCAAGATGAGGCTGATTATCCAAGCATGTCAGCTCTTCAAGAAGAGGAGCGACGTTACGAGGAGTATCGTGAACACCGTCGCAAAGAGTACGAGCGCTGGCAACGAGAGCACTACACAAGCACGCAGTTAGAACAGTATGACTGGTAAATTAATTCAGGCTGAGTTGAAGTCCGTAGAGGCTACTGTTGAAGAACTCGCGGACTTCACCGAGATTTCAGTGGAACGTTTGATGGAGATTATCGAGGGTGGTAAAAAACCGACAGTGTCCGAGGGCATAGCCATCGCACAGTTTTTTGACCTCGATCCGATGATTTTAATAGGAGGGCGCGCATGACTGATCAGAACGATCCTTACAAACTTAGTGAGTTTATCCGAGAATCAATGTACCGTACACTGCATTCGAATTCCTCGCCGGAGACTTACGAGGCGATGTTCAAAAAGAACGCATACGCAAAGCGAGATACCGAGGAATCCTCGTATACTGTGCTTTACAGCCAACAGCGTGAGGCATACCAAAAACTTTTAGATCGGATGATGGAGCTTCACATTCAAAAGACCGAGGACTATGGGCCAGACGCGATCAATTTGACCGGAGAGGTCGGTATTATGGTGCGAATGGTGGATAAAATCTCGCGCTTGACTCACCTAACAGGCTGGGATTTTAAAACGGGTACAAAGTCTGAAGTAAAAAGTCCAAATAACGAATCAATTGACGATACATTGATGGACTTGGCCAGCTATGCACTTATCATGCTGGTGTATCGTCAAGGCAAGTGGGGGAAGTAAAAAATGGAAGTAGAAGTGACAAACCCTAAGAATGATCCGCTGCATCCATACGGAAATCCATGTAGCTTTTGTGGTACTGAGTTTGAAGAGGGTGAGTGGGGAGTAATGGGATGGATTGGAATTCTCCCGCTTAGTCTTTGCGGAGACTGTACCGCAGGTATCTACAACATGGTGTATCAGACCACTTCGATTGAAGAGTTCGAAGAACTGATTAACACTCGTAAAATGGAAGAAGATAGCGCAGAGTCGTAGATTGCGTAAAAATTCACAATGTGCTATACTAGCAGCGTACAGAGAAATCTGTGCGCTGTCTTGTTTTGCTGGTGTAGCTCAGTGGATAGAGCAACTGCCTTCTAAGCAGTGGGTCGGGGGTTCGAGTCCCTCCATCGGTACCATGCACGGGAGCGGCGTTGTGGGATAAAGCACCCATGCCAGAGAATGGTAGGGTGGGCGGAGGGAACTAAGCCCTAAGTGAGTTCGAATCTCATCCCCGTGCACCAATGCCTAGTTAGTTTAATGGTAGAACGACCATCCGCGGATGGTAAGCGCAGGTTCGATTCCTGCTACAGGCACCATACCTACAAGGGTAGGTAAAATATAGGAGGTATTTATGACAGTAGGAGTGAACACTTTTGTACTGGAGATTCCGGGAGATACGTACACCGCGACTCCAACGTTTGTGGCCCGAGATGCTCGAGGAAA
>Ga0068876_10000955_pt1 | contig 22941 bp, 20 predicted proteins | sample NOAtaG_6_FD_66442 | JGI IMG/M metagenome (GOLD analysis project Ga0068876, IMG submission 66442) | Freshwater lake microbial communities from Lake Erie, under a cyanobacterial bloom - NOAA_Erie_Diel5S_2200h metaG | ecosystem: Environmental > Aquatic > Freshwater > Lake | place: USA: Ohio, Lake...
TTCCAGCATAGATAGTGGAACTATTATTTGGATCCAACACTATACACCCGATTGCTAATGCAGGATTGTTATCGAATATAGGATTCCATGTTGCACCGCCATCCGTTGTTTTGAAAATACCTCCGGTGGTGTTGCCTTCATACATGATGGCGCTATTGGTAGGGTGAATCGCTATACAGTTTACTCGTCCGCCGATATTTCCCGGTCCCTCTGTATCCCACGAAACAGACGATGCAGCGCGTTGCGTGTTCGATTGTTGTGATGCCTGGTACACTGCACTCCAGTAGGCTTCCATATCAAACGTTTGATCAGGATAGCTGCGTTGTAAGAACAAATAGTCGTATGGGACTAGGTGTTTTTCTGAACGACTGATGTTGCTTTCTGTAGAACCGTCACAAAACAGCGTATAGATTTGGGTTGTTGTTGCTGCAATAAACAGCAGTACAATACATTGGCGCATAGGGCGTTTATTTAGAAACAAGCAGCAAGATAAGTAATGAACAGCATTGGTCGAAATGTTGATAAGTAGAAGCAACCAAAATGTGGGCTTTCCCGTTTTAATTTTCAAATTTGATAGGAGAACAAGGTATGACGCGCAGAGATTTTTTACGTTACAACGACCAACCCTGTCGTTTCAGAATGAAATCCGGGAAAGTAGTTTTTGGTGTGATATGGGAGCAGGAAACAGCGTCCGGTTTTCAATATTGTTTTGCATCCTTACAAGAACGATTTGGTCCGCCTAAAAACGGAAGCGGGATGGGCATGAATATTTCATTGGAAGAAATTATTGCTGCAGAGCCATTGCCTTTGGCGGATGTGCTCGCCGGTTAGCGGCTTATAATCAACTTATGTGTAAATGTTTTGCCATTGCTGATAACGCGAATGGCGTAAATACCATTAGCCAATTCTCCATCGGTATTGAATGAAATAGTTGTTTCGTTCGCCACTCCCGATTCAATTATTTTTCCGGAGATGTCGTAAACTTCAAACGAGCTTCCGGGAGCAATGCCCGTTAACACAAATGTTCCGCTTGTCGGATTTGGAAACAAACGCGTATCTCCATTCGAAATATATTCTTCTGTTGTCGCCCAGCCTCCTTCATCAACGTGTAAAAGATAACATTGGTTATTACCGTTAACGTCGCTGTTTCCGGCAATGTAATAGCCTCCGAATCCCTGAAAAATACTGTAACCAATATCTATACCGGTACTCCCGTATTGATGCGCCCACAACATATTTCCTGCTGTGTCGGTGCGAAACACAGCAACACTTATTGGTCCGGGACCAAAGCTGTTGGAATAGCCGGCTCCCATAAAGCCGTCCGTCGTTTCTACAATAGCAAATGCCGCATTTGCTTGCGCACCTCCAAATGTAGAATTCCAAATCATGTTCCCGTTGAGGTCAACTTTTTCAATGAAAAAATTGAAAGGGGAAGACGGCGCAATTTCTGTTTCTCCGCAAATGGCTAGATGATTATCGCTTGTCAAAATCATATCCTGACAACCGTTTTGCAGCGTATCTCCATGCACATGTTGCCATAGCGGATTGTGCGTTTTGTCGTATCGCGCGATGAACATGTCGTATTGACCCGAATTCAGTTGATCTCCCGCAACGACATAGCCGGAGTCGGGCAAGGCAACAACAGTTTGCAAGTAATCGTTACTTGGAGAGCCTTCAATACTGCGGTATAAACGCGTCAAGCTTGGCGAGTAAATTTCTATCAGAAAATCATTTGAGTTTGCGGTGCCTGTAGCAAATCCCACAACGGCAATATTTCCATCGGCTAATAATGCCATTTTTTTAAATGTAAGGTTTGCGGCAAACAAGGACGAATGGGCGGAGTCAATCATGTTTCCTGCTGTGTCCATCAGCAGAATGAAGCCACTGAGATTTCCTCCCGCGTTAGCAAGATCGCCGCAAATAGCCAACCTGTTGTTGTTTATTGCGATAATGTGTTGCGCGTTGTCGTCGTATTGGGGACGAGCAAATACAATCGTATCGAACACCACACCCGAGGTTGTGATGCGGTACACAGAAATATCAGTAGAGCCTCCATTGGGCGTATTGAAAAAGCCTGCAGTGTAAATGGAATTGTTGTGCAACACCGCGCTGCGCGTAAAATCGGGCGCTTCTGTGCCGTATGTTTGTTCAAAAAACGGAACGGTTTGTGCGTGAGCAAAACCGGCGAATAAACAGAATAGACCAATTAGCAACCGATACATGACTCTAAAGGTAATTCATACGAGTATGCTAACGGCGATGATTTTTGTCATAACGTTGGTTGGTTGTGTTGCCCCTAAAGCTGCAGATTCCTGTTCGGGTGTGAATAGCGCATCTGCCGCGCCATCAGATGCTTCGCGCAAACCCGGAAAAAAAATATTTCATCGTAAAGGGAATTCAGAAGTAAAAGGCGAAGACGGCTATCGTCGCAAGAACAGGAAATACAAGACTTACGGAGAAAAGGCAGAGAAAGGCAAGAAAACAGAAAAGGATACGAAAGCAAAAAAGCGCTGGAGGCTTTTAAAGAAAAAGTCTGACGGCGCCAAGGACGCAGATCGTCAAGACAAAGGCGTGTTTCGTTCTAATGAAAAGCGCTTGAAAAAAGATCGCAAGAAAAAATCCAAACGTCCGGAAATGGGTTTGTGGGGAAAGAAAGGTCCGAAGCGTTAACCCCAATGCTTTTCTTAAGAGTATAACTTTGGAATTCTTTCTGGCCACTGCATTGCGGTGACAGCTGTGTAATACACGGCCGCGACCGCATGGTCCTCACCCTGTAGGGGTGATACCTACATTAACACTGGTGAAAAGTGAAGCCCGGTAGATGCGCCATTACGCCCTACTGCGCAACAGCTAATTCTTGCAACTGAATAAAGTCGTAACGATTCACATCAAATAAATGTGAAGTATGCACATTCTTCAACGCGGTAAACATAATCTCTTTTCGGTTGGGATATTTTTCTTCCCACTCGTCCATCATTTTACGCACAACCTTTCGCTGCAGGTTTTCTTGCGAACCACAGAGATTACATGGGATAATTGGGAAGTTGCGATGCTGCGCGTAAGCAGCAATATCATCTTCTTTACAAAACGCTAAGGGGCGAATAACGGTGTTGCGTTTATCATCGCTGATAAATTTTGCAGGCATGGCTTCTAATTTTCCTGCGAAAAAGAGATTCAGAAAAAACGTTTCCAGAATGTCTTCACGATGATGACCCAAGGCAATTTTTGTAATGCCCATTTCTTGTGCAGCATCATACAAAATCCCACGACGCATCCGAGAACACAAGCTGCACATGGTTTTTCCCGGGGCAATTTTTTCTGTCACTACGCTGTACGTGTCGCGTTCGATAATTCTGAAGTTTACACCAAGCTCCGTTAAGTATTTCGGTAAAATATCTTCAGGAAAACCGGGTTGTTTTTGATCGAGATTAACGGCAATAATTTCGAAAGAATGATTCATCACTTTTTGCAAGTGCAGCATCATATCGAGCATGGTATAGCTGTCTTTCCCTCCCGACAAACATACCATCACTTTGTCTCCGGGAGCAACAAGTTCAAACTCTTCTTGTGCATTCCACACCGCTTTGCGCAGGCGTTTGATGAGTTTCTCTTTTTCGTGAGTATGCGCGGAATCCATAGCACAAAGGTATTGTATTGTGGTTGATGTAAGGAAAACAAAAACGTTAGCGCTAGTCGAGGCTTTGGGGTCGAGCGGCTTAATTCACGAACCGCAATTGAATAGGCTGATTCACAAAACATCAACCGCCGCTGTCGCATCGGCTTTTTTGTTGCCACTGTCTTGACCAAAGTGAACGTTGTCTCGAACTTCGTCAAATGAAAAACCCGCACCAACGGGCGCGGGTTTCTTTTTTATCGAGGTCCCGAGCGGATTCGAACCGCTGTAGCAGCTTTTGCAGAGCTGAGCCTAGCCACTCGGCCACAGGACCTTTTTGCAAGGGACACAAAAGTAATAAAATTATTCAACCGCCAAGCTAACCGCGTAACTCCACCGAAACGCGATCTACGTCGGCGTTCATGGGCGGACGGTGTTTAATCACATGCACAACAAATTCCTTTACAAAAGGAAATGTCGTCCGCAGTCGCGACAATATACGCGCAGCAACGTGTTCAATGAGCTTCGATCGAATCAACATCTCTTCACGAACAATGTCTTGAACCGCCACATAATCCACGGTGTCGCTGAGTTCATCAGTGCTGCATGACTTTCTAAGATCAGTATGTATTGCAACATGAACGGTATATTCACCACCGACTTCGCCCTCTTCCGGCAAACAACCGTGATAAGCACGAACGCGTATTCCATTAACGTGAATGATGCCCATGTTTTTATGCAATCATGGCATCCAATGCCGAAACAGATTTCTTCAAACGCTGAACAACGCGGTCTTTACCCAGAAGCGCGGCCATCTCAAATAACACCGGGCCTCCGCCCTCCCCGCTTATGCACACGCGAAACAATTGCATCACATGTCCGGGATTGGTTCCTGTTGCAGCTGCGGTTTCCTTAAATGTTGTTTCCAAGTCTGCTGCAGCCCAAGAGGATTGTTGATTGTAGGCATCTGATAATGCAGCAATAAACGCTTTTGCTCCGTCATTCCAGCGCTTTTTCACAACACCTTCGTCGTATGATGTAGGCTCTTCGAAAAAGTACTTGCCTTGCTCCAAAATCTCTTTCACGAAAAACACTTTTTCTTTCATCAGGCGGCACACTTCAACAAGAAAAGCATCGTTAGCCTTTCCGGAGAGCTGCGAAACCAAAGCAGCCAAATCTTCATCACTTCGCTTGCGCAAATATTGTTGATTGAACCAACGTGTTTTTTCCGCGTCAAATTTCGCCCCCGATTTGCTTACGCGCTCTAGAGAGAATGCTTCAATAAGCTCTTCTTTCGTATACAGTTCTTGATTATTGCTGCCGTGCCAACCCAACAACGCCAACATATTGATAAACGCCTCCGGGAAATAACCGCTTTCACGATAACCGGTAAATGTTTCCGGCTTTCCGCTTTTCACATCCAACAATTCTCCGTTTAACGGGAAAACAGGAAAACCCAATCGATCGCCATCGCGCTTACTCAACTTCCCGTTTCCGTCCGGACGCAGCAATAAAGGTAAATGAGCAAACTCGGGCATGACGCCTTCCCATCCCAAAAAGCGATACAACATTACGTGAAGCGGCGCAGAAGGCAGCCACTCTTCGCCACGAATTACGTGCGTAATTTTCATGGAATAATCATCCACGATATTGGCCAAGTGATAGGTTGGCATACCGTCACTTTTGAATAAAACCTTATCGTCCAACTGCGCGGTATTTACTACTACCCAGCCGCGAATGATATCATGAAAACGAACCTCTTCGTTACGCGGCAATTTCGCGCGAATAACGTAGGCTTCTCCTGCAGCAATGCGCTTCTTCACTTCATCTTCGGATAGTGTCAGCGAGTTTTTTAATTCTTGGCGTGTAACTGCATTATATGCGAACGCCTTGCCCATTTTTTCATAACGTGCGCGTTGTTCATCGAGCTCTTCTTTCGTATCGAACGCGTAATACGCATTACCTGACTCAATAAGTTGTTGTGCATATTGCGCATACACACCGGCATCTTTTCTTTCGCTCTGACGATACGGCGTGTAGGGCCCGTCGCCAAACCCAACACCTTCGTTAGGTTCAATGCAGCACCACTTCAATGCTTCAATAATATATGCCTCTGCGCCCGGAACAAATCGCTCTTGGTCGGTGTCTTCAATACGAAGAATGAAATCGCCTCCGTGTTTTTTTGCAAACAGATAATTATAAAGCGCAGTGCGCACACCGCCCATATGTAAAGGCCCTGTCGGACTTGGTGCAAATCGTACTCGTACTTTGCGTGTATTGCTCATAGCCTGAAAATTGAGGGGCAAAGATACGCGAGTCTGCATTATTCTTTCGGTTCGTTGTAGAAATAGACCAATCCGTCGCGCGAATTTCTAATCTTTGCACATGCTTTTACTGACGCCTACTCGCTGGAAAGATTACGAACTGCTGGACACCGGAAATTTTCTGAAGCTCGAACGCTTTGGCAAATACATTACCATTCGTCCGGAACCGCAAGCAGTGTGGAGTCCGGCTTTGTCTATGCAGGAATGGAAAAAGATGGCGCATCTTGAGTTCGTTCCAAAAAGTAGTTCTTCCGGCACCTGGAATAAATTGAAAAAGGACGTTCCCGATCGTTGGAACATTTCATACGAACTTCCGGGAGGCAATAGTATTCGTTTCCGTTTGGGATTAACGTCTTTCAAGCACGTGGGTGTCTTTCCGGAACAGGCCGTGAATTGGGATTACATTCAAGATAGCATTCAGCGCATGACGGTGGATAAGCCAAAGTTTCTGAATTTATTTGCATACACCGGCGGAGCTTCGCTGGCAGCATGCGCTTCAGGGGCAGAGGTTACTCACGTTGATTCTATTCGTCAGGTGGTTACCTGGGCTAACGAAAATATGCAGCTGTCAGATTTAGACAATATCCGCTGGATGGTAGACGACGCATTGAAGTTTGTGAAGAAAGAACAACGTCGTGGAAATAAATATCACGGCATTATTCTGGATCCACCGGCATACGGACACGGGCCTAACGGAGAAAAGTGGAAGCTGGAAGAACAGATCAACGAAATGGTGCATGCCGTAACCGATTTATTGCATGAGAAAGAGCACTTCCTGATACTTAACGCCTACTCATTAGGGTTTTCTTCGTTAATACTTAAAAATCTTTTCTCGCATACAGGCAGTAAATTGGAAGTCGGCGAATTGTATCTAAGCGGAAAGTTCGGAACAACCCTTCCTCTCGGCGTTTTCGGAAGACTCTCGAAGTTGCCGTAAACAAAGAGTTTACGAGAATATAGTAATCGCGGTTACTAATTGCATCAGGCAATTTTTTCGGTCCGTGTGCCACAAAGAATCATCACGGTGTGGAATTCAACTATTTGTTGCATCATTTATTAGCATCGTGGAATTGTTAAATAACGTAACATTCTTGCGGCTTACACGTTATTCTATGTAAATTTGGTAGTCACGGAAACGACATGAACAACTCAAACAACAGCTATAACCTGCTTCTTAATAAGCTCGACGAGTTTATCAGGAAGTATTATAAGAATCAATTGATTCGTGGCGCGTTGTATACCACCGGCTTGGTAATCACTCTTTTCCTAACCATCAGCATTCTGGAATATTTCGGTCGCTTCGATACATTAGTGCGCTCCATATTATTTTGGAGCTTCCTGGCGACAACAGGATACGTCTTAACCCGATTTATTGCACTGCCCCTATTTCGACTCAATAAGATCGGCAAAACGATTACACATGCAGAAGCTGCTGCCATTATCGGAAAACACTTTGGTTCGGTTCAGGATAAGCTTCTTAACGTATTACAGCTGCAACAGTCGGAGCAGCCTTCCGGAATTAGCGCAGATCTTTTGCAAGCGAGTATCGACCAAAAGATTGCTGAATTAAAGCCAATTCCATTCGCCGCCGCAGTTGATTTAAGTGAAAACAAACGCTATGTGAAATATGCCGCAATTCCTGTGGTGCTCATGTTGGCTATCATTTTCACCAATTCAAGATTAATCACCGAAAGCTCCCGTCGACTCATCAATCACACAGAATACTTCGAAGAAGAGGCTCCGTTTAGCTTCAGCATTACCAATGCGAAGTTGGAAACAGAAGAAAACAAGGACTTTGAGCTAAATGTGAAATTGAAAGGAGAAGAAATTCCGGACGTGGTTTATCTGATGGTAGACGACAACGAATACCGCCTCACCAAAAACGGCACCATAGACTTTTCGTTCTTATTCAGAAAAGTTCAGCAAAACAAAAAGTTTCGGTTTAAAGCCGATGGTTTTTTGTCGCGCGAATACACACTTAACGTATTGCCATCGCCAATGGTGCTTAATTTCGACGTAGCACTGGAATACCCGTCATACCTCAAGCGCGTCAATGAAACCATTAAAAACACCGGGGATCTTGTTGTTCCGGCAGGCACAAAAGTAAAGTGGCTGTTCAACACCAAATCCACAAAAAACCTGACATTGAAGCTTGGCGATTCTCTGTATAAGCTGAATCCTACAGAAGACAATAAGTTTGCATTCTCCCGTAAAATGATGGGCAGCTCAGCATACACTATTGTGACCTCTAATGAATATGTGAATAGCAGTGACTCCATCAAATACCACATCAACGTTACGCCGGACTTGTATCCGACTATTGCCTTAGAGGAAAAGCGAGACTCTGTTTCTCGACTGCGCTTGTATTTCACGGGCGAGGTGAAAGACGATTATGGATTTAACCGGATGCAATTTGTGTTTGTTCGACAGTCCTACAAGGATACTTTGGGAAACACCATTCCGGAGCGCGTTACTTCGGTTCCAATTCCCCTGTCGAAACAATCGAATCGCGAGAACTACTACTATTATTGGGACTTGAGCAATCTGGGTATTGCTCCCGGCGAGCAACTCTCCTACTACTTCGAAGTTTGGGATAACGACGGCGTGAACGGCCCGAAGTCAACACGGACGCAACAAATGGTGTACAAAGCACCAACGGAAAAAGAATTGCAGGAACAGTTTGAAGCCAACAATCAACAGATTGAGCAGAAGCTGGAAGAAAGTTTGGCCGAATCCAAAGCACTGCAAAAGGAAATCAATGATCTGAACAAAAAGATCATGGAGAAGAAAAACACAACGTGGGAAGATAAGCAGAAAATGAAGGAATTGACGGCACGTCAACAAGCCTTGCAACAAAAGATTGATGAGCTCAAGCAAATGAATGCTGCGAATCAGGCGCAACAGCAGGAGTTTCAGAACGACCCGCAAACTCAGGCAAAACAGGAAGAAATGAACGAACTGTTCAACCAGCTTTCTGCCGAAGAGATGAAAAAAATGTTGGAAGACATTCAAAAAATGATTGATAGTTCCAACAAGGAAAAGACCCAGCAAGACCTCGATCAGATGAAGCAAAATAACGAGGACATGCAAAAGGATCTCGATCGCACATTGGAGTTGTTCCGCCAAATGCAGGTTGAAATGAAAATGGACAACCTGATTCAAAAGTTGGATAATTTGCAGCAACGCCAGGATTCTTTGTCTAAGCTTACCGAACAGAAGGGTGCAGACAATAAAGAAATGAAAGCCGCCCAGGATTCATTGAACAAAGAATTTGATCAACTGCGAAAGGAAATGGACGAGTTATCTGAAATGAATCAGAAACTCGAGAATCCGAATGACATTCCTAACACCGATGTTCAGGAAATGCAGATCCAGCAACAACAAAGGGAGGCATCTCAAAACTTAAATCAAGGCGGTAATAAAAAAGGAGCCGCCAAGAATCAAAAAAGTGCAGCGGATCAGATGAAGGAAATGTCTGATCAGATGAAACAAGCGCGGGAACAAATGCAGCAAGATCAGCAGGAAGAAGATTTGCAGGCGATACGACAACTGTTGGATAATTTGATCAAGCTGTCGTTCGATCAGGAGGCGTTGATGGTTAAAGTTAAAAATACCGGGGTGAACGATCCGCAATATCCGGCTCTCGCGAAGGAACAGAAACGCCTACAAGATGATTCAAAGGTGATAGAAGACAGCTTGCTGGCGTTGAGTAAGCGCAATCCGATGTTGTCGCCTCTGGTGAATAAGGAAATAACGGCTATTAAATACAACATGGGTCGTTCTAAAACTGCATTAAACGAAAGAACTCCGGGGGAAGCTCAGTATCGCCAACAGTTGGCAATGACGTCTATTAATAATCTTGCATTGCTTTTGAATGAATCGTTAGAAAGTGCCATGCAACAAATGAACCAGCAGGGAAAAAATCCTTCAGAATGTAAAGGAGGAAATTGCAAGAAACCCGGGCAGGGACAGAAGAGTAAACCGGGAATGTCTCAGTTGATGCAAATGCAAAAAGGCATTAACGGAAAGATGCAGCAAATGCAGAACGGTACAATTCCTATGAATGCAGAGGAATTGGCAAAAATGGCAGCACAACAGGAGTTTATTCGTCGTGCGATGCAGGAAGCACTAAAGAACAGTCCGAATCAAGGTGGTGGCCCCGGCGGAGATATTCCGTCTAAGATGGAACAAACCGAACAGGATTTGGTAAACAAGCAAATCAACGCCGAAACAATTCAGCGTCAACAAGAGATTTTGGATAAAATGTTGGAGTTTGAAAAAGCGGAGAAAGAAAAGGAGCAAGACGACCAGCGCCAATCAAATGAAGCAAAAGATTACAATTTAAGTAACCCTAGCGGCTTTTTTGAGTATAACAGGCAGAAACAGCGTGAGGCGGAGTTGTTGCGAACTGTACCCCCTGCCCTGTCTCCATATTACAGATCAAAGGTGAGTACTTACTTCAATGGTGTGAACCAATAGAAAAAAATGACGGAAGTCCGCATTACTGATAAGAAAATGAACATAGCCTCCTCTTCAGAAAATGTTCTGCTTGTAGAAACATTAATCAACGACATTTGCCGCGACAGTAGTATTCCGGAAGATTATTATGGAAATATTCTCGTTGCTGTTACCGAGGCGTTCAACAACGCGATTCAACATGGCAACAAATTGGATCCATCTAAGAACGTTGAGGTTGATGTGCATGTTGATCAGAAGAACGTTCAGTTTACAATTAAGGATCAAGGCCCCGGTTTTGATTTCAATAATCTCCCCGACCCCACCAATCCCGAAAATATCGAAAAGCCCAACGGTAGAGGAGTCTTCTTAATGCGTCAACTTGCCGATAAGGTTGAGTTTGCAGATAATGGCGCTAAAGTAGTTTTAGGATTTACGATTCCCGCTAATTAGTCGTGGCGACAGGAGTTTCTTTCCATTTTCCGGCAGTTACTTTTATTTTCAAACATCGCGCTTTAACTAAAGAGTGGTTGGTGTCTGTTGCCAAATGTGAGCGATATCGCTGCAGGGAGTTGCGCATCATCTTTGTTGACGATGAAACGTTGTACGAGATGAACAAGTCATTTCTAAATCACCATACTTACACGGATATTATAACTTTCGATCTGAAGGAAACTGACGCCAAGGAAGTTGTTGGTGAGTTGTATATCAGCGCAGATCGCGTCAAGGAAAATGCAGTAAAGTTTGGCGTATCGTTTCGAACCGAATTGGATCGTGTTATGGTGCATGGTTTGCTGCACTTGTTAGGTTATAAAGACAAGAGCAAAGACGATCAAACAGTAATGCGTAAATTAGAAGACAAATATTTAAAACGAAGAACATGGCCAATTTAACAAAGCTTAGTTTGATTTTGATTGTTGTGGTTTTGTCTGCTTTCCAGCAGGCGCCCGCGCCTGTCCTATCTCCACAGATGCAGAAGTTGTGTAAGGCTTGGTCCTTTACCGGGTCTGAGGCCTGGGGCGTTGTTGCTGAACCTACGGCTGAACAAAAGAGCGACAGAATAGAATTCAAGACAGACATGTCTTATAGCTGGACTTACAATGGGAAAGTGGAGTCCGGAACCTGGACAAGTGACAAGTCTGCGGTTTGGGTAAGTTTGAAAACTTCTGATGGCGTCACAAAGCGACTTAAGGTAGTAAAGGTTGATGCGACTAGTTTAGAGATAGATTATAAAGATCAAGACGATGTGCATAATATGTTGCGATATAAAAGCAGTAACTAAGTTTAGATAAGGCGCCGAAAGGCGCTTTTTTGTTTCACGTGGAACGTCATAGTTTTCACCCGAGCGGTGTGAATAGATGGCAATATTTTAAGACTTGGTTACTAGTGTTCTGCATACATTTGCAGCATGAGGAGTGCTTTGTTCAGAGAATATGACGTTGTAGTGGTTGGCGCCGGCCATGCAGGGTGTGAGGCGGCAGCAGCAGCAGCAAATATGGGTTCGCGCGTTTTGTTGATAACGATGAACATGCAAACCATTGCCCAGATGAGCTGCAATCCAGCCATGGGTGGTGTTGCCAAGGGGCAGATCGTACGTGAAGTAGATGCGCTTGGCGGTTATAGCGGAATCGTTACTGATAAAACCGCAGTGCAGTTCCGTATGCTGAATAGAAGTAAAGGTCCTGCCATGTGGAGTCCTCGTGCGCAAAGTGACCGTTGGCGGTTTGCAGAGGAGTGGAGGTTGATGTTGGAACAAACACCCAATGTTGACTTTTGGCAAGACATGGTTTCCGGTTTAATTGTGGAGAATGATGTGGTCAAAGGTGTTGTAACAGGAATGGGTTTAGAGGTTCGGGCTAAGGCTGTTGTTCTGACCAACGGAACCTTCTTGAATGGATTAATCCACATTGGCGATAAACGTTTTGGTGGTGGAAGAACGGGGGAAAAGGCAGCAACAGGAATAACTGAGCAGCTTATTGATTTGGGTTTCGAAAGTGGACGAATGAAAACGGGAACACCTCCGCGTGTAGATGGACGCAGTCTGGATTATTCAAAGATGGAGGAGCAACCGGGCGATGATGCCCCCGAAAAGTTCTCTTACAGCGATGAAACCTCGCCACTGACGAAACAGCTTCCGTGTTATATTACTTACACGAACGACAAGGTTCATGATATTCTGAGAACAGGCTTTGAAAAGTCACCAATGTTCACCGGCAGAATAGTTGGACGCGGGCCTAGATATTGTCCTTCTATTGAGGATAAGATTACGCGTTTTGAGGAACGTACCCGGCATCAGATTTTTGTAGAACCCGAGGGTTGGAATACCGTTGAGATTTATGTAAATGGATTTTCCACCTCCTTGCCTGAGGATGTTCAGTACAATGCGTTGCGTCTGATTCCGGGTTTCGAAAATGTCAAAATGTTCCGTCCGGGTTATGCCATAGAATATGATTATTTCCCACCAATTCAGCTGGATGCCACCTTGCAGACCAAGCTAATTGAAAATTTATATTTTGCCGGACAGATTAATGGAACAACCGGCTATGAAGAAGCTGCTTGTCAGGGATTGATGGCGGGCATAAATGCGCACCTCAAAATTAATGGAAGCAGTCCGCTGGTACTGTCTCGTTCGGAGGCTTATATCGGTGTCTTGATCGATGATCTTGTTACAAAAGGCACAGACGAACCTTACCGCATGTTTACCTCAAGAGCGGAGTACAGAATATTGTTACGTCAAGACAATGCGGACATTCGTTTAACGCCAAAGGGCCATGAAATTGGTCTGGCCGTTCGAGATCGCCTGGAGCGTGTAAACGAAAAGGTTGCAGCTTCCGCCAATATTGCCAAAATGTTCAGAGAGACCAGCGTTGAGCCCGGAGACATTAACCCTTTTCTAGAGTCAATAGGATCCTCACCGATTAACCAAAAGGTGAAGTTCATTAGCGTTTTGTCTCGTCCCGGCGTTGGCGTTGAGCATTTCGTGGAACATGTACCCGGTGTATCCGAGTTCCTAAATAACTACCGAAAAGAAGATATTGAGCAGGCCGAAATCAGCATGAAGTATGAAGGGTATATACAGCGGGAAAGCGAGTTAGCGGACAAAATGATTCGCCTTGACGGATATCCACTGGACAAAGACCTCGACTATTCCCAGCTCACTTCTCTTTCTACGGAGGCTCGAGAAAAACTGAATAGCATTAAGCCATCAACTGTTGGCCAGGCATCTCGAATAAGCGGAATTAGTCCCGCAGATATTTCGGTGCTGATGATCTATTTGGGCAAATAAACTCACATAGAAACAAACAATAACATTAGGGGCGCAAGCCCCTTTTTTTATGCCAATGTGTTCGTGTCGTTTAATTTTAACAGGAATATAAATTTAATATGGCATGTAAAAACATGTAAAACAGACAGATAGTAATTTCTAAAACCAATGTATGTAACACTAGATAGGCAAAATTTGCACATGTTCCACGTGGAACACGCAATGTTGAATATTCTGTTAATAAAATATGCAACAACACAACAGTTAAAACAATGTAAATCAGTATAATTGTAGTATAATTAAATATGAAAAAGATAGACATTTGCCCAATTTGCAGTTCCGCCTCACAGGCGCCGTTTTTGGCCTGCAAAGACTACACGGTTTCTAAAAAAGACTTTACCATCGTTACTTGCGGCGACTGTGGCTTCGCGTTTACTTCGCCTAGACCGGAGGATGCCGACTTGGGTTCGTATTACCAATCAGAAGAGTATATATCGCACTCAAATACATCGAAGGGTTTGGTCAGCAAGCTGTACCAAGTGGTTCGAAAGCGCACCTTAGCGGCTAAGCTTCAAATGATCAACGCTCGCGCGTCAAAAGGTGCCTTGTTGGATATTGGTTGCGGCACGGGCGAATTCTTAAACGCCTGCCAACTCGACGGGTGGAGTGTGCGCGGAATTGAGCCGGGAGAGGCAGCGAGAAAAGCCGCTACTGACAACTACAATTTAACCGTAGGCGAGGAGTCGGCTATTGACAGCTTGGCGGAAGCGTCCTTCGAAGTAATTACCATGTGGCACGTGATGGAGCATGTTCCGAATCTTGCCGGTCGCGTGCAACAGTTGAAGCGCTTATTAAAGCCCGGAGGTTTGCTGGTTATCGCGGTTCCCAATCGCAACTCACACGACGCCGAGTATTATGGTGCGCAGTGGGCGGCGTACGATGTGCCGAGACACTTGTGGCATTTCCGTCCGCAGGACATGAAGCGACTACTCGAACAAGGTGGATTTAAGTTGACAGAAACGTTGCCGATGAAATACGACAGCTACTATGTGTCTATGCTAAGTGAAAAATATAAAACCGGCGCAGTTAATTACTTGGCTGCAGCATATCGCGGATGGGTGTCGAATTCCAAAGCGGGTAAAGACCGTTGGTCAAGTCAAATCTATTTGTTCCGCCACGCATAATGAAAGGTCTGTTCAGCGTCGGCTTGTTGTTGGTTTCCAATGTGTTCATGACATTGGCGTGGTACGGACACTTGAAGTTTAAAGACTGGCGATGGTTTGAACAGGCCGGGCTGTTTGCGGTAATCCTGATTAGTTGGGGCCTGGCATTTTTCGAATATTGTTTTCAAGTGCCGGCTAATCGAATTGGATATTCAGGAAACGGCGGCCCGTTCTCAATGGTTGAATTAAAAGTAATCCAGGAAGTGGTTTCTCTGTTGGTGTTTGCGTTTTTCGCCGTGGTTGTTTTTAAAACGGAAGCGCTAAGATGGAACCACTTACTTGGATTTGTATTCCTGGTGTTGGCCGTATATTTCGTGTTTAAGAAATAAGCGATGGAACTATCCTACATTTTAAATCATTTAGGCGAGGAGCGCTCGGAATATTACGGCGCGGTGAATCCCCCAATATTTCAAACGTCAAACTTCTGTTTTCCTTCTGTTGCGGTTATGCGGGAGCGCTTGCAAACAGAGTTACAGACGCCATTTTATACGCGCGGTTATAATCCTACCGTTGCGATATTGCGTAAGAAAATTGCTGCACTGGAAGGCGCCGAAGATGCGCTGGTGTTTTCAAGCGGAAGCGCTGCCGTAGCTGCCGCAGTCATGTCTGTCGTAAAAGCCGGCGATCATGTGGTTGCCGTGCAAAAGCCGTACAGCTGGACTAATACGTTGCTCGGCTCTTATCTCGCAAAATATGGAGTAACAACTACGATGGTGGACGCGCGGGACGCCGAGCAGATTGCAGGGGCTTTGCAGCCTAACACCAAGCTTATTTACCTGGAGTCGCCGAACTCGTTGACGTTTGAATTACAAGATATAACCGCGATTACTAAATTGGCTAAACCCGCCGGTATTGCAACGATCATAGACAATAGCTATAACTCGCCATTAAATCAAAGTCCTATTTCAATGGGCGTCGATTTGGTGGTGCATTCCGCAACGAAATATTTAAACGGACACAGCGACGTTGTTGCAGGAGTTGTTGCCGGAAGCTCGGAGCGAATTGCGAAAATGATGGCGGAAGAATACATGACGTTGGGGGCCATTATCAACGCGCACGATGCTTATATGATTATTCGTGGGATGAGGACGCTGGAGTTGCGAGTGAATCGCTCGTCGTCTTCCGCGCAAAGAGTTGCAGAATTCCTGGCACAACACCGCAAGGTAGCGAAGGTGTATTATCCAACGCTGACAACCAATCCGCAATACGAGCTGGCAAAGCGTCAAATGAAACAGGGCGGAGGATTGTTGTCTGTGGAGCTTAACGCTAATCGAGTAGAGGACGTAGAAGCATTTTGTGATGCGTTAAAATATTTCGTGTTGGCCACTTCCTGGGGTGGACACGAATCGCTGTGTTTGCCGATGTGCGCATTGAAACAGTCGGCGAGTTTGAGCAATGGTTTGGGGTCGAATTTTGTGCGACTGTATGTGGGACTCGAAGATCCTGAATTGTTGATCAATGATCTGGATGCAGGTTTACACAACATTTTGTGAGCATATCATAGGCGCGGTTACCAAATCTTTGCTACAGTATTCTATTTGATGTAGGCAACAAAAAGAGCGAGGTTTTCGCTATTGCTACTAACACTCGCTCTACTTGGTGACTCCGGCGGGATTCGAACCCACAACCAACAGAACCGGAATCTGTCATTCTATCCAGTTGAACTACGGAGCCAATATTTACTCGAAACAAAAGTGCCTTAAAGAACTACATTCTATGGAGCGTGCGAAGATACATCGCTTATCCTAATTGGTTGTGGAGAACCGACGAATAGTTCAACATTTTGTTACGCGCGGCGCAATATTCGGATCAAAAATGCGTTGGTATACCGCTTGAATTCTGTAATATTGTTAGGTATGAAAAAATGGATTTGCAGTTTAGTCGTCCCCCTTTTGTTGCTTGGATATTCGAGTGCACAGCAATTAGCAATTGGTCAGTGGAATTTGCATTTGCCATATACACAAACTCGACATGTTACCGGCAATGGAACTACGGTTTATGCAGCAACTGATAATGGGCTGTTTAAATTGAACAAGGCGGACAACTCGGTCGATCGGATATCAAAAATCGATGGCTTATCAGATCTCGCTATTGGCGCTATTAATTACAATAGCTACAATAATGTTCTGGTTATCGGCTACGCTACCGGGAACATAGATCTGTTTAAAGGGCAGCGCGTCATCAATATTTCCGATATCGTTCGTGCCAATATTATTGGCAACAAAGAAATCAACCGTATTTATTTTAAGAACCATCTCGCATACCTTGCTACGGGCTTTGGCATTGTGGTTATTGATACCGATCGTGAAGAAATAAAAGACACCTATATTTTTGGTCCTAATGGCAATAACATCCAAGTAACCGACATTGCTATTGATGATAGCACCATATACGCTACTACCAATTTAGGTGTATATCATGCCAGTATTAATGAACCTTTTCTGAGTTATTATGCCAACTGGACGCGATACACCGCAATTCCTGCCGGACCATACAATCGTGTAGCGCTGTTTAATAATAAGGTATTTGTCAATTTTTCGAAGTTGATGGTCAGTGTTAACTACGGCTTTCAAGATACCCTGTACATGTACGATCCTGTAATTAATGATTGGGATACCGTACCGGGCTTTGCGGGCGGAAATTCGTTTTACGACTTTGCCGTTGCGAACAACAAACTGCATATTGCAGGGTACTACGGTGTTTATGTATTGGACGCAGCGTTGAATTTACAAGACGTATATTATACCACCGGTCCTCAAGAAACAATTCTGCCCGCGGCGATTTATGTTGATGCAACTCACGTGTGGCTGGCAGATCGGGTTAGGGGGCTGGTTAAAATGGCCAATCCGTTTTCTGGCCAGGCGTTTGCACCTAATGGACCGTCTGCGGCCAATTCGTATTCGCTTACTTATTCGAATGGCGTTTTAATTAATACTCCGGGCGGCAAAGACGACGCATGGAACAACGTGTACAATAAAGACGGAGTTTCAATTTATTCGCAAGGCGTCTGGACTTTATATACCAGAAGTAACACACCAGCATTGGATTCGGCGTATGATATTCTATCCGCAGCAATTGATCCCACGAATAGCGCACATGTGTATTTAGGCTCGTGGGGAGAAGGTTTGGTAGAGATGCGGAACGGTGTGGTAACCAATGTTTATGATAATAACAATAGCATTCTCCAGCGAAAAGTAGAATACGAATGGGTCGGAATTAGCGGTTTACAGTTCGATGAAAATGGTGTGTTGTGGATGACGAATTCTCACGTGCCAAAGTGCTTGAAGCGTTTGAATCCGGACGGAACCTGGAACGAATACGACTTTAGCGGACTTGTTTCAAATGGTAATTATGTGGGGCCATTAATGATTACATCTTCCGGCCAGAAATGGATTTTATTGCCGCGTCAGGGTGGTTTGTTGGTTTTTAATGATCAAGGTACAGCCACAACAGCTGATGATAAAAAGAAGAAACTTGGCTTTTCTCAAGGCTTAGGTAATTTGCCCGGCACAGAAGTCTATTGCATGACCGAAGACAAAGACGGTGAAATATGGGTAGGAACCGACAAGGGCATCGGTGTGTTTTACTGCCCTGAAAATATTTTCACAACGGCCGGTTGCGACGCGCAGAAGGTGTTGATTAATATCGGCGGATACAATCAATATCTTTTCGAAAATCAAGTGGTAACCGTTATTGCTGTAGATGGCGCAAACCGCAAATGGGTAGGCACGGAAGGTGGCGGGGTTTATTTGATGTCGGCGGATGGCACAGAACAGTTGTTGCATTTTACAAAAGAAAATAGTCCATTGTTATCTGATGTTATAACCGCGATTACAATTAACCCTACAACCGGCGAAGTGTTTATCGGTACTGATAAAGGATTGGTTTCGTACAAAGGAGATGCGATTGATGGCGAAGACGAAATGGGCGATGTGTACGCCTATCCGAATCCGGTTCGTCCTGAACATACCGGGCCTATTGCAATTCGCGGTTTAGTGAAAGACGCCGATGTAAAAATCACCGACATTCGTGGAACAGTGATTTATCAAACAAAAGCACTGGGCGGACAAGCCATCTGGAACGGTAACAACTTTAACGGAGAGCGCGCTGCAACCGGAGTGTACATGGTGTTTGTTACTAATGATGACGGCACACAAACCGCTGTGACAAAAATTCTTTTCGTGAATTAAACTATGCTTTTGCAAACGCGAGGCATAGTTCTCCAAAGCATTCCGTACACCGACAACAAAACGATCGTTCGTATTTACACGGAACACTTGGGGCTGCAATCGTATGTCGTGAATGTTTCACGTAGCAAGACCGCCAAAATTAAGGCAGTGGTTTTTCAACCGTTAAATCAGCTGATGCTGGAGGTAAAACACGATGAAAAAAAACACCTGCACAGTATTCGTGAAGCTGTTGTTAATCCCGTGTACACTACGATTCATCGTGACATTATCAAAACCACGATACTGCTTTTTCTGGCTGAGTTGTTGAACAAAACCTTGCGTCACGAAGAGCCCGATGAACAGTTGTACGTTTTTGTCAGCAGCGCATTGCACATGTTCGATTTGAAAGACGAAGGCTCCGCCAATTTTCATCTCGTCTTCATGCTGCAACTTACGCGCTATCTCGGATGTTACCCGCAAGCACAAGAAGAAAGCCGCCAACAGTGGTTCGATTTAAAAGAAGGAATTTTCACTACAAATCCTCCCAAACACCCGTTACACCTGCGTCCTGAAGAGGCGGAACAATTGGCGCGACTGATGAATTTCGGGTTTGATGCAATGGAAGATCTGCGCATGACAGGAGCCGAACGCAGAAAAGTTTTGCACCACTTGCTTTCATATTACGAGTTGCACATTCCCGGCTTTTCAGGAATGACTTCGCATCATATTCTCGAGACGGTATTATCGTAACCGCGGTTACAATAAGTGCAGAAACTATCTTCCCACTGCGCTTCCCGTACGTTGAAATAAATACGGCATTGGATCAACGAAGTCTGAAATGCCAATTTCAATTCCGGTAACGCGCCCTGCGGTAATGATGAGTTTTCCTTTGGTGATGCCCCACATCGGAGTGTTGTAATTCATGAGCACCTCATTGTTGCCGATGTATTGCATAGTGGCGTTAATCATGTCGTGGTTTTGGAACTTAGCGGTGACGTTGCCCGCTTTGTCAACGGCAATATTCATGTTGCCATAAACAGGATTTGCCCATGGACCTGCAATTTGTTCAGGATTAACGGGCCATGTCGGTTTCTTTGCTGCTGCATCTTTCCACGCGGCAACATCACGATCTTCTTTGTCGCGTGACGCCAATGTGTTTTTCAAAAAGATGCTGCTGTAGTTGCGATAAGGATTGCCCAAATACGCATCCAGAATTTGGTAACGCAGCGCCACATACAAAGAGTTGTAATCCGTATTCGTGAGGATAGCGAAACCTAAATTCAGCTCCGGAATAAAACACGTGTGTGTCAGGAATCCGTCGGCAGCACCGCCGTGATAATAGATTTTCTTTCCGTAAAAATCCGCCATTTGCCAACCCAATCCGTAAGCCTGAAAATGCATGCCCGGAAACAATGCAGAAGGATTCGGCATGATGGTATGTGGCTTTCGCGTTTCTTGCAAAGCGGGGAATGGAATTACTTCCTGCCCGTTAAACTTGCCGCTATCCAACTGGCATTGCAACCACTTTGCCAAATCTTTAACGCAGGAATTGATAGAAGCTGCAGGACCGATGTTATCAATATCGTCATAAGGCACTACAACTTGCTTGCCATCCCAGCGCGAGTGAGGCGCAGCAGCATTTTTATCATCGCGAATACCTTTTACACTAACAGATGTGCGCGTCATTTGCAAGGGCTTGAGGAAACGCTGTTCAACAAATTGTTCCCAGGTAAGACCGCTCACGTGTTTGATGATATCACCGGCAATAACAAATCCCATGTTGTAATAGCCGTATTTAGCGCGGAATCCGAATTGCGGCTGGTGTAACCATTGGCGGTTGATGAGTTCTTCACGAGATAGCTTGGTGTTCCAATGCAGCATATCGCCCTGAAATGTGCTCAATCCAACGCGGTTGCACAGCATATCACGAATGGTTACGCGCGAACTCACATACGGATCGCTCATGCGAAAGCCGGGAATCCAACGGCGCACAGTATCGTCCAATGACAACTTTTTCTCTACTTCGAGTATAGCCAATGCCGTTGCGGTAAACGCTTTCGAGTTGGATGCAATTTGAAACAAGGTTTCTTCATTCACCGGATCTCTGGAGCCCGCTTTGCGTACGCCATAACCTTTTGATACTACAACTTTACCATCTTTTACAATAGTTACCGCCATACCGGGAACATCCCATGCTTTCATTTCGCGGTTAGCATAAATATCTAAACTGTCGGTAATAAAAGCCGGTTGTTGCGCCGAAAGAATCGTTGAAACGGCAGCAGCAATGAGTAATACAATAAATTTCATAAGCGCGCTTATAAATAGTTGTCAATTAATTCGCGAATACAGCCTTCTCCTCCTTTTTTCTGAAGAATGACGTGTACCATTTGTTGTACTTCCGAAACAGCATCAGCAGGGCAGGCAGCAAAGCCCACGGCGCGAATGATGTCTTCGTCGTTTAAATCATCGCCGATGTAACACACCTGTTCCAGAGTAATGCCCCATTCGGCACACCATTTCTCCAGTGTTTGTTTTTTGGGCGTTTGAGAAACTTCGATCTTCGAAATATGTAGTCGTTCTGCACGACGACGAATAAGCTCGGTGTTAAAACCGTGCGTGATGATTCCGGTATGAATGCCGCGTTGTGCAAGGCGTCGAATAGCCAGACCATCCTTGGCGTTAAACTTTTTGAATTCGTCACCGCTTTCGGTGTAGAACATGCCACCATCGGTCATTACGCCGTCGATATCAAATACCACAAGGCGAATGTCTTTGCTGCGTAGCACTTCCAGTTGTTGTAAGTTGCGCTTCAGCAATACATCCAAACTAACCGAAAAATATTCGGAGATTTCCGCTAACGCCTGAGGGCCCGGATGACCCGCATCAACAACACCAAACTGTTCCGACAAAAACTGTTCCGACAAGCCGCGTTGTTGCAGGAGGAAGTGAATGTTGGTGGCGTAGTGGCTCATAATGAAATCAATTAAATAATAGTCCTTCCAATCGCATTCGCCACACTTTTCAGGCTTCCTGTTAATGCACGGAATTCATCGTGGTTGAGTTGTTGGGACGCATCCGACTTGGCAACTTTCGGGTTGGGATGTACTTCAATCAACAATCCGTCAACGCCCATAGCTACGCACGCGCGCGCCAAATCCGGAACGCCATAAGCATAACCAATAGCGTGACTCGGATCCAGAATTACCGGACAGTTGCTGTAGGCTTTCATCCATGCGGCTCCGCACAAGTCTAACGTAAAACGTGTTTTTGTTTCGAAGGTGCGAATGCCACGTTCACACAAAATCACGTTTGGATTTCCTCCTGCTAAAATGAACTCCGCACATTGCACAAACTCCTGCAACGTAGTGCCGAAGCCGCGTTTCAACAATACGGGCTTGTTCGTTTTTCCGCAACGACGTAAAATGCCGTGATCGTACATTGATTTTGCACCGATCTGAATGATATCCGAATGTTCAATTACATCTTCAATGTGCGTCGCATCGCGCACTTCAGTAATTACATTCAGTCCGTATTTCTCGCGCATTTTCGCCAGTAAACGCAAGCCTTCAATGCCCATGCCCTGAAACGTGTAGGGCGATGTGCGTGGTTTGTAGGCTCCGGCGCGTAATGTAGAAATGCCCAACTCTTTCATCAGCTGTGCACTTTGTTCAATTTGTTCTTCCGACTCCACAGAACACGGACCGCCAATTAACAGTGTGTGATTTGTAGCGCCACCAATTGTAACATTGTTGATGGTGATACTGCGCGTCTCCGCTTTCCATTGTCTGCTGGACAATTGCATGTCATCGTTAAGCACGGTTACTTTTTCTGCAACATCGTGATATGCCGCATCCAATTCCTTAGTGGAAGAAGAAGTAATCAGCACAAAGCG
>Ga0068876_10000960_pt1 | contig 22861 bp, 53 predicted proteins | sample NOAtaG_6_FD_66442 | JGI IMG/M metagenome (GOLD analysis project Ga0068876, IMG submission 66442) | Freshwater lake microbial communities from Lake Erie, under a cyanobacterial bloom - NOAA_Erie_Diel5S_2200h metaG | ecosystem: Environmental > Aquatic > Freshwater > Lake | place: USA: Ohio, Lake...
ATATTATATCACCTTCGTATGGTAAAAGAGGGTAATTATTTAAGACATTATTTTCATTAAAATAATTTCCTAGTTCTATACTAGTGTCTTGATCTGTTATTCTTCTAACAGACCCTGCTTCTACTAATGGGTATTCTTTATCTTCTAATTCAGGAGTAATATCAGAAGAAGGTACAGCATTATGTACTTGACTATTCCAAACATTTATTGGGGGTAAATAATAAGCTGCTACAGCTGAGGTATTTTCAGTTACATTAGGATCTGCTAAATATATTATAGGAACTATCTCATTAATTAATGGATATTGTTTTATATTAGGAAAAGCAGGATAAGCTGGGATAAGTGGAATGACATCAGAAAAAACTGGTTGGAGTGTAGGTTCAATAAAAATTGTTCCTATACTATTCCAACCTCCAAATTCATCAAATCTATCGTGAGTATCATCTAATATAATATCTCTAACTCTACTAGAAATAATAGTGCTAGTTGATGTTACTGATTTTACATCTAATTTAGGAGCATTATATTTAATGGTATTACCAAAACCAAATCTAATATCAAGACTCATTACTCACCTCCTTCTTTAAACTTGTCTATTTCGGCTAGCAATTGAGCTTTTTCTTCTTCAGAAATACCAAAACCGCCTTCAGCAGTTCCGTTATTACTCATAATACGCTGAATGATAGTAGCCATTTTAATTAATTGTTCATCATTTTTAACACTTATTTCTAAGTATTCTTTAATTAAAGGAACAATTAAAGTAGCATCTCCTATTTCATTTACTAATGGTTTAAGTTCTGATATAAGAGCAGATATTTGTTTTTCTTTTTTCTTTTGATTATTGTATATCTCCTCTAATATATCAGAAAATTTTTTACCACCAAACACAATATTATCTAAACCATTCATGGTATTTATTTAGTTATAAATATACTTATGGGAAATTTGTATACCCGTTTTCTAAATAAAAATAATAGTGCTCTTTAAATATATCATAAAGTCTATTAGCTATTTTAGTGATTTTAGGTGTTTTAGCATCAATGATTTCTCGGATGTAGATATATAATGCTTTTTTATTAAAAATCTCTATACTTTCTCTTTTACGGAACAACTCTAAAATTGCATCTGCTATTTTAGCATCCCCATCTTTAGGGAACAATGTATGAATATTTTTAGTACAATAATCAACATATTGATCCATAAATACATTTAACTTTTGATTTACAGGAGTATCATCAATATTGTAGCTATGTCTTTCATCTGATTCTAATTCTTCAACTGGGGCTTTATCTACTCGTTTTTTATAGTTTTTAGTATTGGAGATAATAAGATAACGTTTAGCAATTGTTCCAAAATATGAATATGCTTTAGCTCCCTTTTCTGGGTTGAATAAATGAATTTTAGATAATAGAAACGAAATTACCTCATGTTGTAAGTCTTCAATATTGTCTACTTCAGTGTAGTAAAACTTAAAAGTATGGATGATATTTTCTGTTAACTTAAAGAAAGCATAATGGATACGATCACTATAAATTCTACTTCTTACTTCAAAATCTAAAGTATTATTATATTCAATAATAGCATTTTCTGTTTCTTGAGTGAAATACATTCCACTTGTTTTAGGTTTAACCACTACTTCACTCATAGATTTTTAATATTGAATTGGTTTAAAGCACTTTGAATTTGTTTAATAGATTCAAAAAAGAAACCAACCTCATCATCAGATTTAAATGATTCTCTTGCATCTACTTCTTTAAGTTTCTTATCTGACATTTCAATTATATCAGATACTTTGTTTAAGTAAGACATGTATCCCATAAGGATATCTTCTTGTTTTTCATTTTTTCTAAGTAAGTTAAAGGTTGTGTATCCTAAGATCACAACCAATATACTTAATATAACAATTGCTATTATCATATATTATCTAGTAAACTTTTTAATCCTTCACTCTTGATGTTACTTAAAGCTTTAGTTTTAACAGGTGCTTTCTTGTTCTTCTCAATTGTGAAATTTGATGAGTTATTTTGGGTTACTTCGCCTTTAAGTTTAGGCATCCACACTTGTTCGAACTCAATACGTGCTGCCATTAAATCCGCTTGATGCACAATAAACACTAACGCAGTACGTGGTTTTGTTTCTGGTGACCAAGACATTAAGTATGGCTTGTTAGCATCATCATATAAACCATCATGCAATTTAATTGCTAACATTTCGTTTCTGGAGAATGTAACACCGTGAGACATGAGTAAATGTAATCCACGATCTGGTACTGACATATATTCAAGTCGATCATTGAATTTATAATCTTCACCTAATTTCTCTTTACGCCATTGGTCTGTCTGAGGGATGTATGATTCATTTTGTTCATCTCCCATTTTGCCTAAGTCATGGTTTAAAGCAGCAAACACTAATTCTTCAACTGTATATGTTGAAGTATCAACCCCCATATCTACCCAAACTTTATTTAGTTTAAGAGCACACTGTACTACTCGTAATACGTGATCTACATAACCACCTGGGAATGCATTATGATATTCTTTTTTATGAGAAGCAGGCATAAGCATAATACGCTCTGCATACTGTTTATAAAACGCTTTCAATTCAGAACATCTAGGTTCAGAGATATGTTCATCAATGATAGATAGAAATTTGTTCCAATTGTCTTGGATTTGTTCTGCTGTTAATTTCATCGTGCAGCAATATTTAATTCATAACCATCAACAGGCTCGTTTTCAACATAAGCTCTAGCTTGTTCAATTGATTCTCTAATGCGCTCTAGAGCAGCTTTATATTCTTCAATTGGTTGTTGTTGGTTAACAATAAAGTTAAGTTGATTAGTTAGTCCCTCAATTTTATTGAGTTCACGTAAGATACTGTCTCTATGTTTCATATATTTATTTTTTAGTAACGTTATTACATTATCACGTTTCTTATCTCTACGTTTTAATGTTTTCCTTATAACTCGTAATTATATAATAATAAAAGAAAATTACGGGGCCAAATTATTTTTAAGAGAGGTTTACTATGTCTTGAATTTGTTTCAAGAATATACATCTTTCATATTCCTCTACACTTTCAAAGTATACTAAAGCCGCGTCTAATGTTTTTTTGAATGTCTCATCTGAGTATAAGTTAATACAATCAAGATGTGTTTGATTAGTAATATCTAATTTAAATAGATGATTGTACGCTTTATCATAAACCATATATCCACTAACTCTTTCAATTTCATTAACATCTAGATCTGGGTTAGCATCACCTAAAAATTTAATTAATTGTTTAGCGAATGTTTCATAGTTAGTAATTAATCTTTTAAACATTCCTATCCAGATTACAGGACTTTCAGATAAGTCTATCTGTGATATTGTCTCTTCAGGTTCTTCAGGAGACTTAAATAAACTAAATATTTTGTTAATATTCATACATTATACATATGGTTAAAACTGGTTTTAAGTGGATTTAATAACATCACTTATACCTTATACATATTGTAATATAACAAGAAAAAAAGCGGCTAAAAGCCGCTTTAAAAAGTAAGTTTAAGTTATTATTATCCTTTAATTAATTGTTTAGCCCCAGTTGATCCTGTTGCTTTATCAAATCGTGAGTCTGTATAAGAACGCTGCTCAGCAATTTGTCTATAAACATTTTCAAATTCATAAGATACTTGACGATCTGTATCTTCAAATTTTTTATAAACTTGTTGAAGATTATAATCCCTATCTCGAGTACCATTATCTATCCACTCGTGAGTAGCTTTTAACTCAAATGTTAATTTGTTAATCTTAACTATACCCCAAACAATCACAGCCATAAAAGCAACTGCAATAATCGAGAGCATACCTAAAACGAAAGATGTTGTTTCCATAATTTGTTTCTCCTTTATTTCAAATAACTTACTTTTTAGTGCACCTTGCAGGAATCGAACCTGCGACCTACTGATTATGAGTCAGTTGCTCTAACCAATTGAGCTAAAGGTGCTGATTGGAACAAATATAGTAAATAAATTCTAGATCACCAAACTTTATTTGGAGAATAAACTCTAAAGAAATGATATGAAGTACGAGCTAAAGGAAATCTAATTACAAAGAAATTATAACTATCCCAAAATTTAATAGCATACTTACTATCAAGTTTTCCACCAAAATAAACTTCAGCTGTTCCTGTTCTAAGATCACAAACAAACTTTAAAGCATTATTTTGGATGATATAGATGTCTTCTTCCTCTATTAATTTAATCTTATAAAGTTGATCTGTTCTATAGAGTGAATCAACAACCATACGACTATGACCTGGGATGAATAGTCTATATTCTTCTTGATTAAATCTTTTGTTTATGGGGATGTATTGAGAGTATAATGAAACCTTTATTAGTAGTGCTAGAAGCACAGTTAATATTTTCATTATGGTGTGTTTATAATAAATATTATAAACCAAGTACCCCTATCAGGATTCGAACCTGAGACCCACAGATTAGAAATCTGTTGCTCTATCCAGCTGAGCTATAGGAGCATATGTGGTCAAGGCAGGATTTGAACCTGCACGGGCTGCCATTATAGTGGCCGGCTGTTTAAATAACCTTTTTTTAACCCACAGTGCTATAACCATCTGTCGCGTCTACTATCGGCCGGGACGTCCCGGCCCTTCCGCCACTTGACCTAAATTAATCTTTTAGATTATCATACTTACAGCATGTCAAATAATAATCAATAATGTTCTCTTTAGAAACATTAATTCCTTTATGTAATGTTCTAGTAACTACCACCCACAACTCGTCTATGTGGGTGGTAATTGGTTCTAGATTCAGCTCTTTGTTTATTAGCTGATGTAAATCTTGTTTACTATTAAGCTGCATATTCAACTGCAAGTTCATATAATTTAGCATTCAAATCAAGGTCTTGTTTAAAGTTCTTAATTTTTCTTGCTTTACGCAACTTAGTACCTGATGTATATTCAAACATACCGTGTACTAGTTTCTCTTGAACTACATTAAATACACTCCACAAATCATTACCACTATCTTCAGGGCGAGTTGGTGTAACCAAATCATCAAAATCAATTGTAATGTTTTCTAGTTGTTCAACTCCAAATCGAATTGCTGCTGCTTTTTTAGCAAACTCAGCAATTTGTTCTTTACGAAGTTGTTTTTTCTTGAATTGATTCATTGACTCAACTGTCAGTGGAAGTTTTTCAACCATTGTACCAATAACGTTTTTCAATTCTTCAAAATCATATCCGTAGTGACGAATCTTAAGATTCTCAAACTCCTTAGAGCAAATAACCAAACCATTTTCACACACCATACGGAACAAACCAGCTGTGAAAGTAAATGCGTTTTTACCGTCATGGCTATTAGTTAATAGAATCTGTGGGTAAGCATGATCACCATCTTCTCCATTAATGACAATATCATTATTACGGAACACAACTAGATGTTTTTGGTAACCATCACCTTTGCGGGCACGTACTTCTTTTGCATCAACTACTCCCCAACCTAGTTTCTCCATATCCTGAATGATTTGGAAGGTTGAAATATGAGCGTATTTTTCACTAGTGCCTGGAGCACCTTTAGCTGTGAAGATTGATTTTGCTTTGTCTTTGATTTCTGACTCTGTCAAAAATGTGTTGCTTTCAATGTTTAACATAACCTTTATTATTTATTTAATTATTAATTTATATCTGAATATAACATCCTTTTCCTGTGAAGCCAAGCCTCCTGTTAAAGACTTTCAATCAAGTAACAGATTCGTTGAATAGTGTCGTGTTTTTTCATACGAATATCCATTCTGTACGGTTCTAAATCCAATGTTTTGTCCATTTGTTTCACTTGAACTGCCATGAATTTCAACTTTTCAGCAGTAGATCCTTCAATTTCCCCCTCTAAAACCATATCAGGAAACACAATATGTGGTTTCTCTGCTGCTTTTCTACCACGTTTCTTTGGTTCTGTTGTAGTAGTTGTATTCAATTGAATTTCTACTTCTTTCTTTTTACCCGTTCCTGGTGGGCGACCTCGACGTTTTTGTTCCATAACCTTTATTTGTGTTTAATTATATGATAAATAATGATGTCAAAATCCAATAGAACATGATTTGAAGCGCATACCAAATACCTTGAGATTTGAGTGACAAATCTTCACCTTTCTTTTTGGCATCAATGCGTACATGTGATACTGCGCAATATGCCATCCAAATATATGCTGCTGTTGCTATCATGTCCTAATTATTTAATTATGACTAAATATAACATCCTTTTCCTGTGAAGCCAAGCAAGAGGTGAGGGAAGTGTGGAAGATCCACTAGAACGTTGAAAATTAAACAGGTATAACGTCTAAATCCTTAGTTACTATGAATAGTACATTACTAGCCTTTACCAGGATAGCTTCAGGTTTAGCATTAGCTACTACATCATGGTAAATCATTTTATCATCATTGATTACTTCTTCCAATGAATTGCTTTCACCTACCATTGTATCAAACTCTTCACCTGACCCTTCATAAGTGTATATTCCGTATTCTCCTTTACTTAATGACAAACCATCTAAATAATTTTGTAGTTTTATCATTTGGGGACTAGGATTAGTACTAGCTACATAGCTGACTATATCCTGCATTCCCATGATTTTATCATTCTTAGCATCCTCAAGAGTTAAGGGAGCATAGAACCCACCTGTTTCTACTCCAAAGAAACCTCCAAGTTGAGTGGCTGGATAGATTTTGTTTGTCCAAACTGCTCTTGAACCTTCATAAAGGATGTTATCAGAAAAAAGGTTACCATAGTGTACTAAAACCATGTAGTACATTAAAGCACCTAAACCTTGACCTCTATAAAGTTTACTAATGTATGTTAAAACAATCTGTCCTCCTTCTAACCCATAAGGCTTACCTTTTACTTCCTCTACATCAACAGAACCAACAATATATTCTTTCCAGGTTTTAGCAGATGGTTTTACTAGGTATTTTGTAGTACCTTCCACACCAGTAGGTTCTATTAGCTTATACTCTCCTACTTCAGATAACTCTTTATACTCCAACTTAGACTCATCTATATCACTATTAATATTTAGTTTTCCACTTGCAACATAGTTTAAAGGATACTTAGTGTATAAATCAAAGTTATAAAAGAAACTTTCCCATAACTCATTATCATTAACAAATGCTTGGCCTAGGTTGCCTTTACGTATATCTAGTTCTTTAAGTAAGTCAGTCAGTTTTATCATGGTAATAAATATTCTAATAGACAAAAAAGAACCCCGATGAGTAGCGAATTCATCGGGGCCTAAGTAGCCTAAACTACAACGGTCCTAAGTCCGTTATCCTTGGTTCTCTAAAAGTGCTTTAAGAACCCTATTGTTTTCTTGAATTCTCTTAAAGTTTTTCTTTAAGTTAATTTTGTTTTTATGCTTAGGTGTTTCCTTTTTAGCTTTTCCCATGACTTGTATTTTTATATATACATATATAGGAAAAAGGCCCCCACATGCGGACCCTTCACCCATACACCTTAATACGTATATACTTATATACCAAAGTATTTAATAAAAAAATACTTGGGAATTTCACTATGACCCATATCGATATGAATAGCTTCACCACCACCATTAGCTATTGCTTTAGCAGCAGAAGGTAGGTTTTTATTGATATTACCCCAATTAGAGACATCATATAACATATGAACGTTATTGTGGTATTTTAGTTGGTTATAGCTGGGTCTAGTTGATGGATCTATTAGACCGATAAAGGCATAGTCTGGGCTATAGTTTTTGAATACATCCAATCCTCCTGCACTGAAACCAATTAGTGCTGTGGTGTGGGGATCTATGTTATGTTTTATTTTATGTAGAGGAGTACCATATGGTACCATATAGACTTCATATTGGGCTTTGAAATGGGATGGAAGTTGTTTATCCATCCATTGTGGGGTGGCATAATACATTCCACACCATATGATAATTGTTTTAATGAGTGTCATTTATTAGTAAATTATTGGGTTACCTATTTGAAATATAGCTCCTATTTCTCGTACTTTGTCAAATGCAGTTAGTGGGTCAATTTGAAAAAATTCTCTTTCATTACCCAAATTTGAAGTTACTCTTTTATCGGAGAAACATTTGTGAACCAATTGTTCAATCCTTAAAGCATTACCCTTGGAAACTGGGAGAGCAAATTTAGGAGTCCATTCATTGACGGTTCCTGTTTTGTTGATACTTCTAACTCTACCCTCTACTGTATGTTCTGTCATTCCTATTTTGACTAGATCTGGATAACCTGGGTTGATTAGAACATAAATATATTCTATGTTGTCTTTGGTTTTGGACTGGATATCTATGTTTTGTATCCCATAAACAAAATCCCATTCTGTTTCGGAGATAGGTATTTCAATGAGATAAGATGCTCTTACAAAGTGAAGAAACTTACTTGTGTCTACATGTCTAAATTTAGATCTAAGCGCGGAATAGTTGTTTTTCCACATTTGAGATTGAGGGTGATGACCTGTGCTATTAGATGGGTCTAATATGGTTATTTCGCCTATACTTTCTAAGTGTAATGCATCATTAAGTGGAAGTTTATCTCTATACATAACCTTTATTTTATATACAAATATATTTATATACTTGGTCGATGCCAAAAATTTTTATAAAAGAGAGATTTTAGGTTTTGCCATTTGTGATCCAAAGGGGTATTTTGAAAATTGGAGGTGTGTTATGGAGCGTATATATGTATATACAATCGGTGCGTAAAGATCGTATACGATCTGTTTTGTGGTCATTCACGCAGGAAGATCCGGTATCCGGTTATATGGACCATAACGCGCATGGGAGCGTAATATACACATACCGTATATGTACGTACCATGTACTGCGGTTAAGCCGCAAGATTACTTTTTACCAACCTCACAAACTCATTTATCTTGTCAGCATCGGTTTTACTTTCATCACACGCCCATTTTAAAACATCAGCATAGTGTGATGAGCGATGATAGTCAATCATGTCATCATATGACTTGAAATTGGTTTTAGAAAATGTAACATATGAACCATCGTTATCATCTGATATCTGGTAACCTAGTGCTTCAACGAATGCGTAAACTGATTTGTTGATGTGTTTTTTCTGTTCTGTCTTTGTCATGTTATTACTGTTTTTAATTATGACTAAATATAACATCAAGGTTGGGCGAGGCCAAATAGGTGGTTATTTGCTTTTACGTTGTCCTAATTTTCTAACACCATACTCAACTGTTACCTTAGTATAGTTAACTTCATTTTCAAAATTATTTTTATCATAACGAATAACTCCTTCTTGAGTGAATCGTTCAACCCTATGTCCTTTTTGAAGTAATTCAAACACATCTTCACTTACAGTGATCCGATCATCTTTCTTATAGGCGAGTACTTTAATACCTCTACTAGTTTCAAAAATTGGATTTTTAACAATTAAGATAAATTCTTTGTGTGTCATGTGTTAACGTTTTTTAATTATTGACTAAATATAACATCCCTCCCCCATGAAGCCAAACCTTAGGCTATGTTATCGTTCTCTAAGGTTTCGATGGTTACATTAAGTACACCTCTCAGATAACCAATAATCCAATCTTTACTATCACCATTCTTGCACATTGCTTCTACTTCGGTGATTTGGTTCTTCAACATTCCAGCTAAAATTGTCTTGTTACTTTTGTTCATATGTTAACGTTTTTTAATTATGACTAAATATAACATCTCTCTCCTGCGAGGCCAAACAGAAGGGCACCTAGGTGCCCAAAACTGCTCATAATTAAAAATAACACACACACTATTTTTTACTCATATATGTAATCACATTTGTTGCCTCAATCCAAATAGATTCAGTAGTCAGGAAAACTACTTCATCAATAGCACTTTCTATTTCACTATGTAGAGTCCTCTCATCAAAATGAACTGATATTGTGTTTCTATCTAATTCTAACTCAACCATGTCCTCAAAATCAATCCCAGCATTAGTAATTGATTCAATTGCTGCTGTTTTAAAGCGTTCTTGGATTGTACAAGTGTACTCAATTAAAGCGTCCTTAGTAAATGATGCTACTATAGGTGAGTCTAGCTCTTGTTTATTGGTGACTAATTGTTTGACCATTTGATCTCGCATCCCTACTTGGTTGATGATCCATTCCATCATCTCACCATCCATTTCTACTTCTTTTAATACTGCTACAACTACGTTTGCAATGTTTTGATTTGTCATGTTTTTATATGTTTTAAATTTATATCTGAATATAACATCCCTTCCCCGTGAAGCCAAACCTTAGTTTAGAATGAATTTATTTTTCTTAATAAACGCTCTAGCTGCCTTCATGGCTTGTTGACATGTGGCTCTATGACCTACCAACACCATCATGTCAGCTACAATTTCATCTGCTTCATCAGGTGGTAGTGGTTGGTCCAACTCCATACTGCACAGCTGAATCGCTTCATCTGCTTCCTGAATGCCTTCTTTTGCAAGTTCAATTACCTGCTTTGCTTCGATCATCATTATGATATTCATGTTCATGTTTTTTAATTATGACTAAATATAACATCAAGACCCTGTGAGGCCAAACAAGTGGTTACATCCACATATCATAAGCATACATTTCGCGGGTGTTATAATCTGAAGATATACATAAACCATCACCACAAATTTCTTGTAGTTCTTTAATCCCTACACTTGTGAAAACATAAGCAGCCCACTCATCATTTCTCTTGGCTACTACCCTACCAGTCAATCCAAGTGGATGTTCCATATACACTGGTTTAAAGTTTTTTGATTTACGAATTGCTGAAACGTACTTGTGAAAAGAATTCATTGCCATGTTGTTACTGTTTTTTATTATGAACTAAATATAACATCCCTACCCCATGAAGCCAAACAAGAGGTCAGAAGAGGGGCCGAAGCCCCATCCCCCTCTATAATTAAAACACACACATGACTATTCTTCATCATCTGCATCAGGCAAACTATACTCAATCTGATTCAAACCAATTCTATACTTGATATATGATTCAGTATCACAATCCCTGTTCTTACTAAAATACACTTTACGACTATCACTTCCTTTGATTCGATCAATATGACACATTGCTTCAGTCATATGTTTTAAACGGTTACTACCTGCAAAATCTCCAGCTTTAGTAACTTGTTGAATATTGATAAATGAAGTGTATCTTTTACCTTTATTCTCACCTTTTTTAACTCGGCTTTGAAGATTCAAAAACCACAATTCAGCAGCACTTTCAGTTGTACGATAAGTGTCTTTATACATTTCAATCACTTCAGCAATACTATCAATTGCAATCACATCATAACCTTCATTGAAAACATACTCTAAAGTCTCACGAACTGATTCTGTATAGTTCTTCAAAAACAAAGTTGGTACTGTTTTGAAATGAGGCATTCGGCGGCAGTATTTGAAGTGACCAATTTCATCCATTTCACCTGATACAAACAATACTTTCTTACCTCGTGATGCTAATTTACTTAACATATCTAATACTACTGTACTCTTACCTGAACCTGGTCCTCCGCAAATAATCATATTCACAGCAGGCATTAAACCTTTCTGACTTGATAGAATTGAATCCATCAATGTTCCTGTACTCATAGGTCGGAAAACATTCTCGTTAAAGTTCAATTCTGAACCTTTAAAGATTTGAACTGATTTTGGGTCAAATTCTACTACTTCTACTTGGTTCTTTTTTGGGCGACCTTTACCTCTTTTAATTACTAAATTGTTCATGTGTGTTAATTATTTTTAATTATATCTAAATATAACATCAAAATCCTGTGAAGCCAAACAAAAGGTGCCTTATTTCAATTTAATTATTATTGCTTTGGAGTAACTCCAACCTGTGTACCCTAATTCATGTTTAGCTCCTAGTTTTTTACAAAATGAAACTAATTTATCTGAGGTTATACTAACATTTTTATAAAATGTATTTACAATTTCAAATTGATTCTTTTGATAATTCATACGCATTAAAGGATAAGCTTTGAACTTTTCAAAAATCAATTCTTTAAATTCTTTAATAGAGATGTTAGTGCCTGGGACTAATTTGTTGTTGTGTTTTTGCTTCATGTGTTTTTAATTATGACTAAATATAACATCACTCTCCTGTGAAGCCAAACCTTAGTTTATAGACTTAAAATGATTAACAAACTGACTTGGTGTAAAGTTCAATTCAAAACCACTACACCACCCTCTGATACCCTCTACACAGATATCTCCTTCTTCATGATCAACTAGTTCTACAATATCTCCTTGCATTACAACAACATTTATGTTTTCACTGTCTGCAAGTCCCTTAATACATTCAAATTTAAATTTTGCCATTTTGTATGTGTTTTTTAATTATGACTAAATATAACATCACTTTCCCTGAAGGCCAAACAAGTGGTTAATCTTGTTCTGGTTCAATCAATTCTAGTTCTTCTACATACTCCATAAAGTCTTTTACATATTGTTCAAACTTATCAGGTTGTAGAAAAAGTATCTCTTTCAAGGTTCTTGTAATGATTTCTGAATCAATCTCAATTGCACCTTCTACATAGGCATTAATCAACTTTTCTTTTCTTTCAATTGTCATGTGTTACTTATTTTTAATTATGACTAAATATAACATCCTTTTCTTACAAAGCCAAACAAGAGGTTACTTTATAATAACCACTGTTTTTATACTATCATCTTCATCATCATAATCAGTAACCTTATCCATCCTATGATATGAAGAATATCTAACTTGACCTTCATCAACATCCCTTATATTGCTTGCTACTTCACTACTCCAATAATCACCGTAGTTATAAGCAAATTTTACTTCCATGTTTGGGTCAAAACCCTCTAATGATTCAATCAATTCTTTTACTGTCATATGTTTCTAATTTATACCTGAATATAACATCTATTTCCTGTGAAGCCAAACATGAGGTGAATTACTTTTTATCCACCTCAAACACAACATCTCTATCATGGGTAGTAGTGTGACTTCCTACCTCAAATGCTTCACCTCTCAAATAATTGGCTAATGCATCTCCCTCATTAAAGGCTTCCACTTCAAACACTCTAACTACTGTTGCTGGTACAATTGCTTTTACTAGATATTTCATATGTTTTAATTTATATCTGAATATAACATCTCTCTCTCATGAAGCCAAACAAGTGAGTACAAAAGAGAAGCGGCGCCCGCTGGCACCGCTACCCCAAAACACATGGCAACTCGACCTTCAGAATTAGGCCATTTGACGCTCAGAATTCTTCTGACGACGTCGGGTGATGTTGTACATTGCAGAAGCAACATCTTCATTAATCGAACGATTTCCGTTCGTAATGTTTGTGATATGAGAGGTTGAATAACCTGTCATGTCTGCGATACGCTGGGTATCACCTGAACGCTTTCGGGCGTTGTAAAACGCCAATTTGGCGGTTGAATTTAAACGACGCATAACTATATAATTTAAAAAATTAGTACCCGGGGCCGGACTCGAACCGGCACAACCATTTCTGGTCGAGGGATTTTAAGTCCCTTGCGTCTACCTATTTCGCCACCCGGGCGTATTGTGGGCCTCGCACCCACTCGGGAGCATTTGTAACCTCCAATTAGGCCTCAGTTGGTGCGGTCTCCACCTTCTTGGTTGACGGGCGTCCCAGTTTCACCACTCCTCCATTAACGGCAGCGCGCGCTGCTTTCTCTGCGAGTCGTTGTTGGCGTTTGCTTGTTGCTACCACTGGGCGGCCTTTTGATTTTTCTGTTGCTGGTGCAGTTACTGCTGCTGTTGTTTCTTCTTTTTGCATAACCTTTATTATTTATTTTTACTTATACTATTAATATAACATCCTTTTTTTATGAAGCCAAACTTATTTTTACCTGTTTTGCCTACCTGATCTTCCTACCTGTTTCCCCTACCAATTCCAAATCCAAATCAAAATGGTTACCCAAAATGCTACTACCAGGAACCAATATATCATTCGAACCTCTTCATATTCAGATGTTTTCATTTGCTGGAAGAACTCAGCTAACCATGCAATTGCACATCCTATAAAAATAAGTGCTATAAATATTATCCAAAACATGTGTTATTATTTTTTAATTATATCTAAATATAACATCAGATTCTGTGGAAGCCAAACAAGTCTTGTTCTCTCTACCTGTTCTTCCTGCCATTTTTTGTATATACTTATATCTCTTATCGATAGAGAGGCTTGGCTTGTGCGGTGAAGGGGGGTTACCTACCCCATTTCTCTACATACCCCATCCCCCTACCGTTTGTCACATATACTTATATCCTTATATCACTATATCTTTATATCCGTATTCTATACCCTATTTGCCTACACGTTGGTCACACTTGGTGGTATCACATTTTGTTGAATCACATTGGATTGTATCACATTGTGTTTGATTGCATTCACTACCTGTTCTTCCTACGGTTACTTTACCTAACACTATAACCATACCCATTGTTATTACTAATGTGAGTATGCCTAATAAAAACAATTTTACTGTTTGATTTTTTAACATAACTTTATATTTGATTTGTTTATTATATACTTGTTTTCCCTACCGGATCTTCCTACCTGTTCTCCCTTATCTATATACACTTGTTCTTCCTACTTGATCTTCCTACTATTGAGGAATTTCATTACACCCATTATCCCTAATAATGTTAGTAGAATAAAAGCTATCACATAAGTGAAGTCTGGATATTCATTTATTGTTGTTACTAGTCCCACCGTCGCTATTAGCACTGCTATGAAGAATACTGAATATGTTATTGTTTGTTTCATTTGTATTTCAGTTTTGGTTTCTGCTTGTTTCCCCTACTTGATCTTTCTACACATCACCTTTATTTAATATGATGATAAGGATGGCTATAACCATTAATAACGCAACAAACCCAATTGCTAACACTATTGGCACCCATAACGGACTAGTCACCCACCACCAACTCCAATCTATATTGTTTGTTAGTTTAAGTATTAGAAACACTATAAATAATAATGTTGGTAAGCCCATTTCAAATAAATTGGTTGGATTTTTATTGCTCATATTTTTTATTTTTCTCTACAAATGTACATCCAAGCATAGTCATTATAACGGATTGTTAGAGCAATATTTGCTTCATCAAGTGTGGTTAGAAACACCCAACAATAACTTCCTTTTTTATCCATTGCCTTCCACATCACAGTATCATCTTTACGTCCCATTTCTGTTACAATTTGATACACTTGATGACCTTCACTGTAAATAATAATTTCATGATCATTGAATTGAACTATTATGTCTACAGATGTTGGTTTTCTCACCCATTCTATTTCATCATTGTATGTTATTTCACCTAAGTAAAATTGATATGCTCTACCAATTAATGGTTCTTGAGCAAATGATACTAATGACGTTAGTGTTATTAGTAGTGTTAAGATTAGTTTTTTCATTTATTATCTTCTTTTGTTATTCTTTCCATATGTCCGGTTTGGTGGTTTACAAGGAACTCAATCGAGTCAACAACAACTATCGATAATGATGTGTTACTGAGCTGGTTGTAATCTTTGAATTGAATCCTGTTGACTTGCTCTTGTGTTTGATACTCACCACACCCACACAATATAACAAGTAAAATAAATGCTATCAGTTTATTCATTTTTTAGAAATTGAATCAAATATTTTTTCAAGTACCTTCCAAATCAACATTAACACTACAAATAATAGTGCCATTGGCCAAACCAATGAAGTGATAACTGCTTGGGGCATATTAATTTCTTCTCCTGCTTTACATTGTTGATTGTAAAGTGCACACGCTACAAATGTAGCTAAAAAACCTAAAATATAACTTATAATCATACTCATAATATATTAATTGTTTTTATTTATCCAAATTTTTTCTTAAATAGTCTGGTATCATAGGGCAGGTTTTTAATTCCCATCCTTCACTACCATCATATTCCCATCGTTCCAACCATGCTCCATATGTTAACCATACTCTACCATACATGTGTTGTGAGCCATAACCATTGTTATAGTTAAAATCAAGAAGGATATAAAACCTATCTAATTCTTCTTTAGTATGATTGAGTGGGAGGTGAATTAACATATTCTCACCATCATATGGATCACCCTCATAAGTAATTTCAGCACATACTAAATAGAATCCTCGTTTTTTTGAGGTTTCTAAGATTGTTATTAATTCTTCTCTAGCATTCATTTGTCATCTCCTTTATATGTCCTGTTATAGTGACCTTCAGCGTCTATCTCTCCAGCTACATCCAACATATCTGTTAAGCCATACTCACCATTCCATCCCTCACCACTTGCTTTAAATCCTTCGCAGTAGTCAGATATAGATTGCTGCTTCTCCATTGCTTTGCAATCTCTGTAAGCTGAATTTAAGAATGTTTTATCTGGTTCTGACAACTTCAGTCCCATTGCTATAAGATGTCTAATGTGTCTGTGATAAACATCAACCGCTGTTTGTTTACTCATTGTTATCTTCTTTTAATTCTGATAATTCTTTTTCTAATCGTTTTAAAAATGTTTCCTCACCATCATCACCTGATAATAACCAATCAATACGTTGGGCGTATATAGCTGCTTTTCGAAGTGCATCTACACCTTCTTTAAACTTTTCAATTACCTCATCTGGGTATTTGTAGTGGTAGAGGTCTTCAGGGTATTGTTCATACCAATCAGGTTTACGCCAATGTTCATCTTTAAGTTCCTCATCAGTTTTCTTACGACCATTGTTTTCAATGATTCTTTCAACACCATCAGCTATTTCAGTGATGTGCCATTGTTTGTAATCAAAATGTCCTCCACTCATATTAGTCCTCTATATTAAAGAGTTTATAGATTTGTTTAGACCAAAACCCAGCTGTTGGGAATATTATTATAACCGTAAATAAAAATGCTCCCCATATCTGCCAAGCTTCTGTTGTTTGTTCATTGATGGATAATTCTAGACCGTATCCTCCAACACACATGACGCATATTGTTAAGAATGTGATGGCTAAAAATTGCATTGTTGCCTTAATGGCTGATGTGTTTTCTTTCATATCTTTTATTTTTTAAGTTTGAAATCATGTCCAATTAAAGCAATTGCTTCTTTCATTGTATATTCGGGAATGGCCTTGGGTCGGTTGTCTACAATGATACCATTACCATCTTCCACATAGATGCACTCTCCGTACGCATCAAATTCCCTTTTACACCAATACCCATTACTGTTTTCCAAGTAGATACGATTTTCATACGCATCGTGTTCATATTTTTCCCATTCACCATCACTGTTTTCCCAGTAGATGCAGTTTCCCCTTCTGTCTTTGATTTCCAAACTTCCGTTAGTACTAAAGCTCCATTTGATTTGTTTTGCGATTGTCATAACCTTAATTTTAATTAAAATTCATATGTTGTAAAAGGGTGATATTCAACACAAAACACTTTTACTTTATCTTTCACTACTATAACTTCATCTCGAGTTACATTTTTCCAAGCATATGTAAAATGCCCTACATAATCATCAGGATATTTACTATCCAATGGATAAAATCCCCAACATTCAGCTTCACCTTTATGTACACCATAATAATCATCTAAACCTACTCTAAGGTCTTCAAATGTAGATGCTGTCATAATAGGCTTGTATCCATTTAAATCCATAGCCACATATGTTACTTTAACTCTACTCATAGGTCTCCTCTATTTATTTCGTAATTATAACCTCTAGTTTTTAGAGATGAATTGATTCTATCTACAAAATGCCATTCTGGTTCTGTATCATGTACCTCTGGATGTACTGATGCTACTTGAGCAATTTGTTCTGCTATAAGTTTTTTCAACTCATTTTCAGAAACAAATTTGTCTCCCCAAATTGTGTTGTAGATATTTTGGTAAGCTTGAGTACATGCCTCATTACCTTCTTCTGTGAACATTTCAAAATAGACTGCCATAACCTTTATTTGTTTTAATTATTTAACTAAATATAACATCACTCTCTTGGAGAGCCAAACTTATTTTTGTAGTCAGGACAGGATTCGAACCTGCATGATAGTAGGGTATGTACACTTCCCATTTGAAGGACTATCTTAAACGTCTACCAATTCCGCCACCTGACTAACCGAAACTACCACCCAAGTGAGCTGTTCGTCATGGGAAGCCTAGTGGTACTTATCCTAACAATGCTAATGTTACTACTACAATAGCGAATAATACAAATGCTTTAATTGGATCTTCAAGTTGCTTTACCATGTTTTTATGTTTTAATTATTTAATTTATATCTAAATATAACATCAAACTCTGGTGAAGCCAAACTTATTTTACCAATTCTTTATATATCTTCTATTCTCAACACGGTTTGGTTGTTGGCGATACCATCCACATCCACCATTATCACGTTTAGAAAAATTGTTACGATAATGAGATGAAGTATGTTCTTGGGTATAAGAATGTTGGTGTTGAACATAACATGAGTTAAGCAAAATAGTAAGTGTTACTACAACAAGTAATTTCAATTTATTCATAATTTATTAATTTTTATTTGTTTATTTTCATATACTAAGTACTCTGGGGTGTTATCTAAACAATCAATGAAGTAATAACGACCACCTGTTGCTTTACCTTTAGCATCAATTTCTTTTACAGCAGTGTGACCAACTACTTGTATCATTGTTTTTTTAACTTCTTGACATGCCTTCATTAGACTTTTAGGTCGAATCCAAATTGGTGTTTGGAATTCATCATCACCATAAGGATCACTATGACTATACCCATTGTCTGCAAATTTGAATTTGTGGGGGCGATAGTGCCATAAGTCATTTATAAATTCAACTACATCTTGATCACCCCACCCATTACTTAATAGAAAATCAGGAGTAATACCAGCGTGACTAAAAACTAAATCATCACACCTATAAGCCATTCTTAAATGGTGTTTATTTGCTTCTAGTACTTGACCAATTTCTATATATAGGTTCTTTTGAAAACCACTATACCTATCATTATACGCCTCAGGCATATAATGGAAATCATGATTACCAATCAATAATACTACTTTACACTGTGGATTATCATGTTTCCACTGTATAATGTTTTTAAAATTATCAATTTGAACTTTACCTGGGATGTCAAAACTATCAAAATAGTCTCCTACAAATACAACTGTATCAGGTTGTTCTGCTTCAACTATCTGTCTCCAGATGTCTCGTCCATGTATGTCACCAATTGCAACTAGTTTCATACTCTAAATATAATAAAAAAGGCTTGATTTTCCAAGCCTAATTTAAAGTATTGTTTTATGTTTGTGTTTTTATAATTGGGTTTGTAAGTAAAGTTTAGCCGCACTGATAATACTCCAATCTTTCTTATTGAGAGCTTTTTGCAACATTCTTGATAAATACTCTTTTTTTGTGACTACTTCACCTGATAACTCACCTGTAGTATCATCTAACCATACAACCTCATTATCTTTAGGGGTTAAATTTTTAATATCTGGGCCATACGCTTTAAGAGTATTTTTAATTTCTTCTTTTATGATTTGTTGCAATTCTGATTTTTTCATTTTATAGTACTAGTATTAAAATTATAGCTGTTATAACTCCACCTTCAATTAAAGCTACTCTTCTCCAATTTCGTTTTCTATTATCTTCTCTATCAAGTTTAATGTTTAATTGATCAATTTGGATGTCTTTTTCTCTTAATTCAAGAGTACAATCACGTCTTAAATCTTTATGTTTCTCATCTAAACGAACATAACTATCTGATAGTTGAGAATAGTTAAGACTAATTTTCTTAAGATACATTTGACAGTCATACGCCTGGAGAAACATACTGTCTAAGTTTTCTTTATAGATGTTCTTCCAATAGAAAGTCTCAATTATCTTCTCTTCTTGACTCCTGTTCAAGAAGATCCCAGTATCGAGTTGGTAAACTATCCTTGGCGCTGAAAATTTCTGCCCAAATGCTGTCACGCTTAGGATCACTAAGAGTAGGAATACGCTTAATTTTTTCATTTGATTTTTTATTTTTGGTTTTTGTTTCTACTATACGATCCATATAAATGGTATCATATTCAATAAGGATTCTTTCAGTTTCTTTATCTAAATTGTCTTTTTGTTTATTTAACAATTCAATTTCTTCATCAGTGAAATCAGAAGCAGGTTTATTACAGTTTTTGAGTTTAACAATAGCAAATATAGCTACAGTTGCTATTAAAACCCATTTTACAATGTTATCAATTCTTACTTGTCCCATCTTGTTATATGTATATTTGCGTTTAACGGTCTTATTTTTTCATAAAATCCATTTCCCTCTCTACTACCATCACCATTAGTATTACCTTCACCTGTTAAAACAGCTGAGTTACCTATTGCTTTTTTAACTAAAAAGGCATGTCCTATTGCTTTATATCGTTTTGTATTCCTAAATTTATTATATGATAGTGTCCCAGCGTCACCTGGTCTGATTGGTTCTCTCAGTTTACCATCAGTATAAATAACATGCCTCTTATTATACGCTGTTGGGCTCCAACCTGTTACTGTTGATTGTATCCCAGCTAACTTATAAATTAATTTAAGAGCAAAAGCGCACCATTGAGCACCTCTCCACCATCCAATATTAAGCATCATTTGCTCATACTGTTTGTTATCAAATCCTTGGTTGGTGCCAACTTCTTTTATACCTTCAAAACTGTCTGCTAGTTGAACAGCAATCTCAGCTCTTTTCTGGTATTCAGTTAGACAATCGGAATTATCACTCGGAACACCTGTATAAGCATATAAAGGTATAAGAAAAAGCAAATAGGATAGTATGATAGTTTTAGCCATGAGGGTAGGGTTTTAAAATCTTCTTTAACAGTTGATGATGTGGAGTAGAAGTATTTATAAATACCTTTAAAGGTAAAATACATACCACCTAAAATAATTCCATTGAATAGAATCATAATTAGACTTGCTAATATTGCTCTATGGAACCAATCAGTTGAGTACATTGGATCACCAAATACTTCTTCTTGTACCATTCCGTAGACAAAAAAGCCTACAAACGCGAGTGGTACACTCCAAATAAAATCCCATAACTTAAGCCATCTTAATAGTTGTTTCATAGTAACGTTTTATTATAAATTTTTTATATTTTACACCAACCTAAACATACTTTATTAAAAGTAAGTTTTTGAATAAGTTTGCATATATGTTGTTTCATAGTAACATTTTATTATAAATATTATAAAGGGCGTTATTTTAACGCCCTGTAAACTTTAATTTTAACTCGTCTTTTAAAACAACTAAACGTTTTAGACCAAGTGCTAATGTTAGCCTCATAGATATCCGTTTTTAGATACTGGTATGCTTTTTTAAGTGAGCGCTTCAATTTAGGATATAAATTAACTAACTCAAAAAATTTATTCAGATTCATATATGATTCTGAGATCCATTTCCCTCCTTGCCAGATAGCTAGAACTGTTGTAGCATTGTTTACTTCATCTACTAAACAAACTTTAATGTTTTTATCCCAAGCATCAGGGACAATTTGAGCTGCGTAGTTGTCTTTAAGTGCAATTGTTGTTACCATAACTTTTTATTTTAATTTAAATTTAATATTAGGTTTTGAAATTTACAAATTAATCTTTAAGAAAGGCTACTAAATCCACTTTAGACAAATATTCTAAAGTGTCAGGTACTACATCTGTAGAATCAGGTTTAATCCAATGGTCAGTGTAGTTTTTCTTAACAGCGTTACGAGCGTAATTGTTAATAATAGGCCTACCTGTATTGTACGCGCCGGTTGCTTTACCCCAGTCATTATAACGGTTATACCAGTCACGAAGCATTTTCATTGATATTTCAACATTCAATTCAATACTGTCCTTTAAAACTGGTTTTTTTACTTTAAAACCAGCATAATGTGAAGCATATTGAGGCATAATCTGCATTGGTCCTAACGCTCCAGCACTTGAGGTTTGTTTATGATTATACCCATCATGAAATGGTCCTTTATATCCTGTCTCTATTCTAGCAACGTTGAATGCTATGTGTAGAGGAATCTCATACTGTTGGGCATAAGTCATAATGGACGCGTACAGTCGTTGAGCAGGGTTTAGTTTTACAGGTTGTGGTGTATTGCTAAAGGAAGCGACACAAACCACAGTTGCAAGAGTTGCAACAGTTAATAATACTTTTTTCATAGTTATTAAGTTTTGATTAAATATAATAAAAAAAGGCCCGAAGGCCTAATTTTATATTAAAGAAGTTTTAAGCTTTAGGCTTTTTTATAATAATACCTAACCATATCAAGTCTCTCACCAGGCTCACCTTCTATTCTTTCTACTTTACTTAAAGTATATCCATGATCTGAGAATAGTTTTTTTACTTTTTCTTCTTCTGTAGATGATCCTCTATCTTCTGTTTCAATGTATTCATCTCTAAGAAATGCTCCTCTTACTTTTTCTTTAAATAGTTTAAGCAATTCATTAGGTGATATTTTTGGCATTTCATTCTCAGTTAAATGTTCACGTCTCCACTTGTATACATTAAAATCTTTATTCATTGGTTTATCTTTTATATATTATAAATATATGAAAAAATAGTCTTGAATCAAAATTATTCTTTAATTATTTGCTGTTTTTTAACACCATCCTTTGTAGTCACTACAATCATGTACACTCCACTAGGAAGTTCACTCATGTTCAATTGATAAGCATCTATATTAGTAGTTGTACTTAATACTTTAGTGCCTAGAGAATTGTACACATCTATATTTCTAAATGCTCCTTTAAAATCATCATTTACAGTAACTAACCCTAAAGTTGGGTTTGGGTACACTGAAATGTCAGATGGGGTTGTTTCTTGGGGTGTGATTGTAGGTTG
>Ga0068876_10000963_pt1 | contig 22835 bp, 18 predicted proteins | sample NOAtaG_6_FD_66442 | JGI IMG/M metagenome (GOLD analysis project Ga0068876, IMG submission 66442) | Freshwater lake microbial communities from Lake Erie, under a cyanobacterial bloom - NOAA_Erie_Diel5S_2200h metaG | ecosystem: Environmental > Aquatic > Freshwater > Lake | place: USA: Ohio, Lake...
GATCGTGAGCGCACACCTGAAACATGCCGGCCTGGCGAACCAGTGGGTCGACGCCCGCACCGTGGTGCGCACAGATGATGGGTTCAGGGCGGCGAAGGTGCAGTGGGAGGCCTGCGAGAACCTGGCCACACGTTACCTGACACCTCACTTCATGACCAGGCCAGGTCGTGTGGTGACGCAAGGTTTCATCGGACGGACCGCCGATGGGCAAACGACCACGCTCGGTCGCGAAGGATCCGATTTCAGCGCGGCCATATTCGCTTATCTGTTGGATGCCGAAAGCGTCACCATCTGGAAGGACGTGCCCGGCATGTTCAACGCCGATCCCAAGCGCTTCCCGGACACCAAGCTGCTCAGCCACATCAGCTACCGCGAGGCCATCGAGCTCAGCTACTTCGGAGCCAGCGTGATCCACCCGCGCACGCTTCAGCCCTTGCAGAAGAAGCATATCCCGCTCTACGTGCGCTCGTTCATGGACATTGCTGCGCCGGGCAGCACCATCGACGACCGCAGCGAGAACGACTCGCTCATCCCATCGTACATCGTTAAGCCAAGGCAGCTGCTCATCAGCATCACACCACGTGACCTGAGCTTCATTGTGGAGGAGAACCTCAGCGGCATCTTTTGGATGTTCGCCCAACGCAATGTCCGTATCGACCTGATGCAGAACAGTGCACTGGCCTTCTCCGTTGTGGTGGACGATACACCGCGTTCCCGCGAACTGATCGAAGAGCTGCGGAACGTCTACGAGGTCCGCTACAACGAGGATTGCGAGCTGGTCACCGTGCGCCATTACGATGAGCCCACGCTGGCCAGGCTCACAGGAGGGCGGGATATCCTGCTCGAGCAACGTTCACGCACCACAGCACGCTTCGTGCTGAAATAGCAAGTTTAACCTTACCTGTCCGATCCCCATGCACCAGCGGTTGCGCTTTCTCGTGTTGTTCCTTCTGGCATGGGCACTGGCTGCTGTTGCGCAGGCTCAGCAAAGCGGACAGGACATTGAGGTCGAGAAGGAAGCGATCGCGGAGCATTGGTCCATTATCCACCGGGCGGACTCTGTGGGCGATGCGCTGGTGGCGGCGCGTACACGCATCATGTTGGCCCCGTTGGTGAAGCCTGCACAGGCGCGGAGGTTGTACGCTGAGGCTGCGCTGATCGCTGATACGGCTCGTCTGGCGGGCGATGAGGGACTCCGGGCGCATCAAGGGTTGATGGAGCTTCACCAAGCTTCCGGGAACTGGCGCGGTGCGTTCGAGGAGGCGCGAACGGTGATCGCGCTCAGCGAGGAATGGAACGATCGGCAAGCGCAGATCGCGATGGAGCTGCACCGCATCGATCTGGAAAAGGTCAACGGCGTGAGGGACAGTTTGCAGAGGGTATTGGCCGAGCGAACGACGCTCGCGCATCAACGGTTCACCGAGCGGCAGGCTGTTGCTTCGCGATGGCTAAGGACCTGCGTGATCCTGGCGTTGGTCGCTGTCTTGGCGCTTTTCGTGGTCGTGTTCGCGGCCCGTCGTGAGCGGCTGCGCATGCGGGCCGAGCTTCGGACCATCCGCACCGAGCTGGAGCAGGTACGTGCCGGACTGGCCTCTGGACCGGTCGAGCGGATCGAGCCGTTGGTGCCACAGCCGGAGGAGCCACCACCGATGAAGCCTGATCCGACCGAACACCCGGTCGTTGTGGTCCCGGAAGCCCCGGATGATCTGGTGGTGGGCATGTTCCGCGCGCAGGCTCCCGGTCGCTTGGAAGCCTTGCGTCTCGCACGGGCCGTGGGTGATCATGCGAAAGTGTTGCGTGTGGTGCACACACTGAAACCACAGCTCGTGCATATCGATGCGGAGCGCTTTTCCACGCTGTGCGCTGCATTGACCGCCCAAGGCGCTTCCGACAATGCCGGGAAGTGGATCGCCGACCTTGATCGGTTCGAAGCGGAGGTGGGCGCGTTGATCCGTTGAAGGGGTCAGTCCTGACCTTCCAGCTCCGCGATCACGCGGTCCGGATAGTCGCTGATGATGCCGTCCACGCCGAGCTTCAGCATGCGCTGGATGTCCTTCTCCTCGTTCACGGTCCACACCACCAGCTCGATCTCCTTTTCGCGCAGCTTTTCCAGTAAAGGGCCGTCCACCAGCTCGAAATGGGGGCTGTAGATGTCGGGTTTGAACGTCAGTCTCTCGAGGTTCTTATTCAGGCCATCCTTGTTCTCCACGAGCAAGGCCAGCGTAATGTCGTTGCGCTGTGCTCGCACGGCCTCCAATATGGCCGGATCGAAGGATTGTACGATGCAGCGTGAGGCTATTCCGAGACTGTCGATGGTGGCCAGCACGGCCTCTGCATAGGGCTCCGGGCGAGGTTGCATGATGCCGTACCAGGCCGGGTCGCTCTTGATCTCGATATTGTACGAGGGGCTCACCGCCCCGCTCATCAGCGCATGTTCATCCACCGCCTCCACCACTTCACGCAAGGTGGGTTTGTAGGTGTTGCGCTGCTCCTGGTCCGGGAATCGGGCCTGCTCGCGGCTGCCGCAGTCGTATCGCTGGATCTCGGCGACCGTCATACGGTACAGGTTCAGCGCACGGCCTTCATCAAAGGTCATTTCATTTCCATCGGGGGTGAGGCAGATGGCCTCGTTCATCCATGGCTCATGCGAAACGACCAGCTGGCCGTCTCCGCTGATCACCAGGTCCAGTTCGAGGTAGTCGCATCCGATATCCACGGCCTTGAGGAAGGCCGGCAAGGAGTTCTCCGGCATCAGGCCGCGACAACCCCGGTGGCCGTGAACGTCGGGATGTGGATTCTTCAAGGGCGGCATACAGGCGTGGATCAGAACAGCGATGAACGCAATGGATAGGGACCTAGTGGTGCTGGACATTCGGGAATGCTTCAATGATCTTGTCGGCTAGGATGGAGGCCATTTTGTACTTGCCTTCGTGCGTGACGCCGGCAATGTGCGGCGTGAGCAGTATCCCTGGATGAGTAAAAAGCCTGCGTTGCACGGCCGGCTGCATGGTGGGATCAAGTCCGGACAGGTCGGTGCGCTCGAATTCCAGCACGTCCAGTGCGGCGCCCAGCACGCGTCCACTGTCCAATGCGTCGAGCAGGGCTTCCGTATGCACCACCGGACCCCGTGAGGTGTTGAGGAACCAGATGGGCCGCTCCACGAGATCGAAGAACGCTGCGTTCGCGTAATGAACGGTCTCGTCAGTGAGGGGCAGGTGAAGGCTGATCACATCGCTCTCGGCCATCGTTCGCTCCAATGAACATGCTTCCACATGACCGCCGGCCTGGGGTTCGGTGTACTTGTCGTGGGCCAGCACCTTCACGCCGAAGCCGGACAGTTTCTGTGCGAATGAACTGCCCATGTGCCCGAACCCGATGATGCCCACGGTCTTCCCGGAGAGGTCGGTCCCGCGGTTCTCCTCGCGCACCCAAAGCCCACGGTGCACCTGTTCGTTGGCGCGGTGGGTGTGTTTCAGCAGGGCAAGCAACTGGGCCACGCAGAGTTCGCCCACTCCATCCCGGTTGCCTTCAGGGCTGTTGATCACGCGGATACCATGCGTTCCGCAATAGGCTTTGTCTATGTTCTCGGTGCCCGATCCCACGCGGGCCACGAAACGTAACGACAGCGCATGGCGGAGCAGTTCGGCAGGCAGTGGTCTGCTCCGGACCACGATGCCGTCGGAATCCGTTAGGGCAGGTCCCAGGCGGTCATCATCCAGGCGGTGCAGTGCCGTCACGGTATGTCCTTCGGCCACCAGCCTTTCCGCGAGTACCGGATGCACGCTGTCCACAAAGGCGATCCGCATGGTTTCGGTCAGATGGAGGTCAGTGTTACTTTTTGAATAATACGGCGACCACCGAGAAGTAGGTGAGCAGCCCGAAGATGTCGTTCAGTGTGGTAACGAAGGGACCGGTCGCGAGCGCGGGGTCCACCTTCAGGCGGTCGAGCGCCAGGGGGATGACGGTGCCGAACATCGCCGCGGACAGGATCACGGAGAAAAGGGCGATGCTCACGGTGTAGGTCAGCGCCTGGGTCTCGTGCAGTCCAAGGTTCACCAGGAAAATGAGCAGGCCGCACACGAAGGCGGTGATCACCGCCACGCGCAATTCCTTCCAAAGGCGAGCGAGGATGTTCACACCGTCCAGTGAACCCAGGGCCAGTCCCTGCACCACGATGGCGCTTGATTGCACCCCCACATTGCCTGCTGTTGCCGCGATCAAGGGCATGAAGAAGGCCATCTTGGGATCGATGCGGAGCTGCCCTTCGTACTGGGCAATGATCTGGGACGAGAGGATCCCTCCGGCCAGGCCGATGAGCAACCAGGGCAGGCGCGCACGCATCTGCACCAAGGGCGTGTCCGTGGCGTCCACGTCCTCGCTGATACCGCTGGCCAGTTGGTAGTCCTCGGTGGCCTCCTCGCTCATGACGTCCATCACGTCGTCGAAGGTGATGCGCCCCACCAGTCGGCCCGCTGTGTTCACCACCGGCAGCACCACCACATCGTACTTCTTCATCACCTTCACCACCTCCTCCACGTCGGTGTCCACCTGTACGGCCTCCACATCGGTATCGCAGATGTGCTTGATCAGGGTGCGTGTGCTCTCTGCTGAAAAGAGGAGTTGTTTCAGGGGCAGGATGCCGTACAAGCGGTCGTCCTTGTCCACCACGTAAACGGTGTAGACATGCTCCACCTCCTGGGCCTGTCGGCGCATTTCCACCACGGCGCGGGCCACGTTCCAATCGGTGCGCACCTGTACCAGTTCCTTGGCCATCAGGGCGCCAGCGGTGCCTTCCTCGTAGGTGAGCAGTTCCTCAATGTCCTCGCGCTGTTCCGCGTCATCGAGCAGGGCGATCACCTCACGCTGTTTCTCTTCGGACAGCTCGGAGACCACGTCCGCGGCATCATCCGAGTCGATGTGCTCGAGCACGTCCTCCGCGATCTCGCGACTGGTGAGCGAGCCGAGCAGTTCCTCTCGCCGGTCCTCGTCCAGCTCGAGCAGCACCTCTGCGGCCTCCTCGGGCTCCAGCAGGCGGTACACGTGCACGGCCTCGTCAACGGTGAGGCGGTCCAGGATGGAGCCGATGTCGGCGGGATGCAGCTCGCTCAGCAGCTCCTGTACGGAACTGTCACGTCCGTCCTCCACATCGGTGCGGATGCGGTCGAGTATCGGCTTGGTGAGCTCGAAGGACATGATCGGTCTTCCATGGTTACCCCACGCGGGAATTGCCGCGAAGGTACGGAAGCCGTGGCGGGCATGATTGGGTCGATCAGCTCATGCAGGCCTGCGTCACCGCAACGAAGTCGGCCACGCTCAGCTGCTCGGCGCGCTTTCCGGCAAAGGCCGGGGGTAGGCTGCGATGCGCCATTTCCGGCAGGGGCTTCAGGGCATTGTGCAGGGTCTTGCGCCGCTGGTTGAAAGCGGTCTTCACCACGCGGAAGAAGAGGGCCTCGTCGCACGCGAGCCGTTCGGTGGCATTGCGACGCATGCGGATCACCGAGCTGCGCACTTTGGGAGGTGGGATGAACGACCCGGGTTCCACATGGAACAGCAGGTCCACATCGTAGAACGCCTGGGCCAGCACGCTGGTGATGCCGTAGGTCTTGCTGCCGTGCGGTGCCCGGATCCGATCGGCCACTTCCTTCTGGAACATGCCCACCACCTCGGTGCAGCGGTCGCGGTGCTCCAACACGTTGAAGACGATCTGCGTGCTGATGTTGTAGGGGAAGTTTCCGATGATGGCGAACGGGTCCTCACCCAGCTTACGCAGGTCCAGCCTGAGGAAGTCGCCCTCGATCAGCTTTAGCTCCGGATGGTGGGCGCGCAGGTGGGCTGCGGCCTCGCCGTCCAGTTCAATGCACGTGAGGTCGATGTCGGCCCGGTGCATCAGGTGTTTCGTGAGCGCTCCCGTGCCCGGCCCGATCTCCAGCACGCGACGGTATCCGCGGTGGTGGGTGAGCGCCTCGGCAATGCGCTGTGCGATGGCATCCTCCTTCAGGAAGTGCTGACCGAACTGCTTCTTGGGACGAACGCTGGTCATCTGGGATGCACCACTTCCAGCAATGTGCGGAAAGCCGCGAAGCGTCCACCGTACATGGCCTGTGCATCGGCCTGCAGGCGTGGGGCATGTTCGTCCCGGTATCGCTCGTAGTGGGCCATGTCAGCGGCGGTGTACTGCACGGCATAGGTAAGGCCGCCTTCATCTTCGGCCAGCACACGGAACATGCGGCTCTCTGTGAAGAGACCTGTGGCCATCACGTCAGGGATGTGGACCTCTTTCATCCATTCCAACCACGCGTCGTGCACCTCGTGGTCGATGTTCACCGTGACGTTGTAGACGATCATGGATGCGCAGGGGGCTTCGGCTCTTCGGGTCCGTCCAGTTTATCGCCGCGCAGTTTGCGGTAGCGATCACGCGCTTCGGGCACGAAAATGCTGCCCGTTTGCTCAAAGAGCAGTCGTTCATAATAGCCCTTGGCCTTTTCGGGGTCTTTCAGCACATCCTCGTACAAACGCCCCAGGTCGATCAGTGCATTGTCCACGAGAATGTCGTTGGGGTACAGCTCAAGCACCTTGTCCAAAAAGCCGGCGGCTTGCACGAACTGGCGACGCGCATAGGCGATCCGGTAGCGTTCGTACAGCACGTCATCGCCGAGGCTGTGCATGGGGTATTCCTTGTCCAGTGAGTCCAGTGTCAGCAGGGCCTCGTCGTACCGGTGCTGAACGCGCAACAGTTCTCCGCGTGCGAAGTAGCTCAGCGGCACGGCATTGCTGTCCGCTCCGAGATTGTCGGTGATGCGCAGGCTCAGTTCCATGGCATCGTTGGCGATCAGCTTGCTGGTGCTGGCCTTCAGTACGCTCAGTTGTGCCTGTGCCCAAAGGAAATCGCCGGCGTAGAAGCTCACCTTGGCATTACGCAGGCGCGCCTCATGGCCCAGCACGTCGTACTTGAAGTCGAGGTCCACCTGCGAATACAGCAGCGAGGCTTCCCAGATGTCGCCGGAGATCAGGTACACATCACCGAGCTCCAGCTTCATCTGGCCCTTGGTCTTGGGGTCGATGGAAGGGAGTTCCATGGCCTGGTCCAGCAGTGCGATCGCAGCGGCATGGTCGTTAAGGTAGTAGGCCAGCAGGCGTGCTCGCTCGCTCACCAGGTCGAGCGTCTGTTTGTTCATGCCCAGCTCGCTCACGGTGCTGGACATACGCTGGTCCAGGTCCAGCAGGTCAGCGCGCAGAGGTTCGGCTTGACCGGTCAGTTCCAGGTAGCGGGTATGCACGGCACCCACACGGGCCTGGTAGTAGGTAGCATCGTTACGGCCCAGGCCCAGCACGTACTCGTAGCACTTGTAGGCCGTGGCGTGGTCTCCGTTTGCGCTGGCGATGCGTGCCAGTTCCATCAGGCGCAGGCCGCCCTCGCTGAAGCGCTTGTCCATGGCCTTGCATTGTACCAAGGCGCTCGTGAGGTCCTTTTGCTGGATGTACATCCAGATGAGCATTTCCTGGAAGATGCTCTGTTGGGGTGTGCGCTGGATGCGACGCAGCAGTTCGGTGCGCAACAGTTCGGTACGATCGTCCGCCACCTCGAAGTCCATATGGCGCGAAAGGGCGTTCTGCACCGCCTGCATGTAGCCTTCGTTCACCGTCAGCAGGTCGAGGTAGGCGTTCACCATGCGCTGCACGTCGCCCTTCGCGGCGTAAAGACCGGCCATCTCATAATGGAAGGTCATACCGTCCTTCACGCTGCGTTGGCCACGCTCGTAGGCCTCCAGGGCCAGGTCCAGTTCGTTCACCCGGGTAAAGGCATTGGCCACGGTGCGCACGCTGTTCTGGTCGGGCCGCATCATTTTCAATGCCTTGTCGAACTCCTTCGCCGCCTTGTCCGGTTGACCGGCCATCTTCAGCACACTGCCCATGTCGATGGGGTAGCGCGGGTCGTCGTCGTTGCGGCGCATCCGGTCCTTAACCAGTTTTTGCGCGGTCTCCAGGTCGTTCAGCCCCAAGTGGCTCTTGAGCAATTGCTCGTAGTAGTACTCGGTGGGCTGCTGCTTGTACAGCTTCTCGTAGTAAAGGATCGCCCGCTCGTAATCGCCCTGTTGGAAGTACTGCGCGGCCAACTGTTCGTCGGTGCCGGGTTGCGCCGCAAGGCCCATGGGCAGCAGCACGAGCAGCAGCAGTAGGGTGCGCAGAAGGTGCTTCATGGTTGAACGGGCAGTGCGCTTAACGACAACAACTGTTCCACCGTGTCGCGACGGTCCCACGCCTGTTGCACAGCACGGTAGTTGGCGATCACAAGGTACACCTCATCGGTCAGGGCCGCATGCTGTGTGCTCTCGCGGCCAATGAGGTCCAAGGCCTTTTCGGGAGCGATGGCACCTTGTGCAAGATCGTTGCGAAGGGCGTGCAGGCGTTCGCTGGTCGAGCGTAGATCGTTCGCCACGCGCAAGTGGTCGGCACCCAGTCGGCGCGCACCGCGGAGCAACAGGTACTGATCACCCAACACACGGGCGCTGTTCCGGTCCAGCGTATCGTTGAAACGTGCACGGAACACGCTGCTCGTGGCCTCGTAGGTGGAATCGAGGCGGTGGTAGCGTCCCGCATCCAGCTCGTTCAGTGTGAGCAGGGCGGCGGCGGTGGTAGTGATCAGGCTATCCACGGTGCTCAGCTGGGCCGGGTCGGGGGTGGCGGGTGCGCAGCCCATGGCCAGGGCTCCCCAAGCCAACGCGCTGCAGGCCGTGCACCGTATGCCGTGGATCATTTGGTGATCATCGCGAAGCCCGTGTAGGGCTGCAGTGCCGTGGGGATGCGGATGCCCTCGGGCGTCTGGTTGTTCTCCAACAGAGCGGCCACGATGCGGGCCAGGGCGAGGGCGCTGCCGTTCAGCGTGTGGGCCAGGCGGGGCTTCTTGTCCTCGCCACGGTAACGCAGCTTCAGGCGGTTGCTCTGGAAGGTCTCGAAGTTGCTGATGCTGCTCACCTCCAGCCAACGCTGTTGGGCCGCGCTGTACACCTCCATGTCGTAGGTGAGGGCGCTGGCGAAGCCCATGTCGCCGCCGCAGAGCAACAGTTGGCGGTAGGGCAGCTCCAGTTCGCGCAGCAGGCCCTTTACGTGCTCCACCATGTCGTTCAACGCGGCGTAGCTGTTCTCGGGCTTTTCCACGCGCACGATCTCCACCTTGTCGAACTGGTGCACGCGGTTGAGCCCGCGTACATGGGCACCGTAGCTGCCGGCCTCACGGCGGAAACAGGGCGTGTAGCCCACCAGTTTCACGGGCAGCTTGTCCGCATCCACGATCTCGTCGCGGTACAGGTTGGTGATGGGCACTTCGGCCGTGGGGATCAGGTAGAGGTCGTCCACTGTGGCGTGGTACATCTGGCCCTCCTTGTCGGGCAGTTGGCCGGTGGCGAAGGCGCTGGCGGCGTTCACCATATGCGGCGGAATGATCTCGCGGTATCCGGCGGCTGTGGCGCGGTCCAGGAAGAAGGCGATGAGCGCCCGTTGCAGCTTGGCGCCCTGCCCGCTATACACCGGGAACCCGGCCCCGGTGATCTTCACGCCGAGGTCCATGTGCAGGAAGCCGTATTCCTCGCCCAGCTCCCAATGGGGCTTGGCTCCGGCGTGCAATACGGGGACCTCGCCCTCCTGCACCACGGTCACGTTCTCCTCCGGCGTACGCCCGGGTGGCACCAGGGCACTGGGTGCGTTGGGAATGGTGCAGAGGTGGTCGTGCAGCGCTTTCTCGGTGGCCTCCAGACGTTCGCGGAGATCCTGGCTGGTGGCTTTCAGGGCGGTGGTGCGGCCTTTGGCGGCTTCGGCCTCGTCCTTCTTGCCGGCCTTCATCAGGTCGCCAATGGTGCGGCTCAGGCCGTTCAGCTCGGCGAGCTGACCATCCAGGTCGGTCTGCGTGGTGCGGCGCACTTCATCCAGTTCCAAGGCGCGGTCCAGCAGCCCCTTGGCGTCGATGTTGCGTTTGTTCAGGCGTTGTTCGGCCTCGTCACGGTTCGCGCGCAGAAAGGGCAGTTCCAGCATGGAGTTCGGTCGGTATTGAAGGGGTAAAGGTAGCAGCAGGCCCGATCAGGCCATTTACACCCTGGTGCCGCCCGTACCCGTCTCAGTACCGCACTAAGCGCGCCTGGCCCCTCACCGCACCGCCCGCATCCACCACTTGCAACAGGTAGGTGCCTGCTGGCAGATGGCCCAGCTCCAATTGGTACAGGTTGGTGCTCTGCACATGCGCCACACGCCCCAGTGCATCGCGTACCACCACGCGTTGCGCACCGGTGGGCAAGCCTTGCAGGCGTAGTGGGCCGTTGGTGGGGTTGGGGGAAAGGGTGAAGGTCGCTTTCGGTCTTTCTTCTGACAGACCAACCGGGATCAGATCTTCATCACCACCAATGTATTGGGCCACCTGCCGCACGGGCTGGCCATCAACGGTCTGAAAGCTACCGCAGATGTACAGACTATCGCGCCATACAGTGATGTCGGCAATTCGGGCACCATTGGGCTGGGTCGGGGAGGTATAGAACTGGCCGGGCATGCTGCTCCAGGTCTCACCATCCCACACAGCAATACCGCCCGTCCCTAACGGCACACCGCCCGCGTGATCGAACTGCCCGCCCACGTATAACTTGCCGTGGTACCATTGCATGGTCAGTGCGGACACGCTGTTCGGCGCCGGAGCAAGGGTAAGGCCACCGTCCATGTTGTTCCAAGTGGTGCCATCGAACACGGCAATAGCATTGCCAGGCGCACCTTCGCTCTCCAAAAAGGTGCCGGCCACATACAACAGGTCATCCTGGACCAGGATCTCCTTGACCACGCGTGCGTTGTTCCAGCCGGGTATGTCCTCCCACGTGGTGCCGTTGAACCGCATGAAGAAGCGGATGCCCGACCCATCCGGAGCTGGAAAGAAACCACTTACGTAGGTGTATCCTTGGAAGTCGAAGACCAACCCTGCGTAGTTGGCATCCGCGGGTGTGATCAGGCTCCATGGTTCCCACTCGTAGAAAGCAGTGCCGTCATAGCGGAACACGCTCGCAGCTGGGTATCCACAAAGGGAATAACTAAAGCCGGTAGCGTAAATCGACCCGCCTTGCGGCTCTTTAGGGGCCAGTGTAACAAGCTCACTTTGTGGAGAATTGACACACTCTAATGGATTCCAACGCATTGCTAGCTCATCTAGACGAGCAAAGCTCAGATTCTCAGTCCCCGTGGTAGACGACATCACGTAGTTGCCGCAAGAATAGAGCCTTTCCTGAAAGCGAATGAACCAGAAGGTCTGTTGAGCAGAGTTTCCTGTTATCGGCTGAATCCGATGTGCTAGGCTGTCCCAACGAATTCCATTCCAAGCAGCCTGTCCAATACCGAGTATGGTATCTGTATCGTTCATCATAGAAATGAACGTGCCGCCGATGAGTAGACGGTCTAAGATTGCGTCGCCGTAAATGGTCTGAACCTCTCTGCCAAAAACGGTTCCTCTACCAAGGGCCTTCCAGAAAGGTTGGGCTGTGGCGGCACTATGTATAAATACCATGGCCCCGAATAGACATGCTCGTGAGCTCATGGCTTAATAAATTTGATGGAGTGCCTAAAGCCCTGCCTATCCTGAGCTAGGAGGAAGTATGTTCCTGCAGCTCTATCACGAAGGTCAATTGTAGCCAGTGTGCCAACGATTGCATTCGATTGGATAGTCCTTCCAAGCGCGTCGAACACCATTATGGTCCAAGCCGAACTCTCGGGCAGCTGAATGGACCAGGTTCCCGGTTCGGGCAATGTGAGCACCGCGATATCCGGATCAGGGTTATCGTCGCCGATGCCGTCCACACCCACGCTCGTCTGTGTGCCAAAGGAGGCAATGAAACCATCATGCGGGGTGAGAACGGATTCGATAATGCCCCATTGCGTGAACTCATGGTCCATGGCGCCGCAGAACTGATAGAAGGGCACCCAAGGCTCACCCTGTGATGTTCCTTCCAAGTTCCAATCCTGATAGAGGTCGAACGGATTGCCTGGGTCAAAGTCGATCAAGGGGAAATCATCATAGGCTTGCGAAGCAGTTGCCCCCACCAGAAACACTTCCGAGGCTGATGCGGCGATGCCCCAACCCCTATCGCTTTTAGTCCCCCCAAATGCGCTGCGCCAGCGGATGGTCGGTGTCTCGTTATCATCAATGGAAAGGATCAATCCATCACGCCGGTTCCATACATTCTGTTGTGGTTGGAAGTAGTAGTTCGTATTGAGGTCTGTTGAGAAGCCTACACTACTTCGGGTTTCACCTGTTATGTAGATCTGGCCACCAGGGTTGGAGTTGACGTCCAATAGGATGTCGTCACGATTACCTCCGATTAGGGTGCCGTACGATAACGTGTGTGGCTGTCGTTCAACTCGAAGGATGAATCCATCGGCACCCTGACTGAACGTGGTGCCTGCGTGCACCGTTGAGTGATGGACCCCTGGGCCCCCTGGGTCAGGACAATCGGCTAGCGTCAGCTCATTATCATTCGTGTAGCCAACTACCCAGATGGCTTTTGAGGTGATCTCCAATCCATAGCCCTCACTGACATCGTCGCCTCCCCATCTTGTGGAGTACATAAGGTCGCCGTATTCCAGATTGAATTTTGCGATAAAGGCCGATGGTTGATTACTTGTTGCTTTGAAGTAAGCACCTTGGTTTGGGACAACATCGAACGGGTCGTTACTGCCCACGTCACTACAACCGGTTAACCATAGTTCAGGGTATGTGGTTAGATTGTCTTCAATGATCTTTAAGTCTGTGATCTTTGAAAATGTGTCCTCGGGACGGAACTCTGCAAAGGTGGTTGCCCATGCAATTTCATAGTCCTCGTTGAACACAACGAAGAACCCCCCACCGATAGGGCGATTGAAGTTCCCGAAAGACACGGATGGGAATTGAGGTACAACACTATTGAAGTTGTAGAAGGACTCCAATTGACCGCCGACCGCCAGCCTTCCAGATTGGTCAACATCTATGGCCAATCCATGCTCACTCCAGGTCGCATCACCTGTTTCGCCATGTGTGGTGGCCCATCTGCGTGCTCCATTGCTTTTTCGGAAAGCTCCCAACCACATTCTCGTTACGCCGCCGAGATAATCTTGAATGTAGGCATTCTGAAATGCGGGTAAAAGGTCATAGCCTGTCGGGAAGTCAATACAGGTAGTACTGCCAGTAACAAACACACACTTCAAATCTTCGTCGGTCCATTTGTAAACAGCCAACTTGTGCGCTTTTGTCCGTGCATACCACTGCTCGAAGCCCGTTGTTCCACCGTAGTAAGTGATCCAAGGAGTCTCCTTCGTGGCGGCCTCCACTTTCATTACAACGGCGTCCATGGTGCCAGCGGGATTGCCTTGTGCTGGAGCGAACGCAATGAAGCCATCATCCGCAGGGTAGAAACTCCCCATGGCATACCCACACACATAGGCATCACCTACCTCATCAACCTCCACACATTCCAGTTCATCGCCGCCACTGCCGCCAGCGTAGGTGCTCCAGTTCAAATTGCGCTGTTCCGGTGGGCCACCCCCGCCCATCATGGCAGGATAGCCTATTTGTAGGATGAGCGGTAATTCCGGGTTGTAGCTGCCAAAAGTGAAGCCCGCGTAGGCGGTGCCTTCCTCGTGCGTGTAACCGCCGGTCCAAGGCACCGGTATGAGTGTTGTACCCGAGACCTGGTAGGCCACGGCCTGTTCCAACTTCACCCACTTATCCTCCAAATACACCTTCAGCGCTCCTTGCCAGTCCACACCAAGGCTGTCCTGCCCCAGGAAGCTGAGCTTGATATCAGCGGGGTTGCCACCCGGGTGGATGACAAAAGCGATCCGAGGCCCACCTTTTGAGCCGTAGAAGTGGCAATCAATACTGTCCTCAATGTTCGTATAAACAGCGCGGTAATTGTCTACAACGCCTTCGGCTGCTATGGAGCCGCGATAGTAGTTCGCAATGCCGGCTGCAGGGTAGTGGAAGTTGGGTGTGCGTTCCTTTGTCTTGGAGAGCACCATGTCCACCCGATAGAGCGTGTCAGCCGTTACGCTGTCATGGTGCATGGCCGCAAGGGTAAAGGACACCTTGCTCTTATCGCTGAGATAGATCCCTATTGGCGAGCCTTCAAAATAGCCTTTGAACTCGGGCCGCTGTTGCAGGTCGCTGTCCAACACCTGCCCATTGTTCTTGCGTATCATGCAGGTTCCTTGATGTGCATCCCCAAAGATGTCGGGTGGGATGTACGGGCTTTGGGCCATCGCCCGGTCACATGCGACCAAACCAGCGATCAGCGCCAGTGCCACCGGCGCACCTGCGTTCTGCGTTCTGCGTTCTGCATGACAAAGAGGTTTTGGGACGGGTGAAGCTAATATGACCTTGTTCTTTTTCCAAACAGGTGTGAACGAAAGGAGGAAATTTATTTACGATCCTAACGCGTTGACGAGCGGTCCTTGAGCCTTGAGCTGGACGTCGGTCTATGCCGCCGAACGCGCCGGTGTCGTTCCCCCTCCAAGCTCATGCCCTGGCCACCCCTCATCCACTATCTTCGCGCCCGCTCAAGATGCCCTTTCGTTCTGCCGATGGGCCGCAGCGCACGACCAGTATCCCATGAAGCCCATCCAGATGGTCGACCTTGTCGGCCAGTACCAGAAGATCAAGACCGAAGTGGACCAGGCCGTGCTGGGCGTGATGCAGAGCGCGGCGTTCATCAACGGTCCCGAAGTGAAGCACTTCGAGCAGGAATTGGCCTCTTTCCTGGGGGTGAAGCATGCGATCGGATGCGCCAATGGCACCGACGCCCTGCAGATCGCCATGATGGCCCTGGGCCTGAAGCCCGGCGATGAGGTGATCACGGCCTCCTTCACCTTCGTGGCCACGGTGGAAGTGATCGGCCTGCTGGGCCTTACGCCCGTGTTCGCCGATGTGCTGCCCGGCACCTTCAACATCGACCCCGCCGACATCAAGCGGAAGATCACCCCGAGGACCAAGGCCATTGTGCCGGTACACCTGTTCGGGCAGTCCGCCGACATGGCCGCCATCATGGACATTGCCCGTGAGCACGGACTGTACGTGATCGAGGACAACTGCCAGGCCGTGGGCAGCGACTACACCTTCCCTGACGGCACCGTGAAAAAGGCCGGCACCATCGGCCACATCGGCACCACCAGCTTCTTCCCCAGCAAGAACCTGGGCTGCTATGGCGACGGCGGGGCCATGTTCACCAACGACGAGGAACTTGCGAAGAAGCTGCGCCGCGTGTGCAACCACGGCAGTGATGTGCGCTACTACCACGAGGTGGTGGGCGTGAACAGTCGCCTTGACAGCATACAGGCCGCCATCCTGCGGATCAAGCTGCGTCACCTGGACGCCTATGGAAAGGCCCGCAACGCTGCGGCCACCTTTTACGACGAGGCCTTCAAGGGCATTCCGGGGCTGGCTGCTCCGGAGCGCAGTGCCCACAGCACGCACGTGTTCCACCAGTACACGCTGAAAGTGGCCGGAGGGAAGCGCGATGCCCTCAAGAAACACCTGGAGGACAACGGCGTACCGGCCATGATCTACTACCCTGTACCCTGTCACCTGCAAGCTGCGTATAAGACCGCCAGCTTCGGGGAGGGGTCGCTGCCGGTAACGGAGGCCATCACCCACGAAGTGCTCTCGCTACCCATGAGCACCGAACTGGACAACGAACAACTGACGCACATCACCAACACGGTGAAGGCCTTCTTCAACTGAAACGTACGGGCGCATGACGATGCGTCCCCACTCATTCCAACATGAACATTGCAGTAGTAGGAACAGGTTACGTAGGGCTGGTGACCGGCACCTGCTTCGCTGAAACGGGCAACCACGTGATCTGCGTGGACATCGACGCCAACAAGGTGCAGATGATGAAGGATGGCAAGGTGCCCATCTATGAGCCGCACCTCGATGTGCTCTTCGAGCGCAACATCCGCCAGGGCCGCCTGAGCTTCACCACCGACCTGGCCAGCGCCATCAAGGACGCGCAGATCATCTTCCTCGCGCTCCCCACGCCCCCCGGCGAGGACGGCAGTGCAGACCTGAAGTACGTGCTGGGCGTGGCCGACGACCTGGGCAAGATCATCACCGACTACAAGGTGATCGTGGACAAGAGCACTGTGCCCGTGGGCACTGCCGAGAAAGTGCATGCCGCCCTGGCCAAGAACGCCAAGGAGGACCTGTTCGACGTGGTGAGCAACCCCGAGTTCCTGCGCGAAGGTTTCGCCGTGGACGATTTCCTGAAGCCTGACCGCGTGGTGGTGGGCACCAGCAGTGCCCGCGCCCAAAAGGTGATGGAGGACCTCTACAAACCCTTCGTGCGCCAGGGTAATCCCATCATCTTCATGGACGAGCGCAGCGCCGAGCTGACCAAGTACGCGGCCAACGCCTTCCTCGCCACCAAGATCACGTTCATGAACGAGATCGCGAACTTCTGCGAGCGCGTTGGCGCCGACGTGGACAAGGTGCGCATCGGCATGGGTACCGACACCCGTATCGGCAAGCGCTTCCTGTTCCCGGGCATCGGCTACGGCGGAAGCTGCTTCCCCAAGGACGTGCAGGCCCTGGCCAAGAGCGGCAACGATGCTGGCTACGAGTTCCAGATCATCAAGAGCGTGATGGAGGTGAACGAGCTGCAGAAGACCTCCATCATCCCCAAGATCAAGGCCCACTTCGGCGGCGATCTGAAAGGCAAGCACTTCGCCCTGTGGGGACTCGCCTTCAAGCCCGATACCGACGACATCCGTGAGGCGCCCGCCCTGTACGTGATCGATGAGCTGGCCAAGGCCGGTGCCACTGTGACCGCCTTCGACCCCGAGGCCATGGCCAATGTGAAGAAGGTGAAGGGCGACAAGTGCAGCTTCGCCAACGACGAGTACGAGGCCCTGAAGGGTGCCGACGCGCTCATCATCGCCACCGAATGGGCCTTGTTCCGCACACCCGATTTCAAGCGTGTGGGTGAGACCCTGAAGAACAAGGTGATCTTCGATGGTCGCAACCTGTACGACCTGGACGAGATGCACAACCTGGGCTTCACTTACGTGAGCGTGGGCCGCCAGACGGTGGGAGTGAAGAAGACCGCGAACGTCTAAGCGACGGACCATGGCCCAACAACGCGAACGAGTCCTGATCACCGGAGCCGCCGGCTTCCTGGGGTCGCACCTCTGCGACCGCTTCATCAAGGAGGGTTACCATGTGATCGCCATGGACAACCTGATCACCGGCAGGCTGAAGAACATCGAGCACCTGTTCAAGCTGGAGCAGTTCGAGTTCTACAACCACGACGTGAGCAAGTTCGTGTATGTGCCGGGCGACCTGAAGTACATCCTGCACTTCGCCAGCCCCGCCAGCCCGATCGACTACCTGAAGATCCCCATCCAGACCTTGAAGGTGGGGTCGTTGGGCACGCACAACCTGCTGGGCCTCGCGAAGGCGAAGGGCGCACGGATCCTGGTGGCCAGCACCAGCGAGGTGTACGGCGATCCGCAGGTGCACCCGCAAACGGAGAGCTATTGGGGCCATGTGAACCCCATCGGTCCTCGCGGGGTGTACGACGAGGCCAAGCGCTTCCAGGAGGCCATCACCATGGCCTACCACACCTACCACGGGCTGGAGACACGCATCGTGCGCATCTTCAACACCTATGGACCCCGCATGCGCCTCAACGACGGCCGCGTGCTGCCCGCCTTCATTGGCCAGGCCTTGCGCGGCGAGGACCTCACCGTGTTCGGCGATGGCTCACAGACCCGCAGCTTCTGCTACGTGGAAGACCTGGTGGAAGGCATCTACCGTCTTCTCCTGAGCGATTACGCCGGTCCGGTGAACGTGGGCAACCCTGGCGAGATCACCATCGCGCAGTTCGCCGAGGAGATCATCAAGCTCACGGGCACCACGCAGAAAGTGATCTACAAGCCCCTGCCTACGGACGATCCCATGCAGCGCCAGCCGGACATCACCCTGGCCCGCAAGCTGCTGGGCTGGGAACCGAAGGTGAGCCGCGCCGAAGGCCTGAAGATCACCTATGATTACTTCAAGAGCCTCACAGACGAAGAGCTGAACGAGAAGGAGCATTTCTCGTTCGAGGGATATGTGCGCAAGTGAATGTTCAAGTGAACAAGCCCTTTCGATCACCGGGCTGTTCAGCTTGACAGGTCTCACGGAACAACGCGTGTGAAGATCCCCTCTTCCATAACGAGCGCAGCACAGGCCGGCAACGACCTGCTCCCGCTCCGCATCGCCGGTGTGCCCGAGCACTTCAACCTGCCGTGGATGCTGGCCTTGGAGCGCCGTGCCTTTGTGCGGGCGGGGGTGGAGCTGAAGTGGCACACCGTTCCGGAGGGCACCGGCCGCATGTGCACCATGCTGCGCAACGGCGAACTGGACCTCGCCATCCTGGTCACTGAGGGTGCGGTCCGCGATATCCTGCGGGGTGGTCCGTACCGCATCATGGGCAACTACGTGGACACGCCGCTGACCTGGGGTGTGCACGTGGGTGCGGCATCGTCCATCGGAGCGCCTGTCGACCTCAAGGAAGTCCCCTTCGCCATCAGCAGGGTGAACTCGGGCAGCCATTTGGCCGCTGTGGCCTATGCGCAGGCCCATGGCTGGACCCCCAAGGACAGCGACCTGGTGGTGGTGAACGACCTTGCCGGTGCCGTGGAGCGGTTGCAGGCGACCGATCGTATGGCCTTCCTGTGGGAGAAGTTCACCGCGAAACCCTTGGTGGATGCGGGAACACTTCGCCGGGTGGACGAACATCGCTCACCCTGGCCGGCCTTCGTGGTGGTGGCCACCGAGGCCGTGCTGGCCGAACATCCGCGCGAGGTGGAACGCGTGCTGAAAGTGATACGCGACCAGGCCCGCGGCCTCATGGAGAAAAAGACCGCGCCGGAGATGGTGGCACAGCGCTACAGGATGGGCCTGGAGGATGCCCGGGAATGGTTCGGCGGGGTGCGGTGGAATACCGATGGCCGCATGGACACCGCCGTGCTGGAAGGTGTGGTGAAAGCCTTGCTGGATGCGGGTATGGTGAGCGATGTGAAGGATGTGGATGGCGCTATTGAACGCCTGTTCTGGACCGCCCATCAGCCCTGATCCCTGCCTTTCGGCATCCGCTGCTGCTTCGGTACCTTCGCAGCCCGCCCGGCTTGGGCCCATGAGCGCATGGGCCATGACCACAGGAGCACATGAGCTACACCGCCCACCCCACCGCCGTCATCGACGAAGGCTGCACCATTGGGGAAGGGGTGCGCATCTGGCACTTCAGCCACATCATGCCGGGCTGTACCATTGGCGATGGATGCAACATCGGCCAGAACGTGGTGGTGAGCCCCGGCGTGAAGCTGGGCCGCAACGTGAAGGTGCAGAACAACGTGAGCATCTACACCGGCGTGGAGTGTGAGGACGATGTGTTCCTGGGCCCCAGCATGGTGTTCACCAACGTGATCAATCCGCGCAGCGCCGTGGCCCGCCGCGACCAATACCTGCGCACACTGGTGAAGCAGGGGGCCTCCATCGGTGCCAATGCCACCATCGTTTGCGGGCACGACATCGGTCGCTTCGCCTTCATCGGTGCCGGGGCGGTGGTCACCAAGGAAGTGCCGGACCATGCCTTGGTGGTAGGCAACCCTGCGCGTCATACCGGTTGGATGAGCGAGTATGGCCACAAGCTGAAGTTCGACGCCAACGGCGAGGCCAGCTGCCCCGAGAGCGGACAGCGTTACGCATTGAAGAACGGAACGGTGACCCGCACCGCCTGAACATGGCCCTACCCACTGAACACAAGATCAAGTTCGCGGTCGTTGGCTGCGGCCACATCGGCAAGCGCCACGCCGAGATGATCGCGCGGCACCCCGAGGCCGAGCTGGTGGCACTTTGTGATGTGCGCACTGCCGCAGAGGCCGGCGTGGATGGCATGCAAGTGCCCTTCTTCCAGGACATGGATCGCATGCTGGCCGAGTTGCCTGGCATCGATGTGGTGAACGTCTGCACCCCCAACGGACTTCACGCCCTGCAGAGCATCAAGGCGCTGGAGGCCCGCAAGCATGTGGTTTGCGAGAAGCCCATGGCCCTCACCAAGGCGGGTTGCGAGGATATCCTGTACAAGGCCCTGCAAATGCACCGCACCGTGTTCGGCGTGATGCAGAACCGCTACTCGCCACCCAGCCAATGGATCAAGAGCGTGGTGGACCAAGGCCTGCTCGGTGCCATCCACCTGGTGCAGGTGAACTGCTACTGGAACCGCGATGCCCGCTACTACAAACCGGGCAGCTGGAAAGGCACCGCCGACCTCGATGGCGGAACGCTGTTCACGCAGTTCAGCCACTTCATCGACATCATGTACTGGCTGTTCGGCGATATCACCGACATCCAGGGCAAGTTCGCCGACTTCAACCACCAGGACCTCACCACCTTCGAGGACAGTGGTCTGGTGAACTTCCGGTTCCTGAACGGGGGCATGGGCTGTATCAACTACAGCACCGCTGTTTGGGACAAGAACCTGGAGAGCAGCATGACGATCATCGGCTCCAAGGGCAGCGTGAAGATCGGAGGGCAGTACATGGACCAGGTGGAGCACTGCCACATCCAGGACTACACCAAGCCTGATCTGGCTCCCACCAACCCCGCCAACGATTACGGGGCCTACAAGGGCAGCGCCAACAACCACGGCTACATCATCGACAACGTGGTGGACACCCTGAAAGGTCGCAACACCATGACCACCAATGCCCTCGAAGGACTGAAGGTGGTGGAGATCATTGAACGCATTTACCAGAAAAGGGATGAGCAGTCTGTATGACCGCCTACTGAAAAAGGAGGCGAAACTGGCCGTGATCGGCCTGGGTTACGTGGGTCTTCCCATTGCACTGGCCTTTGCCCGCAAGGTCCGTGTGGTGGGCTTCGACATCAACCAGAAGCGTGTGGACATGATGCGCCGTGGCGAGGATCCCAGCAACGAGCTGGAGGCCTCCGAGTTCAATGGCTGCGACATCCACTTCACCGCCGACCTGAACGACCTGAAGGACGTGGAGTTCTTCATTGTGGCCGTGCCCACGCCCATTGATCAGCAGAACATCCCCGACCTGGGGCCGCTGCTGGGTGCCACACGCACTGTGGGCCAGGTGCTGAAGAAGGGCGATGTGGTGGTGTACGAGAGCACCGTGTACCCCGGCTGCACCGAAGAGGACTGCGTGCCTTTGCTGGAGCGCCTCAGCGACCTGAAATACGTAGAGGACTTCAAGGTGGGCTACAGCCCCGAGCGCATCAATCCCGGGGACAAGGAGCACACGCTGGAGAGCATTGTGAAAGTGAGCAGCGGCTGTGATCCGGAGAGCGCCGAGCTGATCGCGAAGGTGTACGAGCTGGTGGTGAATGCGGGTGTCCATCGCGCCAGCAGCATCAAGGTGGCCGAGGCGGCCAAGATCATCGAGAACACGCAGCGCGACGTCAACATCGCGTTGATCAACGAGCTCTCGATCATCTTCAACCGCATGGGCATCAACACCTACGACGTGCTGGAGGCCGCAGGCACCAAGTGGAACTTCCTCAAGTTCCAGCCGGGCCTCGTGGGCGGCCACTGCATCGGCGTGGATCCCTACTACCTCGTGTACAAGGCCAAGGAACTGGGCTACCACGCGCAGATCATTGACAGCGGCCGTTTTGTGAACGACAGCATGGGCGGCTATGTGGCGAAGCAAACCGTGAAGAAGATCATCAGCGGAGGCACCAACCCCGCCGATGCGCGCGTGCTGGTGATGGGTGCCACCTTCAAGGAGAACGTCACCGATATCCGAAACAGCAAGGTCGCCGATGTGGTGAACGAGCTGAAAAGCTTCAGCTGCCATGTGGACGTGACCGACCCGCACGCTGATGCCGCCGAGGTGAAGCACGAGTATGGCTATGAACTGGCACCCGACATGAAGGGCCCTTACGATGCCATCATCGTGGCCGTGAACCATGCGGAATACGCCAACAAGGACGAGGCTTGGTTCAAGGCCATGCTGAATCCGAAGGGTGTGCTGGTGGACCTAAAGGGCGTGTTCCGGAAGAAGATCAAGGACCTGAACTACTGGAGCCTGTGAGCACATCGCGCAACATCCTCATCACCGGCGGCGCCGGCTTTATCGGCAGCCACGTTGTACGCCGCTTCGTGAACAAGTACCCGCAGTACCGCATCGTCAACCTCGATGCGCTCACCTATGCGGGCAACCTGGAGAACCTGCGCGACATCGAGGCCTCGCCGAACTACACCTTCGTGAAGGCCGATATCTGCGATGCGGAAGCGGTGGCCAAGGTGTTCAGGGAGCACGCCATTGATGGGGTGATCCACCTCGCGGCCGAGAGCCACGTGGACCGCAGCATCACCGATCCGCTGGCCTTCGTGCGCACCAACGTGTTCGGCACGGTGACCTTGCTGAACGCTGCAAAGGATGCTTGGAAGGGGAACTTCGAAGGCAAGCGATTCTACCACGTGAGCACCGACGAGGTGTACGGCTCGCTGCACGACGACAGCCTCTTCCTGGAGACCACGCCCTACGACCCACAGAGCCCGTACAGCGCCAGCAAGGCCGCCAGCGACCACTTCGTGCGGGCTTACGGCAACACCTACAAACTGCCGTTCGTGGTGAGCAACTGCAGCAACAACTACGGCAGTCACCATTTCCCCGAGAAGTTGATCCCGCTCATGATCAACAACATCCGCACCAACAAGCCGCTACCCGTGTACGGCAAGGGCGAGAACGTGCGCGACTGGCTCTGGGTGGAGGACCACGCTTCGGCCATCGATACCATCTTTCACTCCGGTGTGAACAGCGAGACC
>Ga0068876_10000968_pt1 | contig 22791 bp, 38 predicted proteins | sample NOAtaG_6_FD_66442 | JGI IMG/M metagenome (GOLD analysis project Ga0068876, IMG submission 66442) | Freshwater lake microbial communities from Lake Erie, under a cyanobacterial bloom - NOAA_Erie_Diel5S_2200h metaG | ecosystem: Environmental > Aquatic > Freshwater > Lake | place: USA: Ohio, Lake...
AGATGATGCTCTTCTTCAAGTAACAAAAGATGGATTGAATACACTTTTTGATTCAGAAGGGGATATAGCTTTTCATGCTTATATTGTTGAATCAAACAAAGATATTCGATATGAAGATATGGAAGAATATCAAAAAAAATGGATTCATTCAGTCCAAACAATTCATACAGATCTACCTTTTGGATATCATCGATACTTGAATTTAGGTAGACGTGCAGGAAATTCACCTTATGTTGTTCTTTGTAATTCAGATTTAACATACGAAAAAGGATGGGCAACAGAAATCTTAAAAGCAATGGAACATGATCCTGAATATCTTTCTGCTTCTCCTTGGTGTCCACAAACTCAAAAAGAGAATACACCATATAAAGATCATATATTCGAAGGGTATCGTGTTCGTGGAGAATTGGCTGGTTGGTGTATATTTCAACAACGTAAAATCTATGAAAAGATCGGTGAATTAGATGAACAATTTGAATTTTGGTATTGTGATAACGATTATTCTATACAATTAGAAACTAATAAAATAAAGCATTGTTTAGTTGCAAATTCGGTTGTTAATCACCATGATGGAAATTTAGGAAAAACAGGTTTAACTCTTTCTGATAGTGAACAATACAAAATAACTCAAGCTCAAGCAAATGTATTTGCTGCAAAATATAGATTGAACCTCAAATAAAAAATTTCATATAATTAAAAAACAAAAACAAAATGGCAAAAATGAAAGTAGTAAAAGCTCAAGATGTAGCTGAAGTGGAACAAACTCCACAAAACGAAGGTCCTCAAGTAGATCCTAAAAAAATTGAAGAACTTCGTGAAAAATTCGACGTATTGAATGCCGAATTAAACGAAAAACAATATCCAATTTTATTGGATTCCGAATTAACCGAAGTTTTAATGACAAAACTTTATCCTGAATTCTTATGGAAAGGTTATGAATCTTATGCCGTATCTGAAACTTACAAGCAATTTGAAGCTTCAAGAACCGGAGAAGGAATCAACGCAAAATTCCCAGTAGAAGTAATAGAAGCTTCTTTCCATTTTTTGAAGAATCATGTTGGAAAAGGTTTTGAATTAGCTGTTCCATTCAAACAAATTTGTGATCAATTTGCTGTAACCATTCAAGAAATTAACAAAGATCGTCAAAGTCTTAAAGATATTTCTTTAGAATTGGTTTCTGCCGAACAAGGAATTAAAGTTGAAGATTTGGTTGAAGCTATGAATAAGCATGCTCAAAGCCAACAGAATCAACAATACTAGGATAAATAGAATAAAATCTAAATGCTCTTTAAGAAGTTTATAGACTTTATTCTTGAGGCAACAAAAGTTGATCCAAAGAAAAAAGATATCGAGGATGTACAACCTCAAATGAAAGATTCGGATCCTTCAGTTCCTCTAGTTTGTCCAAAATGTGGTGAAAGTAATATGATTTGTGCTTGTTTCACGGATGATTATTACAATGCAAAAACTCCACAATACACACCGAAAGGTAAAAAATTCAAAACAAAAACAAATGGAAAAGCTTAAACCGCTAATTGATTTCGTAAAACAACATGCTGTAAAAATTCTTGCAATTTTGCTTGTTTTTACCTATATAGGTTCATGCAATAAAGGAAGAAAAGTAAATCGAGTTGAAAAGAAGAATGTTGAATTGACAAAACAAGTTGACAGTCTTAAAAACTTAACCTCAAATTTTTCTGAAGTATTGAGAATTGAAAAATTGAAAATTCATCAGGAATATGATCTTTGGATTTCAAAGAAAGATCGAGGAGAACAACTTATGGATTTACATACGAATTTTGTTAAACCGAAAATTCAAGAACTAAGCAAATAACATATTGTTAACAAATTGAAAGCCAGAGGAATCAAACCTCTGGCTTTTTTCATATAAAAATAAAACATGACAGAAAAAGAAATTGAACTCCTAAGATTTGAAAAGGAATGGATGTCTGAGGATGATGAAATGGATGATTACTATTACGCTTATGATGTAGCTGATGGTTTAAGTTTAATCAGTAATGCTAAATCTGATTCAAAAGGTGGACAATGGTATGTTGAGATTTTTAATACCGATCCAAAAATCCGATTCCATGAATACGGGGAAGTACAAGCACTTTTGAATCAATTAGAATCAAGAATAGTAAAAAAATGAAAAAAGCTTTAGTAACCGGTGGACTTGGTTTTGTAGGTTCAAATCTAGTAGATGAACTTATAGAAAGGGGTTGGGAAGTTATTGTAATAGACAATCTAAAATCTCAATCGGCAAATCGTTTTTATGCAAACAAAAAAGCAGAAACACATTACTTTGATATTTTGGATATCGAAGATTTTCCACAAATCCAATTTGATGCTATATTCCATTTAGCAGCTGAAGCAAGAATTCAACCTTCATTTGAAAATCCAGAAAATTGGTTCAAAACAAATGCTTTAGGAACTATAAAAATGCTTGAATATGGAAGAAAAAATAGATGCAAATCTTTTGTTTATGCAACTACATCATCTAAAAATCATGGATCTCATTTAATCAGTCCATATACTTTCTCAAAAGTTGTTGGTGAAGATTCTGTAAGAATGTATGCAGAACTTTATGGTATGAATACTTCAATGGCAACGTTCTATAATGTTTATGGTCCAAGAGAACCAAGAGAAGGCGAATTCGCTACAGTTACAGAAAAATTCCTAAGACAATGGGAGAAAAAACAAAAACTTACAGTTGTTGGTGATGGGCGGCAAAGCAGAGATTTTACTCATGTTTCTGATATTGTTGATGGACTAATTAAAATGTCTGAAGGGGATTGGAAAGGTCATAACTTCGATTTAGGTAGAGGTGAACCTATCAGAATTATTGATTTAGCTTTGAATATACTTGATGGAGATTCAGATAGAATCGAATTCGTTCCTTTAAGAAAAAACGAAGGTCAACATACCCTTTCAGAATGGAGAAAAACAGAAATTCTTCTTAAATGGAGAGCTAAGAAAAATATACTAGATTATGTCAAAGGAAGAATCGAATCAATGCATAATAAATTGGGAACTTTGGCATGAGATAATGGCCAAAAAGAATCCGAGACCGATTTGCACGGAATACAAATATCGTAAAAAACCATATCAAATGAATCAACTCGATAAACAATATCAAGAACTTCTTTTTACTATACTAACACATGGAGTAAATAAAGAAGATCGTACAGGAACGGGAACCAAATCAATTTTCGGTTATACAATCCGTCATAATATGCAAGAAGGATTTCCGCTTTTGACTACGAAGAAAATGTTCTTTAGAGGAATTGTAACTGAACTACTTTGGTTTCTTCAAGGACGAACAGATCTTAGATTTCTTCTAGAAAATGGATGTCATATTTGGACTGGTGATGCTTACAAAGTTTATGATAAAGACTTTGATAGAGAACATCCACCATTTAGTGCACCATATCCAAAACGCCTTACCAAAGAAGAATTCGAAAAGAAGATAATGGAAGACGATGAATTCAATAAGTGGTATGGGGATTTAGGTCCTATTTACGGTTCACAATGGAGACATTGGGGAGACACTGAATTAGATCAGATTGCAATTCTAATCGATGATCTTAAAAAGAATCCAGACAGTAGAAGATTGATGGTTACTGCTTGGAACCCTGACGATTTACCAAATATGGTTCTTCCACCTTGTCATTATGGATTTCAAGTTTATACAAGAGAGTTGAGTGAGTTAGAAAGAACTACAATATATTTTGAAAAATATGGATATGATTCAGTAAATATGGAAGGTAATGATTTAACTGGAATCCCAACCAGAGCAATCTCACTTATGTGGAATCAACGTTCAGTAGATACATTCTTAGGTTTACCATTCAACATTGCTTCTTATGGTTTACTACTTGAAATCATCGCAAAAGAAGTTAATATGGTTCCTGATCAATTGATTGGAAATTTAGGAGATGTTCACATTTACAAAAATCACGAAGATCAAGTAAGAAAGCAATTAGTAAGGGATGGTTATGATTTACCTACTCTAAAACATATGAAAACTGAAGATTTTTACAAATCACTTTCTGAATCAACCTCTCTATTTGAACATTTAGACAAAGAAGATTTTGTTTTAGAAAATTACAAATCACATCCTACAATTAAAGCACCTTTAAGCAATTAGAATATGACAGAAATACGCTTTAGAGATATTGATCCAGATTCAGGAAACATCTCGCAAGACAAGAGAATCTGTTTGATCGAAGATGATCGAATGGTTGATTGGGTTATGTACGGTTTATCCTTAGTATCTGCTGAAGAAGATGATCCAAATAGGGAAATTTACAAACAAGAATTTTATGCGAAGTAAAAAATTACCAGTAAGAATCAGATTTGCTAATGAGTCTGATTATTCAACTATTAAAATTCATTTCGAAGCTTTCAAACCTGAACGTGAGTTCAAGGAAGAGATCTTTGGATGGATAGATAATATCTATGTTGCAATGAACCTTGAAGATTGGAAAAATGCAATAAAAATATGGGAAGCCGAAGAAAATTCTTCCGCTTGGGATTTAACCATCATTATGGAAAAACCAGATGGTTACTTAGTTTCTTCTCCAATCGGTGATACGCAATTCATGACAAAAGCAGAATATGAATCTGCAATGAAAAAAAGAAATCAAAATGATTGAGGTTATTAAATTTGGTGCTCAATGGTGCGGTCCATGTAGAATAATGGGTCCTACAATTGAAAGTCTTATTGAAAAATACAATGTCGAAGGATCAGATATAAAAATAGTAGATATTGATATTGACGAGAATCCCCAAATGGGAAGTTTACATAAAATAAAAACAATACCTACATTGTTATTCAAACTTAACGATGAGGTAATCGAAAGGAAAGCCGGTGTTATGCAAAAAGCAGACATTGAAAAAACTATCGATGAAATAAAGAAAAATTATGCCAGTAATACAAAGTAAAAGAAAACACAAACTACCTGAGCTCGAATATAAGCTTAGCAAGTATAAACACAGAATGGAATTAATTAGGACTGCGATAGGAATCGTGGTCCTTATTTTTCAAATGGTAATCGTATATAACCTTTTAACAAAATAAAATGAAAGAAAGTTTAGGAATTATCGGACAAGGCTTTGTTGGTTCAGCGGTTCGAGAAGGTATGAAGAACCACTTTGATGTCAAATGTTTTGACAAAGACCCTAACAAATTCAGCAATGTTGGATCGATATTTGAAATCGTTGAATTAACAAAAACAACATTCTTATGTGTTCCTACCCCAATGAAACGTTCCGGTGAATGTGATCTGACAATTTTAGAATCTGCACTTAATGAAATAAATGAATGTGCAAAAGCTCTAAACAAAGATCAAATAGTTGTTATTAAATCAACAATCCCTCCAGGAACAACAGAAAGACTTAATGATAAATATGGATTCCTTGATATTGTTTTCAATCCAGAATTCTTAACTGAAGCAAATGCTGTAAATGATTATTTGAATCAAAATCGAATTATTGTTGGAGGTGAAAGACCTGGTTCAACAGAAGTTAAACGTATATTTGCAAAAGCTTTTCCAAAAGTTCCTGTTATTAAAACGAGTTCAACAATTGCAGAAACAATCAAATATGTAACTAACACATTCCTTGCAATGAAAGTTTCTTATGCAAATGAGATCTATCAACTTTGTCAAGGTCTAAATATCGATTATGACAAAGTAATTGAATATGCTCGTTATGATGATCGTTTAGGAAATTCACATTGGTCAGTTCCAGGACCAGATGGAGATTTTGGTTTTGGCGGACATTGTTTTCCAAAGGATATAGCTGCTCTACAATTCCTTGCAAAACAATTGAATGTTGATACAACAATGTTAACAGCAACTATTGAAAAGAATACACAAGTAAGAACAGATTTAGATTGGACTAAGCAATTAGGACGAGCAGTATCAAACGAAGAATAATATGAAAGTTTATATCGAAAATATCGGTGGTGAAATGATTAAAGAGAATGAGACTTACACCATATACGATAACAACTATTTGGAAAATTTGACTTTGAGTCAAACTATATTGAATCCAGGTCAATCAACAAAAGGTCATTCTCATGAAAATCAAGAAGAAGTTTACTTCTTTACCGAAGGAGAAGCAACTATGATTATTGGTGACGAAGAATTTGAAGCTGATCAAGGTGCAACGTTCCTTATACCAAAAGGTAAATTTCATCGAGTAATAAATCGATCAGAAACAAAACACTGCCTATTTACTTGTGTTTTTGAAAAATATGATCGTTCAGGAGAAGAAGCTAAATACAAAAAATAATGAAAAATAGAGACAAAATTGTAGGGTTTACTGCAGGAAATTTCGATATCTTGCACCCTGGTTACATTTACACATTTGAGGAAGCAAAACGTCATTGTGATTATTTTATGGTATTCTTACATGCAGATCCATCGATTCACAGAAAAAGCAAATACAAACCTATTGTTCCTCTATATGAACGTTACAAAACCCTTATGTCGATTAAATTTATTGATGAGGTTATTTGTTATGAAACTGAAGAAGATCTACAAATGTTAATTGAATTCTTTCAGCCGGATATCAGAATCTTAGGTGATGATTATATCGGTAAGAGATTTACAGGGGATCATCTCCCTCCAAAAGTTGTTTATACAACTCGTTCACATGGATGGTCAACAACCAAAATGAAAGATTTGATTACAATTCAAACAATAAAACAAAATCCAGATTTGGTTAAAACTGTTTTAGAAGACCCTTCAATAGCTGATAAAATACAAGAAGAAATCAACAGTCTAAAATCGGACGAAATAATTAAAAAAGATGGAAAGTAAAAAGCCAGATAATGTAGCTGACAATCCTGGATTGTTACCTTACGGTTCAAATTTAGGTGCACCAGCAATTAAACCGGATGATATAGCTGGATGGAAAACTAAAGGTGCACATCGAGTTAATACCGATTTCAAAGCAAGATATGAGGAAATAAAAGATGAATATCGAAAGCTGATAGAAGAATACAAATGGAATGATTTGATATATCATGCTGAATACTCATTTGAACCTATCAATGGATATACCTACCACTTATACCAAAGAAAAGATGATAAACTCTTTCTTTCAATAATCGGTCCTACTGAATGGAAACAGCATTATATAGGATCTTTTACTCTCGATTCAAAAGATAAATGGACAAAAATAGAATTATGAAATTAACAAATGAATTTGAACCTATCCGTCAATGGGCTACGGAAAAAGGAATTTACGAAAAAGGCGATCCAAAAACTCAACTCATCAAATTGATGGAAGAAATGGGTGAATTATCTGTTTCTGTATTAAAACAAAAAGATGACGAATTCAAAGATGCAATAGGTGATTGTGTAGTTGTATTGACAAATCTTGCAAAATTGAAAGGTTTTGATATTGAAGATTGTATCAATGCAGCTTATGATGTTATAGCTAAGAGAACCGGTAAGATGGTTAATGGAACTTTCGTAAAGGATAAATAAAGAAAACAAAAATATATGAGCAAAAGAGACAATATCGTTAAATGGTCTATAGTCAGTGTATTTGTTGCATTATATGCAATGGTAAGTATCATATCGACTATACACGTTATCGATTTTTTCAGACTTTCAAATCCAGAATGGTTAGCTATTACTTTAGCAATTGCATTTGAAGTTGGTGCTGCAGCTTGTTTAGGTGCTATTGTTATTTTAGATCGTACAAGTAGATGGTTAGTTTGGTCACTATTTATACTTATTACAGGAATGCAAATGATGGGTAATATGTACTATGCATATTCACATTTAGAAGATTTCAAAATGTGGGCTGAACTTTTTGCAATTAATGAAGAAGAACCTATATTTCAAAAAAGAATACTTTCCCTCGTTTCTGGTGCAATTTTACCTGTAGTTGCTTTAGGATTCATTAAATCTCTTGTTGATTACATAAGACCTTCAAATAGCAATGAAGAACCAAATGAACCTACCCCTGAAGATAGACTAAAAACTGAATCAGATAGAGTTTGGGAAAAAGTAAAAGAACTTAGAGAGGAAGGAAAGCTTCCTCCAGAACCCACTGAGGAAGAATTAGCTGACGAACCTACTGCATTAGCATTCACTCCATATGAAAAAGAAGAGGAAGAAGAGGAAGAAGAAAATGAAGATGTATGGGATGTAACCCTTCAAGATGGATTGGAAGAGGAAATGGATCAAACTATAAGAGATCTAACTCCTGAGGTAAAAGAAGAAGAGGACAATAAAGCAAAAGAAGTAGAAAAGAAAATAGCCACAGTAATAGCAAAAAATCCTGAATTAAAAGAAAAGCTTAATGAAGAGATTAAAAAGCTAGATAAAAAGGAAGATAAATATACAAAACCTGAAGATTCCCCAATCTCCACAATAAACAAAGAAAGGAGAACCTTCGGAGGAATGTAATTAAATGGACGAATTAATCTCTAATCTCCAAAGTAGTTTTTCTCAAGACTATTTGGATTTGCAAAAAGGTTTTTGTTGTGATACAGGAAACCTTAAATTGATCCGATGGATTGGATGTAAACCGTCCATATACAAAGGAAGCAAAAATCTGTTTTCTTCTGAAGATCTAGCACTTTGTTCTTGGTTTCAATCAATTGATAACTATGCTTATACAACGGTTGATTTAGCATCAGGAGAAATTGCTGAATTGGAAATTAAGAATACTCAATTCATTATGATGAAATGTCAATGGGAAGAAAAATCTTTAACTTCTCAAAAATTCTTAGAAGTTGGAATAAATAAGCAAGCAGGTGTTATAGGTTCAACCATACCATTTCCTATTGAGATTCCTAATCCAGTTGAATACAATTATTCATTAATTAGAGATTTGTTTATTTTTAACACTTCATCAAACATAGCAAATTCGGTTAAACTAAACAATTGTTCAGTTTATCAAGTTTCTGTTTCAATAATGTATGCATACTAAAAACACAAGATAAAAATGTCACAAAAAAGTAGAATAAACTTAAAAACTGAATTTGGTTCAGGTACTGCTGCAACTGCAGAAAAATTTGCTGATCTAATAGATTCATCATACAATACAAACGATGATTCTGTTTTAATAGGTCCTATTGGATTGACCGGAACAAACGGTCTTGTTGGTCCTGCCGGAGCAACTCATTACAATGGTCTTTTAGGTCCAGATGGTGCTACCCATTATATAGGATTTTGGATGGATTTTACATCTCCGGCCCCTACCGGACCTTCTGCATCTGGAGAACCTGGTCAGATAGTTTATGTTGACGGTCCTTCTGGTCCATATTTGTATATATGTATTGCTATAGATACATGGATAAGGGTTGCTGCTGAAGATACTTTCTAATCATTTATCATATAATTATTAAAAACAAACATATGTCACAAGTTAAAAATTTAGGAGAAGCACTTACAGTGCTAGTACAAGTTGCTGAATTAGCTCAATCAAGAGGAATCCTTTCTTTTGATGATGCGGTAGTAACAAAATCAGCTATTGATTTCATTAAAGAACTTTCAAACCAAGTAAATCAAGCTGAAGGTCAAGAGGAATTAACAAATGAACCAGAATCAGTTGTTGATGTTAATAAAACTATAAGAAGATCCAAAGGACCTAAGGCTTAATAAAAAAAGCTTTTCGCCATGGAAAAAATATACAAGGAAGGCGAAGAATTGGCTGAATCTATTAAAGTAGGTGATATTATTGAAATAAAAAGTGGAGTTTTTATCAAAGTCACTTCAGTAAAAATAACCGAAGAAGATTTAGCAGGAACTAAAAAAACAAACGTCTATCTAAAAGGCGAAATCGTATCAAATGGAAAGAGATAAACTCTTAGGATCTAATAAACAGGAAACAATAGATTATACACATAATCAAGATTCAGATCTAGAAAAGATCAGATATTACCATGGAACATGGAAAAATTTCTTTGATTATTGGAAAAAAAGAGGAGTTAAAGTAGATCCTTACGAAGAAACAGAAATAATACATCCTTACAAAGGTGCTAAATCTAATTCAAAATTACCTATTCAGGATTTTCATACATATGATAAAGCTGAAATGAACGGTAAAATCACTGAATCTTTTGATCAATTTCTTGAAGATGAAGGGCTAACAGAAAACAAACAAGGTTAAAATGCACTTTATTAAATTAGGAGAAAAGAATGATTTCAAAAGACTTATTGATTTAGATAATCAAGTAAGAGCTATTGCCGATATCCGAAACGAAAAAAGGGACATATATCCTATAAATTTAGATGAGGAAATAGCTAAATTTAAGGCAGCTTGGAAAAAAGGGGAAAGATACAATCCACAATTCAAGTATGATTCTATCGATTACACAAAAACTGATATTGAAAAAAGAATAGATCTGGCCAAAAAAGGATTTACTGAATTTAGTCATGAATTTTCTCAATTTTATCTCAATCTTCTCGATTTTTATGGTAATTGGGTATCTGTTTTTTGTTCTGATAAGGAGAGATCTACGCATAAATTTGCAGATGGACTTTTCCAATTATATGGGAAAACAGATTTTAGAGGTTTAGAACTTTCAAAAAGTATCCTTAAAACCACAAAAAGAAAAGAGGTTTCCGAATCCGATATGATGTTCAGTGGAAAAGATCTTGTTGATCGATTTAATAAAAAAATGATCGACGATTTAGGTATTGATCCATGGAAATGTGAATTCAAAAACATTCCAGGACGTATAGGTTTATCAACTCCAGAAAGAAAAATTTTCATTAACGAAAAAGCAAAATTTACAGAAGGAGATGTTAATTCTCTGCTTGCTCACGAAATTGGTGTTCATGTTTATAGAGCTGAAACTGGATATGACTTAGGACTTTTTGGTTTTACTATAGGTTCTTTAGATAATGAATCTATTGAAGAAGGTCTTGCAATACGTAGATCTTACAATCTAAAAGTTACGAAACCTAATATCCTATTTGAAGCTTCCATCAATTGTTTAGTTTCTTCAATTGTAGATACAAGAGATTTTTATTCAATTGTTGAGTTCTTAATGAACTATAACGAAGATCTCGATTGGTGCTTCAAAAAGACATGTAGAGTAAAAAGATCTTTGGAAGATACCTCAGTTTTTGGTGGATTTTCAAGGGATCAAGTCTATATGAAAGGTTATGCAATAGTAAAAGAATTGGATGATAAAACTTACAACGAAGATCTTTTCAAATACAGACTTGCAAATTCCGAATTACATTTTATTCCTACACTAGACAGATTTAAGAAAATTAAAGACTCTTTGTAATGTCCATATTCAAATCATATAATGATTTTGTAAAAAAAGAACACGAAATAACTGATTCAATTGGTCAGATTTATGGTAAACGTGCAAAAGATAACGACGGTTCTTTACAACAAATTGATGGATCAAAATCCGTTTATATTACTTTTGATTATTGTCCTGAAACAGATTTGAAGGAATCCATTTTGAATTTACTTCGATCTGAAGGAATCCCTTGTACATTTTTCATTTCTACTAAGTCAATTAAAGAAGACAAAGGATTCGAAAAGAAAATAAATGGAATAGATTATTCTATACAAGGACATTCACATGAACATTACACTGCTAATGAGATCTCAAATCCTACTCAAAAAGAAGAGATAGTTAAAAATCTAGAGTATTTGAATAAACGATTCAAAACTTCGGTAAAATACTACAGATTTCCAAATGGTATATCAACTCCGTATTCAATGGGCATTCTAACTGAAAGGGGAATCAAAGCAACTAGTTGGTTTAATGGAATAATGGATAGCAGAACACGAACTTACTTTGATTTGTCTGTTGATGGTAAAGTTGAAAAAATTGCTGATAAATTTGATCTTCTAAAAACAAATATGTTACCTGGAAAGATCTTTCTCTTTCATCTAGGTGACAATGGGGATCGAACCACGAAATACTTAAGAGAATTTATTACATACTGCAAAGAAAATAAATTAACATTTGCAAAGCTTTAGGATGAGAAACTTCTCATCCTTTTTTCATATAAATTAAAAAGGGTAATTATGTTTAAGACTTTAACAGAACTTTCTCCTTCTCTCAATAAAGGGATCCAATTGTATATTGAAAGAATGGATATGACTCAAAGAGATAGAGAACTTTTTTATGATATTATAGGATTTGCCTTTGATGAAGGCAAAATAGCAGGAAAGGAAAAATTCCTAGAAGATAAAAACGAAAATCATTTCAAACAAATAGATAACGATGTCGAGTAAAAGAAAAAAGAAACCACAACCTCAACAAAAGAAACAGTTTATACCGACTTTTGTTGATCCTCTCCCTTCAGGAGAAAAAGCAACGGTAAGTTTAAGTATTATCGTTAAAAACGAATCAAAGGTAATAGAACGTATGTTAAATACCGTTTGGCCTATTCTTGATTATTATGTTGTAGTTGATACAGGATCAACAGACGGAACTCAAGACATAATCAGAAAGTTTTTTGAAGAAAAAGGTATTCCTGGAGAAGTAATAGATCATCCTTGGAAAAATTTTGAAGATGCAAGAAATAAAGCTAGAGAAGCTGTAAAAGGAAAAGCTGATTTTGGATTTTGGATAGATGCTGATGAACAATTGATTATTAATAAAAACTTCAATGTTGATAGATTCAAATCAAATCTAAGTAAAGTCGATGGAGCAAATGTTAAAATACATTACGGTGGTCAAAATTACTTCCGAATGCAATTTTTCAAAGCTGATTTTCCTTGGTATTGGTATGGTCCTGTACATGAAGTTTTAATTTCAGATGGACAAAATACAATCGGTGTAGCTGAAGGTTTAGATGTATTGGTAACACCGGACGGAAATTCCTGGACCGCTGAAACACAACAACAAAAATATGAAGGACATGCTAAAATTCTAGAAGAATATGTTGCAAATGATCCGAAAGAAGATCCGAGATGGTTATTCTATTTAGCTCAATCATGGAGAGATTCCGGAACAAAAGAAGGAAGAGAAAAAGCAATTGAATGGTACACGAAAAGAAAAAATGTAGTAACAAAGGGTTATTGGGAAGAATGTTATTTTTCTGCTTTAATGGTTGCTAATCTTAAAGGACAAAATGGACATCCAGAAGAAGAAGTTCTTAAGGATTTTTTAGATTGTGGTAAATATAACAGACATCGTATTGAACATTTAATGCCAATTATATCTTATTACCAAGCAAAAAAAGATTATGAAACTGCTTATATTTTCGGCTTAAGGGCAATGCAAAATGCCGGTAAATCTCCTTTTCCCGATTCAACCCTTTTTATAGATGAGTCAATTTATCTTTGGAAAGTATATGATTTGCATTCTATTTCATGTTGGTATTCAGGAAGAAAATCGGAATCCTCTCAAGTATTCAGAAAATTAATGGATCAAATAAACAAAGGAATAGTTCCAAAAGAACATATTGCTAGATTAATGGAAAACAAAAAATGGTTTTTAGATGGAATTAAAGCGCAATCGACAAATATCAATAAAAGCTTGGTATAATCAATCCGAGCTCGTTAACGATTCGGAAAAATGGGAAGTTTTCTCAAAAGATGAAGATGACACATTATACATTTTCGTAAAAGATTCAGTAAACGGAAACGAACTTAAGCTAAAAATTGAAAAAACTGCTGAAATTAAAGGGGAATCTGAATGATTCCCTTTTGTGATATATAGAAAAAAGACATCCATTAATGAAGAAATTGCTAAAATTTAAGGACTTTTCTTTGATGCTAGAAAGAGAAAATGCCTTAATTGAAATGATGAGATTAGATCAAGAAAATGGTTTATATGATCAGAACTTTACAATGAATGAAGGTGGAGCTTATGGTCACTTGTCTCATCCATTTGAAGATATGAATCTTACAATGGCTGATCTTCTACAAATGATTGAAGCTACTATTAACGGTACTTTTGGTCCAGAAAATTTTGTTCAAGAAAAAACAGACGGACAACAGCTTTCTATCTCTTGGAAAAATGGTCAACTTATAGCCGCAAGAAATAAAAAACATTTAGCTAATGCCGGTGAAAATGCAATGACCATTGATGGGGTTGCAGAACTTTTTGCAGGTAGAGGAGATATCGAAACTGTTTACAATGCAGCAATGCAAGATCTAAATGCTTCTATTGGTTCTTTACCTGATGAGGAAAAACAAGCATTTTTTGCTGAAGGTAAGAAATTCGCTTCAATAGAAATCATTACTCCTGTAACACAAAATACAGTTCCTTATGGATTGAATATGTTAGTTTTTCATGGGATTCTCGAATATGATGAAGCAGGAAATGTTATTGATGAAGATAAGCAAGCAGGTAGAAATATAGGAAGAATGATTAAGGATGCTAATGTAGCTGCTCAAAAAACCTTCTTTGTTAGAGGACCCCAAGATATGGAAATACGCCCTCTACCCAATTCTGCTGGTAGGGCTAAGTATTACAAAAAGAAATATGAAGAAATTCTAGAACAATGTGAATTAGGTCCGGCATCTACTGTATTTGATTATGCTTTAGGGATGGGAAAAGTTGTTCTTAAAGAAGAAGCTGATTCAGAAGGAATAACAATACCTGAAGATGCTATTGATGGTCTTGCAAAACGTATAGCAGATATTGATAAATCATTTTCAGTAGGAATGATAAAAAAGACTTTAGGTGATAATGCAGATTGGTATATTAAATTAGAAAAGAAATCGGCAAAAGACCTTAAAGCAAGAGTTTATGGTCCACTCGAATCCCTATTCTTGGAAGTTGGAACCGAATTTATGAAAAATATGTCTTCCTTCCTTTCTGCCGATCCAACAGCAGCTGCCGAAGAAATGAAAGCAGAAATTGATAAAACCATTGCAACTATTAGAACAAATGGCGATTCAACCGATGTTGAAAAGTTAGAAAGACAATTAGCTAGAGTAACGGCTGCCGGTGGTTTAGAATCGATTGTTCCTACTGAGGGAATTACATTCGTATTCAAAGGAAAACTTTACAAATACACTGGAATTTTTGCACCTATCCATCAAATTAGATCGATACTTGCATATAAAAAATAATTGAATTATGAAGATTACGAAAATTGGAGATGTTGGATTGAATGTGATTAAGAGATTTGAGGGGCTTAGATTGAAGCCTTATATTTGTCCAGCAGGTGTACCAACAATTGGATATGGAAATACTTTCTATGAAGATGGTCGAAAAGTAAAAATGACTGATCCCGCTATTACTGAAGAAAGGGCTACAGAATTACTTAGAAATTCATTAAACAATTTTGAAAAATATGTTGATTCTTATTGTGTTGATACAATTACACAAAACCAATTCGATGCTTTAGTTAGCTTTTGTTTTAATGTCGGACCCGGAAATTTGAAAAGTTCCACATTACTTAAAAAAGTAAATGCAAATGCTAACGACGAATCCATCAGAGCAGAATTTATGAAATGGACTAAAGGTGGAGGTCGAGTTCTAAAAGGTCTAGTAACAAGAAGAACAGCAGAAGCTGATTTATACTTTACAAAATAAAACGATATATGGAAACACTTAAAAAAGGTAGTAAAGGCGAAGCCGTCAAAACCCTTCAAGAATTTTTGAAAATTGCAGTTGATGGAGATTTTGGTTCTAAAACAGAATCAGCAGTCAAATCATACCAAAAGAAAAATGGTTTAGTTGTTGATGGTGTAGTTGGTCCAAAAACTTGGGAACATATGGGAATCCTTACTACGGATAGTGCAGAAAATGATGAAGTACAATCTGCATTGGATATTAAAAAACATTTTATGCCTCTAGGAACTTATTTTGCTGGACCTGTTAAGAAGCAATGGATATTTTTACATCATACTGCGGGTTGGGAAAATCCTTATAGTGTTGCAGATATGTGGGCAAGGGACAAAAGAGGAAATGTTGCTACTGAATTTATTTTAGGTGGACAATCCGTTAAAAACGGTAACTCTAAATTTGATGGTGAACTTGTACAATGTTTCCCTGAAGGTGGTTATGGATGGCATACCGGAACAGGAAATTCAGTAATGCACAGAAATTCCGTTGCAATTGAAGTTTGTTGTATGGGTCAAATTGTTAACGGTAAAACATACGTGGGAACTCCTGCGGATCCATCCCAAATTGTTAAATTAGCTAAACCTTTTAGAGGACATCAATTTTGGCATCGTTATTCTGATGAACAAATTAGAGTTCTAAAAAATTGGATTCTTTACTGTGCAAATAAATATAACATCGATCCAAGAGTAGGTTTGGTTGAATGGGTAAAGGAAAAGGGTGCTGATGGATTCGATGTTTTAGATTTAGCAAAAGCTGAAAAGACTCCAGGAATGTATTCACATACAAACGTAATTAGAGGAAAAGTAGATATGTTTCCTCAACAAGAATTAATAGATATGTTACTTTCTCTATGATAGGACTATACACATATAAAGGAAAATGTATTAGAGTTGTAGATGGAGATACAATTGAAGCTATGATTGATTTAGGTTTTAATACTTGGATCACAATAACGGTTCGGTTGGATGGAATAAATACACCTGAAAGCAGAACAAAAAATAAAGAAGAAAAAGCTAGAGGTTTAGCAGCTAAGGATAAACTGAAACAAATAATGGATTCAAATGAGAATGAGTTTACTCTAATTTCTCATGGGGTTGAAAAATATGGAAGATGTTTAGCTGAAATTTTTGTTAAAACTTTAGGTGAATTATCTGTACAAAAAAACTTAATTGCTGAAGGATTCGGCAAAGAATATCATGGCGAAAAGAGATAAAGCATATGAAGATTCAGCATTCGGACCAGGAATGATGTTTGGTATACCTGGACCAGGACCAAAAGCTGATACAAAGGGAATCCCATCAGATCCAAAGAAAGAAAAAGGCAAAGAAATAGGAAAAACAAAAATGAAAAAATTCAAACAATTCGTTAATGAAGATCTTCCTACTCAGGAAATTGATCCTCAAAAATTCCCTAATCCTGCAACTAAAGGAGATAAACAATTTTTTATTAGGGGAAAGAAAGACGGCGATGGTGCCGATGATGTTGTAATAACCAAAGATGCTGCTATTCCAGCAAAAGCTCTTAAACCTTCTCAAGATGCAGTTTATTTAGGTAAAGCTCTTGGATTGGCAATTGCCGGAGTTGAAGGTGGAGATCTTGGGGCTGTTATTTCAAAAGATAATCGTATACTTGATGGACATCATCGTTGGGCTGCAACAATGTTCACAAATCCAAATGCGAAAATCATTGGAGCTAAAGCTGATTTAGGTATTGGAGATTTGGTTCCTGTTCTTAGAGCTGCTGGTGATGCAATGGGAAATGAAAGAGGTACAATGCCAAAAGGTGGAGATGTTAATATCTTTATGGCAACAATGAAAGATGTTGAAGATTGTATTTACAAAGGAATAAATATGGATCCTAAATTCTTTGATAAAGATAAAGCTGTTGCTTGGTATGAAAAGAATAAAGCAAATGTTGAAAAAGGTCTTAAAATGATTCAACGTGAAGGACCTCCTGCAGGTGCACCTCCAAGACAAGAAATGCCAAAAATTGAGCCTGAACAAGTTGATCAAGTTGCTAAAAATCTTAGTGCAGGAAAAATAGATGTTAGAAAACCTTACAATGAATCAAATGTTTTGTCTTTTGAAGATTTTATGTTTGAACAAGAATTGAATGAATTAGCTCTTACTTCTGCGGGGGTTCAAGGTCTTATTCATGCAATTTATTACAATTGGGATCAAATAAAAAATCAAATGAAAGAAAAACATTATTTTCGTTCATTCCGAGATGTATTAGAATACATTAAAGGTGGAGATCAAGAGGAACAAAGAGAATTAGAAAATACTGTTAAACAAATGGGTGTCGAAATACTCGATATGGACGATAAAAGCACATGGAATCTAAAATGAAAAACGTACTAAACTTCGAAGACTTCATAAATGAAGCAAATGAGGATGTTATATTCTCTGTTGACGATGATAAATTAGATCAACTTCTACAAACTACCCAAGGAAGAAACCTCGATTATGTAAAAATAAAAGGTGATGAATACTATATGCTTTCTCAAAAAGATTTTGATCGATTTATAGATGCTGCAGATAGTAGAGGATTCGATGTTGATTACGAAAATTCAGAAGATTCTTTAATCTATTTAGTTGACAAAAAAGGAAATCCTATACAATAATGAACAACATACTAACATTTGAAGACTTTATTTTTGAAGCACAATTTGCTTCACAAAAAGTTGTTATCTTTCCAGGAAGATTTCAACCATTCCATAATGGACATATAGCTGCATTACAAAAATGCCATAACATATATAGACTTCCGGTAGTTCCGGTTCAAATACTATCTAAAACAGATAAATCTCCTTTTCCTGATGCATTGCTTCAAAAAATTGGAGATGCTGTTGCAAATGAATTTGATTGGATGGCGGGTTATGTTCTTTATCCTCAGGGACTTAAAACAGTTGTTCCTCAAATGGTTAAACTTCTAAGGGAACAATATGATTTTGAAGCTGTTGGTATGGGTTGTGGATCAGATAGATTAAAAGCTTATGAACCACAAATTAAATACATCAATTCAGATAGAACGGATGTTCCAGTATCACAAGAATTTCGTTTAGAAATGTGCGATGAAAGAGCTCCAGGAGGACCTTCTGGAACAAGAGTTAGAGAAGCTATAATTGCTGGAGATATAAAACTTTTTGAAGAAATGACTCCAAGATCAGTTCATCCATTTTACAAACAATTAAAGAAATTCCTCGACTAATGAAAATAAAAAGGTTTGATGAATTCCTTAACGAATCGATTGTAAATGATTCTATTGATCGTATAGGTTATGGAAATCCAACAAGAGAATTGATGGATCTTGAACAAAAAAATTCTAAGATTAAAGATTGGTTCATCAATAAAGGTTTGGATATTAAAATTATCGATTCAGTTCCTTCAAATTCTTCACAAAAAACTTTAGAAGAATTAGGTTATCTTATGGATTTGATGTCAAGAGTAACTAAAGAGGAATTGGAATTTGCTGAAGCTGCTGAAGCTGATGAGGTAGATGTATGGGTAAAATTTGCTAATGATTTAGGATTTCCTACTACAAAAGAGGAAGTACAATCAGTAATCGATCAAACGGATCCTCTACTTTTCTATCTAAAAAATAAAATAAACAGAATCAGGCCCTTTCAATTGTCATATTATTTAAGTATGCCTCTTTATCCATTGATTCACTCAGATGCAAATTCCGCTGCATATCCAAGTGGACATGGACTTGATTCATTTAATTTGGCAAATTATTTCTCAACTAAATATCCGGAAAAGTCAAAAGAATTTACTGATTTAGGAAACCGAATAGCTTTTAGTAGAGAACAAATTGGTGTACATTATCCATCGGATACAGAAATTTCTAGAATGATCGCCAAAACTATATGGGAAAACAAATTGATAGATATTAAATGAAAATCCTAAAATTCAAAGACTTCGTAAATGAAATGCTCGTTAATGAAGGAGGAAATGCTATTGAATTAGCAAGACCTATTAAACAATCAGAAATCGATCTAACTTACGATTTTGTTATTAAAACGGTTTATCCACTTTTAGGGTTAACCGAGGGATTTGCAAAACCTATAGGTTCGTTTAAGAAAAAAGCTCCAGATCAAACTTCAGGAGATATTGATATAGCTGTCCTTGCAGATAGGATTGCTGGTGAAAATGGTTTACCTTTAGACAAAGTTTTGGAATTTGTAGATGCAACTTTAAGAGGTGCTGGATATGAACCTTCAACTAATAAAGGACTTCAACAATGTTCAATTGGAGTTCCTATTGAAGGAAAGAAAAATAATGGAATTGGACAAATTGATTTGATGCTTACAGATAATTTAGATTTTTCCACTTTCATGTATCATTCTCCAGACTTTACAAAATCCGAATCAAAATACAAAGGACTATATAGAAATATCCTTTTAATGATGATTATAGGTAATTCAAAAAGACAAACAACAAAACTTACTGATAAAGGAGAAGTACAGGAATACAAAGCTTATGTTTTAAGATTAAATCAAGGAGTTGTATCGGTTACAAAATCTTTTATGGGTGCTAGAGGAAATATAGTTGGACAAGCTAAATTGCTTAAGGATCAAGATAGATTCATAACTAACACTCCAGAAGTAATAGCTGAATTAGCTTTTGGTCCAGATGTACCAGTTTCAGAATTAATGACTTTTGAAGATATGTGGAGACATGTTACAGATTCAAAATTTATTCATACTGATAAATTGGAATCAATACTAACAGATTTCAAAAATCGTATACTTCAAACTAAGGTTCCTTTCCCTACAGAATGTGTAGAACAATATCCTAATATATTTGCATAATGAAAAAATTACTGAAATTCAATGAATTTTCTCTATTGATGGAATCCCTATTATTGGAGGCAATCGAATGGGAACAAATTCTTGCAGATTCTTATGAAACAATGTTTCCAGAAAACAAAGGGAAATGGACTTTCTATAAAGGATCTGGAGTTGTACCTGGAGAAAAAGAATGTTTCTTTAGAGCACCATTTAGTGCTGACACTCCAAAAGAGAATATCGAAAAATTCCTAACTCTAAATAAAGTAATGTTCAAAAATTTAGAAGAGGTTTCTAAAGAGGAATCCATCACTGACAAATATCAAGCATTCAGATTTACTGTTGATCAAGAAACTCCAATAGGAACAAGAAAAAAATTAGTTCCGGGAATCCAATACTTTGTTGTAAATTTAGAAAAATCACTATCTGGAAATACAGTAATTGGTAGCAGAAAATCTTTTACCCCTGCAGATTTACAATTCAACGATAAAGAATTTTTCCTTGACTCAAATGAATTAAAAGAAACTTTGGTTAATAGATTATTGGATAAAAACACAGATAAAAAAATTGTTGATCTAGTTTCAGCAATAGGTAAAGCTATAGTTGAATTCAAAACAAAAAAAGAATCCCTTGGCGATTTTCTTACTGAAGTAAATGAAATGGGATCAATTACTTTCGATATACCTTTTGAAAATCCCAACAAAGAAAATATATCCCCAGAAAACCTTTCCATAATTAAAAACAATATAGGTGAAATTTTTGGTGGAATTTTAATGCTAAATAAACTAAAAGATCTAACTCTCGGAGTTAATTTTCCAATTGCTTCTAACGAACAAGTAATAGATTTTAGTGTTGACAAATTAGGATTTTCGTCTAAAGCAGGAAAAATGGGAGGTGGAGCAAAAGCTGCTGCAACAGGATTCTGTGTTAAAGTAAAAACAGCAGTAGATACTATAGGTTGGCAACCGGAACCTGGAAAAGAGCAAAAATTTTATGATAACTTCATAATACCTATAAGGGACCATAGAGAAGTTGGAATGAGATGTAAGAGTAGAATTTTTGGATCCAATATCTATATGATGACCACAGGATTTCCTAATAGTAGTCCGTTATGGGACTTGTTTTTATCTTTAAGTAAAATTTCGATAGATGGAATGGAACAAGAATCTTTTATATCTGCATTTGATCTAATAAAAAAAGAAGGTAAACTACACGAAATAATATCACATATTAAATCCATAACACGAAGTTCACCAAAGGATAAAACAGTTAAACTTTTCTTAACTAAAGATACAAAACGGGAAGAGGGTTTGGCTGCAAAAATCTATGACCAAATGGATAATGATCAAAAAATAGGAATAATTCTCTATTATTGTTCAGTTGAATTCAGTAAATATATTAACGACAATTGTTCAGATGAATTAAATAGTCTATTGAATAAAACTCTAAGAAATCAGCAAGTTTATATGGATCTAGACATGAAAAGGGATTCGGTTACTTTTCATATAAAATCTATGCAAACTGGAAATTTTGTTTGTGGTCCATTAAATGGTATAGATTGGCAAACCAAACAATTAACATTATCACTATCTAAATAAAAAGAAAAAATGAAAAACTACTTATTCGGATGGACAAATATCAAATGGTTTCTTAAAGAGACTCTAGCTATTTTTTCATCTAAGCCGTCATACTTTTCAAAAAAGAGAATCGAATCAGGAGTTGCATTCTTGATTGCACAATTCGGAATGGTTTATTTCTTATTCAAAAACATCGATAAGATGGATGTATATGATATATGCATTTGGGCAGCAACAGAATTTGCAGTTGCCGGATATATGGTTAGTCATATCCAAAGAGAAAAGAAAATTGATCCGTCTACAGATCAAATTCCTACTGAAGAAGAACAAATGAATTCCTAATAGGATAAATACATAAAATAAGAAAACAGATGAAAATTCAAAACTACAGAGAATTCGTAAATGAAGCTGCTAAATATAACGATAATAGCACACATTCGGATTTTGCTATGTATGGTCTTTACCTACGTAACCAAATCCATATATTCCATTGGCAAACGGAAATTGGTGATGCTCACACAGCTTTAGGTGATTTCTATGATTCTTTCTTAGGAAAGCTAGACGAAATAGTTGAAAATTGTATGGGTAAACACGGAAGAGTTTCTGTTACTCCATTAGCATTCCAACCACTAAAAAATCTGAAGGATATTAATGTTGATGAATTCCTTGCAATGAACTACGATAAAATGAATGAGTTCAGGGAAAAGGTATTTACTGCTGATCCAGAAATTCAAAACTTAATAGAAGAAGTTATGACTCAGATTCAGAAGCTTAGATACTTACTAACAATGAAATAAAGAAAATAAAGAAAACAAATGGAAAAGATAAAATCATTCAACGAATTCTTAAATGAATCAGTACTTAATGAGGGTACAGCACAATTGCTTAAAAAACTA
>Ga0068876_10000972_pt1 | contig 22745 bp, 19 predicted proteins | sample NOAtaG_6_FD_66442 | JGI IMG/M metagenome (GOLD analysis project Ga0068876, IMG submission 66442) | Freshwater lake microbial communities from Lake Erie, under a cyanobacterial bloom - NOAA_Erie_Diel5S_2200h metaG | ecosystem: Environmental > Aquatic > Freshwater > Lake | place: USA: Ohio, Lake...
TACGGGTGGAAGTATTTCCATTGCCGTTGGTTGTAGTGAGCACGGTGCCATCATAGGAGCGTGTACTGACGGTCTCCACGCCGTTGTCGTTTTCGGTGACGACTCGGTCCCACCCAACCAATTTCCACTCGCGCATCAAGCGTCCGTCGCGAGAAGTCAAAGAAATGGCAGGGTCGTCTTCGCCGCGCTTACAGCCTGTAGATACACTCGCTGTGACCAGGCAAAGAAGCAATAAAAGGTGTGATTTTTTCATGTTTGTTAGAATTAAGGGTTAAAACTTGTCAAAGTTAATTGGAGTTGTTCAGGTTCAAATGTCGGATTGCGGCTAATTGTTTTTTTTGGGTGGTCGAAGCCAGATGAAAATGTCCGGGTTTGGCTCGGGAAGTTGTTTGCAAGGATGAAAAACGTTATTTTCAACGTTAAATTTTGATATCACGTATGAAGAAACTATTACTCATCGTTTCGTGCCTTTGCACCCTTCCATTTTGGGCAGCTGCACAAATCGGCTGTGCGGACGGTCGGTACATCCAAGAGGTTTTCACCAACTTCACCCTCAGCTCCAACATCACCTACGGGTCCAATTACAATCTCCAAGGCTCCTTGCAGAGTTTGGAATTGGACATCTACGAGCCTACCGGTGACACGGAGACCGAACGTCCATTGATTGTTTTGCAGCACGGCGGAAGCTTCATTTCGGGCAGCAAAACAGGAGCCGACATCGTCGATTTGGCGGAACCTTTGGCACGTCGTGGATTCGTTGTCGCATCTGTCGAGTACCGTTTGGGAATGGGTGGTTTGCCTTTCCCCGGACCGGATTCTACCACGGCCTCCGAGGCAGTGTGGAGGGCAGTTGCCGACTTCAAGGCAGCAGTTCGCTTCTTTTTCAAAAGCGCCCGTGACAATGGGAACACCTACCGTATCGATACCAACAACATTTTCATCGGCGGAGTATCTGCAGGTGCTGTGAGCGCAGTTCACTACGCCTACCTCGACGACGTCAATGAGATTCCCAGTTACATTGACACAACGGGACAAGGAATGGGCGGTGGAATTGAAGGCAGCTCTGGCAATCCTGGATACTCCTCACGCCCCCGTGGTGTCATCAACCTCTGTGGGATGTTGGCAGATACGGCATGGATGCAACCGGGTGATGAACCCATCGTGAGTTTGCATGGCACCAACGACAACGTGGTTCCCTACGGAACGGCGATGATTTCGGTTTCTGGATTTTGGAACATCTTCGTCGTCGATGGAAGTTCCTCGGTACACGCCAAAGCTGATCAAATCGGGTTGACCAACTGTCTCCATACTTGGGAAGGTGCAGGCCATACGCCGGAAATCGGCAGCGCAGCCTACCTGGACACGGCACTCAAGGTCATCACCAACTTCGTGAAACCGATTGTTTGCGGAGGCAGTGCCCAATGTGGGTATGTCGTTGGTGTGGATCAGCAGAGCGATGTTGACTTCGGACTTTTCCCGAATCCTTCTCAGGGCAAGTTCCAGGTAGCAGTACCCGAGTTCTGGACCGGAACTTGGAATTGCCAATTGATGGATGCAACGGGTCGTGTTGTGGGTGCTTGGCAAGATTTGGAAGGCCATTATTTCGAAGTGAATGCCGAACGTCTTCCAGCTGGTATTTATCATGTTCGAATCCAAAACGCCGAAGCTACCGGTACCTCCAAATTGGTACTGATCAGGCAGTGATCCTGTTTTTACCATCAAAAAGCCCGGCCCTCATTGTTTTGAAGGTCGGGCTTTTTTCTTGGTCCGCTTGCATTCCGTTTACCAAGATTCGAAGGTGATCATGGGAACAGAATCCCCCTCAATTCATGCAGACTGACAGGAGGAATGGTGGAACCATACTTTTGGTTGATGGCAGAAATGAAAAGATTGGTCAGAATCCCTGCGCCTTTGGGATTGGCGTGCCACCCGTCCAAGGAGAAAAAACCACCTGAAACGAAACGAGAATCGAAATCAACTGCATCGATCCGGATGCCATCTTCCAAATCTCCAAAGAAAGGCTCCATCTCCACCAAAGCGAGGTCATGGGTAGCCGCTGCTTGACGAATGGCGGTGTTGTAAGCTTCGATTTGCGAGCTTAAAAAAGACAATTCGCTTTGAATCAGGGAGTAGCGGTCTGGCAAGAGTTGAAACATCACGCCAAGGAGGTAGCATTTCATGGAGTCAAGGGGAACACTGAGGGTGATGTATTCGTTCGCCTCCATTTGCCTGAATCCGTAGGTGGAGCCGGGATCGGCCACGATGAAGCCATTTTCACCTTCACGGAAATCGATGTTGACGCCACTGAGTCCATAGATGTCGTTGAGGGAGTCCGCCAAACTTTGCGAAAGGTCCAATCCCCTCGCTGGAATGGTGGTGAAATAAGGGAAATGTGAAATCTCGGGGAGTGTAGCCATTACCCCTTTTGCTCCGTTTTGGGTCAGGATGGAAAGGGCACTTTCAAGTTGGTTTTGAAAGTCGCTAGGTGTGGGTAGTGTTACACCATACCCGCCGTTTCTGCTCCAATTGAACACGTCGGCCATACCGGGCCAAAGCACGAAAAAAGTGGGATCCATGACCATTGCTGCATCCAGCATGGATTGGTTGGCTGCCGAAAATGCATATCGATGGGCAAACGGGTGGGGACCATCCAAATCCAATGAACTTCCCAATCCTTGGCTGAACCAATCAGAAATATTTGCAAATGGGATGGCGAAATCATGGGTTTGGTCAAATGGAGTGCTCCATACCCCAGCGGCGGACAATGAGCTTTCCGAAACAGTATCACGCACGGGTCCAAGACTCGTTTCTTGGTTACAATCCGTTCGGTCTCCCAACCTGCTTGCGGTGAGGAACCTTGACTCCCAGCGTTTGTTCAAACCAAAAGATACACCTTCAGGAAGCAAGGCTTGGGAAAACTCACCACCGCCCACCGATTGGAATTGTTTGGCCAACAGAGCACCGATCCCATGGGTTTGTCCCTCTCGGTACAGGGCTCCGTCTTGGTAGCCACTCAACTCTGAGCCGCCCAATACGACTACCCGCGAGAAATCAGCAGATCCCGGATCAGGTTTGGGCAATTCGGGATGAGGCACACAGCCCTGAAGCAGGCAGGCAGAAGCGGCAAGGGTTATCAAGTACTTTTGCATCCTTGAATTTAAGTCAGGTTGGTTGAATTGCCAAAAAGCCGGGCCCAAATGAAAAAGGCCACCCTGAGGGAGTGGCCTTTTGTCGGTAAATGGACAGCATCAAAGGCTCTCCAGCAATTCTTCGGAAATGCCCATGCTGCTGAAACCGCCATCGTGGAACAGGTTTTGCATCGTGACCTTGCGGGTAAGGTCCGAAAAGAGTGAGATGCAATAATCGGCACATTCGTCGGCGGATGCATTGCCAAGCGGGCTGAGCTTTTCTCCGAAGTTGAGCATTTTGTCGAAACCGGCCACACCGCTTCCTGCTGTGGTAGGAGTGGGCGATTGGCTGATGGTGTTCACCCGAACTTTTTTGGCGCGACCGAAGTGATAGCCGAAGCTCCGAGCGATGGACTCCAACAAAGCCTTGGCCTCCGCCATGTCGTTGTATTTGCCGAAAGTCCTTTGGGCAGCGATGTAGGACAGACCCAAGATGGAGCCCCATTCGTTCATGATGTCTTTTTCCCATGCCACTTGCATGACGCGGTGGAAAGACATACCCGAAATGTCCAAGGTTTTATGGTAGAATTCGTAGTTGAGGCTTGTGTAGGGGCGGTTCTTGCGAACGTTGGGAGACATTCCGATGGAATGGAGGATGAAATCAATTTTCCCGTACTTTTCTGCGGCCTTGTCAAACAAGGCATTCAGGTTGTCCATGTCGGTGGCATCAGCAGGAACGACCTCTGTGTTCAGTTTTTCCGCCAATTTGTTGATTTCACCCATCCGGAGAGCCACTGGAGCGTTCGTGAGCAGCACTTGGGCGCCCTCTTCGTGCGCGCGCTCAGCCACTTTCCATGCGATTGAACTTTCGTCCAAGGCACCGAAAATGATGCCTTTTTTGCCTTTGAGTAAGTTATTTGCCATATGTGTTCAATTGTGTGTCCCATTAGGGACTTTCGTCATGATTGAATGTCTTTCAACAACTCCTGGGCATTTTGCAATGCCGCGTGGGTAGGCTCCTCTCCGCTGAGCATGCGGGCGATTTCCGTCACGCGTTCGTTGGGTAGGAGTTTCACCACATCAGAATGGGTTTTTCCATTTGCAATTTCCTTGAAAATCCGGAAATGTTGATGCCCTTTGCTAGCAATTTGTGGAAGGTGCGTGATGGCGATGACCTGATATTGATTGGATAGTTTTTGCATTACCTTTCCAACCTTTTGGGCAGTAGCCCCACTGATTCCGGTGTCAATCTCATCGAAAATCAAAACGGACAATTCAGCTTTGGAGGCCAATGCAGCCTTGATGGCCAACATCACCCTGGAAATTTCACCACCCGAGGCTGTCTGATTCAATGCACCCATGGGCATACCTTGGTTGGTTCGAATCATGAATTCGATTTGGTTGATTCCATTCGAGCTCACGCGGGTGGGTTTACCCTCCACCGTCAAGGGACCATCCGGATGGATTGATCTTTTCACATCCACTTGGAAACGTGCATGTTCCAAACCGACTTCCTCCAACATCTTGTTGACCGAGTCCTGAATGAGCGGAGCAGCTAGGAGCCTTTTTTGTTCGATATTCAGCCCACATTCGGCCAATTCTGCCCATTGTAGCTCCAACTGTTGTTGGGTACGGATGATTTCATCCCCCAAAGAAGAAACCCGCTTTACCTGCTGTTGCCAAATCGACCTCAATTCACCCAATTCCGAGGCGGTCTTTTTCCCATGCTTGAGTTTCAATTTATTCAGCAGGTCGTATTCGGATTGCAATTTGGCCAAACTTTGCGGGTCGGTATCGATGTTGTCCGCGATGTGGCCGAGTTGTCTGGTGACATCCCGGACCAGGTCTATGGCCTCTTCCAACCGGAGTTGTTGGGCCCTGATGCTTGGGTTGATGGATGAGGCTTGTTGGAGCAATTTGAGGGTTTCAGCCAGGATTCCGTAGGCGGAGTTGTCCTCTTCGTACAGTTTACCGGTGGATTCAGTCAGGGCCTCCTTGATTTCTTCCGCATGCTGCAAAAGGCCCAACTCCTGTTCCAAAGATTGCTCCGCTTCATCGGTGAGTGTCAGATTTTGAAGCTCCTGAAGCTGAAAGGTGATGAACTCATGTTGTTGTTTGGCTTGGAGGTCCTCTTGTTCCAAGGCAGATATTTGCTTGGTGAGTTCATTACACCGCTGCCAATGCCTACCAAATTCCTTGACCAAATCCATGTTTCCGGCAAACTGGTCCAGGAGCGAAACTTGTTGGTCCGCTTCCAACAGTCGTTGGTTTTCATGTTGCCCGTGTAGGTCAACCAACAGGCTTGTGACTTCCTTGATGACTTGGAGGGAAACTGGGGTATCGTTCACAAACGCACGCGATTTGCCATTTGCAGAGGCTTCCCTCCTCAACACGATTTGGTCCCCCTCCAGGTCAAAGTCTTCGTATTTCCTCAATTCGTTCACTGTGCCCAGAGGGATGCCCACAAACTCGGCCTCCACGATGCACTTTTCCTCGGGATTGAAAATGAAGGAATAGTCCACGCGCTTGCCCAATATCAGGCCGATTGCTCCCAACAAAAGGGACTTTCCAGCTCCGGTTTCGCCAGTCAGGATGTTAAGACCCTCACCTAACCGCATGTCGAGGCTTTCGATGAGCGCAAAATTCCGGATGTAGAGACGGGACAGCATGTCAATATGCGGCGATGAGGTCGTAGATCACTTCTTCCACTTTTTCCAACGGAATTTGATGGGTATGGCTTCGGATTTGGGTCCATTTGGCATTGCAATCCACCAGCACGATGCCATCTAAACTCGCCTTGGTCACCTCACCGGAAAAGGTCGTTCCGTCCTTGAGTATCACATGGGCGATTTTTCCGTTCAACTCACTCAAACGGTTGGCCAAAACGGCCTGATGGATGCGGACATTGCGTTTTCCCATACGCCGCAAAGATAGTTAAAATCAAGGGCATGCCTTGCGTTCGGTGGATATGTTGAAACCAAGGCGAACAGGATGACCTGCAAGTTGGTTTTGTTTGTCCTCATGAAAAGATATCATTTGATAGACAGCGCAATTATCTCCTCCCAACCTTCGGCTCTGTTCGATGAATTCGGGAAATTTCAACATGCAAAAGAATGGTTCCCGCCGGCTTACAAGGTTTGGGTATCACCCGATGGCTCCCTTGCTGTGGGTCAAGAATTGAACATTTCCTTGAATGTTTTTTTGACAATCGCTTGGCGCGTTGAAGTGGTGGAACAGAACCATTTGGTGAAGATCAGTTACGCCCGAGGATGGCATACGGGGCATGGGATTTGGCGGTTTGATCAAGCAGGGGATGGAACCATGGTGTCGTTTGAGATTGATATCCAGCCCAACAATTTGATGGCTTCATTCTTGTATGATTGCGTCAAAATGCCCACCCGACATTCACGCGACATACAAGGCATGTTCAACCGCCTGGCTGCCCGTGTAGGTGCTCCTGAACCCCAACATCGTGTTTCGAAAATTTTGGATTAGGGCGGTTACTTCTCCTGCCTGATGGCTTGGTAGTCTGATGCGTTCGCCGGATCGATTTCTTCCATGATGGGCACCAAGACGGCTTTGTCACGCATGTCGGCATTTCGGAAAATCTCGATGATTTCAGCGGATTTGGCAGTTAAAAACACTCGGACCACATATTTGGCAGGGAATCGCTGATTGATTTTTTGCAATTCCTTGATGGCATTGAGCACGGAGGTCCGGCCCAAAGACAGGTTTTTCTCCATTTGGTCCAACCCCTGACGATGGTAGGTGTAAAACACGTTGTGAATTTGACGCAGGGAGTTATCGAGCATTTCATTCACGAGCCAATAGCGATTCCGTTGGCTTTCCATGTTGCGCCATCCCGGACCTCCTTGGTTGGCAGATAAATTCACGATTTGTTGAGCTTTCTGGAAATAGGTAGAACCACCCGCCAATTCAAAGGTTTCTTGGTCGAAGCCGATGATCATGTAGGCATAATAATTCAGGATGGAGGTCAACTCGTCGATGTAGGCATTGTCGTTGAATTCCAGGGGATTGAATGGGACGAATTTAAAAAAAATGTCCTTGTCTTGGATTTCGACGATTTTGGATTCGTAGGTGGATTTGAAAACGGGGCGGATGACTTGTACCTGGACTGTGCCCTTGAATTCGTCGATAGAAGGTCTATCCGAAATCAGGAATTGGATGGTGCACCGAATCCTCTCTTGGGGTTCGTATTTCAAATCGGTCCATTTGCGAAGGTTCATGTACTTCGTGATGGCATCCTGCATTTGATCGAATACTTGCCGGTCGCTCCCCACGGTGGGAGCCGAAACATTGACAGCGCACTGAAGCTCCTGTGCTTGTATCATTGTTCCCCAACCCAACAGGCAGGCGACCCAAAACAAAGATCTCAGATTCATGACGGAATACCCTCCAGGATTACTCTCCACAAATGTCCTGCCAATTCGGTTTTGGCTTCCAAAGGGAAATTATACGAAAGTCCGGCCGAATTGAAAAGGGTAATTTTATTGGTACCGTGGCCGAAGCCAGCACCTTCCTCCCTGAGCGAATTCATGACCACGAAATCCAGATTTTTGGACTTGAGCTTTGCCAACGCATAGGCCTCCTCATCGTGTGTTTCCAAAGCAAAGCCGACCAAGGTTTGATGGGATGGTTTGATTTTTCCCAAATCGGCCAAAATATCTCGGGTTTTTACCAAATTGAGTTCCAACGCGTCGTTGCCTTTTTTGATTTTGCGCTCGGAGTAGGTCTGCGGTTGGTAATCTCCCACGGCAGCGGTCATCACGATGTAGTCCTGGTGGTGGGACACGGGCAGGATGGCTTCGTACATCTCATGGGCCGAGGTGACCATCATTGGTTGAAAAGGCAGGGAAACGGAATTTTGCACGGGCCCGGAGACCAAAGTTACTTCTGCGCCCAATCGATGCGCTTCGCGGGCAATTGCATATCCCATGGTACCGGTGCTTCCGTTGGAGATGAACCTCACCGGGTCCAAATGTTCTCGCGTGGGTCCGGCTGAGACCAACACTTTTTTGCCTTGCAAGGGTTTGGGGTACAACAAATGGATGGCGGCTTCCAATATTTCTTCCGGTTCTGCCATCCTGCCAGGACCATGCAATCCTGATGCCAAAAAACCATGACCGGCTTCCAGAACCACTGCACCATCTTCTTGAATTCGGGCGATATTTCGGAGGGTGGAGGGATGTCGGTACATGTCGGCGTCCATGGCAGGAGCCACTAAAACCGGACATTTGGCGGAGAGAAAAACGGCAGTGAGAGCGTTGTCACACAATCCATGAGCCATTTTGGCCATTGAATTTGCCGAAGCCGGGGCAATCACCATCAGGTCGCCCCATGCGCCGAGGTGGACGTGCTCGGTCCAGGCTCCATCCCAAAGGCCACTGAAAACACTGTTCTGCGAAAGATTGCTGAATGTGGATTCACCCACGAAATGCTTCGCGGAGTCGGTCATCACCACTTTGACCTCAGCACCTTCTTTAACAAAAAGCCGCACCAAAAGTGCGGCCTTGTATGCTGCGATGCTGCCGGTGACGCCAAGAATGATTTTCTTGCCAGTCAGCATGCGTTGAATCAATAAACCAAATCTGGCGAATTCGTGTCGGACGCGACGTCCCGGTTGCGCCAAAAGACCTTTTCCTTCATGAACGCATTGACAGCATCCTGCGATGGCTTGGGCTGACGCTCATAAAATTTGGAGATTTCGATTTGCTCGCGGTTTTCGGTGATTTCGTCCAAATTGTCGTGTGCTGGGGCGAACTCGGCCAACTTGCGGGACAATTCTTCTTTGAGGTTCACCGTGATTTGATTGGCGCGCGCACCGATGATGGCCACACTCTTGTAGATGTTACCGGTTGGCTTGCTCATCGCCTCGGTATCCAAGGGCAAAAAGGATTCTTCCATAATTATCTTTCGTCTTTCAGGGCTTCAAATTTATCAAACATTTTCTCTGCTTGCGCAGTAAATTTTCCGTCGGGGTATTTCTTTCTCAATTCTTCCAAGGAATTGGCGGCCTTTTTCCGGTTCATTTCGACGGTTTCATCGTCCTGAGCGTCTTTGGCAGCCATCAGGGCATTTTTGACCCGTTCATACAAATCAGATTGGGCTTTTTGGGCCATATCGGCTTCAAACGCTGATTTGTCACGACCGATACCGGATTTCAAGTCGGCCACATTGGAAGCGAATTTGCTGTCGGGAAAACGGTCTGTAAACCGCTCCGCAATCTCCATGGCCTCATCGTAACGTTCGGAACGTTTCCCTTCCGTGCTTTGTGCGGCCAACATCACGGCGGCTTTCAGCATGTAATATTGGGCTTGCTCCCTGAATTCTGAATCAGGGAACTGATTGACCATGTTTTCAAAAGCAACGACAGCGGCCTTGTTGTAGCCGATTTTATAATAAAGATAGGCCTGTTCGTAGGCTTTTTTGGCCAATCGTTCGCGCAATTCACGCAGCGCCGCCATGCATTTTTCGGTGTATTCCGAATAAGGGTGCCGGCTCAGGAAAAGCTGGTAATATTCGATGGCCTTGTAGGTGTATTTCTGGTCCAAATAATGGGGATCAGACAACATGTGGTAGGTTTTTGCAGTCATGTACTCGAATTCCTGGGCATGGCTGCTATTGGGATACTTTTTGGCGTAATCCTCGAAATAGTAGGACGCTGAGACCAATTCTCCCAAGTAAAACCTGCAATAGGCATAATAAAAATACATCTCCTCGGCGCGAAGTGTACCGCTGTAGATGGGGACCAATTCCTCGAACAAGTAAACTGCCCGGTCGTATTTTTTTTGGTTATAATAGCCGATGGCCGCCGAATCTTTATCGGCGATTTTGTTGCTTTTTGCTAGTTTCCGGTAAGGGTCACAACCCGAAATACCGGCGGAAACCAAGATTAAAGCAGTCAATAAAACGAACAGGGCCGTTTTGCGCATAGGGATGCAAAGATAGCAAAAAGGATGATGCAGTAGACCAAATCGGATAAAGAGTGCATTCCGATTGACCACAAGATTCATTCGGGTTTGCCCCGCGTAAGGAGAGCCAACAGACGCTTGAATTGTGCACCTCTCAAAAAGGCTTGGTCGGCATACCCAGAGCGTGTTTTGCCAAGTCGTTGGGTCAATTTCATGGTGGACGTCAGCGCCAAGGGGTAAGGCCGTTGGGCCAACGACCGAACCACGCCCACTTCGTGAATTGGATTTCTGAACTCCAAGGTCCTGATGAGAACATCCATCGGGGTAGCATGCTTGTTGGTGATTAGGACGAAATCGAATGTGGATTTGGGTGCGTGCAAGATGATTTGCTGAATGATTTCACGGGCCTGTCGGGCATCGTCGATGTCGCCGTCGGAGTAGATCACGAAATTGGTGAAGCCCACGAATGGTTCTTGGAACCGTTTTCGGTAGGCAATCCTTTCGATTACCAACATGAGGGCAGGGGCCAGGTAGGTCATGGTGTTGAGTCCCCCATGCACTTGTTCGATTCGCTTTCCGATTTCAACCAAATGGTCTCCCGGCTCCGCCAACAGAATTGGGTTCAGTGGGCCGAACATGGCGATGTAGGTATCGTATCCTGCAACCCGGCTGGCCATGTAGTCTATCACTGCTTCTTGTATGGCCTTGTCCATCGGCAGCGGCCTGCTGCCCATGCTCATGGACCTAGAACCATCGATGAGAATCACCCGCGTGGGCCGTGTGGCGGCTGCAATCTTGCCATCTTTTTTGAATAGGGACAAGTCGTCCTTTTGGAATTTCTCAGCTTTGGAGATCTGCATCAAAAGCCGTTGCATGGCTTGGTGGTCAAATCTCCGCAGGTCACCGCCCTCCGGTACGATGCTGTGTTTTTTAGATTGCTTGAAAATGATCTTGAGCTGAGCATCCTTGAGCTTGGCCAATGCCCTTGCCATCACCGCAATCACCGGACCGTGCAAAGCCACCCTTTTGTTGAAATCATCCCAATCACCGCTGGCAAGCTGGTCGAGGCTCATCTGAGGCGGTATCTCCAATTTGGGTCTTGGAATGATGTCCTCCTCTTCGAACATGGGCAGACGACCCTCCCGGTCCAATGATTTTCGCTCAGAGGCTTCCTGCATGCTATCCTCCAAGGCTTTCATCAAGTCTTCCACCGAGGCCATGGGCTCGTCCGGTAGGTAGTCACTTTCCAAAACACCTTTTGCGAATTCATCCCCACCTTGCGCATCTCCACGTTCTGTTCCGTTCTTTTGTTCGCGGTCTTCATTGGCTTCCCGTTCGGCTGCGTCATCCTCCATTTCTCGAATGAGCTCAGCTTCAGGGCTTTCCTCGTCCTGGATGGCTTGGGGCTCTGCCTCGGCATCTTCCTTCATGGTTGCCAATTCTTTGAATTGATCCATGAGTTTTTGCATCAGCCGTTCCAATTCCCCGGGGTCCATAACCTGCGTCGGCTCCTCGGTTTTAGCCGGGTCTGCAACATTTTGGGAATCCTGCGCATCTTGGGTGGCTTCATCCTCCGGCATTGGTTTTTCAGCGGACTCATCCGCTATTGGTTCAGAAGGGGTGCTCGACTCCTCGGTTTCGGTTCCGTCTTCCTCGCCTTTTTCCGTGGATTTGTCCTGATTAGGGTCCTGGGCCGGTTTTTCAGTGTCTTCCGAGGGGCTTTTGGGTTGTTTGCTTTTATCGTTTCCCCCCGCTTGTTGGTTTTCCGAGTCACCGTCCTGCCCACTGTCATCAGGTGAGTCCTGAGGACTCCCGTCTTCACCTGCGCTGGAATCCTCACCATCTTCACCCCCTCCACCGGCATTGTCTTCCTGCTGGTCTTCCGGCGGGTCGCCCGGCAAATCTTCCTCTGAGAAATTCTCGCTGCTGGAGTCGCTCTCCGTGGGTGGATTGGGATTTTGCTCCTGATTCTTCTCTTCGTCCTTGGTATCTTGTTTTTCCTTTTGTTTTTGTTTCTTTGGAGGGGGTTCGGAGGGATTCATTTCCATGTTGAAACGGTCTTGGGAATCTTCCCAAGAATCCTCCTGCTTTTCTACGATTTGGTTTTTCAGGTCCTCGGCGTAGAGCTTCCACAGTTCGTGTATCAACTCGAATCTTTTGGCTGCGTACAGCTCGGCTTGTTTTCCATAATGGGCCGGGCCTGAAGCCAAATCCTGCAAGGGTGGGAAATAATGTTCTACCTCCTCGCACATTTCCATCAATTGCTTCCAGGATTGATCGTTGTCCAGCCAAGAATCTGGATTGGTGCGGTCTCGTCCTGATATCCATTCCGGGATGGCCATGATGCTTTCCCATCCTTCGCGGTCTGGATTAAAAAGTCCATTGTGTGCCAAAAACACCCTGCTGATGATGAATGTTAGGTTGCCGAATCGATCCTTTGGGGTGTCTTCGAGTTGCGCAGGCTCTTGCTTGGTGTAGCGCCTTCCCACATCTCCGATGGCCGTGTACCAATAATTCAATGAATACCCGTAATCCTGACCGAATACTTTTCCCACCTCTTGGGTGAATCGGTTGACACAGTTGTCCTCGGCACAATTCAGGAAATACTGTTTCATTTCCAGCTCTTGGCGTAGGGCCTCGTCCCCAGGGTTTTCGTGCATTCGATTGGCTATCTCCTGGACAAAATCGGGAATACCCTTCGTTTGCACGGCATGACTGATCTCATGGACGACGCATGCACGGGCGTGGTCGAACCCAACGAGCATTGAAAACAACAAATCGCAAGAAATGATGCCGGGTTCAGGATGGAGAGAGAAGGAGAACCATGAGCCCGGTCCACCCCAGGTCAACTGAATTTGGTTGTTTCTCGTCAAGTTAAAGACATGGTTGCCGAACAGGATGCGCAAGTAGCGGACATGATGACAAGTGGTCAATTGTTTCCAAAGAGCGGTAGATGGAAGGTTGGGTACGCCTTTTCGAATTGGAGGCGGCCAATTTTGCATCAGGTAGGGGTTGTAGAGCAAGAACAACAAGTGAGCTGCCCAAACCAGTTGTTTTTCGGGTGTGGAGAGGTTGATGTCAAGCGGGGCCTGACCGGTCAGGATGGCTTTTTGGGCATTCCCGATTTCTTGGGCCAGTGTCTTGTCTTTGGAATTCGATTTCAGTTCACCCAGAAGGAATTTCAGCTCTTCGGCTGGGAAAACATTGGCATTCCATTCGCGCACCAACATCTCCAAAAACAGATTCAGTTCCGTATGTTGTCGGTTGTCGGCCTGAATGAGTCGAAGGCTGATGATCAGGTCATGCACAAGTTCCGCCACATGCCGGTTTTCCTCTATCAGGCCCAAAATCTCGTTGCATTTCGACTCAACATGGACTTGTTGGTTGATGCTCACCCCAGCTTCCGACATCACTTGGATCAATCCATTCACTTGTTTGGTGGTGACCGGTGAAAACCTGTCTCCGGTGTTGATTCGCAACAGCTTGTCTGCCAACCCATACCGCAGACCTGTCATTGGCTGTGAGGTGATGTCATGGATGGAAGATTTAGCCATGGGTCGGAATTTCTACTCGAGTTGGTGATTTCCCGAAACGAATTGGAGTTTCTTGTGCCTGAGCAAGAAACAAGTGCTTCATTGGGAGCATCTTCTTGCAAATAAAGGTAAAATACGCCATTCCTCCGTCCCCGATCAGGGCATTCAACCTCAGTGCTGAAGTTTCCGTATTGGAGGACAAAAGGGTGCCCCAATTGAGGATTTGACCCATTTTTTGAAACGGCAAGATTTCCTTAATTTTTAACCTATCGCCATTTTCAATCCCAATTAGGCTGTCCATCTCATGAAAAAAACAATTTCTTTCTTGATTTCCGCATGGATGATTTCGTCCTGTTTGGTTGGTCAAAGCCCAGGAGCCTTCAACTCCCTGCAGGAGGCACTCAAGCAACCCGAAAATGTCAAATCACTGAATTTGAATGCAAAAGGATTGAAATGGTTGCCCAAACAAATCGTCGAATTCCGCAATCTAGAAGTTTTGGACATATCCAACAACGAGTTAAAAGGTCTCCCGGCTTCCATAGGTGCCTTGCACAAATTGAAGGTCTTGAAGCTCAGCGGTAACGAAATCGGGTCCTTGCCATCTTCTTTGGCTAAGCTCAACCGCCTCAAAGAACTGTGGTTGGACGAAAATCCACTCGGGGAGTTGCCGGAGTGCATCTTTGAATTGTCTGACCTACAAATGCTGTTCTTGGAGGACATTGGCCTGCGTTCTATTCCCGATGAGATACAACGATGTAGCCAACTCAAGGTGTTGGTGATGCCGCTCAATCAAATAGAGGTTCTGCCTGCAGGATTGGCCAAATTGTCCAAATTGGAACACCTGAACTTGTTTGGTAATCAAATCGAGCGCATTTCGGTGGACCTTTCCGGGATGGTAGGCTTGCAGGAATTGGTGTTGTCTCAAAATAAACTCGTGGAGCTTCCGGCCGAAATTGGCAAACTTCCTGCCCTTTGGGAACTTCATGCCGGACAGAACCGATTGAAATCATTGCCTGAATATGGAATGGAGGGTGGCCCCATCGAGGTTTTGGATGTTTCAGAAAACCAGTTAGATGCAGTCCCGGACTCTTGGATCACCGCTCCGAATATGAGGGACTTGAACCTCATGGGAAATCCAGTTACCGATGGTGAAAAATCACGGATTTTGTCTCTTTTGGGAGTCAAGGCGCGGTTTTGATTGGCGGATTTGTCTTGGTTCGATTCATCTGAATCGACAGGTGGTTTGTTGGTTTCAAGATGGTCCTGATTTTCAAAATGATGTGGACATTAGGCATCAATTTTTATTGGTTTTTCATAATTCATCTGTTGTGATGTAAATAACAAGAGATTTGTAGCAATTGGTTGGCGGGTTTCAAGGAAGGATATGTGTATCTTTGCACCCGAATTGGGGGTGTCTAAGCCATTATCGCCCCCATCATTAAGCAACTGGCATGGGAATTTTCGGATTTTTTACAAAAAAAGAGAACAAGGAAAACCTCGACAAGGGCCTTGAAAAAACCAAAACGAGTTTGTTGTCGCGCATCGGCAAGGCCATCATGGGCAAGTCCAGCATTGACGACGATGTACTCGACGAATTGGAAGAGATTCTCATCACGAGCGATGTGGGAGTTGACACCACCATCAAAATCATTGACCGGATCCGCGCAAGGGTAAGCCGCGAAAAATACACCAACCCGTCAGAATTGGATTTCCTCCTGCGTGATGAAATCGTGAAAATGATGGAGGAAAACACAGCAAAAGGCGTGGAAGATTTCGATGTGCCCGCATTGGTGCATGAAGGGAAAAAAGCACCTTATGTCATCATGGTGGTCGGCGTGAACGGAGTAGGTAAAACCACCACGATCGGGAAATTGGCCCATCAATTCAAGCAATCCGGCAAGAAAGTGTTGTTGGGTGCCGGTGATACGTTTCGTGCTGCAGCTGTGGACCAACTCAAGATTTGGGGAAGCAGGGTAGGGGTGCCCGTAATCGACAAGGGGATGAATGTTTCACCTGCGGCCGTGGCGTTCGATGCTGTTGCAGAAGGTATCAGGCAAGAGGCAGATATCGTGATTGTGGACACGGCGGGCCGACTTCAAACCAAAACCAACCTCATGGCAGAATTGTCGAACATCAAGCGTGCCATGGGGAAGAACCTTCCTGAAGCTCCCCATGAAGTGTTGCTTGTCTTGGATGCCTCCACGGGGCAAAATGCCATCCTTCAAGCCAAAGCATTCACCGAAGCCACGGAAGTGACGGCCCTCGCTCTTACCAAACTAGACGGTACGGCAAAAGGTGGCGTGGTCATCGGAATCTGCGACATGTTCCGAATCCCTGTCAAATACATCGGAGTAGGAGAAGGCATGGACCACCTGCAAGTTTTCAATTCCCGGGAGTTTGTGGACTCCATGTTCGCAACGAAATAATCGCAGGGGCTATTTGAATGAAAACCAAGGCTTTCAAAAAAGACAAAGTCAACATCATCACCTTGGGCTGTTCCAAAAACATCGTGGACAGTGAAGTGATGCTCACCCAATTGCGTGGGAATGAAATCGATGCGCACCATGAGGCTGATATTCCGGCCAATGTGGTCATCATCAATACTTGCGGCTTCATCGACCGCGCCAAGGAGGAATCCGTCAACACGATATTGGACTATGTGGAGCGGAAGGAAGCCGGCGAAATTGACAAGGTGTATGTGACAGGCTGTCTCAGTGAGCGTTATAAAACCGACCTAGAGTCCGAAATCCCGCAGGTGGATGCTTGGTTCGGCACCATGGAACTTCCCTCCCTCCTCCACAAATTCAATGCAGATTACAAACAGGAGTTGGTCGGGGAAAGGTTGACCACCACCGATTCCCATTATGCCTACCTGAAAATAGCAGAGGGCTGTGACAGGCCCTGCTCTTTTTGTGCCATTCCCCTGATGCGCGGAGGACACAAATCACGGAGCATCGAGGACTTGGTCAAAGAGACCGAATGGTTGGTGAAGCGGGGAGTGAAGGAGGTGATGTTGATCGCCCAGGATTTGACCTACTATGGGTTGGATCTTTATCGAGATAGGAAACTGAACGAACTTCTTCAGCGCCTGAGCGATGTGAACGGACTTGAGTGGTTGCGATTGCATTATGCCTACCCAAGCGGATTCCCGGTCGAAATCCTTCAAACCATGCGCGAGCGGGACAACATTTGCAAGTATCTGGACATGCCCTTGCAGCATATCTCCGACAGGATGCTCAAATCCATGCGCAGAGGCATCACCCGGAAAAAAACCGAGGAATTGGTTCAAAATATCCGTGAAACCGTTCCTGGAATTGCCCTCAGGACCACCTTGATTGCCGGATACCCCGGTGAGACGCAAGAGGATTTCGAGGAAATGGTTGAATTCGTGGAATCCACTCGATTCGACCGCTTGGGCGTTTTCAAATATTCACATGAGGAAAACACACATGCCTTCAAATTGGAGGATGATGTACCGGAGGATGAGAAGGACAACCGGGTTGCTCAAATCATGGCCATCCAACAGGACATCTCCTTCGAGTTGAACCAGGAGAAGGTCGGAAAATCCTTCAAGGTACTGATTGACAGGAAAGAAGGGCCCATGTTCGCCGGACGCACAGAGCATGACTCACCCGAAGTCGACAACGAGGTGTTGGTGACGGGTAAAGGGCTGAAAATCGGCGAGTTTTACGATGTACTCATCACGGATGCCACCGAATTCGATCTCATGGGCAAACTCAAGGCTGACAAGTCGGGGAGGGAGTGATGTTCCGATTGGGCCTGATTGGACTTGCATGCTTGCTTTGTGGATTTCAATTGCGGGCCGGTTCGGTTTCCAGGACTTATTTCGACCTATCCGTACTCAATGTGCCCGGCAAAGAAGCCAACGTCTTGATGGTGTTAGAGCTGAAACCCAACGTTGAGAAAGCTTTGCTTCGTTTGGAGCCACAGACAGATGCATTGGTAGCACATTTGGGATTTCAGATTGAGGCCCGTTCACCGGGGTCGATGCGCACCCTGCACACGTGGAATTTCCGTCATCTTTTCAGGCAAGGAAGTGGTGAAATGTCAGGTCTCCAAGGGCGGTTTCCGTTTTCACTGGAGCCAGGATTGTACGAATTCCATTGCGAAATGGAAGATTTGTTCACCCATCGTAGGTTTTTTGAGATCATCCGATTCGATTGTCGCCCCCCCTCTGAAGAACTCAGGTTTTCAGACCTTTTTTTACAAACGATTTCCTCCTTCGGTCCGGTTTCCTTGGTTCAGGATTTGTTTGGCGAACGGGTGGAGTCCACGCCCGATAGCATCTGTTACAGGGTGGAAGTCACATTCCCAAGGGAATCCAATTTGGTGATTCGGACCAATCTTTATCGAAGACAAGAGGACGAAGGTCACGACGCTTTGGGTGGAGGTCTGGATGCCGAACTTTTCAGAAGCTTCCTTCAAATAACCGAAGCATGGAAGGCCAAGAATGGAAAGAGTGCATTCAAAGGTTCGGTTCCCCTCGCTGATGCCTCCGACGGACAATATCGGTTGGAGTTGGGTTTCTACGAGGATGATACCTTGCTCGCCACCATCACCCGTGATTTTGATTTGGAATGGCCCAGGATGCGTGAGGTCTTCGAGAATCTAGATCGTTCCATTGATTGGATGCGTTGGATTGCACCCGATTCCGAAAGGGAAAGGCTTTGTGGACTTCCGGAAGGCGATGAAAAGCAGCGAGGATTCATGGATTGGTGGCAAAAAAGATGTAAAAATGACGAGGATGCCCGTGCTGTTATCAAACGCTATTATGCCCGGATTTTTGAAGCGCAAACATTGTTCGGGCCTGAAGCGTCCGGCTGGGATACCGACAGAGGACGTATTTACGTGCATTTTGGGGCTCCTGACCGGATGTTGGAACCTGAATTTGGAACACAAACATGGTCGCTGTGGATCTATCGCAAGTGGAATTTATTTTTCCTATTCAAAGAATCGGGTGAAAACATGATTTTGGTAAGGAATTCATGGTCCTTGCCGGGTTAAGTTTGCAAGAACCATTTCGAACCGATTTGACCTATGCTGCTCAAAAGATACTTCGACCGCCATTTCCGATTCGAGGACCTGTTCAATGGCCATGCTGCGGCCGAGAAATTGGTGGCACCAGAAAGGAAGAAAGCATCCAAAGCATTCAAAAGGGTCATTTTCCTGCTGAAATCTTTGTCCTACGTGTGTGGTGCGGCCTTTGTGCTGTCCTTCTTTTGGGATTTTGGTCCTCAGCATCGGCTGCCCGACTTGTGGGGGATGGAGCTACCCCTTACCGATTTGATCAGGACCATGTCCGTTTCAGGCATCATCGGGTTCGGCACAAACTGGCTCGCCATCAAAATGCTGTTTCGCCCCGTCTATAAAAGACCCATTTGGGGGCAAGGTTTGATTCCGGCTCAAAAAGACCGAATCGTGTGGCAATTGGCCGGGGGCATCCACCAACATATTTTGAACGAAGAAATGATCCGGTCCAGAATCGAGCAATCGGGACTGATTGGAAAGGTCAACACCATATTACTTAACGGCATAGACAACCTCCTTCAAGACGAGGAATTCAAGCGTGAAATCAAAGCCATGACCTACAAACGCTTGAAAGAAGACATGGGAAAAGAGGAGGTCAGGCTGAGGTTCAGCAGGCTCATAGACGAGAAATTGGATGAGCACCTTCAATCGGGACTCAAAGCATTCGTATTCAAAACCTACAAGAGATTGAGCCCACAGGATTATGACGCACTCATCAACAACCTCCTGGATCGCGTCCCCACAACGGTGGTTTCCATCATCGAAGAGATGGAAAAAGAGTCGGCCGTGATTGTGGAATCATTGAAGGAAAAAGAAGATGACATGGAGGCCTTTTTCTCTAAGTTGGTCTTAGACATCTTGGAAAGAATCGACATCCAGCTTCTCTTGAGCAAGCAAATGTCGGGGTTTGATGAAGCCAAATTGGAGCAAATGATATGGTCAGCCACCAATGAACAATTGTTGTACATCCAATATCTAGGAACAATCTTGGGTATTTTAGGTGGTCTCCTGATTTGGCAACCCGTTTTGATGCTCGGATTTTTCGGAACTTTGTTGGTGGTCTTGCTGTTGCTTGACTTGGCTTTGTACTCCCTTTTTCCCAAGAAGTTTGGAAAACCCAAATCGTGACCTGAAAACCGACTACCTGACAGGAGCACCCTCTTTACGAGGATTCTACCGCCACTCTTTTTTTCCTGTCCCCTCCTACGAGGAGGTGGTGAAGGAACGGTCAGCTCATGGTGTCGATCGGGAACTCTTGGTTTCCGCATTGAAAAGGCAAAATCATTTCCTGCCAGACCGTGATAGGGTTTGGTCCAACATCGAGTCCCTGTCCCAAAATCATGTTTTCACAGTTACGACAGGACATCAATTGGGATTGTTGGGCGGGCCTTTGTATACCGTATACAAGATTGCGACCACCATCCGCTTGGCCGAGAAAATTCAAGCATCTTGCCCCGGAATCAAGGTCGTTCCCGTTTTTTGGATGGCCTCTGAGGATCATGACCTTGCCGAAGCCAATCATTGTTTCTTGGATGCTGATTCCAAATATGTCTATCCTGCTAAGTTTCTTGGACCAGTGGGCCGACATGTATTCCAAAAAGAGATAGAGCAAACACTCGGGGTTAAAGTCCCGGATTCCATTCGTCAATTTTACTTGGAGGGAAGGACCTGGGCGGAAGCTCATCGCCGGCTGCTCCATCATTTGTTCGGACACCATGGCCTTGTTTTGGTCGACCCTGACGATGAGAGCCTGAAATCAGCCTTCCTTCCTTGGATGATTCGGGAATTGGAAGGAAATGGGTTGGCCGGACCCGTTGAGGAAACCAACTCCATCTTGTTGACCCAAGGGTACAATCCCGTCGCTCAACACCGGGCTGTAAACTTGTTTTTCATGGGACATGGAGGCAGAAGCGGTTTCGTTGCAAAAGATGGGAGAATCAGTGTTCCAGACGCCGGTATTGACCTTTCCATGGCCGAGGTGGGTGATTTTGCAAAAATAAACCCAACCCATTTATCCCCCAATGTGTTGATGCGTCCTTTGTTCCAAGAGGCCGTGCTGCCCAATTTGGCTTATGTAGGCGGTTGGGCTGAAATCGGATATTGGATGCAATTGAAGACCGCCTTCGAGCATGCCAAATTGCCTTTCCCATTGTTGGTGCCGCGCATGCATGGAACCTTGCTCACCCCGGATACCCAAGAGGGAATTCAGTCCTTGGGCCTTTCTCCTGAGGATTTTAAGAAACCTTTGGGCCAACTTCAGGATGAATTCTTGAGGCGTTTTTGGGATGAAAAGCCAGTTTTGGATGCCATGGAGGGTGTCCGAGATTCCTATGCACGCCTTGCAGGTCTTCTTCAGGATTTGGATCCTACATTGGCGGTGAGCGCCCAAAGTGAAAGTGCAAAAGCCGAAGGTCACCTGGAAAATTTGCTCAAGAAATTGAAGAAATCGATGCGAAATCGACATCCCAAGCAGTTCACACTGTTGCTGAGAATCAAGGGACTTCTTTTTCCAGAGCGTGAAATCCAAGAAAGGTTGCTCAATATCACGGCATTTGGTCCGGATTACGCCTCATTGATCGATCAAATCTTGGCTCATTGCGATCCCGAAAAGCCAATGAATCAATGGATACCGTTGAGTTGAAAAAAAACATCCGGAAGGAACTCACCAAAGTCCGGAAAGAACAAAGTCCGCAGGCCATTGAATCCAATAGCAAACGGGTTTTTTCAAATTGGAAAAAGTATTTTTCAATCAAAGAGGTGGCTTGGTTGCATCTTTTCCAAAGCATTGAATCCCAAGGAGAAGTACAAACCAATCTTTTTTTTGAATTCCTTAGGACCAAACACGCTAGAATCAAGTTGGTAGTTCCTGTCGTCGACCCTCATTTGGGGCGTTTGAGACATGCCTATATACCCGAAAATGTGGAGATGGAGACCAACAAATGGGGTATTCCTGAGCCCAAATGTCCCGTTGAGTTCATTCCTCCCATGATGATGGACATGGTATTGGTTCCGTTGCTGGGGTTCGATTCGAAAGGAAATAGGATTGGCTACGGCAAAGGATATTACGATCAATTCTTACCCTTGCTCCGGCCGGGTTGCCCTAAAATAGGATTGGCCTTCGAATGCCAAAAATTGAATGGCTTGCTCCCAACCGAGTCACACGATGTCCCTTTGGATTATGTCATCACCGAGGAAAAAGTCTATCGGTTCGGATAAAACATGCAAATTTGAGTAAAATCAACACCCAAGATGGTCGTAGAAAACGAACAACACTTTCAATTTGCAGAGTTCGACGAGTCAAGCTCCCTGCCACTTGTTGACGATCGGTCCGTTGACTTGGAGTCTTTTACCCAAGCAGATCAGGATGGGGCCAATTTGTTGACTTTCACGGGCCTCATCACGGCTGTTTCGGGCTTGGCCATGTTCTTGGCTTCCAACTTGGAGGCTGGTCCACAAAGCTTGCGGTCTGTCATGTTTGGGGCAGGTTTGGTGGCCATGGGAATCGGTATCGGAAGGGTCTTGATGAAGCTCATCAAACCGCGAGGTATTTCCTTGCCGCCAATCAAATTGAAGCGTAAAACGGAGAATAAAAGGAGCGGGTTCGGGTTCTCCAATTCAGGTAATTTTGGTTCTTTCCAGGACAAACAAGGCGGGCTCAGAAAGTCGAATACCGATACGATTTTTGCAGGCATTTGTGGTGGGATTGCAGAAAGCTCAGGTGTCTCAAGCACAGTTGTCCGCGCAATTTTCATCGCTGCATTTGCTGTTACGGGTGGGGCTGCCTTCCTGATTTATATCGTGTTGTTTTTCATGATGCGCAACGATGGAGAAACCAACATCCGAAAAAACACAAACCGAAACTGATTCAAACAGGTCGGAATAGCTGACTTTCTAAGGGGTCAGACAATCATGCCATCGGCCATCCTGAGGCATCTGTGTGCGGAATTGGCCAATTGCTCGTTGTGGGTAGTGATCAAAAAGCCAACCTTCAGTTCGTCGGAAAGCCGCATAAACAAATCGAACATTCGTTTGCTGTTGGATGAATCAAGATTGCCAGTAGGTTCGTCTGCCAAAATCAGGTTAGGGTTGTTCATCAGGGCCCT
>Ga0068876_10000977_pt1 | contig 22656 bp, 20 predicted proteins | sample NOAtaG_6_FD_66442 | JGI IMG/M metagenome (GOLD analysis project Ga0068876, IMG submission 66442) | Freshwater lake microbial communities from Lake Erie, under a cyanobacterial bloom - NOAA_Erie_Diel5S_2200h metaG | ecosystem: Environmental > Aquatic > Freshwater > Lake | place: USA: Ohio, Lake...
CCTTTCACAAGACCCACCAAGTTGCCAATCTTGAAGATCATGTAAAGAATGACCAACACTAAAATTGCACCCAACGATATTATCCAAGTCATATTGCTATTTTATATCAGTGTAAATAATCAAATGTGATGGTTCAAACTCTCTTGCATAAATGGATGATTTTTCGCCACCAATTGCAGCTTCGACAGTGCATTCAAAACAACGTACAAGAATGCCCCTGCAAAAACCATGGCAAGACCTATCTCCAAAAACCCAACACCACCCTCTAATTTCATCGCTCCCGGGGTAATCATATTATAAAAATCAAACCAGTGGCCTATTATCACAATCGGACAAACCACCTTTAACATCGAGATTTGCCGTTTCGCATCTCTTGTCATCAATAACAAAAAAGGAAGTACGAAGTTTAAAAATATATTGGCATAAAATATCCAGCTATAAGGAGCCGTGCGCATCCGCTGGATAAAGTAAACCGTTTCTTCAGGTAGGTTTGCATAGTAAATCAACATAAACTGGCAGAACCAGATATATGTCCAAAAGATGCTGAAAGCAAAAACAAATTTTCCTAAGTCATGAATGTGGTTCTGCGTTACTACTTTGAGATAGCCAGCCCCTTTCAAATTGGCAACGAGCAGTGTAATGGTCGCTAAGCCAGTCACCCACCAGCTTGCAAATACATACCAACCGAACATCGTGCTAAACCAATGAGGATCAATGCTCATTACCCAATCCCAGGCTGAAACAGAAGAACTAACCGCAAAAATTACCAAGAAATACGCAGACAATTTTCTGGATGCAAACCAATGATTTGTTCCGCCATTGATGTCCTCAGCAAGCATTTCCTTCTTAATCCAAGTAAAGAAAAGGTACCAAAGGCTAAAGAAAAGAACCATCCTCACAACGAAGAACAATGGGAAACTACCGGCATGCATCGGCCAGAAGAAATAGGCACTCTTGCCCATCAGAATTGCATCGTAATGTTCGTTCTTTACGTCATATAGACTGTGATCAGTCCAATGGAATAAATCACCTTTTACCAAAAACCAAAGACCAACCATTAAAATACCCGCAAATGGAATCCAACTGCCCATCGCGAGGGGAATACGTTTGATCGGTGCAGACCAGCCCGCTTGTGCAGCATATTGAATAGCAACAAAAAACAAACCTATGATCCCGATACCCGCGAAGAAAATGTTATTGTGCCAAAGAGAAGTGTAGATCCTTTTCAACCACGTAGCGCTACCATGATGTCCCCCTTCAACAGCTGACGCTGCATGCTCTGTTGGCTCTGTACTGGCCACCAAGCTCTTCGCTATTTCTTGAGAAGCGTGCTTTTCAGCGCCCTCGTGATGCCCACCATTTTTTGCCATGAAAACACCCACTGCAAACAACAGCAACCCTACCCCAATGAGGATAAAAAGTTTTTGCTTGGTGGCTGGTTTAAAAATGTATTTTTCGTCCGCTATCATTTAGAAAAAATTATAATAGATACTAATTTTTTTGAATTGCCTTAACATACTTAGCGATCTTCCAACGATCTTCCTCACTTACTTGCGATCCGTGAGAACCCATCAATCCCTTTCCATAAGTGATCACGTGAAAAATGTGTCCTTCCGTAATATTCTTATAGGCGTCCCCTTTTAGGTTTGCAACGCCAGGGTAAACGCTGTGTTCCACCCCATCAATCTTTACCCCTGCAGCGACTTTTCCATCCCCTGCTCCCTTCGCTCCGTGGCAATGCTGGCAGTACATTTCGTAGGCAGCTTTGCCCTGACTCAAAATGGCCTTCGTTGAGTCATAAGGATTTTTCAACTTATTAGCGAGGCGAAGCCCTGTGGTATCATTGACACCTCTATAAGGAAGCCAACCTGAAGCAGATCTCCTGACTGTGTGGGCAGGCGGTAGCCTCAAGTTCATCTTGTAAGGATTGTACTGATTGGAGTTGTAGAATTCACCTCTACCATTATCCAGTGCGTTGGTGATTTTTCCTTGCATCGGGTCTGTAATTTGAGAAAGTGGTTCATACGCCACCGAGTGATACATATTAGGCGCATACTCAAGGCCTTGATAATCGCCACCGGCCTTACATCCGGCAACCAAGACCACCACTACCAACACCACTGATAATTTTCGTAATCGCATAGTCACGTTCAATTAAAAGTTTTTTTCGTTTACTTCTGAGGCGCCTTGTGACTTCAACAACGCGCTAATTTCTTCTTTGCTCATTTTGTTAGTGGCCAAATCTATCGCCATTACATGCTTATCATCTGTGCTTCGAATATCAAACTGACGGGGCCATTTATAGGGCTTCATGTCGCTGGCAATAAAGAAGGTACCAACCATCCCAAAGGCGGCCAACAATACTGTCATTTCAAAAGTAACGGGAATAAAAGGAGGCAACGAAGCATGGTTCTTACCACCAATGATCATCGGCCAATCATAGCCCAGCATCCAAATTTGCATTAACAACGCCAAAGAAGTACCCGTCATTCCAAATAAGAACGCAGCAATGGGCAATCTGGAACGTTTATAGCCAAGCGCTTCATCCAATCCGTGAACAGGAAAAGGCGAGTACACCTCATGAATCTTCAAGCCTTTTTCACGCGTGTGCTCTACGGCATGTAAAAGCACATCTTCATCCTCAAAAATTCCTACTACAAAATTCTTATTGCTATCCATATGCTAGTGCTTCTGTTCAGATGACGATTTAATAATACTCTTTACCTCAGCCATGTTGATAACGGGGAAAAACTTGGCGAACAACAAGAAGGCCGAGAAGAACAAACCAAATGTAAAAATATACTCTCCCATATCATATATAGTAGGGTGAAACATTGACCAGCTGGACGGAACGTAGTCACGGTGAATAGAAGTCACAATGATTACGAAGCGCTCAAACCACATTCCAATATTTACGATGATTGAAAGAATGAACGTAGCCACAATGTTTGTACGGATTTTTTTGAACCAGAATAATTGAGGGGAAATTACGTTACACGTCATCATTGACCAATAGGCCCACCAATAAGGCCCTTGCATACGATTAAAGAAGGCATACTGTTCGGCAGGCACCTGTCCATACCAAGCAATAAAGAACTCGGTGATGTAAGCAATTCCGACTATTGAACCCGTGATGATAATTACGATGTTCATCAACTCAATGTGGTAGATGGTAATGTAATCTTCCAACTTGAAGACTTTCCGCGTAATGATCAAAAGTGTTAACACCATGGCGAAGCCGGAGAAAATCGCTCCAGCTACGAAGTAGGGAGGGAAAATGGTCGCGTGCCATCCAGGAACTACAGAAGTAGCAAAGTCCATGGATACAATTGTATGAACGGAAAGTACCAGCGGTGTTGAAAGTCCCGCCAAAATCAATGCAACTGATTCGTAGCGACTCCAGGTTCTGGCGGCTCCATCCCATCCGAAACTCAAAGCATTATAAATGTTGGCGCGTAGCTTATGTCCTTGGCGAACCGCTCTGTCGCGGATAACCGCAAAATCCGGTATCAAACCCATGTACCAGAATACCAAGGAAACAGAGAAGTACGTTGAAATGGCAAACACATCCCACAACAGCGGTGAATTGAAATTGGCCCACAGAGAGCCCCATGTATTTGGCAACGGGAACACCCAATAGAAGCCCAACCACAATCTACCCATGTGAGCAAACGGAAATGTAGCGGCACAAATAACCGCGAAGATGGTCATCGCCTCTGCCGCACGGTTGATTGACATTCTCCACTTTTGGCGGAACAGCAATAAGATGGCAGAAATTAATGTTCCTGCGTGACCGATACCGACCCACCAAACGAAGTTAGTGATATCCCAAGCCCAACCAACGGTCTTGTTTAGTCCCCAAACACCTACACCTTCCCACAAAAGTGTGCAAAGACAATAAAAGCCAAAAGCGAGCGCCACTAATGAGATGCCCATGGCAATCCACCAAAGTTGCGTGGGCTTGCCTTCTACCTGACGGCTGATGTCCTCGGAAACATCGCGGATAGTCTTACCACCGGTTATAAGAGGTTCACGTATCGAAGAAGTTACTTGCATATTTTAATCAATGGTCAATGGTCAATAGTCTAAATCCAATTATGCGTGCTCTTTTTTCTCGTCTCTGTTCTTGATTTTGGTGAGGTAAAAAATATTAGGTTTCACACCAATATCTTCCAAGACCCTGTACGCACGCGGATTGCCAATCTTCTTGTCAATGCCGTATGGTCTTTTCGGATCACTTTCAATCTTCAATAGCTTGCTGATATGGCTGTCAGGATTATTCATGTCACCGAATACGATCGCTCCAGTCGAGCAGGCAGCCTGACACGCAGTAATCACTTCGCCATCCTTCATCGGGCGTCTTTCTTTTTTAGCGGTCAGCTTACCTGTTTGAATACGCTGTACGCAGAATGAGCATTTCTCCATTACTCCGCGTGAACGAACCGTCACTTCAGGATTTAATACCATCCTTCCTAAGTCAGTGTTCATTGCTGGGTTGGCCTGATAAAACTGTTGGTTATCGTGGTACTTAAACCAGTTAAACCTACGCACTTTATAAGGACAGTTGTTGGCACAATAACGAGTTCCAATACAACGGTTATAAGTCATTTGATTTAACCCTTCCGTGCTATGAGTGGTTGCAGCAACCGGACAAACCGTTTCGCAAGGTGCATTGTTGCAATGCTGACACATCATAGGCTGGAATACTACCTCGGGATTTTCAGCAGCAATCTCCGCGGCTTTATAATCTTCTGGATTGGCGTCACTGCTGTAGTATCGATCGATACGCAACCAATGCATTTCTCTACGATTGATGACTTCTTTTTTACCCACCAAGGCTACGTTGTTCTCAACATTACAGGCGACTACGCAAGCCGCGCAACCATTACAAGTGTTAAGGTCGATGGCCATACCCCAATAATGACTCTTGTATTCATGGCCTTTCCACAAGCTTAAAGTGGCAGGGTCAACCTTCTCGTCCCAATTAGTAATTTTAGGATACTCTCTTCCTGCTGCTGGATTTTCTTTGAACTCTGACAAAACAGATTCCTGGATAACGCTCTCACGTCCCATATAGGTCTGGTGAGTCTGAGTTTGCGCTAACTGGAAATCGTCTTCGGTGCTTGCAACCGTGACGCCTGACGCAATACTATAATTTAACGAGCCGTTAGCTGTAGCTACCCAAGGATAAACATTTACACCAATGCCATCGGCAACTGTTCCGACTTTTGTCCGCCCGTAACCCAATGCGACACCAATAGTGCCTGGCGCTTGTCCTGGTTGAATGAGTGCCGGAAGCTTAATCGTGCTTCCTCCAAAGGTCAAACTAATCTTCTTAGTGTGACCCTCGGCATCATTATCCAATTTCAAAACTTCGCGGGCATCTTTTTGTGATACCGTTACATAATGATCCCAAGTTGCTTTCGTTATGGGATCTGGCAATTCTTGCAGCAACGGGTTGTTGGCTTGGTTACCATTACCAATTGCGTAGCTTTCATAGATCACTAGTTCAAAACCTGTCGATTTTTCACTGGCGCCAATTTTACTTAGAGCATCCTCTGCATGACTTGTAAAAGAAAGTTCTTTTGGCTCGCCAGGCAATTCATAAACGCCTTCGTACAAACACTTATCCCAGAAGCTTTGGAAATCAAGCGCGCTCGTTTGTTTCGAGAAAAACCAGTTTTTCCAGTTCTCGCTTACAACTGAATAATACTCAACTTCTTTTTCACCTGCCCAAACCAGAAAACTCTCTTGCGCCTGGCGAGTTTTGAAAATAGGTGTAATGGCAGGTTGCGAGAGACTATAATAGTTAGGTTTGGGTTCGAAGTCATTCCATGATTCCAAGTAATGGTGATCTGGCGCCATATACCCCGAAGCAGAAGCTGTTTCGTCTGGCGTGTAAGAGGTCGAAACAGCAAGTTTTGTATTTTTCAGTGCACCTGCCAACTCAGCACCTTTTGGATGGTCATACACTGGATTGCAATTGAAGAAAATAACAGCTCCAATTTTCGAAGCCTTCGCATCTTCTATAAATGCCAACATGGCTTCGTCATTTCCCTGACGGAAGTTGACCGGCAGTGAGGTAAGAATAGTGGTTCCATAACTTCCCAATAAGTTGTTGATCTCATTGACTAACACCTGCACTTCTTTATCATTTGAACTGCAGACAACGAGCGATGCTCCTTTATTAGCCAAAAGTTCTTTAGCTGCTTTTTCGACATGTGCCACGCCAGAATCTGCTGCACTTCTTCCTGCTACGATATTATAAATCTGTGCGAGCACAGCACCTTCTTGTGATGGTTTCATCAATGAGCGATAATCCGCATTGGCACCAGTCAATGAAAGATTACTTTCAAATTGATAGTGCCTCGACATATCGCGTTTCTCCTCACTCACGGCACGAGTCGTACCATAAGCTTTCGCAAACTCAATGGGAGAAAACCAAGTGCCCAAGAAATCAGCGCCCACACTGACGATCACTTTTGCCTTACTAAAATCATAACTTGGGATAATTGCCGAACCGAAAGACTCTTCATTGGCCTTCAGTAACCCGTAGTAAGAAATAGGGTCATACTGAACATGAACAGTAGTCGGATACTTTGCCTTGAATTTTTCGATGGTTGCTTTTGTGCTTGGGCTAAGTATTGTATTGCTTACAATTCTTATTTGACCACCCTCATTTGAGACTGCTTCCAATTTCGAAATCACCTCTTTATCGAGCGTTTCCCAATCTGCGGGTTTATCGCTGATCCGAGGACCACGCAGCCTAAAGTTATCATACAAGGAAAGAACAGATGCTTCAACTTGTGCACTGGTACCTCCTCTTGTAACACTTGAAAGCGAGTTACCATCTAATTTGATCGGGCGGCCATCGCGTACTTTCACCACCACTGAGCAATAATCACCACCATTGACGTAGGTTGATGCATAGTAATTAGGAATACCGGCATCGGCATCCACCGGCTTTACTACATAAGGAATCGATTTCCGGATAGGTGCCTCGCAAGCTGCTAAAGAAGCAGCGGCTACGCTAAAACCCATCATTTTTAAAAAGTCTCTGCGAGAGTGCCCAGGATCTTCTGATACGCCCATGTCGACAAATTCTTTATCGGCATGTTTTACGTAAGAAGGATCATTCTTGAGTTGGGCCAATCCTTTCCAATATGTCTTTTTAGTAGTAGTACTCATACGCTCTTTATCGTGACCGAAACATTTAAAGCTTACAATATTAATAGTGACATTTCGCGCATTCCAATCCGCCAATATCCTCTACTTTCATTTTTGATTTCTTTGCTGAAAGATGTAGTTCGTTCAGCTTATTGTAGTATTCGTTGTCTTTTGTGTTGACCTCCGTTTTACGATGGCAATCGATACACCATCCCATTGTCAATAAAGAGTATTGCTTAACGACTTCCATCTCCTCAATAGGGCCATGACAAGTCTGACATTCTATTCCTCCAACATTAACGTGCTGAGCATGGTTGAAATACGCTAGGTCAGGAAGATTGTGAATACGGACCCACTCGATTGGTTTCTGTTTGCCCGAATAGGAAGCAGTCTTATAATCATAACCAATGGCAGCGTATATTTTTTGAATCTCGGTAGATTCCTGTTTAATCTGTGTATGACAGTTCATACAAATATTGGGAGACGGAATATTTGCTTGCTTGCCCTTCAAAACGCCTGTGTGGCAATACTTACAGTTGATTTCGTACGAGCCAGCATGCAGCTTGTGCGAAAAAGCAATAGGTTGCTTAGGCTGATAATCTTGCTGCACTCCAATGGAATAGAGTCCATCGATAGTGGTCTTGAAGCCAACGGACACTAATATAAATACAACCAAGAAAATAAACCCTGAACTACGTGTAATCGTTGAAAATGTATAGGGTGAATTGACAACTTGTTGATCGTCTTCACTTAATTCTTTTTGGTTGAGGTATTTCTTCAAGGCCGATACGATCAAGCCAAGAATGACAAGCATTAACAGAAGGATAAGAAGCATCCCCCCCACAATTGCATTCAAATAAGAAGAAGGAACACCGGCACTCCCTCCACCAGCTGTTTGTTGTGCTGCTACCGGGGCTACCTCGACTTTTTCAGCATCCGACTTTACGTAAGCAAGTATGCTTAAGATCTGGGCGTCTGTATAACTGGTAAAGGCCGTCATCTGGCTCTTGTTATACTCATTATAGATTTTGTTGGCGTACTCATCGCCACTGGCAATCTTTTTTGCTGGATTCTTTACCCATTCAATGATCCATGCAATGGATGGAGCCCGATTTTCGACTCCAGCGAGTGCTGGTCCTACTAGTTTTTGTTTAACTCGGTGGCACGATTTACAATTGCCATTAAATAAGGCCTCCCCTGCGCTGATTGCAGCGGCATCTGTCGGAATTTCTTGAGCGAAAGAAGTGGAACTTGTTGTAACGAACAGTGCGAGGGTGAGAAGCTTAACGAGATCAGATAATCTATCCTTCATCATGACGCGTTTAGGTAACCGCTTTTTTACGGAATGGCACAAATCTACACTCCCAAGCCATTATTTCAAACTTATTTTACAGGCTAGGCAATATTTATTTAGGACGCCCCAGAGGAGTTTTATATTGTCGCAGGAAAACCGGAAAAATGTGGATAAGTTTGAACAAATGAATCAGAAAGTCTGCAGCAAATAATATTAGTCGCGCCTATTTGGAATCATTTTCGAGAATAAGAAAAGTCAAGTCACGTTGTAACTGGTCAAACAGATGATCAGCGCCTTTGAGTATGTAACCGTCCTGATATCCATCATCTTAGGACTGGGTATAACCCAAATCCTTACCGCCATTGCCGATCTGATCCACCAGAGCAAGCGCGTGAAAGTATACTGGCCACATGTGTTGTGGGTTCTTATTGTGCTTATCCTTCACGTCCAAGAATGGTGGATTATTTACGACCTTAAAAACTATGCACCCTGGCGGTTGCCAACATTTTTATTCATCATGGTGTATCCTATTATTCTTTTTGTGCTGGCCCGGTTGCTCTTCCCGTTTGGTATCCAAGAGGGTATGATAGACTTGAAGGCTTTCTATCAGGATAACTACCCTAAGATTTTTCTATTCTCTATCGGACTTGCCGTACTTGGCATTTTAGATAGTTTAATCATTCGGGGCGACAGCGTTCAATCGCAATTGCTCAAACTGGTGGTGCCATTCATCTTTTCTGTTTTATATTTCAAAAAATCTCCGGAATGGGTGCATAAACTAGTTTCGATTGGCTTCTTATTATTATTGATAGTGACGATTGCGGTAGAGTGGAATGTGTGGTTGATTAGCAATTAAGAACCTGTACAGAAAAAATTGCCTAAAAAATTCCAGGTTATTGATGAAATACCTTTGAATGAATGATTTTTCCCTCTTGGATTTCGAGCATTTCACCAACCGCTAAATCTTCTTCTCCATCAACGTGGCGTATGTATTCCATAAAGATGCGGTCTTCGTAGGGAGTCAGCCGAATCAATTCGTACTTAAGAGTAGGTAATCTGAGAAAAGCATCTTGCCACCATGTCCTCAAGGCAGTCTTGCCTTTAATCAACCCATGGGTTTCTGGATGTCGAACTTTCAATTTAGGGCTGTAGTGAGAAGCCTCGTCATCATACAGCAACAACAATTTTTCTATGTCATGCTCATTAAAAGCAGCAAACCAATTCTGCGCGATATTTGATAACTCATCCAAATGGGTCATGATTTTCTAATGTGCTAGTCAATGTAAATCAGCTAGAACAGCGGAAGACGCACTTGTCGCTTTCCTCCTCGCTTCTTCAATCGTTGCACCCTTGGCCAAACAAACTCCCATTCTTCTTTCACCATTCACTTCCGGCTTGCCAAACAATCGAAGTTGGGTATCTGGTTCGGTTAGCGCTTTGTCCAATCCTGAGTAAGAAATGTTTTTGGATTGACCTTTCACCAGAATAACGGACGATGCAGAAGGGCCAAGCTGCCGAATAACTGGAATAGGTAAACCCAAAACCGCGCGTACGTGCAAAGCAAACTCTGAGAGGTCTTGCGAGATCATCGTAACCATACCAGTATCATGCGGCCTTGGTGAGAGCTCACTGAAATACACCATCTCCCCCTTCACAAAAAACTCCACCCCGAAAAGCCCAGCTCCGCCCAGGGCATCGACTACTTTTTTGGCAATGTTCTGTGCCTCCTCTAGTGCCTTTGCAGGCATGGGGTGTGGCTGCCACGATTCTTGATAGTCGCCATGTTCTTGGCGGTGGCCAATTGGTGCACAAAATGAAACACCCTCTTTATGTCGGATCGTGAGCAGCGTTATCTCGTAGTCAAAATCTATAAAGCCTTCTACAATCATTCGTCCACCTCCACTCCTACCTCCCTCTTGCCCATAACGCCAGGCCGTATGTATTTCTGCATCGGACTTGACCACGCTTTGGCCTTTGCCAGATGAACTCATTATTGGTTTTACAACGCATGGAGTACCAATAGTATGAATGGCCGATGTAAACTCTTCCAATGTTCCCGCGAATCGGTAAGGAGAAGTTTTCAGTTGAAGAGTCTCAGCCGCTAAGGTGCGAATGCCTTCTCGATTCATCGTAAGTTTCGTGGCTGTTGCAGTGGGGATGACTCGAAAGCCTTCCTTCTCCAATTCAATTAAGGTATCCGTGGAGATGGCCTCCACTTCCGGCACGATATAGTTGGGCTTTTCTTTTTCGATGATGCTTCTGAGAGAGGCACCGTCTAACATTGAAATTGTGTACGACCTATGAGCGATCTGCATGGCAGGTGCATTGTTGTAACGATCAACTGCAATCACCTCAACGCCATATCGTTGAAATTCGATCACTACTTCTTTACCTAGTTCTCCCGAGCCAAGCATCATTACTTTTATAGCAGAGGAAGTAAGAGGGGTGCCGATGATCATGTTGTTAGAAGTTTGAAGTTGGAAGTTAGAATTCAGCAGTTGGAAGCATGTTATGTTGCACTTAATCCTCATCAATTTAAGTGATCAGAAATCTTCAAATTTTTAGATCAATGGGATTTTGCCGTGCATCAAATGATGGCTCCATTTTTCAAAATATCTCTCATCAAATCCAGGTAGACGCGCATAATTTAAATTTCAACAAAGAAAAAGAACGTTCGCCCATTCTCAAACACCCTCACAATAAAAAAGCCCGCGCCAGAGGCGGGGCTTTTAACCTAAGATCAAAAAAATGACTAGTTACCGTCCTTATCTACTTTAACAGTTTTAGAAACCCCGTTTTTGGTTACGGTGATCAAGTTATCACAAGTACCATCACCATAGTTCACTGTGAAAATCTCGGTATCTACCGTTACGGTTTTCAATCCAATAACAGGAATGTGTACTCTGCGACCACATGCGGCAACGTATTGCAAAGGAGTGGTAATTTGTACGGAATAGTTTTTGCCATTTCGGTTAGTACCTGTTGCAGCAGGAATGTTGGGATCTGTTTGTGAAATGATCCACTTGTCTTGGAAAGGGCTAGTTGAAGAGCGTACCCACTGACGTGTTCTGTTCACCGTACGTGAAGCCGAAGTGCCATCAGCCCATGTGGATTTATGTGAGCCTTGGATCGTCCAAGTCAGGGGAGATGCAGTTGTGCTAACGTTTTTTACAGTTCTCGTTCCTTCCATTACTACGCCATTGACGGTGTAACTTTCTAACGTGATGGTATGCGTTGAGCCTGGAATAAACCATCTACCACCCGACCAGGTGATAATTATCTTACCTGTTCTTAAATCGCCATCATCATCTTTGCAACCTCCGTTGAAAGTAAGGGTGATTTTACCTGCATCTTTGGTATTGCCGACTTCTTTTACAACCGTAGCACATTCCAAGCGATCATCGCGATCTTCTACTCTGCCTGATATGGCATCATTGGAATTCAATGCAGCACTGGCGATGTCATTGACCTCATCGACTTTCGAGTCAATAGCAGTTTCACTGTTTAGGCTTGAAAATGATGCATCATCGGTTTTGTTACATGAGGCTAAAGTCAGCAAAATAGCCATGACCAGTGGTGAGGCTGATTTTAGAATGAATAAATTTCTAATTGTTTTCATACGTGTTATTGTTGGTTTTGTCATTTAGAGTGACCGGTGTGTATAAGGTTTAATTTGCTTTTTTAAATTGAATAGTCCTAAAATAAGTTGACAGATTTAAAATAAGTCCCGGTTGCCTCAGGTGACCGGGATTTTTGTTTTATAAACCTGCTCTGGCGTTTTCATATTCAATGCCAGGTGTGGTCGTTTCTGATTGTACAAAGCTACACTTTCTGGGACTAATTGATTTACCTGCTCTTTGCTTTTCAATACTCTGTCCATTCCAAATTCTTCTTTTATGGTACGATTCATACGTTCAGCCAGTGCATTTTCGTATGGATCTCCATTTTCAGTCATACTTAGACGGATGTTATTTGTTTGAGTGAGTGATTCGTATTCCTTACTACAATACTGTAACCCTCTATCGGAATGACGAATTGTAGCCACTGAATTGGGTGTCCGTTGTTTTACAGCCATTTTCAACGCTCCGATCATACTTTCTGTTTCCATATTGTCGGCAACAGCATAGCCTACTATTTTTCTGCTATAGGCATCCGTGATCATATTCAAATAGCAATTTCCCTGCTCTGTTTTCAGATACGTAATATCACTAACCCAGACTTCATCGGGGCGTATGACACTTCTGTTTTTGATTATGTTGGGCCATTTACGTAGCCAATGTTTACTCATGGTCGTCTGTACATATCTGCGTTTGGGCTTAATCTGTAAATCATAATATCGGATCAGTTCAAATAACTTGTCACGACCAAACTTCAGTTGTAACTCTTCCAAAGTGGGTTTGATCAGGTGGTACATTTTTCGAGTGCCTAACCGGGGCAGTAACTTCCGTTCCCTGTCCACTAGCTGTTTTACGGTTTGTTGCTTTTCGATTTTACCAACAGAGTCCGCTCGCTGCTTATAAACATATTGACGGCTGTACCCTAGCGTATTGGCTATTTGTCCGATTGTATATCGTTCTCCCCCTGTTGCCTTTCGGAAGCTTGCTGCGACAGGGGCAAGTACTTTTTTCTGATATCTGTACCTAATCTATTATCGGCTATATCTATCGCGCGGTTCAGAATCTCTTTCTCAGCTTCTAGTCGCTTGATCTTGGCCTCCAGTTGAGATATGAATGTCTTTGGCGGAGCTTTCTTTTTCATGGGAACTTTGCTTGTCCAATCCAAAGTTCCATGCTTTCTTAGCCATATCAAAACTGTACTTCTGCCTTGAATACCATACTTCTCTTGACTCTGCTTATAGGTGAGATGGCCTTTTTCTATCTCATCAACAACCTGTAATTTGAAAGCCAAACTGTAGTCCCGCTGCGTGCGCTTTAATGAACTCCTCTTTTCATTTGCTAATGTCATAATAAGTTAACTTTTGTGTCAACTTATTTCAGGACGAGGCATATTTTAACCTAAAAAAAGCTCCGAAATCGGGGCTTTTTTATAGTATTTTTGAGATTTGAGTGAATCGCTATCATAATGAATTTGTTTTACAGTAAAACATGGAGTTTGATGTAAATTAACCCGGATTACGCATTGCAATTTTCCAATAGACCCTTGACGAATGAAAATCAATAGTTTGTCCCGTAACCACAACCGAATTGGTGATTTTCATGGTTATGGTTAAACCTTAACAAAACCATTGGGCTCCAGTGTTTTCGTAAACCCGTTGGGAAAACTGTGCATTCCCAATGCATATTTTGGGTTGAAGGTTTACACCAAGTCTTTCGACTGAAATCAGATGAAAAGATGGTTGGATAGGTTCGATATTTTCCAGAAGCGATTTTCCAGTAAGACGAATTTACCACAACTCGAGCCTACCGGTTTTAAGCTAGGTTTACGGACTCGATCTTCGGCAAAGGGTGACATTGCTAAATATCTGATAATCAATGGACAGACGTTTGCCATATTTTTCTCAGAAACGTTTTTGTTTTGTGGCCTTTTCCCCTACATTTGCAGTCCTTTTGAATTTAGGGTGGGAAAAGATGGTTTAAAGGGAGGTTTTGAACAAAAGCAAACGGGGCGAAATACAGGGAGAGCAGAAATTAATAAACGGGTGTAGCTCAATTGGTAGAGTAGCGGTCTCCAAAACCGTTGGCTGGGAGTTCGAGTCTCTCCACCCGTGCGAATAAATGAGTTACCTACCATAGCTTTAGCGAAGGTTGGTGCAAATGAAATAGAATGGAAAAACTAAAAAACTATATCATTGAATCTTTTGACGAGATCAAAAACAAGGTCTCTTGGCCAAAATTCAACGAATTGCAGAGTAGTGCCATTTTAGTACTGGTCGCTTCCTTGATTTTCGCTTTGGTGATTGGTCTTTTTGATTTGGGTTTTAATAATGCTTTGGCTTGGTTTTATAAAGAATTCTAAGACATGGCAGCAGCAGTAGGTGAATTAAAGTGGTATGTATTGCGGGTCGTTAGTGGCCAAGAGAAGAAAATAAAATCTTATCTCCTTACGGAAATAGAGCGCTCAAAGTTGACTGGTTTTATTCCAGAGGTGCTGATACCTTCTGAGAAGGTATATGAAATGAGAAATGGGAAAAAGCGCGTGAGAGAGAGAAACTTCTTTCCAGGATACGTTCTTGTTTCTGCAGACTTGTCAAACGGAGAGGCCTACCACACGGTAAACAACATACCTGGTGTAATCGGTTTCCTAGGCAACAACGGGTCAAGTGCGACAAATAAAGAACCTGTCGCTCTGCGTCAGTCAGAGGTGAATCGGATTCTAGGCAAGGTTGATGAGATCGATCAATTTGAAGTAAAATTGGAGACTCCTTTTATTAAAGGGGAGGGCGTGAAGGTAATGGACGGACCGTTTAGCGGGTTTACCGGAACGGTAGAAGAGATTTTCGAAGACAAGAAGAAATTGAATGTAATGGTTAAAATATTCGGACGTAACACTCCGGTAGAACTTAGTTACATGCAAGTTGAAAAATTAGAGTAATAATAGAACGAATTCAATTACAGCGGTATGGCAAAAGTAGTATTAGGTTATTTGAAATTGCAGGTGAAAGGTGGCGCAGCTAACCCTGCACCTCCTATAGGTCCCGCGCTTGGTTCCAAAGGGTTGAATATCATGGATTTTTGCAAGCAGTTCAACGCACGCTCGCAAGATAAGCCAGGACAAGTTCTTCCTGTATTGATCACTATCTATAACGATAAGTCGTTCGACTTCGTGATTAAGACTCCTCCAGCGGCTGTGTTAATTATGGAGGCCATCAAATTGCAGAAAGGATCAAAAGAGCCTAATCGTTCTAAAGTTGGTTCTATTTCTTGGGATCAAGTTAAGAAGATTGCTGAGCTTAAGATGCCGGATTTAAATGCATTCAAAGTTGATTCTGCCATGAAAATGATAGCAGGTACAGCGCGAAGCATGGGAGTAACAGTAAGTGGAGCAGCCCCTTGGGATAAATAAGTTAAAAGTTAAAGTTATTAGGTCGAGCGACCAAAATCATTCAAACTAATAGCGATAACGGACAACGATTAACTAATAAAAAATGGCACGAATTTCAAAAAACAGAAAAGCAGTTCTCGCAAAGTATGATCCTGATAAGGTGTATACATTGGCGGAAGCTTCTAAAGTATTGAAGGATCTTACCTTCACTAAGTTTGATCCGTCAGTTGATGTAGATATCCGTTTAGGGATCGATCCGAAAAAATCAGACCAAATGGTGCGTGGTGTTGTTTCTCTTCCACATGGTTTAGGAAAGACAGTTCGCGTATTAGTACTATGCTCGCCTGACAAAGCGCAAGAGGCAAAAGATGCTGGTGCGGAACACGTTGGGTTGGACGATTATATTCAAAAAATTGAAGCCGGTTGGACGGACATTGATGTGATCATCACAATGCCCACCGTAATGGCTAAAGTAGGTAGACTAGGTAAAGTATTAGGTCCTCGCGGCCTTATGCCGAACCCGAAGTCAGGAACAGTTACCCTTGAAGTTGGAAAGGCAGTGAAGGATGTAAAAGCGGGTAAAGTTGACTTCAAAATTGACAAACAAGGAATCATTCATGCAAGTATAGGTAAGGCTTCCTTCAGCGCAGAAAAGATCAGAGACAATGCTGCTGAACTTATTAATACTGTAGTAAAGTTGAAGCCCGCTTCTTCGAAGGGAACATACCTGCAAAGTATCTCCCTGTCTTCCACGATGAGTCCGGGTATCGAAGTTGATTCAAGCTCTATTTAAAAAGGGTCTATAATATTTAAGACAATGACCAAAGAAGAAAAAGGAATTATCATAGAACAGTTGGCTGAGAAGTTTTCTCAGAACAACCACTTCTATATTACCGATGCTTCTGGCTTAACAGTGGCTCAGATCAATGCATTTCGCAGATTGTGTTTCAAAGCAGGTGTGGAATATCGCGTATACAAGAACACATTGATCCGCAAAGCTCTAGAAAGACAGAAAGGTAACGGTAACTACGAAGAATTATTTGAAGTGCTCCACGGATTTTCAGGTGTTATCTTCTCAAAAGAATCCGGCAATGCCCCCGCTAAAGTGATAAAAGAATATCGCTCGAAGATGGAAGGTAAGCCCGGTTTGAAAGGTGCGTCTGTTGAGTCTACCATATTTGTGGGCGAAGAACATCTGGATACGCTCGTTAATTTGAAATCGAAGAACGAGCTAATCGGAGATATTATTTCCTTGCTGCAATCTCCAGCCAAGAACGTTTTGTCCGCTTTATTGAGTGGACAGAACACAGTGGCAGGTTTAGTAAAGGCATTGGAAGAAAGAAAACAATAATTGAATTCAAAATTTTAAACACTTACAATCATGGCTGACGTAAAAGCAATTGGCGACCAACTGGTAGAACTTACCGTTAAAGAAGTAAACGAATTAGCTTCTTATTTGAAAGAAACATATGGCATTGAGCCTGCTGCTGCTGCAGTTGTTGCTGGCCCTGCGGCTGGTGGTGCTGCTGGCGGTGCTGCTGCTGCTGAAAAAACTAACTTCGATGTAGTATTGAAATCTGCAGGTGCAAACAAACTACAAATCGTGAAGTTGGTGAAAGAATTGACTGGTCTTGGCTTGAAAGAAGCAAAAGATTTAGTTGATGGAGCCCCAAAGACTATCAAAGAAGGCTTACCAAAAGACGAAGCAGAAAACTTGAAGAAGCAACTTACTGAGGCAGGCGCTGAAGTAGAGTTGAAATAATTCTTGAGGGCGATCGGTACCGTCTGAAAGGTATTTCAGGCCCCATTCCTATGCAAATAGGGTTGGGGTTTGCCTGTTTATACTTGTACCCCAGCTTATTGGTTTTTTAAGTCTTATCCGGGAAAATTTTAAACTGTACGCACCTTGGCAAAGAAGACATCAAATAATAGGATTGATTTTTCATCAATCGAAAAAGTATTGGAGTATCCAGACTTTCTGGATATTCAACTTCAGTCGTTTAAAGACTTTTTGCAGATAGAAACGGCTGCCGAAAGAAGGCAGAATGAAGGTCTGTTTAAAGTATTCGCTGAGAATTTCCCTATCGCAGACTCGCGCGAGAACTTCGTGTTGGAGTTTGTGGATTATACCATCGACCCGCCAAAGTATGACGTGGACGAATGTATCGATCGTGGATTAACCTTCTCGGTGCCTTTGAAGGCCAAACTTCGTCTTACATGTAATGATGAAGACAATGAAGATTTTCAAACCATTGAGCAAGAAGTATTCCTAGGAAATATTCCGTACATGACGGAGAAAGGATCTTTTGTTATCAACGGTGCGGAGCGCGTGATTGTGTCTCAACTCCACCGTTCACCTGGTGTGTTTTTCGCCATGAGTAAACACACTAATGGAACGAAACTCTATTCAGCCAGAATTATCCCTTTCAAAGGTTCTTGGATTGAATTTGCCACAGACGTAAACGCGGTCATGTATGCATACATTGATCGGAAGAAGAAGTTTCCAGTTACCACTTTACTTCGAGCAATCGGGTATGGAACTGACAAAGATATCCTTGATCTATTTGGATTGTCAGAAGAAGTGGAGGCTAATAAGCCTAACCTAAAAAAATCAGTTGACCGCAAACTAGCAGCTCGGGTGTTGAAAACCTGGACCGAAGATTTCGTGGACGAAGACACGGGTGAGGTTGTTTCAATTGACCGAAACGAAGTGTTGTTGGAGAGAGATCATATCCTCACAGCTGAGGATGTTGACACGATCATTGAATCGGGTGTGAAGTCGGTAATTCTTCATCGCGTAGATGTGAACGTGGCCGATTACTACATCATCTTTAATACGCTCGCGAAAGACAATTCAAATTCAGAAAAAGAAGCGGTCGAGCAAATCTATCGTCAATTAAGAAATACAGAAGCTCCTGACGAACAAACAGCTCGCGATATCATTCAGAGTTTATTCTTTAGTGAGAAGCGTTATGACTTAGGTGAGGTGGGGCGTTATAGGATCAACAAAAAACTAGGACTTGACCTAAGCTTCGATCAACGCGTATTAACGACTGAGGATATTATCCTCATCGTGAAATACTTGATTGGTTTGATTAACTCTAAAGCTGTTGTGGATGATATTGACCACTTAAGCAATAGACGTGTAAGAACTGTAGGTGAGCAATTGTATTCTCAATTTGGTGTAGGATTGGCACGTATGGCCAGAACCATCAAAGAAAGAATGAACGTTCGTGATAACGAAGATTTCAAGCCGGTTGACTTGATCAATGCGAGAACATTGTCTTCCGTGATCAATTCGTTCTTTGGAACAAACCAACTTTCACAGTTCATGGATCAAACGAATCCATTGGCTGAGATTACACACAAGAGAAGAATGTCGGCACTCGGGCCAGGAGGTCTGTCGCGTGAGCGTGCAGGTTTCGAGGTACGAGATGTGCACTATACCCACTATGGTCGTTTATGTACCATTGAAACACCCGAGGGACCAAATATTGGTTTGATTTCATCCCTTTGTGTTCACGCAAAAGTGAACAAGATGGGCTTTATCGAAACTCCTTATCGCTCAGTTGAAAATGGTAAAGTAAAAGGGAAGGATGTTATTTTCTTGACTGCCGAAGAAGAAGATACGCATAACATCGCCCAGGCGAATGTGAAAATTAAAGCAGGTGGCGAACTTGAAAACGAGAAAGTGAAAGCTCGTTTCGAGGGAGATTTCCCGGTGGTGGATCCAAAAGAGATTCGCTATATGGACATTGCCCCTAACCAGATTGTCTCGATTGCCGCTTCGATGATTCCTTTCTTGGAACACGATGATGCAAACCGTGCCTTGATGGGTTCGAACATGCAACGTCAAGCGGTGCCATTGATGCGTGCCGAAGCACCTATCGTGGGAACTGGCTTGGAAGGAAGAATTGCGTTGGATTCAAGAGCCTTGATATTGGCTGATTCAAGTGGAACGGTTGAATTTGTAGATGCGAAGAAAATTGTCATTAAGTATGACGTTTCAGAAGACCAGCAAATGGTTCGCTTCGATGATGAGTATAAAACGTACAACCTGATAAAGTTCAGAAGAACCAATCAGGATACTTGTATCAATTTAACGCCACTTGTTAAGAAAGGTGATAAGGTGTCAAAAGGCCAACCACTGTGTCAGGGATATGGAACAGCAAATGGAGAATTGGCATTAGGTAAAAACTTGTTGGTGGCTTACATGCCGTGGCAAGGATATAACTTTGAGGATGCGATCGTTATTTCAGAACGTGTTGTTCGAGATGATGTCTATACTTCTATTCACGTGGAGGAGTTTGAGTTGGAAGTTCGAGACACCAAGCGTGGTGAGGAGGAATTGACTTCTGAGATTCCAAATGTGAGCGAAGAGGCGATTAAGCATCTGGACGAGAATGGTATTATCAGAGTAGGCGCTGAAGTGAAAGAAGGCGATATCCTGATAGGCAAAATCACTCCAAAAGGAGAGACAGATCCAACACCAGAAGAGAAATTATTGAGAGCTATCTTTGGAGATAAGGCAGGTGACGTGAAGGATGCTTCAATGAAAGCACCGCCATCATTGAAAGGTGTTGTAATCGATACGAAGTTATTCTCTCGTCCTAAGAAAGATAAGGACGTACGTACCAAGTCTAAAAAGGAATTGGATGCGCTGAAGAACCGTTATAGCAAGAGCTTGACGGATCTTAAGAATGAGATGATTAAGAAGCTTACGCATCTATTGACTGGCAAAACCAGCCAGGGAGTAAAGCATAAGTTTGGAGACGAACTCATTAGCAAGGGAGTGAAGTTCACAAGCAAGGTGATTGAAAGCAATCTGTTCCCTGACAAGAACATCTATCGTGACGAAAGTAACTATAGCGTGCCAGAGGAAGTGAACTTGATTGTGGACATCAGCTTAGATGGTTGGACGACTAATGATGCAACCAATGACTCGGTTTCTGAATTAGTGAAAAACTATCTTAATAAACGTAACTCTATCGCAGGTACGTTTAAGAGAGAACGATTTACATTGGAAGTCGGTGATGAGTTACCAACAGGTATCGTACAGCTAGCCAAAGTTTACATCGCTAAAAAGCGTAAGCTTAAAGTGGGTGATAAAATGGCGGGTCGCCACGGTAACAAAGGCGTGGTTGCTCGTATTGTTCGTGAAGAAGACATGCCGTTCCTGGAAGATGGAACTCCGGTCGATATTTGCTTGAATCCGCTGGGTGTACCTTCTCGTATGAATTTGGGTCAGATTTATGAAACTGTGTTGGCGTGGGCTGGAAAGAAATTGGGTCGCAGGTATGCTACTCCTATTTTCGATGGTGCTTCATTAGAGCAAGTTTCAGCAGAGTTGACAGAAGCTGGGTTGCCAGAGTTTGGCAGAACGTATTTGTACGATGGATTGACGGGAGACAAATTCGATCAACCTGTTACTGTAGGAATGGCGTACATGCTCAAGTTAGGTCACTTGGTGGACGATAAGATGCACGCACGTTCTATAGGACCTTATTCATTGATTACGCAACAACCATTGGGCGGTAAAGCTCAATTTGGAGGTCAGCGTTTCGGTGAAATGGAGGTATGGGCGATCGAAGCATTTGGTGCTTCTCATATCCTACAGGAAATTTTGACAATTAAATCAGATGACGTGATTGGTCGCGCTAAAGCATACGAAGCCATTGTAAAAGGCGAGAATATGCGCAAGCCGAATATACCAGAATCGTTTAATGTGTTAGTGCACGAATTGCGTGGTCTCGCATTAGAGATTACGATGGATTAATAAAGTCGGGGAGTCCGAAAGTCGGTAAGCTAAGCTTTCGGACTTTCGGACTAATCAACTTTCGGACTTAAAAGTGAATTAGTTAACTGAAAACTCAACAAGCATGTCTTTCAGAAAAAATAAAAAGATCAACAACGATTTCTCAAAAATCACTATCAGTTTAGCTTCGCCAGAATCAATTTTGGAAAGCTCGCATGGTGAGATCACGCAACCGGAGACCATCAATTACAGAACGTATAAGCCAGAGATGGGCGGCTTGTTTTGTGAGCGTATTTTCGGTCCGGTAAAAGACTGGGAATGTCATTGCGGAAAGTATAAGCGTATTCGTTACAAGGGTATTATCTGCGACCGATGCGGTGTAGAGGTAACGGAGAAGAAGGTAAGGCGTGAGCGCATGGGGCACATCGAATTGGTGGTACCCGTTGCTCACATCTGGTATTTCCGTTCCTTGCCAAATAAGATCGGTTACTTGTTAGGCTTGCCAACCAAAAAATTAGATCAGATTATTTACTATGAAAGATATGTGGTAATCGCTCCCGGAATAAAAGAGGAAGATGGTATTAACCGCCTTGACTTCTTGACCGAGGAAGAATATCTGGACATAGTAGACAAGCTTCCACGTGAGAATCAGTTATTGGATGATGCTGATCCAAAGAAGTTTATTGCAAAAATGGGTGCGGATGCGCTAGAGATGTTATTAAGCCGTGTGAAGTTGGATGAACTTTCCTATGAACTTCGCCACCAGGCGGCAACCGATACTTCTCAACAACGTAAAGCGGAGGCATTAAAGCGTTTGAAAGTAGTCGAAGCTTTCCGTGAAGCAAACACTCGCGTTGAAAATCGTCCGCAGTGGATGACCATTAAAATGGTTCCTGTAATTCCACCTGAGTTACGTCCATTGGTGCCATTGGATGGTGGTCGTTTTGCGACTTCCGATTTGAATGACTTGTACAGACGTGTGATCATACGCAATAATCGTTTGAAGAGATTGATTGACATCAAAGCTCCTGAGGTTATTCTACGGAACGAAAAACGCATGTTACAAGAGGCAGTCGATTCATTGTTCGACAACTCGCGTAAAGTGAATGCTGTACGTTCGGATGGTAACCGTGCCTTGAAGTCGTTGAGCGATATGCTGAAAGGTAAGCAAGGACGTTTCCGCCAAAACTTATTAGGTAAGCGTGTTGACTACTCAGGCCGCTCGGTAATTGTGGTTGGTCCTGAATTGAAATTGCATGAGTGCGGTTTGCCAAAAGATATGGCAGCTGAATTATTCAAGCCATTTATTATTCGCAAGCTGATCGAAAGAGGTATTGTGAAAACCGTGAAGTCTGCAAAGAAAATTGTTGATAGAAAGGATCCGGTTGTTTGGGATATTTTGGAGAACGTATTGAAAGGACATCCTGTTCTTCTCAAC
>Ga0068876_10000980_pt1 | contig 22620 bp, 17 predicted proteins | sample NOAtaG_6_FD_66442 | JGI IMG/M metagenome (GOLD analysis project Ga0068876, IMG submission 66442) | Freshwater lake microbial communities from Lake Erie, under a cyanobacterial bloom - NOAA_Erie_Diel5S_2200h metaG | ecosystem: Environmental > Aquatic > Freshwater > Lake | place: USA: Ohio, Lake...
GCCTCGCAGCGCGACGTCGCGGAAAAGAAGGCGCTGCTCGCCAGCCGCGGCGTGCACTCCATCGGCCGCTACGGCTCGTGGACCTACTGCAGCATCGAGGACAACATCGTCGAGGCCCGCGCCCTCGCCGACGGGCTGGAGCGGCGCTGAGACGGGCGCGGAGACGTCGGGGAACAGCGACGACGAAGGAGCGACGATGGCCGCGAAGAAGAAGCCACCCACGAAGCCCGCTGCGGCCTCCCAGCCGTCGATCGGCCGCATACGAGGGGACTACTCGGCCTGCCGTCCAGGCGACGGCGACTACGGACCGAGCGACCTGATCTCGCTCCTCCAGCTTCGCCGCGAGCATCCCGCGGAGGGTCCGAGAGCGAGCGACCTCGCGGCCCACTTCGAGACCTTCTCCGCCGCGGTCGCGCGCGGTCTCGGGGTGGCGCTCGACGAGGAGGTGCTCGAGGCGTTCGGCGACGGTTTCGGGAGCAGGCCGCTGCGGAACTGGCTGCACCTCCGGGCGACCACGCTCGAGGTCGTGGCCCCGTTCCGTGGCGTCATCGAAGGGGACGCCTGGGGCCGGCGCAACCTCGAGGGGGCGCGGCTCGAGGCCCTCGAGGAGTGCATCGCGGCCTACGACGCTGCGACCCTTCCTGCAGTCGAGGCCGTGTACGCCATCGATCGCGCGATCTGTGTGCTGCTTGCCTGGAACCCCGACGCCCGCGTCTCGGCGCGCGACCTCCGTGAGCGTCACGGCGCGACCACCGAGTACGACCCGTTCGAGTTCTTCTGAATCTCTCGTGTGCCCCGGCCGCGCGGCAGGGTCAGGGCGGATCGAGCGGGACGCCGCTCGCGTGGTCCCGCAGGCGCCCGTAGATGACGCCGAGGAAGTTCCGCAGGGTGTCGCCGTTCGCGGAGACCGCGTCGAGGTGGTACTGGAACTCGACCACGGTGATGTCGGCGTTGCCCTCGAGGCGTCGCAGCACGAGCGAGCCCTCGAGCCGGCTGAGGAACGACGAGCCCCACACCTTCTGCCAGCGCGTCGCGGTCACCTCGGGCTCCTCCTCGGTGCCGAGCACGACCGCGTGACGCCAGCAGTTGCGGAACTCCACGTCGACCACGTCGTCGACGAAGACGTAGGTCTGGTAGTCGCCCTCGCACTCGGCGGGATCCGGCGGGCGGATCTCCATGAAGCCGTTCGTCGTCGTGGGATCGCGCGACCACGTGCCGAGCTGCGCCGAGGCCCACACGGTCTCGAGCGGCTGGTGGATGCACCCCGTCGCGTGGAAGTTGATCGCGCCCTCCCACGGCGTCGTCCGCATCAGCTCGAGGCGCTCGGGGCAGGGGTCGTCGCCCTCCGGGGCCGGCAACGGCGCGAGGTGCTCCTCCCACGGCTCGAAGCCGGGCGGAAAGGGCGTCAGCACGTTCTCCTGGCAGCCCGGGGCGAGTCCGAGCAGGAGCAGCGCGGCGATCGGAGAGCGCATCGCCCGGGCGCTCACGCGAAGTCCGTGTCGCGCAGGGTCGCGATGCAGCGCTCGGCGTTCGCCGCGATGGTCCAGAAGGGGTTGCTGCACGGCGTGCAGCCGGGGATGAGCGCTCCGTCGAGCACGTAGAGGCCCGGGTAGCCGTTCACCCGGCCGAAGAGATCGGCCGTCTCGCCCATCACGCAGCCGCCGAGCGGGTGGAAGGTGATCGGCTCGTCGAGGCCGGGGATCGTGTAGCGCTCGCCCGCGTTGGCCATGTTGAGGCGGTCGAGGATCGCCAGCGAGGCGTCGGCGGACTCCTGGTCGAACGAGGCCTGCCACGACACGCCGACCTTCTGCTCCGCCGCGTCCCAGGTGATGCGGCCCCGGCTCGTCGGGATGCCCTGGCCGGTCGAGATGAGGATCTGCTGCTCGAGGCCCAGCGGGGCCGGGCCGTTCTCCATCGCGATGCGGTTGTCGTGATCGAGGATCATCGCGCACGCAGGGCCCGCCTGGAACGCGCCGGTGTCCACGCCGACGTTGCGCCGGGCGAGGATGTGCTGGCCGTTGTTGCCCCAGCCGGTGCCGAGCGACTCCGGCAGATCGGGCAGGCCGCCCTCGGCCTTGGCCCGGAGCAAGAGGCCCGTCGTGTTCGCGCTGCCGGCGCAGACGAAGAGCGTGTCCGAGAGGTAGACGATCTGCTCGAGCACGACGCCCTGCTCGTCGATCCGATCGACCTCCACCCGGTAGCGCTCGCCCTCGCGCGCGATGCGCTGCACCCAGTGGAGCGGGCGCACGTCCACGAGGCCGGTGTCCTCGGCGAGGCCGAGGTAGCTCCGGTCGAGCGTGCCCTTGGCGCCGCTGTTCAGGCCGAAGATGTAGTGGCCGCGGATGAGCTGGGGCGGCAGATCGCCGCGCGCCTCGGCCCGGGCCGCCTCCCAGTCGAACGCGCAGAGCATCCGCTGCGCGTCGTAGCCGGCCTTCGTCGCCTGCTCGAGGAAGGTGCGGGTCGCGGCCCACTGCGGCATCGCGAGGATGTCGTCGGGCAGCGTGCTCGCCGCCGGCGTCATCATCGAGCGCACCAGCGGGTACCACTGGTCGTTCATCGCCGCGTACTCGATGCCGTCGGGGAAGACCTCCTCGAAGAGGTTCTGCGGCGGCTGGACCATCATGCCGCTGTAGACGACCGAGCCGCCGCCCACGCAGGACGCGCAGACGATGTTCATCCCGTCGCCGTAGATCTTCTCGAGCACGCCGGTGTAGGGGCGCATCGGCGCGCCGCTCATCGGGATCCCGGGCAGCGGCTGGCGCTCCGCGAGCCAGGCCGAGCGGTTGTCGAACCGGTCGTCGCCGCTGATCCCCATGTTGCTGAACACGTCCTCGCCCGGCGTGGTGACGGTCCACCGGCGTCCGCGCTCGAGGATCGTCGAGCTCACGCCGCGCTCGGCGAGGCGGTAGGCCGCGATCGAGCCGCCGAAGCCGCTGCCGATGATCAGGTTCTCGACCTCCTCGACCCGCGCCGGGCTGCCGCAGCCGGAGAGCGGGATCGCGTACGCCGCCGCCGAGGCGGCGCCGAGCTTCACGAAGGTACGACGGGAGAGCGGGAGAAAGAGCCTGCGCATGGTCGCGTAGACTGCCCCAGTCGGCCGCTGCGTCGCAACGTTCGTATCGAAAATTGCTGTGTGCTTTCAAACACTTGCGTCAACAATGTTCGCGTCTGCAAGGATCCTGGTGCGCACGCTACCTTCGGCCCCGCGCCGCGGTCATGCTGCCGTCATGTCGGTCGCCCCGTTTCCCTCGCTGCTGGTTCGTGCCGAGGAGCTCGTGCCCCGCGGCAGCTTCGCCGAGGCGCAAGCCGCCTACCTGATGCCCGACGCCGGGACCGTCGCCCACCTCGACGCGCTCGTTCGCGCGCGCGGCGCCGGCATCGTCGCCCACTACTACATGGATCCGGAGCTGCAGGGCGTGCTCATGCGCCTCACCTGGCCGCACGTGTGGATCAGCGACTCGCTGCTCATGGCCGATCAGGCGGTGCGGATGGCCGAGCGCGGGGCCAAGCGCGTCGTCGTCCTCGGGGTGGACTTCATGAGCGAGAACGCGCGCGCGATGCTCGACGCGGGCGGCTTCGGCCACATCCCGGTCTACCGCGTCGCGGCCGAGCCGATCGGCTGCTCGCTCGCGGCGGCCGCCGATTCGCTCGCGTACTCGGCATGGCTCGAGGGCGCGCGGCGCACGCCCCGCAGCGTGCACGTCGTCTACATCAACACGAGCCTCCGCACGAAGGCCCGCGCGCACGCCGTGGTCCCGACGATCACCTGCACCAGCTCGAACGTGGTGCAGACGGTGCTCGACGCGTTCGCCTCCATCGAGGGCGGCCACGTGTGGTTCGGCCCCGACACGTACATGGGCCAGAACCTCGAGCGCATCCTCGGGACCCTCGCGGACGCGGCGAGCGACGAGGAGGTGCGCGCGGTGCACCCCAAGCACGACCGCGCCTCGATCCGCGCCGCGCTGTCTCGCTTCCACGCCTTTCCGCAGGGCAACTGCGTGGTGCACCACCTCTTCGGCGGCGAGGTCGTGAAGGCGGCGCGCGCGCGGCACGCGGACGCCTTCGTCACCGCGCACCTCGAAGTGCCGGGCGAGATGTTCGAGCTCGCGCTCGAGAAGCGCCGGGAGGGCAAGGGCGCGGTCGGCTCCACCTCGGACATCCTCGGCTTCATCAAGAAGAAGATCGAGGAGGCGTGTGCGCGGCCCGGGCCGGCAACGCTGCCCTTCCTGCTCGGCACCGAGGCGGGGATGATCACCTCGATCGTGCGCGACGTGCAGGCGGTGCTGCGGGAGAGAGGCCGCGCCGACGTCGCGTGCGAGATCGTGTTTCCGGTCGCCGCCGAAGCGATCACCGCCGCGCCCGACAGCCCGCTCGCGATCGTTCCCGGCGTCGGCGGCGGTGAGGGCTGCTCGACCGCGGGCGGCTGCGCGACCTGCCCGTACATGAAGATGAACTCGCTCGACGCGCTCATCGCGCTGCTCGAGCGGCTCGATACCGAGGACGACGACCGCCTCGCCGCCTTCCATCCCCGGATCTACGCCGAGGAGGTGATGGGGAAGAAGGTCGCCGAGGTCGGCGGCGTGCCGATCCTGCACATGCGCGCGTTCCAGAAGACCGGCCGGCTGCCGGCCGCGCTCGTCGAGGACGTGCTCGCGCGCCGCTGAGGCTCAGGCCTTCGGGGTCTCGAACATCTTGTCGAGGAGCGCGCGGTCGCCCTGGATCGCGGTGCGCTGCATGTAGAAGCGCAGGCCCCGCTCGCCGCCGAGCTCCTCGCCGCCGCCGGCGCGGCCGGGCCCGCCGTGCACGCACGAGGGCAAGACGAGGCCGGGCGAGATCGCCTGATCGACGATCTTGCCCGAGATGCTCAGCACCCGGCCGTGGAAGGGCGCGATGCCGAGCACGAGCGCCTTCATGAGCTCGCGGTCGTCTCCGTACACGCTCGCGACGAGGCCGCCCTGGCCTCGCGCGACGAGCGCCGCCGCCTGCTCCACGGTCTCGTAGGGCATCAGCGTCGCCGAGGGGCCGAAGACCTCGTGCTCGTGCACCGGGGCCGCGCTCTCGGGCGCATCGCAGCGGAGCAGCGTCGGGGCGGCGAAGAAGCCCTTGCCCGCCTCGACGCCGACCGTCGTCGGGGCCCCCGGCCCGCCGAGCACGATCTTGCAGCCCGACTCGACGAGCTTGCCGAGGCCGCTCCGGAAGTCCGCGAGCTGCTGCGCGGTGGCCAAGGGGCCCATCCGTACCTCGTCGAGGCCGGGGTGGCCGACGACGATGCGCGACAGCTCCTCCTTCAGCGCCTCCTCGACCTCGCCCGCGACTTCCTTCGGCACGAAGATGCGCCGGGTCGCGGTGCACTTCTGGCCGCTCTTCTGGGTCATCTCCTTCACCACGTCGCGGACGAAGGCGCGCCAGACCTCGTCGCCCGGGGCGATGCCCGGCGCGAGCACCGCGCTGTTCAACGAGTCGGCCTCGACGTTCACCCGCACCGAGCGCTCGACCACGCTGCGCGCCGCGCGGAGCTTCGCCCCGGTGTCGGCCGAGCCGGTGAAGGCCAGGCAGTCGCTCGGTCCGAGGGCCTCGACGAGGTCGCCGACCGAGCCGCACACGAGCTGCAGCGCCCCCTCGGGGAGCGCGTTCGCGCCGACCATCGCCTGCACCATCCGGTAGGTCAGCAGGCAGGTCGAGGTCGCGGGCTTGCTCACCGCCGGCACGCCGGCGAGGAGCGAGACCGCGAGCTTCTCGGCGAGGCCCCAGCAGGGGAAGTTGAAGGCGTTGACGTGGAGCGCGACGCCGGGGCGCGTCGTCCACACGTGCTGGCCGAAGAAGCGCGCGCTCTGCCCGAGCTGCTCGGCGGGCTCCACGAGGAAGCTCGCATCGCCGAGCTTGGCGCCGAGGCCCGCGTAGTAGGCGAGGGTTCCGCTCGCGCCGTCGACGTCGAACTTCGCATCGGAGCGGGTCGTGCCGCCGCTCTGGATCGAGCACTCGATGAGCGCCTCGCGCGCCCCGTGCACGGCCTTGGACAGGGCCTTGAGCACCGCGCCGCGCTGGGCGAAGCCGAGCGCGCGGAGGTTCCGGCCGCCGACCTCGCGGCCCCAGGCGAGCGCGCCGTGCAGGTCGAGGCCCCGGCTCGAGGCCTCGGCGATGGTCTCTTCGGTCGTGGGGTCGACCAGCGCCGTGGCGGCCCCCGTGCCGGTGACCCACGCGCCCTTCAGATAGCTCTCGACCTTGATCATCTCGGACCTCGCATGCCCGCGCGGCAGCGCTGGGGCCGCGAGGGTGGAGGGCGGCGCCCGCGGCGGGCCATGCGAATGCTCACGAGCGCCGGCGGCTTGCGCTATTCTCTCGCCGTCCCATGCCGCTGCGCGACGTCGGAAACCCGAGCTCCGGGCTCCTCCTCGGGGAACGCTACCGCCTCGGGGCACCGCTCGGCGCGGGCGCGATGGGCGTGGTCTTCTCCGCGACCGACGAGCGCATGGGCCGCGAGGTCGCGGTGAAGGTCGTCCGGGGCGCGCACCTGCGTGACCCCGAGGCGCTCGCCCGCTTCGAGCGCGAGGCGCACCACACCGGCCGGCTCGGGCACCCGAACATCGTCGCGGTCACCGATCTCGGCCGGACCGACGACGGCTTCCCCTACGTCGTCATGGAGCGGCTCGAGGGCCGCACGCTCGAGGCGCGCATCGACGAGGGGCCCCTGCCCGTCGTGGAGGCGGTGCAGGTCCACGTGCAGCTCCTCGACGCGCTGGCCTGCGCGCACGACGCCGGGGTGCTGCACCGGGACGTGAAGCCCGCCAACCTCTTCCTGTCCCGCCTCGCGACGGGGGCGGCACTGGTGAAGCTCCTCGACTTCGGGATCGCGACCGCGAGCACCGACCCCAAGCTCACCCTCGACGGCGCGCTGATCGGCTCGCCGACCTACCTCGCGCCCGAGCGCTTCCTGGGTCAGCCGGCGCGCATCGAGAGCGACCTCTACGCGGTCGGGGTCTCGCTCTACGAGTCGCTCGCCGCCGATCTGCCGTTCGGGGACGAGGTCGGCGCCGTCCTCGTCGAGCGGGTCCTGTACCACCCGCCGCCGCGGCTCGATCAGGTGCGTCGCGACGTGCCGGCCGCCCTCGCCGAGGTCGTCGTCCGGGCGCTCGCGAAGAGCCCCGAGGCCCGCTTCGCGAGCGCGCGACAGATGCGCGAGGCGCTCTGCGCGGTGGACCTCTCGGCGCTGCCCCAGACGCTCGACGCGAAGCGACCCGCAGGCACCCTGCTCGGGCTCGCCGATCCGTCCTCCCCCATCCGCAGCGCGCCGCCCGAGAGCGGCCCGCGCAGCACGCTCCCGCAGGGCGTCATGGACCCCTCGGGCTCCCCTGCGACGCCGCCCCGTGCCGCGGCCCCGACACCGCCGGGCGCCCTCACCAGCACCGCTCCGCTCGCCGGCCCGGCCTCCGCATCCCCGCCCGCCGCCAAGCCGCCTTCGGCCTCGGCCCCCGGCCGCCGCGCCTACCCCGCCACCGAGGTGCTCGCTCCGGGGCGGGGCGGACGGCTCCCCGAGCTCCCGCCCCCACGGTCGCCGATGTCGCCGCGGATGTGGGCCCTGATCGGAGTCCTGGTGGTCGCGGGATTCATCGGCCTCGGTGCGCTCGTCGCGATCCTGCAGGGCTCGTCCGAGCGCCGCGAGGCCGTGGTCCCGGCCCCGCCCGAGACGGCGGCGCCGCCGGCGGCTTCCCCCTCCGGGCCGTCCGCGCCACTCGAGCCTCCGGACCCGTCCCCCGTGACGCGCACCTCCGACGGGGACGAGGCATCGCCGCCATCTGCGGCCCCCCTACCTCTTGGGATCGAACCTCCCGCATCGTCGTCTGCTCCGCCGTCCGCTCCGCCCCGCGGTCGCCGTACCGAATCGCCAGCCCCGGCCGAGCCGGTGCCGGCCCCTTCGACACCCCCGCCTTCGGCCGAGCCGCCTCCGCCTCCGCCTCCGCCCCCGCCCCCGCCGGCCCGGGGCAGCGTCGGCTCCGATGGGCTCGTCGAGCCCGCCTGGTGATCCGGTCCCCATCCGGCCGCCGCCCGGTCCGGATCAGCTGCCCACGTCGGCCACCGCCGCATCGCCCATGCCTGCCTCTGCCCCCGCGTCCCGGGTGTCGCTCGCGCCCGCGTCGTGCGCGCTCCGGGGCACGATCACCCGCACGGTCAACTCGTCGAGCACGGTCCCGTCCCCGACGATGCGCAGCCCGACCCGGAAGGCCTGATCGTAGTCGGCGGGCGCGAGGGTCTCGTTTTGCAGCAGCACCGCAAAGCGCAGCCGCGTTCCGGTCGCGACCTCGACGAAGGTGTCGAGCACCCCATCGCCCCCGATGCGGTCTTGGCGGCCGGGGGCGGGCGAGCCCTCCCGCGGCGTCGCTCCCGCCGCCTCGATGGCCTGCACGAGCCCGAAGCGATCCTCGGTCACTTCGCCGTGCGCCTCGGTCCAGAACAGCGCGTCGAGCAGGCCCACGATCGCGTCGGTGATCGCTCCCGAGAGGCCCTCCCCGTCCGGGCCCACGTCGAAGACCAGCGGGCAGGTGCCGGCCCGGGGCGGCCGGGGCGCGCCCCGCACGCCCGTGGCGCAGCGTCCGTCGGTCGGCGCCATCGTCGCCTCGGTGCCGAGCGCGATCGTCTCGAGGTGCTCGCGGGCGGCCTCGTTCGAGGCGATCCCGAGCGTGCGGATGCCGAGCGCATTGAGCATCGAGATCGCCTGCGCCGAGCCGTGCGCTCCCGGCACGAGCGCGCCGTAGTCGTTCCACTCGTGGGTCGGCGCGTCGGTCACGTGCACGACGATCCGGTAGGAGCCGTCGCGGAACCCTGCGCCGCCGAGGGTCCCTCCACCGCTCGCCGGTCCGCCGAAGGGCGGGACGATCGTGCGCCCGTCGAGCACGAAGCCTTCCCCGGTCGCGATCTGGTAGAGCGCCTCCGCCCCCGACTCGGGCACGTCTCCGCCGCTGCCGATCGTCCCGAGCGCGTCGAGCGCCGCCCGGATGCGGCCGCGGTCGGTCGTGACGGCGGTGATGAGCTCGAAGGGCAGGTCGGTCGGCCCGCCGAAGGGGCTGACCGGGAAGTCCTGAAAGCGCGCGATGCCGACCGCGACCTCGGTCGCTCGGTCCTCGAGCTCCGGGAGCACGTCCGCCTCGAGCGAGCGCTGCAGCGCGCCGACCTCGCCGCCGAAGCTGCCCGTGCCGTCCATGGACACGACGACGTCGAGCCGCGCGAGCCCCGCCTCGACCTCGACGTCCAGGCGCGTGGTCGGGGCGCCGAACGGGAGCGTGACCTCGAGGTCCGCGGGGGGCAGCGTGGGCGCGTCGGGGCGCACCCAGGGTGCGTCGGGCCGGGGAGCGTCCGCCCGGAAGACGTCGGTCGCAGCGTCCCGCGGCGGGAACGGTGCCGGTCCGCTGCACGCAGGGACGAGCCCGAGGCCGAGCGCGAGGAGACTTCGCACGTCGGCCCAGCGTAGCAGCCGGGGCGAGCAGGGGCGCGCTCAGACGCCCGGAGCCAGCAGCGCGAGGGCCATGGCGAGGCTGTTCATCTCGCCGGTGGGCTCGGGCGCCGGCTGCCGTGCGGCGGCCTTCGGCGCCGACCGGCTCGGCTTCGCCGCGGCGCGGGCTGGTGCGTGGAGCGTGCGCTCGAGCGCGGCCCGCAGCTGCTTGCGCGCCTCGTGGATGCGCCAGGCGATCGTACCCTCGGTCGTGTCGAGGACGACCGCCGCCTCCGGGTAGCTCAGGCCCTGCATCATCGTGAGGGCGATGGTCGTCTTGAGCAGGGGCGAGAGCCGATCGAAGGCGCTCACGAGGTCGGTGTAGGCCTGCCGGAGTTCGAGCGCGCGTCCCGGGTCGCCGCCCGAGTCGACCGCCACCGCCACCGTGACGCGCGGATCGTCCAGGTCGGCGGTGCGCCGGCGGGCCCGGTCACGTCGGGCGTTCAGCGCGAGGTTCAGCGCGATCCGGTAGAGCCAGGTGAAGAACTCGCTCCGTCCCTCGAAGCGGTGGATGTGGCGGAAGGCCCGGACGAAGGCGTCCTGGGTGATGTCGTCGGCGTCGCTCGGAGAGCCGGTCATGTGCAGGGCCAGCGCGTAGATCCGGTGGCGGTAGCGCTTCACGAGCCCCTCGAAGGCGCGTGGGTCGCCGGCCCGGGCCGCCTCGACGAGCGCATCGGCCTGCCGGGTGCGAGGGTCGAGGAGGGCGGCGGCAGGGATCGGCGGCGGGCCCTCGTCCGGGACGGCGCCGACAGCCGCGGCAGGAATCGGAGGCGGGCCCTCGGCCGGGACCACCCCGACCGCCTCGATCGGGACGGGGGGCGGGCCCGTTCGCACCGCGGTCGCCCGCGCCGTCGCTGCGCTGGGTTCCCCGTAGGGCGTCCCCATCGGCGGCCGGATCTCGACCGCGGCGGCAGGCCGGGGCAGGGCGCGGGGGCGAGGGGGATGGCAGCTCACGGACAAACGCTCTGACCGCGGCGCAGCCGCAGGTTTGGGTGGATCATGCCGCAGACACCGGTGGCCGTCGTGGGATCGAGGCTGGCCGGTGCCGCGGGCCCGGACCGCGTCCCTCGTGACCGGCGCGGGCAGGTGCTTGCCTTGATCCCCCCGACCGGGTGCGCTAACGCTCCCCCTCGCCCGACGGGCCAGGTGTCGGTCCGCCGACAGGCGACGTGCCCCGCGACGCTCCCTCTCCCTCGAGGATCTTCCCGCCCTTCCATGCTGTTCGACTGGGTATACGGCCTCTTCTCCAACGATCTGGCGATCGATCTGGGCACCGCCACGACCTTGATCTACGTCAAGGGCCGGGGAATCGTGTCCTGCGAGCCCTCGGTGGTGGCCGTCCAGACCGACAGCAGGGGCGCCAAGAAGGTTCTGGCGGTGGGGAAAGAGGCCAAGGAGATGCTCGGCCGCACCCCGGGCAACATCCACGCGGTCCGGCCGCTCCGGGACGGGGTCATCGCCGACTTCGAGATCACCGAGGCGATGCTCCGCTACTTCATCCGCCGCGCGAACAAGAGCGGCACGATGGTGAAGCCCCGGATCATCATCTGCGTGCCCTTCGGCATCACCGAGGTCGAGAAGCGCGCGGTGAAGGAGTCGGCCGAGTCGGCCGGCGCCCGGGAGGTCTTCCTCATCGAGGAGCCGATGGCCGCCGCGATCGGCGCGGGCCTGCCCATCACCGAGCCGAGCGGCAACATGGTCGTCGACATCGGCGGCGGCACCACCGAGGTCGCGGTCATCTCGCTCGCCGGCATCGTCTACTCGCAGAGCGTGCGGGTCGGCGGCGACAAGATGGACGAGGCGATCGTCGCGTACATGAAGCGCAAGTACAACCTGCTGATCGGTGAGCAGACCGCCGAGCGGGTGAAGTGCCAGATCGGCAACGCCTATCCCGGCGACGCCGTCGAGTCCCTCGAGGTGAAGGGGCGGGATCTGGTGGCCGGCGTGCCCAAGACGGTCGTGGTGAACTCCGACGAGATCCGGGACGCCCTGAGCGAGCCGATCAACGCGATCGTCGAGGCGGTCATGGCCGCGCTCGAGAAGACGCCCCCCGAGCTGAGCGCCGACATCGTCGACAAGGGCATCGTGCTGACCGGCGGCGGTAGCCAGCTGAAGAACCTCGACGTCCTGCTCCGCGAGGAGACGGGCCTGCCGGTGATGCTCAGCGATGACCCGGTGAGCGCGGTCGTGCTCGGCAGCGGCAAGGCGCTCGACCACCTCGATCTCCTCCGCGAAGTCACCATCCAGTGATCTCGGCGCCCTCGGCGGCGCTCACGAGACCGGGGTCGCAGGTAGGGGGCGGGGGACGCTGTCCCAGCCGAACGGGGGTCTTGATGGCTCCGGGTCGCTCGCTGGGGCGGCTGCTTCGCTCGGTGGCGATCGGTCCGGGGCGCGCCGGCGTCGGGCGCCCGACCCGGAGAGCACCCAGCCCACCAGCAGGGTGAGCAGCAGGGCGGCCAGGAGCGCCGCCCAGGTCGGAACGGTCGGCGGGCCGCCCGAGGGCGCCTCGGGCGAGGGAGCGGGCGGGGCGTCGGGGCGGGGCATGGGCACACCGACACGCTGCGCCGCTCCGGGTTCCCGGCGGGTCCCTCCCGGGAGCTCTGTCACGATTTGGTCAACGTCGGCGGGGGGCGGTTGCCCCCGAGCCCTCGTTGACGCAATCATTGTCCCCGCAATGAACGAGACTGGGGCACCGTTCCGTGATCTCCGCGACCTCGGCGTCGTCGACGCCGTCCTCGACCGGCTCGAGGGGCCGCTCAGCGCTTGGTTCCGGCCGCTCGTCCGCGGGCTCGACCGGATCCCCGAGGGCCCCGCGCTCGTCGTCGCCAACCACAACGGCGGCGTGCTCATGCCGGACCTGTGGATGATCGCGTGCGCGTGGCGCGCCGCGCGGGGCAGCGCCGACCTGCCCTACGCGCTCGGTCACGACGCGGCGATGCGCACGCCCCGCCTCGGCGACCTGCTCACCCGCCTCGGCGGTCTGCCAGCGACCCGCGAGGCCGCCGAGGCGCTGTTCCGCGCTGGCAGGAAGATCCTCGTCTACCCCGGCGGGGACCTCGAGAACCTCCGCCCCTTCGCCGCCCGCGACCGGATCGTGTTCGAACAGCGACGCGGCTACGTGCGCTTCGCGCTGCGGCATGGCGTGCCCATCGCGCCGATCGTCACCTCGGGCGCGCACTCGGGCATGGTCGTGCTCGACGATGGGCGCCGCATCGCCCAGGCCCTCGGTCTCGGCAAGCTCCGGATCCACGTCTGCCCGACCGTCGTCTCCATCCCGTGGGGCCTGACGATCGGGTTTCCCCCTCCGTACCTGCCGCTGCCGGTGCAGACCCGGATCGAGGCGCTCGCGCCCATCACGTTCCCGCGCAGCGGCGAGGAGGCCGCCCTCGACGAGACCTACGTCGAGGCGTGCCACGCTGAGGTCGTGCGCCGGATGCAGGACGCCCTCGAGCGCCTGAGCGCCGAGCGGCGCATCGCCCGCCGCGCCTCGTTCGAAGGGCTGCTCGAGGGGCTCTTCGGGGCGGTGTCGTTGCGCTCCGAGGGCGGCGTCCGCCCGCGTCCTGCGCCCGCGCCGCTTGCTGCGGTCCCGGTCGCGTCCGTGCGCTCCGCCGTGCGCGCCTCGTCCGAGCCGCTCGAGCTCGCGGCCGAGTGACGTAGGCTCGCGGGGTGCGCGCTGCGCTCCTGGCCTTCGCCGTGCTCGCCTGCGGTACCGCTCAGCCCGCGCCGGCCGTGTGCGCCGAGGGCATGATCGGCGTGCCCGGCGGGGCGCCGCTCTGTCTCGACCAACGGCCGGTCGACGTCGGGACCTTCGCGGCGTGGGCCGAGGGACGCGGCCCCACCGCCGCCGAGCGCGACGGCGGCGTGATCTTCGTCGTCGGCGAGGGCTTCCGCGTCGCTGCGGGCGCGAACTTCCGGGCGCCTCACGGCGACGGGGTCGATGCGCCCGAGGATCACCCGGTCACCCAGGTCACGGCCCTCGAGGCGGAGGCGCACTGCGCGGCCCGCGGCGCCCGTCTGCCGACCGCCGAGGAGTGGGAGCGCGCGGCGCGAAGCGGGCGCGGGGGCGCAAGCGCCTATCCGTGGGGCGACGAGATCGTGGACGCTCGGGGCGCGTTTCGAGCGAACGTGTGGCAGGGCGCGTTTCCGGGCTCCAACACGCTCGCCGATGGGTTCTTGTTCGCGTCCCCGATCGGGAGCTTCCCTCCGACCCCGCTCGGCTTCCTCGATCTGGTGGGCAACGTCTGGCAGTGGACTGCGGGCCGCGCCGGTGAGGAGGTGCCCTCCGATCCGTCGCTCCCGCGCGCGAGTGGCCCGGGCCGGCGGATCTGCGGGGGCTCGTTTCTCTGCGAGGCGGGGCGCTGCCACGGCTACCGCATCGGCGCGCGGCAGCAGGCCGACGAGGACACGGCCTACGTGCACGTCGGCTTCCGCTGCGCCGCTGCGCCTTGATGCGGGTCAGACCCCGGACGAGAGGAAGAGCGCCGCGGCGAGGATCGCCGCCGGGACGAGCAGCACCCCGAGCACGAGGGCGACCAGGGCCAGCGCGAGGAACGTGGGGTGCCGACGCGCGAGCCGCTCGAGGGTCCGCTCGTCCTGGGGCTGCAGCGGCGGGCCGAGCCGCTGGCAGGCCTCGGCGAGCCGGGTGAGGGCGGCGTAGCTCCCGGCGAGCGTCGGCCCGGCCGCGTCCGGGTCGATCCCGCGGCGCACGGCCACCACGCTGGCAGGACGGAGCGCGACGTTGCGCGCCTCGCGTCCGCTCGGGTCGTCGAGCAGCGCCCGCAGCGCCGCCGGCACCCCGGGCGACGAGATCAGGCGGGTGACCCACTCCGCGTCGTCGCCGGTGATCGCGATGCCCGCGAGCGCCGGGTCCGGCGAGGGGATCGGGGGCTGTCGGCCGATGAAGCTGCTCGGCGCGGGCCCTCCTTCGGTGCGCACCGAGAAGGTCGCGCTGGTGCGCACCGGCACCTCGAGCGAGAACTGGAGCACGCCGCCGCGCCGCGCGTAGGTCGCGTGCGCCTCGTACGCGCCGTGCACGCCGGCGTACTCGCGGATGTTCGGGATGAGCGAGCGGCCGCGCAGCCCGAGCGGTGCGAGGTGCGGATCGAGCGCCCGCGTACGGAACATCGCGAACACCAGGGCGAGCACCGCGAACAGGGCCACGCACGCCAGGAACGTGGCGGCGCCGGCGATCACCCGGCCCATGTCCTCGAGCGGCAGGAGGAAGGCCACGAGCGCGCCCGCCGAGCCCGCGAACCCGAGGACCACGAAGGGCAGGACGAGCGCGAGGAGGCCACCCGCGAGGCTGCGTCCGGCAGCGCGTGGAACGGGATGCGCCATGCTCAGCTCCCGGCCGCGCACGAGAACGGTGTCCCGCACGCCCTCGAGCGCCGGTCCCTTGCCTGATCGAAGCGCACCCGCGGCACCAGCCGGAACGCTAACCGAGTCCTTCGGATCTCGTCCAGCCGCAGCGCGCATGGATCGCGCCGATCGGCTGAGGCATCCTCGGCCGGTGCGCGACACCTTCGTGGTCCACACGCCCGAGAACGTCGAGTTCGAGTTCGAGCTCGCGTCGGTCGGCACCCGCGCGCTCGCGTGGTCCATCGACTTCGCGGTGATGGCGGTCCTCGTGTTCGCCGCGGCCCTGGTGACGACCGTGCTCGGGGTGCTCGTCGGCGAGCTCGCCAACGCCGTCCTCTTCCTCGCCGTGTTCCTCGTGCAGTGGTGGTACGGGGCGCTCCTCGAGTGGCGCTGGGGAGGACGCACCCTGGGCAAGCGCCTCGTCGGGCTGCGGGTCATCGACGAGCGGGGCCTGCGCGTGGGCTTCGTGCAGGCGGTGATCCGCAACCTCGTGCGGGTCGTCGACTTCCTGCCCGGCCTCTACCTGGTCGGCGGGCTGAGCGTGCTCCTCGATGGGCGCGCACGCCGCCTCGGCGATCTCGCGGCGGGCACGCTCGTGGTCCGCGAGCGCGCGCGGCCCCGTCCGGCGTCCCTCGTCCGCGCCGCGGAGCGGCACAACACGTTCCTCGCCGATCCCTCGGTGCGGGCCGCCGCCCGTCAGGTCACGGCCCCCGAGCGGGACGCGATGATCGCGCTGGCGCTGCGCCGGGAACGGCTCCCGCTCGGGGTACGGAGCGAGCTCTTCGAGCGGCTCGCGCAGCACCTCGAGCAGCGCCTGCACGTCGCGCGGCCCTCGTTCTTCACGCCCGAAAAATACGTACTCAACCTGAGCGCCGTCGTGCTCGCCCCCGCCGACGCGGAGCGGCCGCCGTCGAAGGCCTCGTGATCCGAGCCGCGCTGCTCGCGCTCGCGCTCGTCGGGCTCGGCGCTCCGGCGCGGGCCCAGCGTGCACCACCGAACGTGATCCTCGTGCTCGCCGACGATCTCGGCATCGGGGAGCTCGGCGCGTACGGGCAGGAGCGGATCGCGACGCCCCACCTCGATCGACTTGCGGCGCGCGGGGCCCGCTTCACCGCGGCCTACGCCGCGGCGCCGGTCTGTGCCCCGTCCCGCTGCGCGATCCTCACCGGGCTCTCGGCCCCGCACTGCTCCGTCCGCGAGAACGTGCGGCCGAACACGCCGCTCTCGCTCGAAGAGCCGAACCTCGGGCTGCTCTTCTCGATCGCCGGCTACCGCACGGGCTTCGTGGGCAAGTGGGGGCTCGGCGGCGAGCTCGACGATGGGACCCCCTTCGCCGTCTTCAGCCGCCCCGACGCCGTGGGCTTCGACCTCTTCGCGGGCCTGCTCGATCAGGAGCGCGCGCAGGCCGCGTTCCCCTCGGTCATGCACCGTGGCGCCGAGCGGGTCGCCCTCGGCGGCGCGCGCTGGATCGCGCCCGTGCTCCTCGAGGAGGCGCTCGCGTTCCTTCGCGACGTGCCCGCGGGTCAGCCGTTCTTCCTGTTCTTCGCTCCGACCCTGCCGCACCGCGAGATCCGTGTGCCGCCCGAGGCGCTGCGCTACGGCGAACGGGGCTGGCCGGAGATCGAGGCGACCTACGCGAGCATGGTGAGCGAGCTCGACGACGAGGTCGGACACCTGCTCGCGCTCATCGAGGCGCGCGGGCTCGCCGAGCGCACGCTCGTCGTCGTGACGAGCGACCACGGGCCGAACACGGCCGACGGACACGAGGCGTCGTTCTTCGATGGGACGGCAGGACGGCGCGGACAGAAGCGCGACCTCTACGAGGGGGGCTTGCGGGTTCCGCTGCTCGTCGCGGGACCCGGGGTCGTGCCCGGCACGGTGGAGACGCCGGTCGCGCTCTACGATCTGCTGCCCACGCTCGCCGAGGCCGCAGGCGTGCCGGTGCCGCCTGCGCTCGACGGACGCTCCCTCGCCCCGCTGCTCCGTGGCGACGCCTTCGCACGCGGCCCGCTCGTGCTTCACAGCGACGAGGCGCGGGCCGGCGAGGAGCCCAAGGGCGTGTTTCGGGTACGCGACGGCGCGCTCGCGATGGTCGAGCTCCGGACCGGCGCGAGCGAACTCTACGACCTCGAGGCGGATCCCGGCGAGACGCGCGATCTCGCCGCCGAGCGACCGGCCGACGTCGCGCGCCTCCGGGCGCTCCGGGAGCGCCTCGTCGCGCCCCGTCGCCACGCCCTGCCCGAGCTCGTCGTCGAGGGCGTCGAGGCGCTCGAGGCGCCGGCGCCGTCGGACGCGCGTGCGGTGCTGCGGCTCGACTTCGAGGGCGGCGATCCGCTCGCGAGCGTGGTCGCCCGTCCGGTGCTCCGGCTCACGCCCACCGGCGGCGCGTCGGTCGTCGAGGGCGCGCTGCGGCTGCCGCGGTCCGCCTCGGGCGAGGCCCGCGCGCATGCGGTGATCGGCGCCCATCCGGCGCTCTCGTTCGGAGCGAGCAGCTTCACGTTTCGCGCGCGCGTGCGCCTCGAGGCCGGCACCGAGCGCGCGACGATCGCGTGCGCCCGGCCGGCCGGCCGCCCCGCGCGCTTCACCGACTGGGCGATCCTCGCGCGCATCGGTCCCGGCGATCCGCGGCTGGGCGTGGTGCTGGGGGATCCGATGGTGAGTGGCCGCGGCCTCGCCGAGGCGGAGCGGAGGCCCGTCGTGCCCTTCACCGGCACGCTCGCCATCGGCGACGAGGGCTGGCACGAAGTCGAGGTGCGCTTCGACGCGGAGGTGGGCGAGCTCGTCGTCGCCCTCGACGGACGCAGCGAGCGGCTACCGGTCCCGCTGCGCATCCATGCGCCGAGCGACGGGCCGCTCGTGCTCGGTGCGTGCCTCGACGAGGCAGGGCGGGCCGAGGGTGCGCTCGTCGGCGCGCTCGACGGAGTCGTGCTCGCGCGTGGGCTCGGGGTGCCGCCGCACGCTCCGCCGCGCGGTGGCCGGCTCGTCGCGCGGGGCGAGAGAGAGCTCGCGGCGCGCTTCGTGGTGCGCGCACCAGCCACCGAGGGAGTCGCCGGGCGCGCGCTCGCGGTCGAGGTCACGGCCCGCGCTCGGCGCGGCACCGTGCGCATCGAGCCCTCGTCGTTTCGCCTCCTGCCCGGGCAGTCGCGCGAGGTCGTCGTGCACCGGAGCGGTCCGCCGGGGCCGCTCGAGGCGGGCATCGAGGTCGTCGCGACCGACGCCCTGCTCGGCACGCTCGCCCTCGGCACGCCGCTCACGATCTCGATGACCGGTGCGCGGGAGCGCGGTCCGAGCGCCCTCGGGGCGATCGAAGGGGGCCTCCTCGTGCTCGTGCCCCTCGTGCTGATCTTCGTCGCGGCCCGCCGCGGCCCGGGGCGCCGGCCACCTGGGCCCGCGCCGAGGTAGCGCGATCGCGAAGCCGTCTCGGCGGTCTGCCGCCCTCGGAGTTCCGAGCAGGCCGCGGTCAGGGCCCGAGCAGCTCGCTCACGAGCTGGCGCAGCGTCGCGAGATCGAAGGGCTTGTCGATGCGCCGCACGTCGCTTCGCGCGAGCAGCTCGTGGTGCGCCTCGCTCGTCGCGCCGCCGCTCATGAACACCGTCTTGGTCGCGAGCGAGGGCCAGCGCTCGGCGATGCGCCGTGCGAGCTCGGCGCCGTCCATGCCCGGCAGCGACAGGTCGGTGAAGACCGCGTCGATGGACTCGCCCCGCTCGAGCAGCGCGAGCGCCTCCTCGGCGCTCGCCGCGAGGACCACCGTGTAGGTTCGCCCGAGGAGCCGCTGCACCGAGCGGAGCACGAGCGGCTCGTCGTCGACCACGAGCAGTCTTCGCGGGTTCGCCGAGGTCAACGCCTCACCCCGCCCCACGGCAGGATGTCGGTGCCCCGTTTCGCAGTCGCTCCCATCGCCGTCGCGCACCCTACCACGGGGGGCCTCACTCCTCGGAGCGCGGGGCCGTCTCTTCGCGCTTCACCGCGCCGGCCTCGCGGAGCGCGGTCCGCAGCGCCTCGACCGGCGTCCCGGTGCGCAGCACCTTCAGCGCGCGCAGTCCCTTCTGCGGATCGCACACGAGCACCGGACCCTCCCCGCGCACCCACACCGCGACCAGGCCCGGCCCGAGCGGCGGCAGGTCGTCGGCCCGCGGCCCAGGGGGGCGTCCAGGCGCCTCGACATCGCCGGCATCCCAGCGCGCCCGCTCGCCCACGAGGCGTGTCCACATGCTGCCGAAGCTCAGATCCTGGGTGGAGACCACGGCGCGGTTCTACCCGTTCGCCCCGCGCTTGCACAGACCTCCGAGGCGCTGCGGGCGCCCGCCCGCGCGGTGCGAGCCCTCCGGCCGGGGGCATCGGCCTGCGGGCTGGCCCCACGTCGAGGCCCGCGCGAGGCCTCCGGGCGTGCCTGGACCCCCTCGGAGCCGGCGTCTATGCTCGCCGCCCGCGGCGCTGCCCGCACCTCTTTTTCCCTGATCCGAGACCATGACCGACCGACCCGAGGAGCGCGACGAACAGGCCGAGGCGGCACCGCCCGAGGGCGCCTCCACGACGGAAGCGAGCGGGACGAGCGAGGTCGCGACCCGGGCGTCCTCCGGCGCTGCCTCGCCCCCCGCCGCGACGCCGACCGCGGCCGCGCCCTCCCGCCGGCGCCACCTCGTCCGCGGGAGCCTCGTCGCGGCGCTCGCCGGCTTCGGCCTCTTCGCCATCATGGCGCTCGAGCACCAGATCGCCCGCGGGCCGCTCTGGGGGATCCTGCTCACGCTGCTGCTCGGCCTGGGCATCCTCGAGGCCCTCGGCCTGCTCACCGGCCGCGCTGGGGAGACCGCGCCCGCGATCGACTGGCGGCAGACCTGGCTCGCGCCCGGCGAGGGCGAGCCCTTCGTCCTCGCGCCGATCGTCGCGCTGCCGGCCGCGCTCGCGGTCGCGCTCGGCGGCGCCTTCGTGGTGAGCTGGGAGCAGCTGCCGTGGCTGCTGGTCTTCGCCCTCGCGCTCCTCGCGCCCGCCGCGCTGCGGCGGCCGGCGTTGCTCGTCTTCGTGATCGCCTCCGGGGTCATGCTGCCGATGCTCGGCGCCTACGGCCTCTACGATCCGTGGGAGACGCACTACGGCGAGGTCGCCCGCGAGATCCTCTCCCGCGACGACTGGATCAGCCTCTGGTGGGCCCACGAGGAGTGGTTCTTCAGCAAGCCCATCTTCATCTTCTGGATCGAGGCGCTCTCGATGGGCGCCTTCGGGATCGACCCGCACCCGCACATGCACCCGCTCCATCCCGAGTGGGCGGTGCGCTTTCCGATCTACCTGCTCTCGGTGACGGCGCTCCTCTGCGTCTACCACCTCGTCAAGACGAGCCACGGCAAGAAGACCGCGGCGATCACCGCGCTGGTCGTGGGGACGCTGCCCCACTTCTTCATGCTCTCGCACCAGTCGATCACCGACATGCCCTTCGTCAGCACGATGACGATGGCGATGTGCATGCTCGGGATCGCCATCGCGCACCGGCCCGAGCACGAGGTGAAGCAGTACCGCATGGGCCCCTTCGTGGTCTCGGTGCAGGGCCTGCTCATCCTGGTGATCCTCGCGGTGGCGCTGCCGCAGATCCTCTACCTCTTCAGCCGGAACGTGACGCTGGTCGCGGAGGGCTTCGCCTGGCACGGCGACCGCTTCACGTTCGGCTCGGCGGGCAACGCCGGCAACCCCGGTCACCCGGCGGCGCGGGAGATGGTGCCGGTCTTCGACGGACTCTTCGCGCAGCCGGGGATGCAGGCGCTCTACTACGCGATCGGCCTCGGCCTCGTGCTCCGCTGGCTGCGCGGGGAGCGGCGCGCGCGCTCGCTCGCGATGTTCGGCTTCTACTTCTTCTGCGCCCTGTCCTTCATGGCCAAGGGCATCCCCGGCTTCGCGCTGCCGGGCATGGCCGCGCTCTTCTACCTGATCGGCTCGCGGCGCTGGTCGCTCCTCACCGAGGGGCACCTGCGGGTCGGCGCCGGCATCGCCACCATCCTCGTCTGCGGCGCGCCCTGGTACGTGGCGATGTACCTCCGCCACGGCACCGCGTTCACCGATCGCCTGCTCGTCCACGATCACCTCAACCGCCTCGCGGCGGGCGTGCACGGCGACAATTCCTCGGTGGAGTACTTCCTCGAGCAGCTCGGCTACGGGATGTTCCCGTGGATTGCGCTCGCGCCGCTCGCGGTGGGTGCGTGGATCGCGATGGCGACCCGCAAGCCCGAGGCCGCGCCGAGCGACGGGCCGCTCGAGCCGACCGCGGTGCGCGACGTGCTCATGGTGGTCGGCCTCTGGGGCACCAGCGCCTTCGTCCTCTTCTCGGCGATGCAGACGAAGTTCCACCACTACATCTTCCCCGCGGTGCCGGCGGCGGGGATCCTGATGGGGATCGCCTTCGCCCCGCTCTTCGGCGAGCTCGCCTCGAGCCGCATGCGGCAGGTGGCGGGCACCGTGCTCGCCGCGCTCGCGCCCGCCGCGTTGGTCATCGGCGTCGGCAGCATGCACGGGGACCTGCGGGGCATCTCGCCCGAGGGCGGACCGCCGGCGATCGACTGGGTGCCGCTGCATCCCTGGGACGGATCCGACTCGCTCGCCTGGCTGCTGCTCGGCGGCGCGTTGCTCGTGGGCGCGTACTTCCTCCTCGGCCGCGACGCGCAGGCGAGCGGACCGCCGCGGCCGGCGACCGCGCTCGGCCTCTTCGCCGCGCCCGCCGTCGTGGGCCTCGTCGGCCGCGATCTCTCCTGGGCGACGAGCGCACACCCCTGGGGCTACGAGCGGCTGCTCCACCTCTTTTGCTACAACTACCAGCGGAGCTGGCCGGAGCAGTTCGACTACCGCCCGGTGCTCACGGGCTTCGCCGTCGTCGCGACGCTCGCCATCGGCCTGGCGGCGCTCCCGCAGGTCCGCGCGCTCGCGGCGCGGGCCTTCCTCGGCACCGCGCTCGCGTTCTCGGTGTGGTGCCTCGATGTCTACCTGATCGACCTCGGCCCGCACTGGAGTCAGCGCGAGATCCTCTTCGCGGTCTACGACGTGCGCGAGCACGACGAGCCGATCGTGGGCTGGCAGCTCAACTGGAAGGGCGAGAACTTCTACACGAACGGCGCGGTCTACATCTTCGAGGACCTCGACACGCGCGAGCTCGAGCGCTGGGCGGCGCAGCACCCCGGCGAGCGCGTCTACTTCGTCATGGAGCACGCGCGGCTCGGCAGCCTCCGCAGCACCCTGCGCGGCGCGGAGATCACCCCACTCACGACGGTCCGGCTGAACAGCCACTTCATGACCGCCGAGGTGATCTTGCCGGGCCGGCTCGGCGCCGCCGAGGGCGTGGGCGAGCCGGTGCGCCCCGACGCCTCGAGCACCGTGCCGGGCGTGGTCTCGCCCGCTCGGCCCCTGCCGTCCGGGCTCCGTGCGGCCTCGCCGAGCGCCGCCGTCGTGCATCCGAGCGAGTCTCCGCGCTGAGCCGTGCCGCGCGCGGCGCCGCCGACACCGATGCCTGCTCCGACCGGCCTCGCCGCCGCGCGCTCGCGCCTGCTCGCCTGGTTCGCCGGCGCGGCGCGCGATCTGCCCTGGCGGCGTACGAGCGACCCCTACGCGATCTGGGTCTCCGAGGTGATGCTGCAGCAGACCCGGGTGGAGACGGTGCTCGGCTACTGGGGCCGCTTCCTCGAGCGCTTCCCCACCTTCGCCGCGCTCGCCGCCGCGCCCGAGGACGAGGTGCTCTCGCTCTGGAGCGGCCTCGGCTACTACCGGCGCGCCCGGCAGCTGCACGCGGCGGCCAAGCTCGTCGT
>Ga0068876_10000986_pt1 | contig 22566 bp, 11 predicted proteins | sample NOAtaG_6_FD_66442 | JGI IMG/M metagenome (GOLD analysis project Ga0068876, IMG submission 66442) | Freshwater lake microbial communities from Lake Erie, under a cyanobacterial bloom - NOAA_Erie_Diel5S_2200h metaG | ecosystem: Environmental > Aquatic > Freshwater > Lake | place: USA: Ohio, Lake...
CATGTTGTTAGATTGTTTGTGAATACTTACCCAAACTATCAGATCTATAATTTAGATGCACTTACCTATGCAGGTAACTTGGCCAACTTAACAGATATTGAAAATAAGCCTAATTACAAATTCATTAAAGGCGATATTGTTGATGCGCCTTTTATAAACGAGCTCTTTGAAAAAGAACAATTCAATGCGGTAGTGCATTTAGCCGCCGAAAGCCATGTAGATAGAAGTATCACTAATCCTTTAGAATTTGTAATGACAAATGTTATTGGAACGGTAAATTTATTGAACGCAGCAAAAACTCTATTCAAAAAGCCTAACACAACCTTTAAGCGTTTTTACCATGTAAGTACCGATGAGGTTTACGGAGCCTTAGGCGATACAGGAATGTTTGTTGAAACCACTTCTTACGACCCACACAGCCCGTACTCGGCTTCTAAAGCAAGTAGTGATCATTTTGTGCGTGCGTATCACGACACCTATGGTTTACCATGCGTGATTTCTAATTGCAGTAATAATTACGGTCCAAATCATTTCCCTGAAAAATTAATTCCGCTTTGCATCAATAATATTTTAAATAATAAACCACTACCGATCTATGGTAAAGGCGAAAATGTGCGCGATTGGTTATTTGTTGTTGATCACGCACGCGCCATTGATACGATCTTTCATAAAGCAAAAGATGGAAGCACCTATAATGTTGGTGGACATAACGAATGGACAAATATTGATGTGATCCGTTTATTATGCCGTATCATGGACAAAAAACTGAACCGCGGAGAGGGAACCAATGAAAAATTGATCACGTTTGTTACTGATCGCGCAGGGCATGACCTGCGATACGCCATTGACGCTAGTAAATTAAAGAATGATCTTGGCTGGGTTCCAAGCGTTACATTTGAAGAAGGTTTAGATAAAACAGTTGACTGGTATTTGATTAATAGCGAATGGTTGAATAATGTTACTTCAGGTAATTATTTAAAATATTATCAGAAACAATACGCTGATCGCTAATAAAGAACGAGAAATAAAAAAACCCGCCATGTACAAGGCGGGTTTTTTTTATATGTAAAATTCTTATTGCTTGATTATTCGTGTTGTTGTTTTTGTATTGTTGTTAGTTACGGTTACAAAGTAAACCGCCGCTTTGAATTCAGAAAAATCAATGCGCTCATCCAGAATGCTAACTTTTTCATAGCTGATCTGTTTCACAACCTTACCTAATACATCGGTAATGATCACTTGAGTTTTTGAATTTGAGGATAAAGCACCAACTTTTAATTGAAAGTCGCTTGAGAAAGGATTAGGAAGTACTGTAACCCCTAAAGCATTTCCTGCAGAAGCACTTTGCAAACCCATTACTGAGGCAGCGATCTCAAAATTTGGTTGATTTACATCAAAGAAAATATTACCTACTGATTCTACCTTTATGCGACAGGTAGTAACCCCTGCAGATAACGTTGGTACGGTGATCAATTCCATTCCGTCGTTAGAGGTATTGGCCACTAAAGTTGTGAAGGTAACTCCGGAATTGTAAGAAATTAGAATGTTTACGTTTGAACAATTAATTGGGCTTTGATCTGTTCCATTCACATTCCAAGTAACATTTTGTTGCTGTCCCATTCCCCAAACAATACCTACTGAGTTTGGATATGTTATTGCAAAAGAACCTGAGGTTGCACTTACAGAAACTGTACTTTGTGCGTAACATACACCTCCGCCCGTAGCTTTATTATCGCGAGCAGTTAATCTAAAGTTCAGAGTTTGTCCATTTGTTGGGATGTACTCGCCAATTAATGTTTGATATTGGTTATTCAACATTTGGTTTTGAGGCGGAAACATACGTGTTGATGATACATTAGGAATATATGAACGGAAAAAAGGTCTGTTTCCTGAATTCCAGTTACCGGAAGCCGAACCTGGATCACGCTCTTCCCAAGAGTATGTTAATGGATCGCTATTAGGATCAGTTGCGCTACCGGTTAAAGTAAAGGCTGTATTTGAAGGAATAACATAATTTCCAGATACAGTAACAACAGGAGGCTGATTGCCAGTAGTTGTAGTTACAGCGCAACTGTTTCCACTCCCTAATTGTGTGAAATTCACTATCTCATCGTAACTCGTAGCGTGAAAATACGCTATACTATTAGAAGCTACATTTTGTGATCCACATATGCCCGCATATGCCATAATGGTTACACCACTTCCAGGCTCAACAGATGTTGCAGCGTTTCTGTTTCCACTACAACTTCCAGCGCCAGCTGAGGCATTGAATGTATGATTTCCTGCGAACTGATGTCCCATTTCATGCGCTACATAATCTATGTCATATGGATCACCAACAGGGCTTGGACTGCCTGTAATTCCTCTTGCCTTATTTGATGCACTACAAACACAACCAAGGTTTGCTAAACCACCGCCGCCGGTGCTGAAAGTGTGACCGATATCATAATTTGCACTTCCAATTGTGTTTGTTATAACCGTTTGACTTTCGTTGATCAAAGTGCCTGCGTTGTTATTTCCGTTAAACGGATCAGATGCTGCAACTGTAAAAATTACATTTGTTTGAGTAGCAACTAAAACTAAACGTATAGCCGCTTCTGTTTGATAAACTCCTGTTACGCGATTAATTGAAGTAACAATTCTAGCTAAAGTTTGCGCAATGGTTGGTGTTGTTGAACCGGTTGCTGCAACAGCATACTCTCCTGTACACGCAACTGCCAAACGATAAGTTCGTAAATTAGCCCCCACGCACGCCGCCGGTGGCATTAGTGCTGTGCTTTGCAGACTTGTTACGTTTTCTTTTTTTTTCGGCTGTTGATCACTTCCTTCTAAGCCTACTTCAGGTAGTCGGTCTTGTTCGGGTTTCACAAAGTCAGCAGTATAGTATGTGATATAATCTGCAGTATTTTGTAAGCAATAAGGATCAATAAAATAATCTCCATGAATCGTGCGGATCATTCCATGAAAACCGAATTCATTCACATCAATTTTTCCGTTGGCGTAAACATCGGTAACTCCTTTAATAGAATACGTTTTAATATCAGGATATGCGGCAGCCAATGCAGGTTCCATTATTGACGACTCAACTACTTTAAATAGCTGCATTTGTCCATTTGGAGCAGGCAGTGTAATAATGCAGTTACTATTATTAATAATTGTTGTTTGTTCGTTTGGTGCCGTTGAAAGTTGCGCCTTTAAATTGGCCAAATTCAAATTATACACAAGGTATTTATTCGGAACGATCTGACGTTTGCCATTAAGTGCAACATTTTTATCAGTGCTCGCATTCCAATGATTTTCTCCACTTTGTGCATTGGTTCCTAAACACAACACCAAAGCAATAGCTGGTAAAATTAGTTTCATCTGATAGGTTTTAGTATTCTCAAATATACAAAACTAAGTTCTTGAAACAAACTATTGGCAAATCTAATCCGTTTAGAATTTAGTAGAGAAATGGCTTTAACTCAGGGTCGTCGATCTGCTCGCCTTGGTTTTTTTGGTAAAAATTATTTAGCTGCATTACAGTATTCCCAAAAACGCTGCCGTAGTATTTATAAGCATCTACTGTTCTAAACTTAACGGTTTTAGGTACTTCTCCGGGGAGTTCAACCCTTTCTCGCACCACAACTTTTTTAATAAAAAATAGATTGGTGCTGCACTTATACGGAAAAGGGGTTTTTAATTGATGTCCATACTTATTCTTGAAAATAAACGGTTTACTGCCATTTGTATACCCTCGTTCAACCGCATACTTAGCACTATCTTCCTTTACGAAACCAATGGATGTTTGATAGAGGAAATCTTCTTCTAGAATTACGTAAAACTTTTCATACATCACGATATTCGGTTGTACTTTAAGTGAAGAATCAATGAATACATTACTCCGTTTACCGGCTAATAACGAATCGCTATTTTGTGAGAATATAAAATAAACCTTACAAAAATCCAATTGGGATAAGGCTGCGTAAATAATGGATCTATTGCGATATTGAGCCTCTGCTAGCACTAAAGCGGCCGACTTTTTATCGCCGACCTTTAAATACCCATCTATTTTACGTTGATCATTCTGCAATCTAATTACAATGGCACCAAATTTTAAATTTTGGATCTGCCATGAAGATACCTTTAGCGAACGACGACGAAATCTTTTAAATTCCTCAGTGTTTTGGTAATCTTTATCACTTGATCTTTCTTCTTGCGCAAATGATGCATTCCATACAAACAGAATAACAATGAGAAATATTCTATTTAATGATCGAACCATTATTTGTTATATCAGCTTTGGTTGGTGAAATAAAACTTAATTCTCCTTGCGTATTCTCGGCCATTAATATCATGCCCTGACTTTCAATACCCTTTATTTTGCGCGGAGCTAAATTGGCTAAAATACTTACTTGCACCCCAATGATATCTTCGGGCTTATACCACTCAGCAATTCCACTCACAACAGTGCGGACATCCATACCGGTGTCGATCTTAAGCTTTAATAATTTATCTGTTTTTGGAACACGTTCAGCCTCTAAAATTGTTCCAACGCGAATATCCATTTTTGAGAAATCATCAAACGTAGTTTCTGGTTTTTGTACTGGAACACTATTTACCGGTGCATTTTCTTTTTTACTATTTTCCAATTTAGAAAGTTGAAATTGAATTTGCTCATCTTCAATCTTAGCGAACAATAATTCCTCTTTCGCAATAACATGATTGGCAGGTAAGTTATTGGTCTTTTTTGCGAACAACCACGTTAATGGATTAATGTTGAGGCTCGCAAATAATTTTTTAGAGGTGAATGGCAAGAACGGTTCACATAAGATCGCAAGATTTGTAGTGATCTGTAAGGAAATATTCATGATCGTTTTTACACGCTCTTCATCTGTTTTAATTAATTTCCAAGGCTCTGTATCTGCTAAATATTTGTTCCCTAAACGCGCCAAATTCATCAACTCACTTACCGCCTCTCTGAATTTAAAATTCTCTAAAGGTTCACTGATCTTATTTGGAAATTTTGCCAATTCCTCAAGAACGATCATATCTTCCTTACTGAATTTTTCGGCAGCAGGAACTTTTCCGTTATAAAATTTGTGCGTTAATACAACAGTACGATTTACAAAATTACCAAGTATGGCAACTAACTCACTATTGTTCTTGGTTTGAAGATCTTTCCAAGTAAAATCATTATCCTTTGCTTCGGGTGCATTAGAACACAGGGTATAACGTAAGGTGTCTTGTTGCCCTTTGAATTCTTGCAAATATTCGTGCAACCACACCGCCCAATTACGAGAAGTAGAGATCTTATCGCCTTCTAAATTCAAAAATTCATTCGCAGGAACATTATCAGGTAAAATAAAATCACCATGTTCCATTAACATCGCAGGAAAAATAATGCAATGAAAAACAATATTATCCTTCCCTATAAAATGGATTAACCGCGAATCCTCACTTTGCCAATAATCTTTCCAAGAGTTAGGCAAAAGTTCTTTTGTGGCGCTGATATATCCAATAGGCGCATCAAACCAAACATATAATACTTTTCCTTCTGCTCCAACAACCGGAACTTTTACACCCCAAACCAGATCGCGCGTCATTGCGCGTGGTTGCAAACCATCTCCACTTTCTATCCAACTCTTGCATTGACCATATACATTTGGTTTCCAATTGCTGTGTGAATCAATGTATGCTTTAATTTTTGGCTGCAATTTATCTAAGGGCAAGAACCAATTCTTTGTTTGTTTTAACACAGGTTTACTTCCACTTAAGGTTGATTTTGGATCAATAAGATCAGTGGCATTTAATGAAGAGCCGCACTTTTCGCATTGATCACCATAGGCGCTAGGGTTAGCGCACTTTGGGCAAGTGCCGGTGATATAACGATCGGCCAAAAATTGTTTTGCTTCCGCATCGTAATATTGCTCAGTGATCTGCTCGGTAAAAACACCTTTATCGTATAATGTTTTAAAAAAATCAGAAGCTGTTTCGTGATGAACTTTATTGCTCGTGCGTGAATAAATATCAAATGAGATTCCAAATTCATTAAAAGCATCACCCATGATCTTGTGGTATTTGTCCACCACCTGTTGAGGCGTGATCCCTTCCTTTTTTGCTTTGATGGTGATTGGCACTCCATGCTCATCACTTCCGCATATGAATTTTACATCACCACCAACACTTCTAAGGTAACGCACATAAATATCCGCCGGTAAATAACAACCAGCTAAGTGCCCAATATGAACAGGACCATTGGCATAAGGTAGAGCAGCGGTAACAAGTGTACGTTTAAATGAGTTCGACATAAATTCGGTTAATAATAAAGTGTAAAGATAGTGATAAAAATTACTTTATTTTTTACCTTCGTATGAATAAAGAATGAAAGCACCTCCTTTTTTGAAAACCGGCGATACAATTCTAATAATTGGTACCGCAAGAGCTCGCAGCAAAGATCAAATTGAGCCTGCAATTACTATTTTAAAAAGCTGGGGATTGAATGTTGAGTTAGGGAAAAATCTTTTTAAAAAACACCATCAATTCGCCGGTACCGATGAACAAAGGGCTGCCGACCTTCAATGGGCCATTGATCACAAAAAAGCAAAGGCCGTTTTAATTGCCGGCGGCGGATATGGAACACTAAGGATCATTGACAAAGTAAATTTCAACTCACTTAAAAAATATCCGAAATGGTTTGCCGGATATAGCGATGCCACCATACTTCAAGCGCGTTTACAAAAATTGAATATACCTAGTATTCACGGTACGATGGCGTTTCAATTCACAAAAAATAAAGAGGCAACTAAGTCTATAAAGACTTTACTTTTTGGCGAAAAAATAAATTATGCCATTTCAAATAACAAGCTTAATCGTAACGGAAAAGCACAAGCAGAATTGGTTGGCGGAAATCTTTCGCTGATCTATGCTCTGAGCGGAAGTATAGATGACATTGAAACAAAAAACAAAATTTTATTCATTGAAGATCTTGATGAACAGTTATACCACATCGATCGCATGATGTTGCAACTTAAACGCAGCGGTAAATTAAAGAATTTGAAAGGACTTGTTGTTGGGGGAATGAGCGATATGAAAGATAACGCAATTCCCTATGGAAAAACAGCCAATGAGATAATTTTTGATGCTGTAAAAGAATATAAATATCCCGTGTGTTTTGATTTTCCTGCCGGACATATTGAAACCAATATGGCACTTTACCTTGGTAAAAAAGCAAAATTGAGCGTTGAAAAAAATAAGGTCACCTTAAATTATTTGTAATATGAATTGTAAAACGAAAGATGGACTGAATATCAATTACGAAGTGCAAGGGAATACCAGCTCGTCTGAAACATTGATATTTTTGAACGGATTAACGCAATCAACTTTATCGTGGTTCTTTTGTTTACCCTTCTTCACAAATCATTACAAGATCGTTTTGATGGATTTTATCTTCCAAGGAAATAGTGATAAAACCGGTGAGCCTCGAAATTTTGATCAACATGCTGAAGATGTTTTGTGTGTTCTTGATCAAGAAAAGATCTCACATGTAAGTGTTATTGGTCTTTCTTACGGAAGTTTAGTAGCACAACATTTGGCCGTAAATCATCCTAAAAGAATAAACAAGCTTATTTTGCTTTCCACATTTGCACACAAAACACATATTTTTGAAGCCATTGAATTAAGCTGGTGGCGATCTTTGGAAACAGGAGGCTATGCATTGATGTTTGACACTATGATGCCTTATGTTTTAAGTGAAGATTATTTCAGCAAACCTATTATCCCAATAGAAATGCTCAAAAAATCGCGCGAAGATGCAAATCAAAATGCTCAAGCTATTTTTAATTTAATGCGCGCAACAAAAGATAGAGATGATTACCGACCTTACCTGAAAAATATTAAATCCCCAACACTTATCATACAAGGAGAGAAAGACACTTTACTTCCTGTTTACCTTGCTGGCGAAGTTCATAAACATATTCCCGGCTCAAAACTAGAAGTGATCATTGGTGCTGGTCACACTTTAAATCTGGAACGCGTGCACGAAGTTTGCACACACATTTTAGCCTTTTTAAACGCTAAAAAATAACTCCACTTAAACAATTTTATTGTGTTATTTAATTCGCTGACTTTCAGTAACTTAAATCGTTTCTGAAAAGGCCCTTTTTTGGCTTTTTTTCGTATTTTCGTAATCCTTAAAATGTAATATGAGTAAATTTAGAAGAGAAGATGCCCTTGAATACCACACGCAAGGCCGTCCCGGCAAGATCGAGGTAGTTCCAACAAAACCTTATAGTACACAGCGCGACTTAACCATGGCCTACTCGCCTGGTGTTGCTGAACCTTGTTTGGAAATTGAAAAAAATCCGGAAGACGCGTACAAATACACTGCCAAGGGAAACTTGGTGGCAGTTATTTCTAACGGCACTGCGGTTCTTGGACTTGGTGATATTGGAGCACTTGCATCCAAGCCTGTAATGGAAGGTAAAGGAATGCTCTTTAAAATTTACGCTGATATTGATGTGTTTGATATTGAGATCGACACAAAAGATATTGATCAGTTTGTAATTACCGTAAAAAATATTGCTCCAACATTTGGTGGAATAAATTTAGAAGACATCAAAGCGCCTGAGTGCTTTGAGATCGAACGTCGCTTAAAAGAAGAATTAGATATTCCATTAATGCACGACGATCAGCATGGCACTGCGATCATCTCTGCTGCAGGTTTGATCAATGCTGTTGAGTTGTCTGGAAAAAAATTATCTGATATACGATTGGTCATCAATGGTGCCGGTGCCTCAGCTAATTCATGCGCCAAAATGTACATTGCAGTTGGTGTAAAAAAAGAAAACATCTTAATGTTGGATAGCAAAGGTGTTATTCACAAAGGGAGAAAAGATCTTGATCAATACAAATCTTTCTTTGCTTCAGAGAACACCAAACTTAATACGCTAGAAGAAGCCATCAAAGGCGCTGATGTATTTGTAGGATTATCTAAAGGAAATATTTTAAGTAAAGAGATGGTAAAGACCATGGCAAAAAATTGCGTGGTGTTCGCCTTGGCAAATCCAACTCCGGAGATCTCTTACGAAGATGCCATGGCTGCTCGCGAAGATATCATCGTGGCAACAGGAAGAAGTGATAATCCTAATCAGGTGAATAACGTATTAGGTTTTCCTTTTATATTCCGTGGTGCAATGGATGTTCGTGCAACATGCATTAACGAAGAAATGAAATTAGCAGCTACACTTGCCATTGCAGGATTAGCAAAAGAAGCAGTTCCTGATTATGTGAATTTAGCATACGGTTCAAAAAATTTAAGTTTTGGTCCTGATTACATCATCCCTAAACCCATTGATAACCGTTTGATCTCAGCTGTTTCATCTTCTGTTGCTAAAGCTGCCATTGAAAGTGGCGTTGCTAAAAAAACTATCAGCAACTGGGATGCGTACATGGCTGAATTAGAGAACAGATTAGGAAAAGACAATAAATTGATGCGCAGCTTGGCTAATAAAGCGAAGAGCAATCCTAAACGTGTTGTGTTTTCTGAAGCTGATAATTACAAGATCTTGAAAGCTGCACAAGTAGTGCGCGATGAAGGTATTGCTACACCAATTCTACTTGGTAAAAAAGAAAAGATCCAAGCCATTTCTGATGAGAACCATATTGATCTTACAGACATGTTGATCATTGATCCTTATTTGGATGAAGAAGCACGTAGAAATGAATTCGGTGATACGTTATGGCATAAACGTCAGCGTAGAGGCTTAACACAATACGATGCGCGTAAATTGATGCGCGACCGAAATTATTTTGGAGCCATGATGGTGGAAAGCGGAATGGCCGATGCCATGATCAGCGGACTAACTCGCAAGTATGGTCAGCCAATAAAGCCGGCCTTAGAGATCATTGGCGTGCAAGAAAATGTAAGTAGAGTTGCCGGATTGTATGTGATGATCACAAAAAAAGGTCCTTACTTTTTTGCAGACACCACCATGAATGCTGATCCTACTGCCGAAGAATTAGTGGATATTGCCGTGTTAACTGCAAACACAGTAAAACAATTCAACATCACACCGCGCATTGCCATGTTGTCCTATTCTAACTTTGGCTCTGCAGATGGTGAAGTACCTAAGAAAGTTGCGAAGGCCGTAAGCATTCTTCATAAGAATTATCCCGGATTGATCGTTGACGGAGACATACAGGCAAACTTTGCCGTAAATAATAATTTGCTTCAAGAACAATTTCCGTTTAGCACTTTGGCCGATAAAAATGCGAACACATTTATTTTCCCAAATTTAGCGGCCGGGAACATTGCTTACAAATTGATGCAAGAATTAGGTGGCGCAGAAGCGATCGGACCTGTACTAATGGGCTTAAGAAAACCTGTGCACGTATTGCAATTAGGTAGTAGCGTTCGTGAGATCGTGAACATGGTTACCATTTCAGTTGTTGATGCGCAAAATCAAAAATAATTCAACAACGAAATGATCAGCTACATCAAAGGCCATCTTACTTCTAAAAATCCTGCTCAAGTTATCATCGAGAGTAATGGTATTGGTTATGCGCTTTTCATTTCCTTAACCACGTATTCGAAGATCGCTGACCAAAAAGAAGTTCAACTTTTTGTTGAAAGCATTTACATTCGTGATGATAACCCAAGATTTTACGGCTTTGCCGAAGAAGATGAACGCGATCTTTTTAGAAAAATAATTTCGGTAAGTGGCGTTGGTGGATCAAGTGCCATCCTTATGCTATCAAGCTTAAGCACTCCCGATATTGTTGGAGCCATTAACACCGCCAATGTGGCAATGTTAAAAAGCATAAAGGGCATAGGCGAAAAAACCGCACAGCGAATTGTGGTTGACCTTAAGGGTAAATTAGGCAAACATGAAGGTGGCATCTCAAGCATACTAACGCCTTCATACAATAAAAATAAAGAGGAGGCGTTAATGGCACTAACTACCCTTGGTTTCCAGAAACTTGCAGCAGAAAAAGCGCTTGAAAAAGCGATCAAACAACAAGGAATTGGAACAGACAATGTAGAATTATTGATAAAGACCGCATTAAAGAATATTTAATTTTTGAGAGTATCTAACATATTTGGTTTTGTTGCGTTAACTAGTGTAACTACATGTTTATTCACGGTAATGGGTCATCAACCTAATGCCATGAACAACATAGAGCTTAACAACGAGTTAATGCTCTATAAAGCAAAAACGGAAAATGTTTTACCTGTTGATTCGCCTACAGATCCTGTTGATCCGGATGACCTTCCTTTTAAGTTCAAGGATAATTCAGGTAAGCCGCCTCAATATGACCCAAAGTCAAAATTATATTTAGAGCCGCCTTCTAATATAAAAACCGAAATTGAATACGATCAAAAAAACGGAACGTATGATGTATCTCAAAAAGCTGGAGATAAAATTGATTACCGTCCTGACACATGGATGAGCCAGAAAGAATATCAGAACTATGCTTTCAAAAAAGCGGTTCGCGATTATTGGCGTTCGCGTGTTGCCGCAGATGAGCTTAACACCAAACCTCGAAAGAGTATGGTGCCAAAATTAGAAGTAAATAGTGATCTGTTCGATCGTATATTTGGTGGTAACACGGTTGACATCAAACCTACAGGTACGGCCGAATTGATATTTGGTTTAAATAGAAATAAAACGCTTAATCCTGCCATTCCTCAACGTCAACAAAAGATCACCAATTTTGATTTCAACATGCGTATCCAGTTGAACTTGATAGGTAAGATAGGTGAGAAAATGAAGATCACCACCAATTATAACACAGAGGCTTCCTTTGATTGGGAAAATCAAGTAAAACTTGATTACACTGGTCTTGAAGATGAGATCATTAAAAAAATTGAAGCGGGTAACGTTACTATGCCTCTTAACAGTACTTTGATCACCGGAAGCCAAACCTTGTTTGGATTTAAAACAAAATTACAATTTGGTAAACTAGATGTAACCACAGTGCTCTCACAACAGCGTGGTAAAAAGCAAGAGATCAATGTTCAAGGAGGAGCTCAAACACAAGCGTTTACCGTGAACGTTGATAATTACGAAAGCAACAAACACTTTTTCCTTGGGCATTTCTTCCGAAAAAATTATGATGCGTGGATGAACACACTCCCAGTGGTAAATACGCCCATTGTAATTACAAAAGTGGAGGTATATATTTTAAATCAAACCGGAAGCGCTGAGCAAACACGTAACGTTGTGGCCTTTGAAGATCTTGGAGAAGATAGCGCCGATGTGTTTCCGGGTTTGGCCTCAACAAAAGCAGGAAGCTTAATACTTCCATCTTCCTATGGAATCTATGATAGCTTAGGAGTTATTCCTTCCAATGGTTCAAATAATTTATACTCGATCATCACTAATCCAATAGATGGTTTATTGAAAGAGAGAGACGCAAGTAAAGCAGCGAGTACTTTACCGGTTACTACTATTGCCACCAATATAAACAACTCCACTGGTCAATACATGGTGCAAGCGCGTGATTACGATATCATTTATAATGCACGACGCTTAAATCCACAAGAGTTTTTTATCAATAATCGTACGGGATTTATTTCTTTGAATCAAACCTTGAATAACGACCAGGTATTAGCGGTTTCATATCAATATACATTCAACGGAAAATTGTATCAAGTTGGTGAGTTCAGCGAACAATATCCCGATAATACCAAACTACTCGTTTGTAAATTATTAAAAGGTTCTGTGGTAAATACCCGCTTTCCATTGTGGGATCTGATGATGAAGAACGTTTACTCCATTGGCGCATTCAATGTAAATCCGGCTGATTTTATGTTGGGTATTTACTACAACAATATTGAAACCGGTGTTGATGTACCCTACATTCCATTTGGCTCTATCAATGGGCAACAATTGATCCGTGTGATGAATTGCGATAAATTAAGTGTGAACGGAGATCGCGTTCCGGATGGTGTGTTTGACTTTATCAAAGATTTTACCATTAATCCAAACAACGGACGTATTTACTTGCCAATGGCCGAGCCCTTTGGAAGCGGCTTAATGAAAAAGTTTGATATCAATAATGATTTCCCGGGAGCTAATAAATATATCTTCCAAGAGTTATATGATTCAACAAGAACCGCTGCAACTTTCATTCAAGAAAAAAATCGTTACAAGATCAAAGGAACTTTTAAATCAGCTGCAGGTTCAGAGATCTCATTAAATGCACTGAACATTCCTCAGGGCGCAGTGTTAGTTACAGCTAACGGTGTTCCTCTTCAAGAAAATGCGGATTACACGGTTGACTATACATTAGGCCGCGTGAAGATCATCAACGAAAGTTTATTGAACTCAGGTGCCAACATCAAAGTATCACTAGAAAGCAACTCGCTCTTTAACGTACAGCAAAAAAGTTTAATTGGTGCGCGCTTTGATTATAAAGCCGGACGTAATTTAACCCTCGGAAGTACCGTGATGCGCTTTAGTGAAAGGCCTGTAACACAAAAAGTAAGTTTAGGTGATGAACCTGTGCGAAACACTGTTATAGGTTTAGATTACAATTACAAAACTGATCTACCTTTCTTAACTCGTTTATTAGATAAACTTCCTTTATACAGCACCAAAGAAATGAGCAGCCTTACCACTCGTGGTGAAGTTGCTAAACTATTTCCGGGAAATGCAAAAGCTATTAAGCAAGATGGTGGTAACTCATATATTGATGATTTTGAAGGTTCAATTTCGCTTATTGATATCCGTAGCCCTTTTGCGTGGATACACGCCAGCATTCCTCAAGGCCAAAATTCATTATTCCCTGAAGCATCAGCAGGAAGCACCATCACGCCTGGATTAAACAGAGCACGATTCAATTGGTATAATGTGGATCCAATGTTTACACGTACGCAAGGACAAAATACCACACCATCTTATTACAACGATAATATTTTCTCAAATAATATGTGGCGCCAGGTTTTTGAAACTGAACTATTCCCAGGGAAAACACCTCCAAACGGACAGCAAGTAGTATTGCCGCTTTTAGATCTTGGATTTTATCCAACGGAACGCGGACCATATAACTATGATGTTTTACCAACAAACAGGTCGGCCGGTATTTCAAACGACGGTTTACTTTTAAAACCTGATACACGTTGGGGTGGTATCATGCGCCGTTTAGAGACCAATGATTTTCAATCGGCAAATATAGAGTACATCCAGTTTTGGTTGATGGATCCATTCAACGAAGATTACGATACAAAAACTGATCCTAATTTTGATAAAACGCAACTTCCTTCTGGGGATCTATACATCAACTTAGGAAACATCTCTGAGGACATTGTGAAGGATGGTAGAATGACCTACGAAAATGGTTTGCCAGGGCAAAACTCCACAACACAAGATCTTCCCATCATTCAAACAGGAATTGCCAATGTGCCGGCTATACCTCCAACCATTAATGCATTCTCGTCTGACAACAACGATAGACCATATCAGGATGTTGGATATGACGGGATGATCGATAGTACAGAAAAACGCGTTTTTGCAGGGCCATTGAATGATGTTTCCGGTTTTAATGCAAATGCGCCGGCTATTATTTCTTTTAAAAACGACCCATCCAGTGATAATTATAATTTCTTTAGAGATGATGATTATGATAATGCACAGGATAAAACTATTATACGTTATTCAAAATACAATAATCCTGAAGGTAACTCACCAACTGAAGCACAATATCAAAATGCAAACCCTAATGGAGGCAATTATTCTACAGCTGCAACTAACATTCCGAACATTGAGGATGTTAACCGTGATAATACCTTAAGTGAAACTGAAAGCTACTACCAATATCGCATTAGGATCTCTAAATCAGATATAAATCCAAACTCGGTAGGAACAAATTATATTGTTGACGCGTTTGATGGTTCGGCTGATTTTGGCGGCATCAAAAAAACAGTGAAATGGTATCAATTCAAAATACCTATTAATCAATTTGAAAACACAGTTGGCGGCATTGAAGGTTTTAACTCCATTCGTTTTATGCGCGTGTTCATGAAAGGATTTTCAAGACCAGTGTTACTCCGCATGGCGCGATTTGAATTAGTGCGTAGTGATTGGAGACGTTATGATTATGATCTTAAAAAGCCCGGAGAATATATTAAAACCGATGATAACTCAACTTCATTCGACGTATCAGCAGTAAGTTTACAAGAGAACGGAACAAAAGTTCCGGTTAACTACGTAATGCCTCCATTAATTCAACAACAACAAAATATTCAAACAACTAACTTAGTATTACAAAACGAACAATCACTTCAAATACGTCTTTGTAATTTAAAAGACGGTGATAGCCGTGCTGTATTTAAGAATGTGGAATTAGACACGCGTATGTTCAATAACATTAAAATGAATGTACATGCCGAAGCTCAAAATGGAATTCCATTAAATGATGGCGACCTTACTTTATTCTTTAGGGTTGGTACAGATTATAATAACAACTATTATGAGTACGAAGTGCCTTTGAAGTTAACTCCCAAAGGCAGTTACGATCCAAACAATACTGATTCGCGCGCTATTGTTTGGCCGAGTGAAAATGAGATCAACTTTAAATTTGCTGATGTAACTAAATTGCGCAACAACCGAAACAACGACCCGCGCTATGGCTATTACAGCGATCTTAATAATTACACAAAACCATTTACCGAAAGTTTTGGCGGTTACTCAATGACCATTGTAGGAAACCCCAATTTAGGAACAGTAAAAAGTGTGATGGTAGGTGTTAGAAATCCAAAAGATCCAGGAAATCTATCGCACTGTGTAGAAGTATGGGTTAACGAATTACGTTTAACCGACTTTAATAACCAAGGTGGCTGGGCTGCAACAGGTCAGATGCAATTAAAGTTAGCCGATCTGGGTAATGCCTCATTGGCCGGAACATATTATTCGCCTTTTTACGGAGGTGTAGAACAAAAAATAAACGAACGCCGTAAAGAGAGTACCAGTATTTGGGATATGAGCACTGCTATCAATGCCGGTAAATTTTTCCCTACAAAATGGAAGATCACCTTGCCGGTCTATTATAACTACGGAAGAACTGTCATCAAACCATTGTTCAACCCACTTGATCCCGATATTCGTATGAAGGATTTTGAGAAGAATGATAATATTGAAAATGACAAGAAAAAAGATATCATCGATCAGGTAGTTGATTACACCGAACGAAAAGGATTTAATTTAACCAATGTGCGCATTGATGGCTTTAAACGTAAAGGGGCAAAACCTATGCCTTGGGATATCAGTAATTTCTCTACAACCTTTGCGTTCACTCAAACCTTTAGACGCAATATCAATATTGAAACGAATATGGTAAAACAATACCGTGGAAATTTAACTTACCAATATAGCATACCAAAACCATTTACTTTAAAACCATTCTCGAAAGTAAAATTATTTCAAAACAAATGGTTCGCACTTATAAAAGACTTTAATTTACAATTAATGCCTAACAGTTTTGGTGCGGGTGTGGATGTTACAAGAAGTTTCAGTCTATTGAAAAATAGAGATATCACAAGTTTTTATGCTAATTCAAATGATTTTGATAACCCGGAATTGTACAATAAAAATTTCTTGATCAACAGAACTTACAATATGCGTTGGGACTTTAGTAAATCCCTTAAGTTTGATTTTGCAGCCAATAACGAAGGAAGGATCTTTGAACCACAGGGTGATGTTACAAAAGACAATCAAGAAAAACGTGATTCGGTATTAAGTACATTCCTCAGCGGGCGAGAAACTGTTTATGGCAAAGGCACACCTAACGAACATAAATTCACTGAAGGAAAATACGGAGCAAATCTTTCTTACCGCCAGCAAATGAACTTGAACTACAATGTTCCAATTAATAAGATCCCTCTACTCGACTTTGTAACGGTAAGTTATAAATTTGGCGGAACTTACACATGGAGCCGCGCACCTTTTGGTATACCAACAGATTCTACATATATTGGAAATACCATCAATAATACCAATCAGCATAATGTTACAGCAAGCTTTGCTATGACAACTTTCTATAACAAGATCCCTTATTTCAAACGTATCAACACGGGTAAGAACAAACAACAGGAGCTCAAATCATCCTCTATTAGCAAATCGTCAACCAAGGCTCTCACAGATAGCACTAATCCTAAAAAGAATGAGAACTTTAAAGCCATTGGCGAATTCTTAGCGCGTGGTATCATGATGGTGAAAAACCTCTCCATAACTTTTCAAGAACAACGAGGACAAGCCTTGCCGAATTTTATGCCGCGTTCGAATATATTAGGTATGGATCAATCTAATCAAAATGCACCGGGCTTTTTATTTACCTCAGGTCTATATGATGCAACGATCAGAGAGACAAGCGCCAAGAATGGTTGGTTATCTAAAGTTCAGAATCAAACAACACCTTATATAGAAACCGAAAGCAGAACCATTGGCTACCGGTCTTCCGTTGAACCGCATGGTAGTTTAAAAATTGAGTTAACGGGAAATTACACCAAATCGAAAAATTTAAGTGAGTTCATGATCTATGATCCTAACGATCCCTTGAATAGAGAGAACAATGGCTATAACTTTAATCAAAGTACAAACGAAACCGGAAACTTTAATATTACAACCTTTAGTTTCTTCCAATCATTAAGAGATGCAAAACCAACTTTAGAATCGCCATTATTTGAAGAATTTAAATTAGAGCGTGATAATATTGCTAATCAACTTGCCAATGAAAATCCTAACTCTATTAGAAATCCAAATAACGCTATTGGAACTTTCACAGCAATAAGTGGTACCGGCCAAAATACCACAGTTGTTACTTACCGCGACGGATATAGCGATAACCAGCAAGACGTATTGATTGGTGCATTTTACAATACGTACACAGGTAACAAGATCAAGAATTACTCTACAAAAAATCTCTTCCCTACTATTCCGCTACCAAACTGGACAATTACCTGGGATGGTTTAGGAAAGATAAAGAGTTTGCAAAAAACATTCCGATCTATTACAGTTCGTCATGGTTACCGCAGCACGTATAACGTTGCGGGTTATTCGAATAACCTTTTATTTAGTGGAGAAAATCAGATCACACGTTCGCCAGTTGCTGATCCTATTACCGGTAATTCAAACTTTAACCCATACTATACAATTAACGCCGTAACTATTACCGAAGGATTTACACCATTGATCAAGTTTGATCTTCAGTTCCAAAAACCGGGTTGGCAAGCTAATGCCGAAATGAAACGTGATAAAACCATTTCATTGAACATTACAGGACCACAGATCATTGAATCAAAAGGTCAGGAATACATTGTTGGTTTAGGTTACCGTTATCCAAACTTAACTTTGAAAAAATTAACCATTGGTGGCAAGCCATTGAAGAGTGACCTCACCTTGAAAATGGACTTCAGTTTCCGTAAAAATCTTTCTATCATTCGCCGTATTGCCGATGATATAAGTGTACCAACAGGTGGAACAAACATTATTACACTTCGCTCTTCAGCCGATTATCTTTTAACGCCAAACATCAACTTGCGTATTTACTTAGATTGGATTCGTACCAAACCGCAAACATCTGCATCCTTCCCTACTTCAAATACTTCGGGTGGATTTAGTTTGAGGATCAATTTCCAATAACGCTATTAGAGGCAGAAACCGCAAAGTGGCCTTCGGCCTTCGCAAAGATTTTCGCAAAGGTCGCAAAGCCTGCCTGCCAGTAGGCAGGGATCAACTAATCGCATAAAAATTTAAGGAGGCAAAGAAGCTACGCTTTCGCAAAGCACGAGCAATACTATCGCCTTCTTTTGCGCAACCGAAGGTCTTTGCCTTCTTTACTTATAGGCAATAAAACTTAGCGCTCTTTGCGCTCCGCCGCGGCGGACTTTGCGCGAATGCGAAGTATCTTTGCGGTTTCTGCCTCTTAAAGTTCATTCAAAATTTACTTTATATTTGTTTTACCAAAACCCTCCACATGTTTAAAAACATTATCCTGCTGCTCATTCTCCTCGCAAGTTCATTCTCAAAAGCACAAACCATTGTGTCAAATTGGTCGAGCAATAAAAAACTAATAGAAATAAACGATCGCATTGTGAGTGATTGGAGTACCAATAAAAAATTGTACGAACTAAATAGTGGTGTGATCTCTGAATGGAGCAGCAATAAAAAACGTTATGAGATCAAAGGCGGGATCTTGATCGACTGGAACACCAACAAAAAACTTCTTGAATTTAAAGACGGAGCCATTGTTGATTGGAACAGTAATAAAAAACTGTATGAGATAAAAAAAGGGGTGATCAGCGACTGGAGTACTAATAAAAAACTCTACGAAATAAAAGGATTTTATACCTCTGATGAATTGTTTCTTATTTTGGTTGGATTGGGTTTAACGCCTTGATGTCAGTTCGAATAATTTTTGCATGCCTGTTTAAAAAATCCTGAAGAGCAACCCTTCGACTCCCTGCCTAGCCGGCAGGCAGGCGCTTAGGGTGACAATGCCTCTATTTTCCAGGCGTTAAAGCTTTTACCACTCTCGCGTTGATCGTTTCTGCCACTTTAGAAAAATATTTATTAATGATCTTGTTTGGATCATTTAGATCAGCCGGAAATTCTTGTTCAGCAATTCCTGAATTAATTTCTTTAGCATCGTAAGTGTACACTGTATAATGCACAACGATCTTTCTGTATTCATTTCCACCACCGGCAAATTCAGTGGATGACATGGCCGCTTTAATATCCAGTTGATTTATAAACACAAAAACATCTGTTTTATATTTACCGTAAAGCATCGGCACCAATTTAGGATTATCAATTTTGGCATTCATAAAACGAACGTCGTTATTGGTCTCCACTTTGATCTGTCCCTTTTCAACTTGCTTTTCGCTTTTTTCTTTTTGTGGCGGTTTGTAATGCTCCTGATCAGGAACTTTTACAAATTCATAATTTAAGTGCGAATAAATACCGATCATATCCTTCTTATACTTTACGGTATCCTCCATAAGATCAATTACGCCATACTTAGTATTTTTAAAAGCCTTGAATAATTGCTCATTGATACCATCGCGGAATTTGAATTTTATTTCCTTCCCACTTAGCTTGGTTTCTTTATTTACCAAATAATCAATTTCGCTGTTGTATAACTTTGGTTCAAACGGAATGATCATTACCTTATGTAAACCAACGGTAGTTTCTTTACCCTTATTGCCAATAGTTGTATTTTGCGCGGATAAAATCTGAGCACAAATTAAAACTAAAACAATAGGTAAGCTATATTTTTTCATTAGGTCTATAATGGATAAATATATATAAGATACTTTAAGCGGTACTTAGATCAAGGTTTAATCTCTCAACCAATCGGTGTTAGCATATACCATTAAACCAAGCACTATAAATAAACCAACTTGGTTAGCGTAATAAATAACCTTATCCGAAACTTTTTTACCGGTGATCATTTCCCAAAGGATGAACATGATATAACCGCCATCTAACATTGGTATTGGTAAAAAATTCATGAAGGCTAATGCTAATGATAAAAATGCAGTGAAGGTCCAAAATGCATACCAATCCCAAGTAGGACTCATTTGCTGAACCATCGTATAAAATCCACCAACTGATTTGTGTGCTTCGGGCACGGTAAAGATCACTACAATTTGTTTTGCTTGCAATACGATCAATTCCATTCCGTCTTTAAATCCTTGTACAAATGCTCCAAAAAATCCGTACTTGGTTTCTTCTACTTTAAATTTTGTAACCAGTCCTTTATAAAAACCAATGGTTCCTTGTGTTGTAACTTTACACTTAGTATAAATAGTATCTCTATTTCGTAAAACTGTAAGAGAAACTTCTTTTCCGGCATTTTCTCTGAATTGTGTTCTTAACTGGTCGTAAAAAATAGTGTGCTTTCCATTTACCGCAATGATCTGATCCTTCTTTTTTAGTTTTGCTGTAACAGCAAATGTTCCCGGCTCTACTGAATCAACATTAGCAATATAACGTGGTTCGATGAACACCGAATGCTTAAGTGATTTTAAAATAACAGCTCTGTCCTTTGCTGTAACAGGCAGATCAAATTTTTCTCCGTTCGAATGTACACCTTGAATGTGCTCTACGCCATTCATAACAATTTCTACCGGAACTCTTCTTAATGAATTCACGCGTTTGTTATCAAGAGCAATAATTTGGTCACCGTTTCGCAAACCTAAATTGTAAGCCACAGAGTCAACCATGATGCCTTGCTTTAAACTTGAGATAGGCAATGTTTCTTTTCCGTAATACCAAAGCACCATCCAAAAAATAAAAATGCCCAGTATAAAATTCACAATGATCCCTCCCATCATTACCAACATACGTTGCCAAGCTGGTTTACTCCTTAACTCCCATGGTTTTGGTTCTGAATCAATAATGGTTTTATCCATTTGCTCATCCACCATTCCTGCAATTTGTACATAGCCTCCAAATGGGAACCAACCAATACCATATTCGGTATCACCAATTTTTTTCTTGAACAAAGCAAAATTCAACATGCCCGCAAACGGGAATAAAAAATCGAAGAACAAATAAAATTTATCTACCCTACATTTGAATCTTTTGGCGAACCAAAAATGACCAAACTCGTGTAGGGAGATCAATATAGTGAGGCTTAGAAATAACTGGGCAACTTTAATTAGCATACGCGTTTAGAGGTATAATATAAATAGACACTAAAATTACGATTTTTTTAGGGTTTTTGGAAGCGGCGGGCGTATATTAAGATTATTTAGATTTTGGCGAGCAGTTCTTTGGCTACCATTCGTGCTTGCATATCAGCTTCAACATACTGATCGTAAGACAAATTGTTCTTAAATGTGCTTTTTGCCAAGGTATTTTCAACCAATTCGGCTATTTGCAAGAACTTGATCTTATCATGAATAAACGCATCCACAGCAACCTCGTTGGCGGCATTTAAAATGCACGGCATGTTACCACCTTTTTTTAAAGCGTCGTATGCCAATGCTAAATTAGTGAAGGTATGAGTATCGGGTTTTTCGAAAGTAAGCTGCGGGTAATTCATAAAATCAAAACGCGGAAAATTTGTTTTGATGCGCAATGGATAAGCAAATGCATAGTGAATTGGTAATTTCATGTCAGGTAAACCCATTTGCGCTTTCATACTTCCATCTTCAAATTGCACAATACTGTGAACGATACTTTGAGGATGAACGATCACATCAATTTGTTCGGGCTTTAAATTGAATAACCATTTTGCTTCGATCACTTCAAGGCCTTTATTCATAAGGGTTGCAGAGTCGATGGTAATTTTTGCGCCCATGGTCCAGTTTGGATGTTTTAATGCCTGTTCGCGCGTAACATGTAAAAGATCATTCTTTGTTTTTCCTCTAAACGGACCACCACTTGCGGTGAGATAAATTTTTTCCACCTTATTATCAAACTCACCAACTAAACATTGAAAAATAGCAGAGTGTTCGCTATCTACAGGATAAATATTCACCGCATTTTCAAAAGCTAATCTTGTAACTAGATCGCCTGCCACAACCAATGTTTCTTTATTGGCGAGGGCAATATTTTTTTTGTGTTTTATTGCATTGAT